>FSUE01000345.1_pt1 | contig 19543 bp, 12 predicted proteins | sample 1637031 | NCBI WGS metagenome assembly FSUE01 (sample SAMEA3914819, study PRJEB12502) | metagenome | biome: forest; material: soil | place: Canada | collected 2010-06-26 | depth 0.3 m | reverse complement strand
GTCTATCGACTCAACATCACGCTCTCGGACGTCGATCGCGGCGTTTATGAGAAGCTCGACGTGAGGACGGGGCGGCATCCTTCGGAGAGTCCGCGTTATTTTTGGCAGCGGGTGTTGGCGTACTGCCTCGCCTACGAAGAGGGGATTGCGTTTAGTAAGGGGGGGCTGAGCGACAGTGAGGAGCCCCCAGTTTCGATTCATGATCCGACCGGGATTCTCGTGGCGTGGATTGATGTGGGGTCGCCATCCGCGGATCGGTTGCATCGGGCTGCGAAGGCGGCGCGTCGCGTAGCGCTTTACAGCGCGACCGAGCGGGTTTTGCTCGAGCGCGAGGCGGCTTCGCGGAAGATCCACGCGCTGGAAGACATTGAGCTTTTCTTGCTGGAGCCGAGCTTTCTGGATGGGCTCGAGCAACACATCGAAAAGTACACGGACCTGGAAGTGGTGCGGACGAGTGGCTCGCTTTACGTCACGTTCGCCAAGGGCATCGTCGAAGGCACCATCGTCGAAACTCGCTTCTCCAGTTGAAACTGGCGTGTAGGGGAACTGCGCTCAACCTGCGCGCATCACCTCGCTATCTGCCGCTCGGCGTGCGGTAGCGGTTCCGCGTGCAGCACGCCTGGGGTTAAAATCCGGCCATGCATGCACTGAACGGGCTCAAGTGCGCGTTTCCGCGTTTTGTCGGCCTGGCGAGCGTGTGTTGCGTTACTGCAGTGCTGGCCGGTTGCGGCACGGACTCTTCGGCCGCGGGCAGTCACGCGAATGGTGGCTCGCAGAACGGCGGCGGCAGCAGCGCGGGCGGCAGCGGCCCGGTCGGCCCAGGCAACCTGTCGACGGCGTCGGCCAGCGTGGCGCGGCGTTTGTCGCGCGCAGAGCTGGCCAGCGTGCTCCGCGACGTGCTGGGCGACGACGTCGGCGCGGCCAACAAGTTCTTGAACGACGACGTGTACCGGCCATTCGACAACGACTACACCGTGCAAGCCGCATCACGCGCGCTGATCGAGTCGCTCGAAGCCTTGGCCGACGACGTAGCGGCCCGCGCAATTTTGCCGGCCAACCGCGGCAAGGTCGTGCCGTGCACGCCGACTGGCCCGGGCGACACCGCGTGCTTGAAGAGCACGATCGAAAGCGTCGGACAGCGATTGTACCGGCGCCCGCTGAGCGAAGCGCAAGTCACCGCTTACCTCACCCTGCAGAGTTACGCGACCGAAGCCAACGCCGACGTACCGCACGACTTTTACACCGCCGTGAGCCTTGTCTTGCGCAGCATGCTGCAAGATCCGGAAGTGCTGTACCGAATCGAAACCGGAACGCCTACGGGCGAGCCCGGCATCTTCAAGCTCGATAGCTACGAAGTGGCTTCGCGGCTCGCGTTCTTGCTGTGGGGTAGCGGACCCGACGACGCGCTGCTCGATGCCGCCAAGGCCGGTGGGCTCGTCGACGGCGCGTCGCGCAGCCAAGCCGCCATGCGCTTGCTCGGCGATCCGCACGCGCGCGCGCAGCTCGAGCGTTTTCACTCGATGTGGCTCGGCTACCGCGCCATTCCAGCCTCGGCCGAGCTGGCCTCGGCGTTCAACACCGAAACCAACAAGCTGATCGAAAAGGTCGTCTTCGAGCAGCCCTCGAGCTACCTCGACCTGTTCACGTCGTCGCAAACCTACGTGAACGGCCCGCTCGCCGCGCAGTACGGCCTGACCGCGCCGGCCGGTGGTGCCGGTTGGGTTAGTTACGTCGACGACAAGCGCGCCGGCATCCTTTCGCACGGCAGCGTGCTGGCGGCGTTCAGCAAGTTCAGCGACACCAGCCCCACGCAGCGCGGCATCTTCGTGCAGACGCGGCTCTTGTGTAACAAGGTGTTGCCGCCGCCCGCCACCGTCAACGTCGACCAGCCGCCGGCCGCGCCCGACAAGGTGTGCAAGCTCGATCGCTACGACGCGCACCGCACGCTGGCCAGTTGCTCGGCGTGTCACGCGCAGCTCGATCCGATCGGCTATGGCCTAGAGAACTACGACATTGGCGGCAAGTACCGCACGCACGACGACGCCCACGAAGAGTGCGTTTTGCCCGACAAAGGCGAGCTACCTGGCGTTGGCGAGTTCAGCGGGCCGGGCCAATTGGCCAAGCTGCTGGTCGACAACGGCAAGGTCGAAGCCTGCTTCATGCAGCACTTGATGACCTACGCCATCGGCCGCGAGCTGCGGCCCGAGGAAGACGCCAGCAAAGCGGCGCTGTTGGCCAGTTTCAAGGCTGACGGCTACGGCCTGCAACAGCTACTGACCCACTACGTAACCGACGACCGCTTCGCGCTTCGTCAAGAGGAGGTGGCGCCGTGAGGAAGTTCATTCTGCCGCGGCGCACGCTGCTGCGCGGGCTAGGTGGCGTAGCAGTCGGCTTGCCGGTGCTCGAATGCATGCTGAACGGCAACGGTGACGCGCTCGCCCAAGCCGGCGCTTTGCCCAAGCGCTACGCGATCGTGTTCGCCGGCCAATCGATCGGCGGCGACGGCTGGGACGAAGACAAGTTCCAAGTAGCCGGCACGCGCAAGACCGAGACCGGCCACTTCATCGCCGACACGGCCGCCGGCGCCGGCTACCCCGTGACCACACCGCTAAAAGCCCTCGAAAAGCTGGGGTTGATGGGCGACTTCAGCATGGTTAGCAACCTGAAGATCCCGTGGAACGCCACGTCGACCGAGGGCGCGATGGTGCCCGAGGCCGGCGCCTTCCGCGATTTTCATGGTGGCGGCGCCGGACCGCTCTTGTGCGGCACGCGTTCCACCACGTCCAGCTTCAAAGCTGCCAGCATCACGAGCGATCAGCTCGTGGCTGGCTTGAACAAGACGACGCTCGACTCACTCGTGCTGCGCGCCCAGCCCAGCTGGTACTTGTCCGGCTCGGAGTTCGCCGGTCGCCAGTACATCTCCTACAAAGAGGGCGGCAAGGCGATCGAGGCGCAGACGAATCCGGGCATCGTTTACCACTCGCTGTTCGACGCGTTCACGCCCAAAGACGGCAGCGAGCAAGCCGCGCACGACTTCGAGCTGCGGGCGAGGAAGAGCGTACTGTCACTGATCACCGACAAGCGCGAGCGCATCTTGAGCAAGCTCGGCGCCGCGGACATTGCTCGTCTCGGCGCGCATTTCGATGAAATCCGCGACTTGGAGCTGCGGATCGCGGCCGCTCCGCCCACGACCGGCGACCAATGCCAAAAACCGACGGCGCCGGCCGACAACTTGCCGCTCGGCGAGGACAACGCCGGCTCCGGCTCCGACACGATTGGCACCAACACCGGCTACAGCGACGAAGACACGCGCGCGCGGCTGCTGGCCGACCTGATCCACATGGCTTTCGTGTGCGACATCACGCGCGTCGCGACGCTGCAGATCACGGTGTTTCAATCGCACATGAACGTGTTCAAGATCTCGACCGATTTCGGCATGCCGATCCGCGCCGATTTGCACGAATGCGGCCACAACGGCGACGCCACGACGCGTGGCCAGCTGCCGGTCAGCATGTGCCTGGGCTGGCACATCGGGCACTACGCGTACTTGATGGACAAGCTAAAAAAGACGCCCGAAGGCGCCGGCACGGTGCTCGACAACTCGGCGATCGTGTTCATGCCCGAAGCCGGGCACGGCATTCAACTCAATGACAGCATGGCCAATTTCCAAACCCACTCGGTCGATCGCATGGTGCTGTTGGTCGGCGGGCGCGCGGGCGGCTTGATGCCCGGCCGTCACATCGTCTCGAAGAACGCCCACCCCGGCAACGTGCTGATCAGCGCCATGCAGGCCGCCGGCTACACCGGCGACAAATTCGGCGAAGTCACCGGCAAGCTGCCCGAGCTATTCGGCTAGTTGGCGGCCACTGGCCGCCAACTAGGCGCGCCCCCGTGCTAGACCGAGGCGCTATGGGTCCGCTCAGTTATCACCTAATATTAGGTGATAACTAGGTGATATTAGGTGATATCGCGAGTCGCCCCTCGCGCAAACGCGAGCCCCGCGCACGCGCAACCCACGCTCGCGCAAACGCGAGCCCATGCGCAACCCACGCTCGCGCAAACGCGAGCCCCGCGCACGCGCAACCCACGCTCGCGCGGACGAGCTCCCGCCCCGCGCACACCCACGCTGCACGCAGACCCAAGCGCTCGCACAGCCGCCCACGGCCACGCAGCCGCAGCCGCAAACGCAAACGCAAACGCTCGCGCCGACGGCGGCCAGCGGCACCTTTGGCCGCCACGACAGCCTCTGCAATTCAGGCTGCGGGTCGGCAGCCCACGGGAATCAGTGGGTTACTGCGGCGCGACGTAGCCGCGCCATGCCCACGACAGCGCGCTGGCGATGGTTTGGTCTTCGACTTGGCCGGCGCAATGACCGAGGCCTTTCGCGTAAACGTACTGGTAGTGGTATTTTTTGGCGGCGAGCGCGGCGGCGCTGCGTTGATTGGCCATCAACCAGTTGTGGTGGCCGCTCTCGGGGGCGGTCGCCCCGTTGTCGTTTTCATTGGCGTTGATGAAGATGCGCAACGGCTTGTTGTCGGTGTTCTTGATCAGCTCTTTGTCGGAGTGATATTCCCAGGCGCCGTACGGGAACAACGCCACCTCGGCGGTCTGCGCGTGGTTCTGCTGGTCGACGAACGTGCCCGAGTACGTGATGATGCGACGCCACAGCTGCGGCGCGAACCAGCCCATGCTGAGCGCGGCCGCCCCGCCCGAGCTGCAACCGAAAGCGCCACGGCCATTCGGATCTTTCGTGAATTTGAGCGCCGGGTAGGCCGCGTGGATCGCCGGGTCCGCGATCACCGCCGGCAACACCTCGGTGTCGATGAAGGTCGAATAGCGATCCGACATGGTGTCGTATTCGAGCCCGCGCTCCGAGCCTTGCCCGTCGGAGCCGTCGCGATCGCTGCCGTTCTGCACCGCGATCGCCACGAACGGCGGCAGCTTCTTCAACGGGTCGTCGGCAATCGTGAGGTTGTCGAGCGCGCGCGAGATGCCGTCGATCGGGCCACCGCCGTCTTGGATAACCAAGATCGGAGCTTCCGTACCGTCCTTGTATTGAGCGGGCACGTAAACGGTGATGCCACGGTTGAAGACGGTCTTGCCGGCCGTCCACGGCTTGCTGAGCGTCGCGTCCGTGCCCTTGAAGATCGCGCTGTCCGACGACTTCATCGTGAACGTGAAGCGTTTGCCCTTCGGATTTTTCAGGTCGGTGAGGTTCGGATCTTTGGTGTAGGTCGGGCCGACCGTGATGTCGCCATCACCCTCAGCGCTGACCTCGGGCAGCATGCCGCCCGCGCCCGCGCTGCTGCCGCCGACACCCGCGCTGCCACCGCTGCCGCCGCCGCCTGCCGTAGCGACGCCCGCGCTGCCGCCGCCGGCAACGTCGCCGCCGCTACTGCCGGCGCTCGCGCCGCCCCCGCCCACGACCGAAGTGCCGCCGGCTGCGGTGCCGGCCGCGGTGCCGCCTGTGGTACCGGTCCCTGCGCCGGCGTCTTGCGGAGGTGAGTCGACGCCGCACGCGCCGAGCGCCACGCAAGCACCGCCGAGCGCGCTCGCGAGCACCCACACAGAATGAGCCAAGCATCGCGACGAAGTGAGCATGGTCATTTAGTGCCCGCTAGGACGAAACCCATTCGCAGTGGTGCACCGAAAATCCACGCATCACTCACCAAACGCGCGCACTCCGATGTAGGTGACGCCACGTTTGCCGGCTAGCTCACAAAAGTTGCTTCGCGCCACCATCGCTCGGTGTGCGCACGCCCAAGATCGAAAAGCGACATGACACCGCGCGCCAAGCGACGCTGCGCGTAGTAATGTAACTTTCATGCCTCAACGTTCCTCTGCCGCAAGGCTCGGTGTCGCACTCTCGGTCGCGGGCATGGGCGCGCTATGCGCGGGCTTCAAGCTCAGCGCGCTGTCGCTGTTCGGCGCCGGCGTGAAGCTGCTCGAGAAGGACTGGCGCGCGCGTCACCCCGAGTTCGTCGGCGACGCGGCCGAGCGTTGGCAAGCGTCACTTTCATTTTATCGCGACACGCATCAGAACGGCACCAACCGCACGCTGCACTTGATCGGCATTCCGCTGATCGTCGGCGGAGCGGCGGGGCTGTTTGCCTCGCGGCCATTCAGTCCCGTCACTGGGGTGCTGTGGGCTGGCTCGCTCGGCGCGTTCGCGACCGGCTGGGCGCTCAACCTGGTCGGCCACGCCGCCTTCGAAAAGCGGGCCCCGGCCTTCAGCGACGACGGCCTGTCCTTCATCGCCGGGCCGGTTTGGGACCTCCAGGAGGCCCTGAAAAGCCGACGCCCCGGCTGATTTGCCACAAAATCCGCCGAATTAACTGCCGGCTTTCCCTAATTGAAAAAGCGGAATAGCGTCCGCCTGGGTTCGGGCAGAAAGCCCGGCTTCCTAAGGGAGAATAGAAGAATGTCAGCCAAACGAGGCCGAAGCCTTTCGTCCAAACTCATGGCGCTGTTGCTAGTCGCCAGCGTCCCGCTCGTCATCAACTGCGGCAAGATGCCCGGTGGCATGCCTGGCGTGCCGAACGTACCGGGAGCGCCTGGCGGCTGTCCCGCCAACATCGCTGACGCTTCGGCGATCATGAGCACGAACTTTGGTCTCGAGGGCGAGCTCGAAGGCAAGGTCAAGGCGGCGCTCGCTGCCGGCGCCGATGTGCAGGCGATTGCGGCCGACGTCGAAGGTGAAGTGGTCACGGCCTGCAGCAACCTCGCCAAGGACCTGGGCGCCAAGGACGAAGACCTCAAGCCGAAGGAAGACGGCCCGGGCAAGAAGGCGGAAGCCGCCTGCAACTTCGCCAGCAAACTGATCGGCGAGTTCAAGGCCAAGGCCAAGGGCAAGGTCGTCGTCGACGTCAAGCCGCCGAAGTGCGAAGCGTCGCTCGACGCGAGCATGGACTGCGCCGCCAAGTGCGACGCCAACATCAAGCCCGGCTCGGTCAAAGCCACCTGTGAGGGCGGCGAGATCAGCGGCACCTGCGACGCCAAGTGCGAAGGCAAGTGCACGGTCGAAGCCTCCGCCAACTGCGAGGGCTCGTGCAGCGGTGACTGCAAGGGCGAATGCAGCGCCGATATTTCCGGCAAATGCGACGGCGATTGTGCCGGCAAGTGCGACGGCAAGGACAGTCACGGCAAGTGCGCCGGCACCTGCGACGGCAAGTGCAAGGGCAAAGCCGACGCGAAGTGCAGTGGCACCTGCAAGGGCTCGTGCTCGGCCAGCTGCGAAATGAAGGCGACGGGCGAGTGCAAGGGCAGCTGCTCGGGCAAGTGCAGCGCCGAGATGAAGGCGCCCAAGTGCAGCGGCGAAGTCAAGCCGCCAGAGATGAGCGCGGAGTGCAAGGCGCACTGCAACGCCGAAGTCAACGGCAAGGCCGAGTGCAAGCCGGCGACCGTGTTCGTCAAGATCGAAGGCGCAGCTGACGCTGAGGCTGCCTTGAAGCTGAAGGCGGCGCTGACGAAGAACCTGCCCGGTCTGCTCAAGATCTCGATCGGCATGAAGGGCAAGCTCGAGAACGTCGTCGGCGCCGTTAAGGTGGCTGCCGAGGGCGCGAAGGCTGCTGTGACCAGCGGTGGCGCTGCGGCGCTCAAGGTTGGCGGCTGCTTTGCAGCTTCGCTCGACGCCCAGGCCAAGGCCTCGGTGTCGATCAACGTGTCGGTCAAGGCCAGCGCTTCGGCGAGTGGCTCGGCCAGCGCGGGCTGATCGAAAGCGCGGTAGGGCGAAGGCCCTGCCCCAGTGTTTGGGCGCGATCGTCACTCGATGATCGCGCCCTTCGCTTTTTTGTCGTCGAGAAGCACATCAATCGCACTGATGCATTCTGCCCCGGATATTTCATAAGAACTCCGTAAGGACCACGACCCGCTCGATGCGCGATAACGACGGGCGGGTGGGAGTTGAACGCCTCCACTCGACGGCCGTCATCCCCGGCCGTCATTCCAATCTCGTTGCCATTGCGGGGGGGCCGGAGCGGGCAAGTCCCGGCTCGAGTCCGGGCGTGGGAAGGGGGGGAGGGGCCTTTTTCGCTTGTGGCGGTGCTCGCCAGCGGTACGTTGCGCCGGCCGATGACGGCCGTTCGCTACGTGAGCTACGACGTCGTGCTCGAGCCAGATCAATGGCAGGTGCGCGCCGGCTCGACCGTCACCAAGCCCGAGCCCAAGGTCTTCGAGCTGCTTTGCTACCTGATGCGTCACGCCGGGCGCGTCGTCAGCAAGGCCGAGCTGCTCGACGCGCTGTGGGCGGGCGACGTGGTCGGCGAAAGCGTGCTCACGCGATGCGTCAGCTGCGCTCGAAAGGTGCTGCTCGACGATTCGAAGACACCACGCTTCATTCGCACCATTCACGGGCGCGGCTACGAGTTCATCGCGCCCGTAAATGAAGTCGTGACGGCGGCGGTGCGGCGCGACGTGGACGAACGTCGGCGCGGAGACGACGCCGGCATCCTGTCGCCGCCGCAGCCGGGTGAACGAGGCTTCGTCGGTCGCCGCGCCGAAGCTCAGCTGCTACGCGACGCGCTGCGCAGCGTCGGCGCAGCGGGGCCAGCGTTCGTGCTTCTATCGGGCGAAGCCGGCATTGGCAAAACCCGCCTGTTGCACGAGGTCACCCGCACGGCCCCGCCCGGCGTCGAGATCCATTTCGGCTACTGCTCACCGGTAGCAGGCGCCCCACCCTTCTTGGTTTTTCAGCAATGCTTTCGGTCGATCATTCGCCTGCGCACGATCAAGACGGCGCTGCGCGCGTTCGGCGCCAATGCTCACGAGGCCCGACGCCTGCTGCTCGGTACGGATCGCGGCGCGCTGGAAGACAATCCGGCGTGGGACTCGGCGAGTAAGCGCTTTCGTACGTTCGACGCGGTGGCCGAAGGCTTGGCCGAGCTGGGTCGGCAGCGCCCGCTGGTGCTGGTGCTGGACGATCTGCATTTCGCGGACTTGGGCTCGCTTTTGTTGCTCGAATTCTTGGTGCAGCAGCGCACCCCCAACCTGCTGATGATTGCGGCGGTGCGTGACGCCGAGCCCGCGCTCGACGAAGCGCGGGCCGCGACGCTGGCCAACGTCCGCGCCGCGTGCGCATCCGAGATCACGCTGTTGGGCTTGAGCGCCGACGAAGTGAAGCAGTTCGTCGAGCTGCGCCTCGACGACGCGCCCGAGCTCGCCCGGTCGCTGCATGCACGCACGGGCGGAAACCCGTTCTTTCTGTCGGTGCTGACGCTCGGCCAAAGCCTGGCGCGCGGCAGCGACGCACCGTTGCCCACGGCGCTGCGCCAGGCGGTGTCCCATCGCCTGGCCGTGCTCGATCTGGATTGTCTCGGGCTGCTCAAGACTGCCTCGGTTTGCGGGCGAGAATTCGACGTTAGCGTGCTCGCCGGTGTGAGCGGGCTGCCGCTCGAGCGCTGCAGGGAGCTTTTGGCGGCGGGTAGCGAGGCGCGGCTGATCGCCGCGTTGGGCGGCGGCGACTATCGCTTCGTGCACGACCTGATCCGCGAGGTGCTGTACGCCGAAATGAGCGCCGAGCAGCGGGCGTGCGCCCACCTGGCGCTCGGGCGCATGCTCGAGAACATTCAGGAGTATCAACAGGCGCGCCACGCTGCGATGTTGGCGCACCACTTTGCCGAGGGCGCGCACTACGGCGGCGCCACGCGCGCGCTCGATCTTTCGATTCGAGCCGGCGCGTTCGCGCTGCGCAATTTCGTGTACGAAGAGGCGATCGAGCAATTCACGCGCGCCAGCCGTTTGCTGGCTCACGCGAGCGAGGCCGACCACCCCACCGAATGCGCCGTGCTGCTCGATTTGGGGCTGGCGCAGATCAGTGCCGGCCAGCGTGAGGCCGGACAAACCACGCTGAATTTGGCCGCCGCCAAGGCGCGCGAGCTGGGCGCCACAGCCGAGTTGGCTAGCGTCGCGCTCAGCCTCTCGCCGGGTCTGTTCGCGATCGAGGTTGGCGGCTACGACCCGGTGTTGGTCGCCTTGCTACGCGAAGCCCTGGCGCAGGTGGGTCAGGACAACCCCAAGCTGCGTGGGTTGTTGCTGGCGCGGCTGGCGCTCGCGCTGTACTGGGCCGACACGTTCGACGAACGCGTCCGCATTTGTGACGAGGCCGCGCGGCTGGCGACGAGCGTGGGCACCGACGACGTGAAGGCCGCTGTCATCACGGCACGGGCGCTAGCGTTGTCGCGACCCCGTAACTTGGCCGAACGTCAGCTGCTGTCGCAGCAAGCCGTCGAGCTGTGTGGCCGCGTTTCCGATCACCACGGGTTGTTGCTCAATCGCCTACATCGCGCCTCACTGCTGCTCGAAGCCGGTGACATCGCGGCTGCCAATTTCGAAGCCGACTCGTTTCGGAAGCTGGCCGAAGCGGTCCATCAGCCCCAAGCGCTGTGGATCGCGCAGGCGCTGCAAGCCTGTCGCTTGCTGCTCGACGGCCGTCTGGCTCAGGTCGAAGGCATCGCAGCCGTATGTCTCCAGACCGGCCAGCGCGTGCGCGACCACAACGCGCTGCAGACCTTCGGTGTGCACTTGACGCTGGTGCGCGTGGAGCAAGGTCGCGGCGGCGAGATGCTCGACGCGATTCGCAATTTTGCCGCCAGCTACCCGCGGACGGTGGCGTGGCGTGCCGTGTACGCGTTCGTGCTGTGGCGTGCAGGCCAGCGCCAGGCGTGCGCGCTCGAATACGAAAGTATCAAATCCAGCGACTTTGCGTTACCGGACGACCTACTCTGGCAGGTGTCGATGGCTTGGTTTGCGGAGCTGTGCCACGCGCACGCTGACGCGGATGGAGCGCGCACGCTTTACGAGCGGCTAGCGCCGTGGAGCGGTCGCGTGGTGGTGATCGGCTTCGGCATCGCATCGCTGGGCTCGGTCGACCGCTATCTGGGGCAACTCAGTGCCACGCTCGGCGATGGCGAAGCCGCGGCGCGGCACTATGATCGAGCCCTGGCCGTGAATCGCCGCGTGGTGGGCGCGCTACCGCTAGCCCACACCTTGTTCGACTACGCCAGATTGCTCGCGCTGAGCCCCGCCGGTCGCTCGAAGGCGCGTGAGCTGTTGGACGAGGCCGCTCAGATTGCGCAAGAACGCGGCCTGACGTCGTTGCAGGCGCTGCTCGGCGCCGTTCACCTCGACTGAGCTTGACAGGCGCGCCGCGCGAGGCGCTTCATGCCGGTGCGGGTCTGTTCGTGCCACTTTTGGAGATAGACCCATGTCGTTCGCACGCGCCTTGTCGCTGTTCGTGTTGTGCGCCGCCGCTTGCGCCGGCTCGCCACGCACGACCTCGAATCCGCAGCCGCCGTCGGGCTCCGGCCTCACCCCTCACCCTTCGCCCACCACCGCCTACTTTCCGACCGAGCCAATCCAGCCGGTGACCGCGCCGTTTGCGATGCCGCAACCAACGCGGCCGCAAATCCCGGCCGGCGTCTTCGACATCCGTGACTTCGGTGCCCGCCCCGACGGCGCGACCAAGGCCACCAGCGCATTTCGCCAAGCCATCGCCAAGGCGTCGGCAGCTGGCGGCGGCACGGTGCTGGTGCCAGTCGGCACCTGGCTGACCGGGCCGATCCACCTCGCAAGCAACATCAACTTGCACGTGACAAAAGGCGCCACGTTGCTGTTCAGTCAAGACTTCGACGACTACCTGCCGCCGGTGTTGACGCGCTGGGAGGGCCAAGAAGTGTACGGATTTTCGCCGCTGATTTACGCGCGCGATTGTCAGAACGTGGCCATCACCGGCGGCGGCACGCTCGACGGGCAGGGCGCGGCGTGGTGGCCGTGGAAAAAGACGCAGCAAGCCTCGGCCACCAAACTGTACGACCTCGTGACCGCGGGCGTACCGACCGAGCAGCGCGTGCTGGCCAGCGTCGGCGGGCTGCGGCCCAGCTTCATTCAGACGCTCGGCTGCAAGAACGTGTTGATCGAAGGCGTCACCCTGACCAACGGCCCATTCTGGACGATCCATCCCGTCTATTCCGAGAACGTGATCGTGCGGCGCGTACGGGTGCAGACGACCGGCCCCAACAACGACGGCTGCGATCCCGACTCGAGTCGCAACGTGCTGATCGAAGACTCGTTCTTCAGCACCGGCGACGACTGCGTGGTGATCAAATCTGGCTTGAACGAAGACGGCTGGCGCGTGGCCAAACCGAGCGAAAACATCGTCGTGCGCCGTTTGCACGGCGAGGCGGGTCACGGCGGCGTCGTGATTGGCAGCGAGATGAGCGGTGACGTGCGCAACGTGTGGGTCACCGATTCGGAGTTCGTCGGTACTGATCGCGGGCTGCGCATCAAATCGATGCGCGGGCGCGGCGGCGTGATCGAGAACGTGTTCTACGAAAACGTACGCCATCAAGACATCGGGCTGATGGTCGTCGAGCTCACGTCGTTTTACGCGTCGTCCACGCTGCAGCCCAAAACCAGCACCCCGCCCACGATCCGCAACATTCACGTCAAAGACGTCAACGCCCGCGGCGCCAAGCTCGGCATCGACATCGTCGGCCTCGCCGAGCTACCGATCCGCGACGTCAGCTTCGAAAATGTCGATATCGTGGCCGAGCAGGGCCTGCATGCTGCCGACTGCAAAAACATCAGCTTCAAGAATACGAAGCTGACGTCGCCGTCCGGATCGATCTTTCCGACTCAGGACCTGTGAGCCCATGCCGGCCACTGCGCCAAAATGCGACAGAAAACTTGGCCCGCTTCGCGCGTGAATTCGCGGGGTTGAGGCGCGTCTAACCCGGCGCGGCGCGCTTTTCGTGCTCGCCCGGCGTGCGTCACTCGATGGTGCGCGGAGGCTGCGCGTGCCCCTAGATGTTGCGAAAAATTCCTGATTGGGGTTTCCTTCCCGGCTTCGGGATTTTCTCAAGGGGACTCTGTTCTACAAATGCGTTTTTATTCTTACCTCCTCGGTTCGATTGCTGGTGTGTCTGCTCTGGCCGTGGCGCCGTCCGGTGCTCACGCAGCCGACGCGGGCTTTTCGATGCAGGCGTCGGATGCCGGAGCGAGCGCATCGGGCTCGGCATCCGGCGGCGCCGACGACTACTGGCATCAGTTTCGGCCTACGCCGATGGCGCTCGAGCTGGGCGTCTACGGCGGCGCCGCGTTCTTCTCCAAAGAGCACAACCTGCAAAACCTGGAGCGGATCGAGCGTTCGCCGGCAGTCGGCCACCAGAAGCTAAAAACTGGCCTCGATCTCGGCGTGCGCGTCGGCTTTTACCCGTTGTCGTGGCTCGGAGCGGAAGGCGAGGTCGGCGTGATCCCGACCAAGACCGACCTCAGCGGTACCAGCGCGACGATCTGGACGTATCGTCTGCAAGCGGTCGCGCAGTACCCGGCTTACCGCTTGGTGCCGTTCGTGCTCGTCGGTACTGGCGGCATGAACTTGCGCAGCAGCGTCAGCGGCCTCGGCAAGGACAGCGACCCGGAGCTGCACATTGGCGTAGGCGTGAAGTACGCCATCCTGCAAACCCTGAGCGCGCGTTTGGACTTTCGCGACAACCTGATGCAAGAGAACCGCACGAACCCGTCGATCAAAGACGGCGACCTCGTGTCGAACTTCGAGCTCCTACTCGGCGTGTCATTCACGCTCGGTCGCACGCCGGCTGAGTCGGCGCCGGTGTCGAAGGATTCGGACGGCGATGGCTTCATGGATCCCCAGGACGCGTGCCCGATGGCGCCCGGTGTGGCGCCAAACGGCTGCCCAGCCCCCGTTGCAGCGCCGCCCGTCGACACCGACAAAGACGGCGTTCCAGACGCCACCGACCCGTGCCCGACCGAGGCCGAAGATGGCGCGCAGCCCGCGCCCAGCGACGGTTGCCCGAACAAAGACCCCGACGGCGACGGCATTCTGGTGCCGGACGACAAATGCCCGACCGAGAAGGGCATCGCGCCCGACGGCTGCGCGATTCACGACAAGGATCAAGACGGCATCTTGGACGAGATCGACAAGTGCCCCGACCAGCCCGAGACGAAGAACGGCTTTCAAGACGCCGACGGTTGTCCGGACGAGCTGCCCAAAGAGGTGGCCAAGTTCGCCGGCGTGATCAAGGGCATTCAGTTCGACACCGGCAAGGCGACGATCCGCAAGGACTCGAACAAGGTGCTCGACGACGCGGTCAAGGTGCTGACGCAGTACGAAGATCTGCGCATCATGATCAGCGGTCACACCGACAACGTCGGCGACGCGCAGAAGAACATCGACCTGTCACAGGCGCGCGCCGACTCGGTCAAGGCATACATGGTCGCCAAGGGCATCAACACCAGCCGTGTCGAGACGCGCGGCGCTGGCCCGAATGAGCCGGTTGCCGACAACAAGACAGACAAGGGCCGTCAAGAAAATCGACGGATCGAGTTCAAGTTGCTGCAGAAGTGATCGAATTCGACTCCGAGCGCTGCCTCGGAGTCCGGCGAAAACTAGTCGGAGGAGTAACTAATGCGAAATACGTTTATCTGGTCCTTACTTAGTGTCGGGGCGCTCGCCGCCGGTGGTCTCGTTGCCGGTTGCGACAGCGACGCCAAGCTCGTTCGCAGCTCGCTCGGTGATTCATGCGACACCACCGCCGACTGCAACGACAATCTGCGCTGCATCGATCACACCTGCTACGCGAAGACCCCGACCAGCAGCGGGGGCAGCTCCAATGGCCAAGCCGGTGACAGCACCGGTGGCACGGTGGTCACGGGCCCCAAGCCCCCCGTGCTGGGTTCCGAGGGCGAGAGCTGTACCAAGCGCGCCGACTGCGAAGACGGCCTCGCTTGCCTGGCTCAGCGTTGTCAGAAAGACGTCACGGCGGGCGCTGGCGGTGAAGGCAACGCTCCCGGTGGCCCCACGCTTGGCGGCCCGGGTGAGACCTGCGGCCTGACCTCCGACTGCGCGGCGGGCCTGGCCTGCTTGCCCAGCGACGGCTTTAGCAACTTCCCCCAAGCAAAAGCGATCGGCTCGAACAGCGTCGGCGTCTGCGCGCCGATCGACAACGGCCTCACCGCAACCGGCAAGGCTTGCGGAGCCGAATGTGCCAAGCCCGAGGATTGTTGCGAGCTGCCGGTCAGCGTGCAGGTCGCCAATAGCGTCCTCACCCCCTTCGGAATCGGCGCCAATTCGTGCACTGAGCTCGCCACCTTGCTCGACGGCGTCAAGTGCGACGCAGCGGTGCTGACCGCGCAGAACGCCGCGCGCTGCTTCGCCCAAACGGCGTATTGCGATTGCGCCAAAGCCACGTGGAGCTGTAGCGACGCCGGCAAGTGCATCTACGACGCGGATTGCACCAAGAGCGGCTCCACACCGGGCGGTTGCCCGACGTACACGCGCGCCGGCGTGGCCCCTACTGCAGTCTGCAACGACGACAGCAAGTGCGAGCTGGCGGCGGGCACTCCGACCTGTACGGCCGACGCCGATTGCGACAAAGGCGAATACGTCGCCGATAGTGTCGCGGCCGAGAAGTGCACGGCGGGCGAATGCACTTGTTACAAAAAAGCGGGCCTGTGCTACCGCAAGTGCGGCGAGGACTTGGATTGCAAGGCCGGCACCAGCTGCGAGACGAAGACCAAGGTCTGTGTGCAGAATCCGGAATGCACCAGCGACGCCTTCTGCGTCACGAAGTACAACGACATCAACGAAAAGTGCAGCCCTGAAGGCGTTTGCCAAGCCGCCTGCGACAACGATCGCGACTGCAACGGAGGCGCGTTGACGAGCTACGCTGGGACGCGGGTTTGCAACGCGAACCATGCGTGTGAGTTGGTGGGTTGCACGTCCGACGACGATTGCGCCAACATTCCCGGCCCCGGCGGCGTCCGGGTGTTCTGCGGCCCCGTCGCCGCGACGACAGCAGAAGCTGGCGTGTCTTCGGCCGTCACTGACTGACCCGAGACGCGCGACCCGGGCGCTCTGCCCGGTCACGTAAAGCTGAACCGGCCCACCACGGCACCCGCCGTCGGTGGGCCGATTCACATTTGGGCCACGCGCCGCGCGCGTCCGCCGCGCAGCGCCAAGATGCCGGCGGCTACTACCAGCGCCGTTCCGAGGCTGCTCAAGCCGTCCGGATGCCGCGAGAACAGCAGCCAATCGAACAGCGCGGCGAACGCCACCGAGCCGTAGATGAACGGCCCGACCTGGGCGGCCGGCGCTAGCTGGTAGGCGCGCGTCATCATCAGCTGGGCAACCGTGCCGGCGGCAACCATCGCCAAGATCACCGGCACGCTGGCGACCGCCGGCGTCACCCATGCGAACAGTGCCGGGCCGAGCCCAATCGCGGTCGAGCAAATCGAGAAATAAAACACGATTTTGGTGACCGACTCGGTCAAGGTCAAGCGGCGCACACCGACCTGCGCCGTGGCCGCGAACAGCGCCCCCAACACCCCGACCAACGCCGCCGGTTGGAACAAGCCGAGCCCTGGCTTGAGGATCAAGACCAACCCGAGCATGCCAATCGCCAACGGCCGCCAGATGCCGCGCGGCGTCGGCTCGCCCAACCAGGCGCGCTCGACCAGCGGAATGAACAGCGGTAGCGAGTAGTTGAGCAGCAGCGCCTCGGCCAGGCCAAGCTGACCGATCACGAAGAAGAAGCAGTACATCGCCGCCATGCCGACCGTGCCGCGCACGATGTGCTCGCGCAGGTGCAACGTGCGCAGCTGCCCCAGCCCGCGCCGCAAGATCGCCGGTAACAGCACGAGCAGGCTCAACCCGCTGCGCAGGAACACCACCATCGCGTTCGGCAACGAATGGGCAAGCACCTTGACCATCACGCTCATCACCGCGAATAGCAGCGCCGCCGCCACCATGAACGCCGCCGCCCGCGGCAGGTTCGTCACGGGCGGGTAGCTCGGTCTCTCGACGACGACGGGGGCGGACAGGGCTCGCCCTCATAGCACGCGAATCCGGGTCCTGATATGCATCCGCCATGCAGTACAAGGCGCTCGGCCGCACCGGTTTCGAGGTTTCCAGCATCAGTTTCGGCACCTGGGCGATCGGCGGAACCTGGGGTGCAATCGACGATGCCGAGTCACTGCGGGCGCTGCACCGCGCCCTCGATTTGGGCGTCAATTTCTTCGACACCGCCGACGTGTACGGCGACGGTCACAGTGAGCGGCTCTTGGCGCGCCTGCGCCGCGAACGGCGCGAGCCGTTCTGGGTCGCGACCAAGATTGGCCGTCGCGCCAACCCTCACGACGCCCAGAGCTACACCCGCGCCAACTTGACCGCTTACGTGGAGCGCTGTCTGCGCAACCTCGAGGTATCGGCAATTGATCTACTACAGATTCATTGCCCGCCGACCGACGTCTTTTACATGCCCGAAGTGTTTGGCGTGTTCGACGACTTGGTGCGCGCCGGCAAAGTGCGCTTCTATGGTGCCAGCGTGGAACGCTGCGAAGAAGGGCTGAAGGCCTTGGAATACCCCGAGCTTCAGTCGCTGCAGGTGGTGTTCAACATTCTGCGCCAGCGCCCGGCGGAGCTCTTGTTCCCGCGCGCGCTCGAACGCCGGGTCGGCATTCTGGCGCGCCTGCCGTTGTCTTCCGGCATGCTGACCGGCAAGCTCACGTCGACGACGAAGTTCCACCCGGATGACCATCGCGCCTTCAATCGCCAGGGCGCGGCGTTCAGCAAAGGCGAGACATTTTCGGGTTTCGACTACGAAAAGAGCCTGACCGTGGTCGAAAAGCTGCGCGGCCTACTGCCGGCCGGCATGACCCTGCCCCAGCTGGCGCTGCGCTTCATCGCGTCATTTCCGGCGGTAACGTGCTCGATTCCAGGAGCGCGCCGGCCGGAGCAGGTCGAACAGAACGTCAACGTGGCCACGCAGGGCGGCCTCCCGCCCGAGCTGGTGCAGGCCCTGGCGCGCGTCTACGAGACCGACGTCAAGCCGATCGTGCACCAGCTTTGGTGATGCGGCGCGGGCACTTTACGGAGTGCCCGATGGAGACTGCAAGACGCGCGCGAGTTGCTGAGCGACGAGCTTGCGGCCGTCAGCCGTAAAGTGCGGGCCGCCCTTTTCGAACACAGAGCAGTCGGGCGCTTCGAGCTTGGGGCCGGCGTGGACGAGCTTTTGATGATGATTGGCGACAGCGGCGATGGCAGCGTCGATCATCGGGTCGACGACGCTTTTGGGGTCGCCACAGGTGCGATTTTGGGGGCCACGTAGCACCGTGAACAGCTGGATATCGTGCAGTCGATCATCGCGTTGGCTGACGGTCGTGACGAAGGCTTCGAGCGCGGTCGTCCACTGCGCCTCGGTCGTGAACGTCCAGTTCGCGGCGAACAGCACGACGCGGTCCGGATTTTCGTGATTGCGCGCGCACGGTGACGCCAGCGGCTGAGACCACGCAGGATGTACCGGGTCAGCCCATTGCTCGACGAAGGCGTGCGGGCGCGTGCGAGCTTGGAAACGAGCGTCGTCGACGAGTTGCTCGAAGCCGGCCGAGTACCACTCCTCGGTGACGGTCAAGCCGATGATCTCGCTGCAGGCGGATTCCGTGCGAGCGCGGGCGGCAGGCGGCGCAGCGCTGGGCGTGCAGCCGCCGAGCGACGCGAGCAGCAGGAGCAGGGTACGGGGCATGGCGGGGCCTCTTTCGAAGGAAAAGAGGCGCCCGCGGCGGCTGCACGGGGTTCGCGCAGCCGTGCCTCGACTGGTCTTCAGATGCTGAGCTGCGGACGGTTCTTCTCTGGCCAATCCAGGTGGAAGAACTTGCCGCGCGGTTGGTCGACGCGCTCGTAGGTATGCGCGCCGAAAAAGTCGCGCTGGGCTTGCAGCAGGTTGGCCGGCAACCGCGGCGTGCGGTAGCCGTCGTAGTAGGCGAGAGCGCTCGAGAACGTCGGCAGCGAGATGCCGTACTCGACACCGAGCGCAATCGCCTTGCGCCAGTTCTTCTGCGCCTTCTTGACCGTCTTGGCAAAGTACGGATCGAGCAGCAAATTCGCGAGCTTGGGATCACGCGCGTACGCCTCGGTGATCTTCTGCAAGAAGCTGGCGCGGATGATGCAGCCGCCGCGCCAGATCTGCGCGATCTCACCGAAGTCGAGCTTCCACTTGTACTCTTCTTGGGCGGCGCGCATCAGCTGGAAGCCCTGCGCGTAGGAGCAGATCTTCGAGCAGTACAGGGCGTCCATCACCGCTGCCACGAGCGCTTTTTTGGCGCCCTTGTACTTCTTGCCCGGCCCTTTCAGGATCTTGGAGGCCGCTACGCGCTCTTCCTTGACGGCCGAGAGGCAGCGCGAGAACACCGCTTCGGCGACCGTGGGTGCGGGTACGCCCATGTCGAGCGCGTTGGCGCTCGTCCACTTGCCGGTGCCCTTTTGGCCAGCCGCGTCCATCACGATGTCGACGAACGGCTTCTTGGTGATCGGATCCTTCTGGCCCAAAATGTCGGCCGTGATCTCGATCAAGAAGCTGTCGAGAATGCCCTTGTTCCACTTCGTGAACACGTCCGACAGCTCGGCCGGCTTCATGCCCGAGAGGCCACGCAACAGGTCGTACGCCTCGCAGATCATCTGCATGTCGCCGTATTCGATGCCGTTGTGCACCATCTTCACGTAGTGACCGGCGCCGTTTTCGCCGATGTACGT
>FSUE01000155.1_pt1 | contig 19565 bp, 9 predicted proteins | sample 1637031 | NCBI WGS metagenome assembly FSUE01 (sample SAMEA3914819, study PRJEB12502) | metagenome | biome: forest; material: soil | place: Canada | collected 2010-06-26 | depth 0.3 m | reverse complement strand
GTCAGCGTCGACGGGCAGCTCTTGTTCGGCTTCCAAGTCTTCATTGGCTTGAAGACCGAGACGCGAGTCCAAGACGTCGTCAGCCTGTTCAAGTTCGCCAAGAACGACGCTGGCTACGACTTGAGCCAGCAGCCGTTCGAAGGGCCCGGCGCGTTCCTGGCCGACCTCGAGTTCGACAAGCAATTCAAGGAAGCGTTCCGCTACTACAAAGAAGCGCGGCTGCTGCAGCTGATGCGCACCGAGACGCGGCTGCTGATGGCCGTGCAGATTGGCGCCGCCGTCACCGACGCCAAGATTTTCCGCTTCGCGATCGACGCCAAGGGTCGTGTCTCGTTCATGGATGCACGCGGCGAGGACGACTTCAAGCCGCCGCGTCGCCACCCGTTCGAGTGGACGCCGGCGCGCCGTGAGGATCAGGTCGCAGGCCCGCATCCGCACATCAACGTGCTGAACGAGGTCTTCGTCGAGACGATCCACGGCGACCTCACGGTCAAGATCGAGAACAACACGCAAGACGGGCTCGGCGTCTACCGTGAGCCGGTCGACGATCCGAACCAGACGCTGGACGACGGCGAGATCGCGTACGCGCGCGTGGCCGGCTTGATCTTGCTCAAGATCAAGCCGTTCCGCGAGCAGCAGACGCGCTACCTGATTTACAATCCGCGCACGCAACAGGTGCTGCGGGTCGACGCGCTGGGCGTGGCGTGCGTCGAGCTGCCGGAAGATCACGGCCTGATCTTTCCTGGCGGCTACTACCTGACGACCGGCGAGCACAAGCTGTTCGACCCGGACACGGCCGGCCTCGAGTTTCGCCGCGCGATCGCCTCCCCCAACGGTGAAGACGTGTTGTACGTCTTCTACCGACGCGAGGCGGGCGAGTATGAGCTTTTACCGTACAATCTGATCGCGAAAGAAGTCAAAAACCCGATTCGCGCCAACGGCTACAGCTTGTTTCCGGACGGCACGATGTTGGTGTTTCGCACGGACGGCGAACCGACGCGCCTGCATCCGGTGCAGATTTGGCAGACGCCGTTCACGACCGCCGAGTTCGCGGCCGCGGCGCCCACCGATGGCTCGTACTTGGCCAAGGTCGGCAATGCCTCGTTGGTCAGCGGCATCAGCGAGCTGCTCAGTATCAAGAAGTTGGCGGCCGCCGAGAAGCCGACGCGCCGCACCTTCGATGACTTGGTCACGGCCGCGCGTCGCGCGATCGATACGCACTATTGGCTCGGTCACGCCGAGATCGGGCTGCTCGAGACGCTGACCGAGCTGTACAAGACTTCCGAGCTGATCGTCTCCGAGTTCGAGAAGCAGCTGGCGCTCGAGCGCAAAGCGCGCGACGCCGTGGTCGAAGCCGAAAAGGCCCAGGCTGTGCTGCTCGAACGGGTACGGCCGAGCGAGCTGAAAACCGTCGAGGCTTACCTGGGCGGCCTGTCGGATCTCAAGCGCCAGCGCGGCGCGCTGATCACGCTGAAAGAGCTGCGCGCGATCGACGTCGCCAAGGTCGAGCTGCTCGAGAAAGCCGTCGAGATGCGCTTTGGCGAGGTCAGCCGCGCCTGCGTCGACTTCTTTTTGGCCGAGAATGCCTTTCAGCCGCTGCTCGACCGGTTGGACGTGGTCGTCGACGCGGTCGGTAAATCGGCGAAAACGACCGAGCTTACGCCGCTGCGCAAGGAGCTCGACGCGGTGCACGAAGGCCTGACGCTGCTGAGCGAAACGATCGCCAGCTTGCCGATCGAAGACCCGACGGTTCGGACCAAGATTCTGGACGGCACCAGCACGGCTTTCTCGCAGCAAAACCGCGCGCGCGCCGTCTTGGACGGGCGCCAGAAAGAGCTGGGCGCCGGCGAAGGCCGCGCCGAGTTCGGCGTGCAGTTCAAGCTGTTGAGCCAGAGCGTGACCAGCGCCTTGGCGCTGGCGACGACACCCGAGGCCTGCGACGAGCAGCTCGGGCGGCTGATGCTGCAGCTCGAAGAGCTGGAAGGCCGCTTTGGCGAGCTGGATGAGTTCTCGGTGCAGTTGGCCGAGAAGCGCGAGGACGTGCTCGACGCCGTCAACGCCAAGCGCCAGATCTTGGTCGAAGAGCGACAGCGACGCGCGCAGAGCCTGGCGACGGCTGCCGAACGCGTGCTGGCCGGTATCGTACGGCGCGCGCACTCGGCCAAGAGCGTCGAAGAGCTGAACGGCTATTTCGCTTCCGACCCGATGGTGCACAAGCTGTCGGAGCTTTCCGCACAGCTGGGCAGCCTGGGCGATTCGGTGCGGGCCGACGAGCTGGATTCGAAGCTGAAGAGCGCCAAGCAGAATGCGCTGCGAGCGCTGCGCGACAAGACCGATTTGCTCGAAGACGACGGCAACGTCATTCGCTTTGGCCAGCATCGCTTCAGCGTGAACACGCGCCCGCTCGAGCTCACGATCGTGCCGCGTGAAGGCGTGCTGAACGTGCACCTGACCGGCACGGATTTCTTCGAGCCGATCTCGAATCCGCTGTTGGATGCGTCGCGCGAGCTGTGGGATCAGGAGTTGGTTTCGGAGACGCGCGAGGTGTACCGCGCGGAGTATCTGGCCGTCAGTTTGCTGCTCGAGGCCGAAGCGGGCGCCAAGGGTCGCAGCATGAGCGAGCTGGAGACGGCTGCGCGCGGCGAAAAATTGCTGGAAATCGTGCGCCAAGCGGCGGCTGAGCGCATCGACGAAGGCTACGAGCGTGGTGTGCACGATAGCGACGCGACGTTGATCTTGGAGAAGCTGTTGAGCTTGCTCAAGGTCGCCGGCGGCTTGCGCTACACGCCGCGCGCGCGCGCCGCCGGCTGGCTGTTTTGGCAAAGCCTGGCGCCCGATCGCAAGAACTTGATCGAGCGCCGCGCGCAGAGCGCGGGACGGCTGCGCGAGCGACTGAAGGATGGCAGCGCCGAGCAGGAGCTGTCGCGTGAGCTGACGCACGGCGTGGTCGAGGCGTTGAAGGTGCTCGGTTTGGAGACTGAGGCGTCGGTAGCGCGCTTTGCGGCGCGCTACCTGGTCAGCGAAATCTCGCAGGAGCGGGCGAAATTCACCGAAAGTGGCGCGGGCGCCGAGCTGCGCCGCGAGTTTTCGTCGCACTTGGAGCTGACCGGCGCGGCGCGCGGCTTCGAAGAAGATTTGCGTGTGCTGTCAGCGCATCCGCCGGAGCGGCTGCGGGTGGCGTTGTCTTACGTGGACGCGTTCGTACGCAGCGCGGGCAAAGGTGCCGAGTATCGGCTGGAGCTGGCGGCGCGCGCGGTGTGCGACGGCGATTTGGAGTTTCAGGTGGCGAGCGCGAACGTCGAGGTCGCGGTGGCGAGCTTGCTCGGATCGCATCCGCTCGTTACCGCGCGCTCGCTGCCGCTGCGTTTGGCGGAGCTGCTCGAGCGTGTGGCAACGTTCATCGAGGATCGCGCGCCGCGTTTTCGAGCATTTCGCGGCCTGAAGACCGAGCTTGCGGCCGGCGCGCGCGAGCGGCTGCGGTTGAGCGAGTACCTGCCGCGCGTACTGACCTCGTTCGTGCGCAATCGCTTGATCGACGAGGTGTACCTGCCGCTGGTGGGCGCCAACTTGGCGAAACAACTCGGTGCGGCCGGCGCGACCAAGCGCACCGATCAGATGGGCCTGTTGCTGTTGGTGTCGCCGCCCGGCTACGGCAAAACGACGCTGATGGAGTACGTGGCTAGCAAGCTAGGCATCGTCTTCATGAAGGTGAACGGGCCCGCGCTGGGCACCGAGGTCCGCTCGTTGGATCCGAGCGAAGCGCCGAACGCGACCGCCCGCCAAGAGGTCGAGAAGATCAACCTGGCGCTCGAGATGGGCAACAACTGCATGCTCTATCTCGACGATATCCAGCACACTCACCCCGAGCTGCTCCAGAAATTCATCTCGCTGTGCGACGCCCAGCGCCGCATCGAAGGCGTGTGGAACGGCAAGACGCGTACCTACGATCTGCGCGGCAAGAAATTCTGCATCGTGATGGCCGGCAATCCGTACACCGAAAGCGGCGCGCGCTTTCAGATCCCGGACATGCTCGCCAATCGCGCTGACACCTACAATTTGGGCGACATTCTCGACGGCAAGCAAGACGCCTTCGCGCTCAGCTACCTGGAGAACGCGCTCACCTCGAACGCGCTGTTGGCGCCGCTAGCCGGGCGCGACGCGCAAGACACGTACAAGCTGATCGCGATGGCGCGCGGGGAAGAAGTGCCGCTCAGTGACTTGAGCTACGGCTACGGCAGCGCGGAAGCGCAGGAGATTAGTGAGCTTTTCAAGCGCCTGTTCACGGTGCAGAGCGCGCTGTTGCGTGTGAATCAGGAGTACATCGCGTCGGCTTCGCAGGACGACCGCTACCGCACCGAGCCGCCGTTCAAGCTGCAAGGCAGCTACCGCAACATGGCCAAGCTGACCGAGAAGGTCGTGCCGGCCATGAACGAGGCCGAGCTGGAACGGTTGATCGACGACCACTACGCCAGCGAATCGCAGACGCTCACCAAAGGCGCCGAACAGAACCTGCTCAAGCTGGCCGAGATGCGCGGTCGGCTCACGCCCGAACAGGCCACGCGCTGGAACGAGATCAAAGAAGCCTTCGGCCGCGTGCAGCGCATGGGCGGCAGTGACGCCGATCCGGTGGCGCGCGTCACCGGCACGTTGAGCGGCTTGGATTTGCAACTCAAAGGTATTCGCGAGGCGATCGTCGCGGCGATGGCCGGTAGTGTCGCCAAATCAGCCAGCGAAACCGGTTTTGCGCAGCTGGCCAAGAACCTGTCCGAGCTGGGCCGCCCGCGCGTCGAAGTGCGGCTGGAGGACGAGCGCAACGGCGGCATGCTGCAGCTGTTCACACAGCAAACCGAGCTGTTGAAGCAGGCGCTCGGCGCGCTGGGCAAGCGTGGCGCCGAGCCCGCTGGCCAATCCGGCACCGACCAAAAGCTCGCGGAGCTTTCTACGCTGCTCGGCCGCGTCGCCAAGCAAATCGAAAGCGGAGTCGGTGCGGCACGGCGCGTCGACGTCGAGCTCGACGTCAACGGCCCGAGCAACCTGTACCGTACGCTTTCCGGTACCGATCTGTTTACCGGCGGCGGCTTGTTCGTTGCCACCTACGAAAAGCCACCGCCACTCGGCGCCGACGTGCGCGTTTCGCTGCGCTTCCCGACCGGGCCAAGCTGCGAGCTGAGCGGCAACGTCGCCTGGGTGCGCGACGAGCTCGGCGAAGACGCGCCACCCGGCTTTGGCGTACGTTTCATCGACCTTTCGACGGAAGCGCGCGAGCTGGTGCAAGCCTACTCGCAAGCTCGCGAACCCATGCTGCGCGACGACTGAGCGCGGCATGGGGGTTGCTAGGTCGGGAACGACCATGGCGATCAACCGACGACTGCAACGGACGCTCGGCACGAGACTGGCCAGGATTGCAGCGATTCTTTCGGGACTGCTGCTGCTCGGGGCCTGTTCGAATGGCACAAGCGCTGGCACAACCACGACCGGTGGATCTGGCACTGGCCACGCTGGCACAAGCGGTACCGGCACCAGCGGCACCGGCCCGGGCGGCACAAGCGACTCCGAGAACCTCGAAGCCGGTACGCCGATCAGCGTCAGCTCGACAGCGGCGTCTGACATGGAAGAGACGCGTCTGCAGGCTGAGTTGGCCGAGTTGAACGGTCTCAGCGCGCGAGGCTTCGCTGACAGGTACCCGCTCGAGCTCGAGCCATCACCGAGTTACGACGTCGCCAACATCGTTGGCCTCGACGCGATCCAAGCCTCGAGCCTGAAGTTGAGCGACGGCGAGCTGACCGATCTCGCCGCACGCGGCTTCGTGATTAGCCAGCGGCATCAGTTCCCCAACTTTGCTTACGGCTACTACAATCTCTACGTCGACGACTTGCCGGTGTACGTCTCTGCTGACTCGATCTTGAGCGCGGTGCACCATTCGTACGACAGCATCCTCAAGTCGCTCGAGCTGGGCTTACTTTCCGGCGAGCTCGATACCTTGCTGGCGGGCATGCACACGCGCTTGGCGGACGGTGCAGGCAAAGAGCTGGGTGAGACCACGCGCCACGATGCCGATGTCTTTCTGAGCGTCGCGCGCAGTCTGCTCTCCGGAGAGCGCCAACGCACGCTGGCCGGCGGCTCACAGAGCACCGTCGACACGCTGGTTGGTCTCGCCGAGCGCGGCGAAGGCATCAGTGACGTGTCGCTGTTCGGCGTGGTGCGCGAGAACGAAGACTTCTCGCAGTTCAAGCCGCGCGGTCACTACAACACCGATCCGGTGCTCGAGCGTTACTTCCGCGCCAGCATGTGGCTCGGTCGCATCGATTTACGGCTGCTCGAGACGCAGAAAGACGGCTCGCAGCTGTTTCGGCGCCGCCAAGTCGAGACCATGTTCTTGTTCCGAGAGCTGATCGACGCGCCACTCTTGCCGCATTTTCTGCGCATCGATCGGACGATCACCGCGTTCGTCGGTGAGCCCGACTACATGGCGCTGTCGCAAGTCGAGCAGCTGGCGACAGACCTGGGTCTGAACAGCCTTGCTGACTTGAAGGCCATCTCGGACGAGCGCTTGGCGCAAACCATCGTCGACGGCGGCTATGGCGAGCAGCGGATCTCCAGCCACATCATGGTCAACGGGCTCGAGGTCAAGACCCTGCCGCTGTCGCGTTCGTTTGCGCTTTTGGGTCAGCGCTACACGATCGACAGCAACGTCTTCTCGAACGTCGTGTACGACCGCATCGGCCTACGCATGATGCCCGATCCGCTCGACGCCGCCTTCGCAGCACTCGGTAACGATCAGGCGGGCGCACTGCTCGCCCCGCAGCTCGAAAAGCACCAGCTAGATGGTTACCCCGCGGCGCTCGCTTCCATGCGGCTTTTAGTGGATGAGCATCCGGCAGAATTTTGGAGCGAAAGCTTGTACACGTTGTGGCTCGGAGCAATGCGCGAGCTGTCGCCGTCGCGTACCGCCGCTGGCGACGACGCGCAGTCGCTGTTTCCCGTTGCGAAGACCGAGGCTTGGGGACGGCGTTTGCTGAATACACAGCTCGCCTCGTGGGCCGAGTTGCGTCACGACACGATTCTTTACGCGAAGCAGTCGTACAGCGGTGGGGCGGCATGCGAGTTTCCGCGCGCGTACGTCGACCCGTATCCGGCGTTTTATGCGGCGATTGGTGCGTATGCGGCGCGCGGCCGAGCGCTGCTCGACGACTTGGGTCTCGACGCCGCCGCGCCCGCGCAAGTGCAGGCCATCAAGAAACATTTCGACTTGGTGGCGGACGTTGCCCAGCGGCTCGGGGACATGGCCACTCAGGAGCGAACCGGCGCCGACTTTACGCCCGAAATGCTGGCGTTCATCAATGACGCGATCAACGTGCAGCCGAACTGTGACGGCAAGGGCGGCAATTGGCAGTCGGGTTGGTACCGGCAGCTGTTCTTCGCTCCCAACGCGGCCCTCGATCTGTCGCCCACGATCGCCGATGTGCACACGCAGCCGTTGGACGAATACGGTGCGGTGGTCGGCAACGTTTTGCATGTCGGAACGGGCTTGACGCGGCTGATGGTCGTCGTCGCAGACGGTTGCAGCGGGCCTCACGCCTACGCTGGTCTGGCTTCGTCCTACTTCGAAGAACAGACCCAGAATTTCGAACGCCTCGATGACGACCAGTGGCTGAAGCGCTTCTCGAATCACGCGGACGTCGCGTGGATGACGGACCTCGTCAGTAACTAACTGCCAAGTAACTGCCAGCGGCTTGTACCCGGATGTGCGCGGCGCGCGCCCGGTCGGCGTGCAGCGTCGTCCCTCGCGCAGCCGCGAAATGACTTGGCATGCCAAGTGATCGCAAGGCTCCGCCGCACCGGTGCGGATTGTTTAGGCAATTCAATGACTTGTCGTGTCTCAAAACGCCGCGCCTCGAATCACTTGGCATGCCAAGTGATTCTGGGTGGTGGGGGGTGGTCCGTTTTCTGAGGTCGTTGCCACTAGAGCGGCGACCTATGCGAAAGCTCGAGCAATCTGCGCTTTTGGCCTGCTTCCTGGGGGCTTCGCTGGGGCTCGGTGGTTGTACCGCAAGAATCTCCTCGGATGGCTCGGGCGGCGGTTTGATGCCTGGCGGCTTGGGCGATCCAAGCGGGCTCGGCGATCCGGGTGGCACTGGAGGTCCGGGTGGTCCAGGCGTCACGGCCAGCAGCTGCGGCAACGCCGGAGTCGGTCCAGAGCGCATTCACCGCCTCACTCCCACCGAATACACCAACAGCGTGCGCACCTTGCTCGGCAACCAGGCGCTCGAGCCGGAGCTCGATGCCGACAAGGAGCCGATCGCAACTTTGGACGGAGTGCGCAAATGGTACAACGCAGCCGATGCGGCCGTACCTGCGACCACCGCATGGCTGAGCGCGTACGGCAGCTGCAAGCCGGACGCTGACGCGGCGTGCGCGGTGACTTTGTACGAAGCGTTTGCAGAGCGCGCGTTTCGCCGGCCGCTGACCGACGACGAGCGTTCGTGGCTCACGGCGAGCTGGGCCGCATTTCCGGCAGACGCAACCGTGGCGCAAAAGCTGCAAACCATCGTCGAGCTAATCTTGCAGGCGCCGCAGTTTTTGTACGTGTACGCCGACGGCAAGCCGTCGGGTGCCGTCAACGTGCTCGACGGCTACGAGCGCGCCGAGCGACTGGCTTACTTCTTGTGGGACGCGCCGCCGGATCAAGCGCTGCTGACCGCCGCCAGCAGCGGAAAGCTCGACACGGCCGCCGGCATGGGTGAACAAGCCGAACGCATGTTGGGCGACGAGCGCGCCAAGCCGGTGTTGCGCACCTTCTTGGAAAAATGGCTCGAGCTCGACGGCGCGACGATCTTGCCGAGCCTGGAGCAAACGCCGAAAGACGCCAAGCTTTTTCCCGGCTTCGATGCGGTCTTGCGCCAGAGCATGCGGCGCGAAATCGAGATGTTCATGGACTACGTGATGTTCGAGAAAGACGGCTCGCTCGACGCGCTGTTCTCGGGCACGCGCGCTTACGTCAACGGACCGCTGGCGAAGATTTATGGCGTCACCGGCCCGGCGCCGCTTAGCGCGGACGACTGGGCGTGGGTCGATCTCGATCCGACCAAGCGCGCTGGCATGTTGACGCGCGCCGGTTTTCTGGCCGTGCACGCCTCGCAAGACGTGACCTCGCCGATTCGCCGCGGTGTCTACATGCTCAAAGAGGTGTTGTGCGTGGACATTCCGCCGCCGCCCGCCAACGTGGACAACTCGCCAATCAAGGTGATGGCCGGTGACATGATGGCTGGCGTCACGACCGTGCGCCAAGCCACGCTCAAACGCACCGGCAACCCGACGTGCGCCGCCTGCCACGTGATGATCAACGAAATGGGCTTCGCGTTCGAGCACTATGACGCGATCGGTCGCTGGCAAGACACCGAGGTCGGCAGCGGCGGCGCGATCGACGCGACCGCCAACTTGAGCCACGCCGGGGACGGCTTCGATGGACCGGTCGACGGCGCGCTGGAGCTGAGCCGTAAGCTCGCCAAGAGCCCGGCGGTTGCTCAATGCGCGACCAAGAAGTGGTTCGAGGTCGCGTTGCGCCGCAGCCCGGTCGCGCTCGACGCCTGCAGTCTCGACACCATTCAGGCAAGAGTCGCCAAGACATCGAGCATTCGCGAGCTGTTGCTGGCGATGGTCGAGAGCGATGCCTTCCTCGACGTGAACCACGGCGAGTGAGCCCGGAGCCCAAGATGACGTTGAAGAATAGCGGTCGACGCGTGTTTCTCCGAGGTGTTGGCGGGCTGGCGCTCGGGTTGCCCTTTCTCGAATACACACACGAGAAGGCTTGGGCGGCGGCCGCCGGCGGCGCCAAGCGCTTGGTCGTGGTCTTCAATCACGGCGGCGAAACCATGTGCATGCAGAAGAGCGGGCTGCGCGCCGGTAATCCGAAGATTCCGGACTACGATCCGTCGATGCCGATGATCGATCATTGGCTGCCCAAGCCGGGCGGAACCTTCGGCATCGCCCACGAGATCTTCGAAGGCACCGAGCTAGCGAAGAAGCTGATGGTGATCCGCGGCATCGACAACGCTGCGGCCTTGAAGGGACGCTACGGCGGGGACCACGGATTGTCGAACTGCACGTCGCTGGTGGCGCGCGCTACCGGTTGCAGTGACGGTGCGTCACCGGCTGGTGGCAAGTGCCCAGCGGGCGACGAAGGCGAGATCGCGACGGGGCCATCGCTGGATTGGGTGGCGGCGCAACGGCTGCAAAAGAGCCAGGGCGGTTCGGCCAACCCGCTGGCGCTGCATGTACCCGGCCACTACTACGGTTCCGCATTCTTCTGGGGCGCCAAGGGTGAGCAGCGGACCGAGGGCGAGACCAACCCGCGCACGGCTTTCAACACGTTGTTCGCTGGCGTCACCAGCGGCAAGCCCGATCCGGCGGCGGTGCTGCGGCGCGAGCTGAAGTTGAGCATGCTCAACGGCTTGATGGACGGCTACAAGCGCTTTTCGGGCAAGCTGGGTCAAGCCGACAAGAGCATCGTCGACGCGCATTTCGAGCACCTGTCTTCGCTCGAGAAAGAGATCAGTGGCCTCGAGCTAAGCGCGCAATGCGTCGTCCCGCCGCAACCGGCCGACTTCAAGGACGACAACAAGCAGCAGCAGTCGGCGCCGATTGCGGCACAGTTGATTGTCGCGGCGCTGCGCTGTGGCGCTACCAACGTCGCCAATCTGCAGATTGCCGACATTCTCACGCCGTGGGCACCTTCGGGCCTGCAGCTGAAATCGGACTACGACATCGGCCACTCGCTCGGGCACTGGGTCAGCGCGCTGGATGACCCGGCAAACGTGCCGAAGTGGGAGCTCGAGATGAAAGAGAACCGCGCCTGGCGTATGGGTCTGGTCAAGATCATCGCCGACGGTCTCGACTCGCCCGACTTTCTCGAAGCCGGCGTGCCGTTGCTCGACAACTCGCTGATTTTTTACTCGAACGAGTTCAGCACTGGCGGCATCCACTGCTCGACCGATGGCCCGTACATGCTGATCGGCGGCGCGGGCGGCTACCTCGAGACTGGCCGCTTCGTCGAGCTGCACAAGGCGCGGTCGGCCAATCCGGCCTCGTTGGAGGCTGGCAGCACGGCCAGCACCAACGACCTTTACGTCACGATTTTGAACGCGCTCGGTGCGCCCGATACCGAATTTGGCGACATGAAGTTCGCCTACCGCAAGGGCGCGATCACCGAGCTATTGGCCTGAGCGGTCCGGCCGAGCGCTACTTGGCTTTCGAAAACCAGATGCCGCTCTGCTTGCCGCGCGGCACCGAGTAAACGACGCCCGGCCACGGATAGCTGGTCAGATCGAAGCTGCTGACGCCCTCGGCGATCGTGTCGCGCGCGTCGAGCTCGTAGTTGTACGCGACCAACGAGCCGGTCATGCGGTCAGGATCCCAATTGTCGATGAACAACAGCGCCGGCATGAACCACGCAAAACGCAACAAGTCAGGCGGCGCGGCACTGCCCACGACGTCCCACGATGTCGGGTCTTTGGCGTCGGTGCCGATCACCACCCGCCCGGCCGTGCCGTCGAAATGGTCGACGCGCGCGTGGTGGCGTTCGCCGGTGTACGACGTGGCTTCGCCCGAGTAAGGCGGCACGCCGTTGGCCAGCACGCGGTAGCCGTCGTCGGAGAACTGCGGGAGGTCGCCGGCTATGCCGTCGAAGTTGACCAGCACTTCCCCGCTCGAGGTGTTGCGCACGATGCGCTCGGCGATCGGCTCGATCGTGCCATCCCAGCGGAAGTGAACCCAATCGTGAGCCACCAGGTCACCGAGCGGCTGGTAGTTGATCTGCGCCACGCCGCTCCACGAGCTGTCGGGCGGCTGCAGGAACACCGAGTCCAGATCGGCGTGCTCTCCCAACTTGATTGGCGCTTCGGCGCCGGCCTGCCACGCCCACGCGGTGCCCAAGCCGTCAGCGTCCGCATCGGTCAGGTACAACGCGGCCAGCGGTAACGTCTGGCCCTGGGCGTCCGTCGCGGAGACCAGCGCGCGCGCCTGCGTGGCGTCGGCGTCGAACGGCAGCTGAAACGCGTCGAGGAGCTCGAACGTGCTCGCATCCAGGTGGGCGATCGTCGGCTGCGGACTGCCGCACGGCTGCTCCAGCACCACGCGGGCCGAATCTTCGCCGTAGGAAATGATGCTGGAATGTTGCAGGTTGCAGGCCCCGTTCAGCACGTCTTCGCCGGTTAGCGCCAGCGAATCGCGATCGAACGTGACGTGGTGCAGGCCGTCGGCGTCCTCGACCAAAAAGCCGTCGTTGATTGGGACCACCGAGCGCAGCTGGTTGCCCCACGCGTCGCCGACTTCGAACTGGTCGCCGAAGCTCTTGAGCTGGCCGTCGGCCCACAGCAAGACGGCGTTGTTCCAAACCAGCACGCGGGTCAGGTTCTCGGCAATCTCGCGCGTCTGGCCTGACCACGGATCGGCGAAACTGTAGCCTTGCTTGGTCGGGACCAAGTAGCCGTGGTCGTACAGGCGCGGGTAAGGGCGACCGGCGTCGGCGACCGCCAGCTCTTGCACCTGGCAGTCCAGCGTCGTGAAGCGCAGGCGACCGCGGCCGCGATCGTCGACGTCTTCCAGGAACGGCAACACACGAAACGGCGCGGCGTCGGACTTGCCCATCAGCCACGTCCCCGCGTTGGGCGTGACCTCACACCCATCGCGTGCGTCGGCGCCAAACAGGTGGAAGGTCGGTTGCTTGTCGTCCAAGCGCCGCGCGCCGACGTGGTAGAGCGTGTCGCTGTCCAGGTCCACGACGACGCGGCTCCACGGGCCGTCGACCAGTCGTGAGCCCGCGCCGTCGAAGTAACGCTTGACCGCAGGCAACGCGGCGTCGGCCGAATCGACGAGCCCGCTCGTCGGGTTACATCCCGAAAGCGCCAGCAACAGGGCTGCGTACGCGCGCCGCATGGACGCTTGAGCTAGCACTTTTCGACGAGCCCGGCAGAGCCGAGGCTATAAAGGCAGCGTGCGCAGGCGTTGGCTCAGCTGGCGAGCAGGCGGCTCGGCCTCGGCCGCAGTGGCGTTCGCCTGCGGTTGGGCTGGCCCAGTGCTCGGGCAAACGCTGCCGGCCGCGAATGACGAGGCGCCGCCAACGGTGATTGAGGTGCGCGGAACGCCCGCCGGACCCGACACACCGGCGCTGTCGCGCGCTCAGGCACGCGAGCTGCCGGGCGCGTTTGGGGATCCGCTGCGCGCGATCGATTCGTTGCCTGGCGTGGTGCCGACGATCTCCGGCCTGCCGATTTTCTTCATTCGCGGCGCGCCTCCCGCCAGTGTGGGCTACGTGGTCGACGGCGTCGAGGTGCCGCTTTTGTATCACGCGTTCCTGGGGCCGTCGGTCTTGCACCCCGGCTCGCTGTCGGGCGTGGTGCTGCAGTCGGCACCGGCCGACGTGCGCTACGGTGGCGCGGCCGGTGCGGTGATCGTCGCCGAGCCGTCGGCGCCCAGCGCCAGCTTTCACGGCGAGGCAAACCTGCGTTTGCTCGACGCCGGCGCGCTGCTCGAAGCACCGTTCGCCAACGGCAAGGGCTCGGCGCTGGTCGCCGGTCGTTATTCGTTTACGGGCCTACTCTACAGTGCGCTCAGCGCCGAAGAGTTCGGGTATTGGGACTACCAGGCGCGCGTCATCCGCAAGCTGTCGGCCCACGATTCGCTCGGCTTGTTCGCGTTCGGCGCTGGCGACCACTACGGCGGAGAGGCGCTGGGCGGCGCGGTCGGCGGTGACACCGGCTTTCATCGCGTCGACGTACGCTTGGTGCACGAGACGTCGAAGGTCTCGGCCACCACCGCTTTCACCTTGGGCCGCGACCGCACGGCCGACGACAGCGCCTCGCTCACCGATCGCTCGCTGCGGGTGAGAAGCGAGCTCGTGCTGCGGCCCAGTCCTGGGCTCGACGTGCGGGTTGGCGCCAACGCGCGTCTGAACGACATCCGGCTGCACGTCGCGCCGGACCGGCTCGATCGCGGCGATCTGCGCGAGCTGTTCCCGACCCGCACCGATCACGCGCTGGGCGGCTACGTCGGCCTGCGCTTTCATCCCGACCGGCGGCTGAGCATCGAGCCGGGTGTGCGCGCCGACCTGTACATGTCGCGCGGCCAGCACGCCACGGCGGTAGATCCGCGGCTTTTGGTCAACGCCCGTTTGTCGCAGCGCGTGTCGGTGGAGCACCGGTTCGGGGTCGCGAGCCAGACCCCCAACTTCGTGCCGGGCGTGCCGGCAGCGCAAGTTGGCTCGCTCGACAAGGGCTTGGTGCGCGGCACTCACGCGTCGAGCGCCGTGCGCGTGGCGTTACCGCTCGAGCTGTCGGCCAGCCTGGGCGCGTTCGAGAGTCGTTATCAAAATGTGGTCGACCCACTCGGCCAGACGCGCGAGTTTCGTCTCGATGCCGCGGCGCTCGACCATCGGCAGAACTTGTTTGCGCGCGGGCTGGAGCTGCGGCTGGGACGACCGTTGACGCGCCGGGTTGGCGGTTTCGTATCGTACACGCTGTCGTGGGCCACGCGCGACGCCGGCACCGAGCAGACCTTTTCGGGTTACGACCGCCGTCACGTACTGCAGGGTGCCTTGGCGCTCGAGCTGTGGTGGAAGGTGCGCGGTAGCCTGCGTGGGCTCTACTACTCGGGCTTTCCGGCACTCGAAATCGGCGATGGCGGGGCGCTACCCTCGAAGTCTCGGCGCGCTCCCGGTTATGTTCGGCTCGATTGGCGCGTGGAGCGGCCGTTTCGGATTTCGGAGACCTTCGAGCTGTCGGTCGTCGCCGAAATGCTCAACACCACTGCTGCGAAAGAGGCGCTACGCTACGAATGCGGTGGCCGCTGTGAGCTGGTCACCGCCGGGCCGATCGTGTTGCCCAGCATCGGCGTCGAAGCGGTTTTTTAGGGTTGGCAGGGCTTGCCGTCTCGCCGCGGCGCGACCAGGGTAGGCAGCATGCTCAAAGCCGTGCAGTTGGGTCGAACGTGTAGCAAGGAGCAGTACGACGCAGCGCTGCCGGCGCTGCGCGCAGCGCTGCTCGATGCTCAGGGGCGCCTGCGCAAGGCCGGGTTCTCGGTCGTCGTGCTGGTCAACGGCGTCGACGCCAGTGGCAAGAGCGAGACGGTCAACGTACTGCACGAATGGTTCGACGCACGGTTCCTGGTGTCGCAAAGCTACACTGAGCCTTCGGAAGAAGAGCGCGCGCATCCCGAGTACTGGCGCTATTGGCTGTGGCTGCCGCCGGCCGGGCGCATCGCCGTATTTTCGGGTTCTTGGTACACCGACCCCATCCTCCAAAGCGTCTGGGGCAAGACCACCGACGCGCAGCTGGCGGAGCGCACGGCGCGGATCAGCGCGTTCGAGCGCACGTTGGCCGACGAGGGCACGCTGTTCGTGAAGCTCTGGTTTCACCTCGGCAAGAAAGGGCAGCGTCGGCGCTTGAAAGAGCTCGAGAGCAACAAGCTCACGCGCTATCGCGTCAGCAAGCAAGATTGGAAGAACCACGACCGCTACGCCACTTTCGTCAAAGTTACCGAGCAGGTAATCAGCCAGACCAGCACGGCGGTGGCTTCGTGGAACCTGGTCGATGCCGAAGACGCGCGCTACCGCAATATCACGGCTGGGCGCTTGATCCTCGACGCTATCGAAACGCGCTTGGCGCAGGCTCGCCCGGCGCCGGCACCCGTGCCGCAGCCGAAGATCGCCGATCCCGAGACGTTGCTCGACCAGCTGGACGTCACGCAGGCGCTGACGAAGCACGACTACGAAGCCAGCGTGGCCCAGCTTCAAGCTCGGCTAAACCTGCTGGTACGCCGCTTACAAAACCGCAAAAAGAGCGCAATTTTGGTGTTCGAGGGGCCTGATGCCGCCGGCAAAGGCGGCGCGATCCGCCGTGTCACGTGGGCGCTCGATGCCCGCAGCTACCGCTTGATTCCGATCGCCGCGCCAACCGACGAAGAGCGATCGCACCACTACCTGTGGCGGTTCTGGCGCCACCTGCCGCGCGAGGGGCGGCTGACCATCTTCGACCGCAGTTGGTACGGCCGGGTGCTGGTCGAGCGCGTGGAAGGCTTTGCCAGCGAGCCCGAATGGCAACGCGCCTACCAAGAGATCAACGGATTCGAGCGCGAGCTGACCGACAGCGGCGTCATCTTGTGCAAGTTTTGGCTGCACATCAGCGGTGAGGAGCAGCTGCGCCGGTTCGAGGAGCGCAAGCACAATCCGGCCAAGCGCTACAAAATTACCGCAGAAGACTATCGCAATCGCGAGCAAGCCAATCAGTACGAAGCCGCCGCGGCCGAGATGGTCACGCGCTGCAGTCCACCGAGCGCGCCGTTCACGTTGGTCGAGGCCAACGACAAGCGTTTTGCGCGGGTGAAGGTGCTGCAATCCATCTGCGACCAGCTGCAAAATCGGCTGTAAGCTGCAGGCAGGGCCAGGCGAGCCAATGGAATCGATGATCGCTCACGCCGTACGCTGCGCGCAGTTCGGGCTGTTGCTCGCTGTCGTGCCGGCCTGTGCTGACGCGACGCGGGCGCAAGCCGAACAACTGGCAGATCCGGGCCCGCGCGACGCGAACGTCGACATGGCCTTGTCGTTCGACGGCGTCGACGACTATGCCAGCGTCGGTACCGCGCGCTCGCCGCAAATCATGCGCGACCAGTCGCTGATGTTGTGGTTCCGGCCCGAGGCCGCCAACAGCGGCGCCGCCGACGACCTGCAGGTGCTGTTCACGCTGCGGCGCAGTAGCGAGTCCGGCATCGTGCTGGCGCTCGATCACGGCGTGCCGCTGGCCTACAACATCTTTGGCCCACGTGATCTGGCGCGCGGAAGCGCTGCCGTGTCGCTGGCTGCCTGGCACCACTTGGCCTACGTGGTCGACTTCGACAGCTCCGAGCTATTCGTGGACGGCGTTTCGGTCGCGGTCGCCAACACGCCGCGCACCAATCGCACCCCCACGTTGGGGTTCATCGGCAGCTTGGACGGCTACACCAACCTATTCCACGGCGCGCTCGACGAGCTGCGCGTCTACGATCGCGCCTTCACAGCCGCCGAAGTCGCCAGCGTGGCCGCGGGCAGCAAGCCCGACGACACCGAGCCACTGGTCATCTACCTGCCGTTCGACGAAGCCGATGGCGCTCGCAGCTACGACCGCTCCGGCCTCGGCAACCACGCCGAGCTCGGCGACGGCGTGCCGCAACTGATGCCGGCGCGAATTCGCTCGGACTTGCCGTGAATTGGCCAGTCACATTGAGGACCCAGATTTTTTCACCGGAAGATCGCAAGATCGGAAGGCGAGAATTTGGGGGTTCGAGCCACCCGGCTGCTGTGCGGCGCCTGCGCAGGTGCCGTCGAGATCCGTGCGTTTCGAAACCCAAAAATCTTTGCTCGCCCTGCCTGCGCTTCCGATCTTCCTGTGAAAAAATCCGAGCCGTCGTAGCGCTGGGGCAACGGCTCCGTCGTCAGAGCTCGCCGGATGTCCCGACGCGACTCAGGCTCACGGCCGCGTCATCGACGAATAACACCGTCGGCGCAGGGTCCGAGCCCTCGGCGACGTTGCAGACGCTGAAGACGATTTCGGCGCCGGCTGCGCCGGGGCGGCCGGGCAGATCGTAGCTGAGCAAGCCGTCGAGCCAGACGCGCAACCGACCGGAGCTTTGCGGCTCGTAGCGCGCCTCGAGCTGGAACCAGCGCCCGGCTGCGATGCGCGGCGCCGGCTCCGCCAACGGCTCGAGCAAATAGCCGGCGTTGTTGCTGAACACCTGCAGCACGTAGCCACCCACCGGCAAGCTGCGCAGCTGCAGCTCTTCGCCGCCGTACAGCTGTTCGCCGTCCACGTCGCGCGAGCGCAGCCGAATCAGCGTCATCGAAGGGTCGAGCCGGTAGTCTTCGGGCAGCAAGAACCAGGCGCTGTAGTAGGCGTCGTCAAGGGCGCCGGCGGCGTGAAACAGCTCTGGCCCTTCGTCCTGGTTGTCCCAGTCGGCGGGGTTCACGAGCTTTATCGAGTGGTGGCCGCGATGCGCGGCTTCAGTCGATACATCGATCATCGAATCCGCGCTCGGCAAGCGCTTGTCGCCGCTGCCGTTCGCCGTCCATTGCGACAAGTCACCCGGCTCTTGATCGGCGGTCCAAAGCAGATCGTCGCCGAGCTGAAGCGGATCACTACAACCAACCGCGGCGAGCGCGGCGGCGAGCGCGGCGGCCCGAAACGACGTTGCCGCGCCGGCCATGCTCAATCGATAGCGAAGCAGTACAGCCGACCGGCGCCGCCTGCTTTCGAAGTATCTCCGCAGCTGCCGCTAGCGTGCGACGAATTCCACGAGGAGTAGCAGCTGGTGGGGCTGGCACAGGTCGTGGCCATGCCCGGGCCCATGCCATCGCTGTGACCGACCTGCCCGGTGTCGCCCGCGGCGTCGGACGTCCAATCCTGGCAGGTGGAGCCCGTCGCCACCGTTCCGTCTGCCTTGGAGCCGGTGAGGATGTCGTGCTCGACCATCGTGCTGCCGTCCCACTGGCCGTGAATCTTCATCTTGTTTTCGTCGATGAAGAGGTCGGGGTTGCCTTTGAGCGTGGCGGCGTGCAACGCGGTCAAATCTGCGGCGACCACGACACCCGCCGAATTCACCCACGGGCCGGTGCCGATGCGAACTTTGGCGTTGACGGTGGCGGTGCTCAAGTAGGCGTGGAACGTGTGATCGCCGAAGCCGGCTTTCATTGCCAAGGCTTGACAGCGCGCGTCGGCCATCGGGAGGCCGCCGAGCTTGCCGGTCTTGCTCGTATCGCTGGTGACGAAGAACGTCGTCTTCGATTTGCCGCCAGCGCCGCCGCTACCGCTCGTACCGGCTGAGCTGCCCGCGCTACCCCCGCCCCCGCCAGCGCCGCCCCCGCTGGCGCCCGAGGTCGAGAGCGAGCCGCTGGCGCCGACCATACCGGCGGTGCCGCTCGCTGCGCCGCCGCTACCACTGGTGCCGGTGCTGCCGCTGGTGCCAGTGCTGCCACTGGTGCCAGTGCCGCCCGCGGTCCCCGTGCCGCCGGTCGTGCTCGCGCCCGCGGTGCCCGAGTTGGTGTTGGTGTCGGTGTTGCTGCAAGCCAGGGCGGCGAAAACCGCCACCGTGCTGATTCGACCGATGACTTCGAAGCGAGGAGACATGTCATACCTCGGGGTTAGAGGGCCGGCGCTCGCTCAGCGCCAATGAGCCGAGCCGGTAGAATTCGGGTCTAACTGCGATCCGTCGCGGTCGCAAGTTGCGGGCGGGATCTGCGGCGCTCCAGCGTAGCCAACAGCGCGGGTAGCCACAGGACCGTGGCGGCGATGCACGTCAGCTCGCCCACCGCGGCACTGAGGCCAAAGCTGTGAATGCCCTTGTTGATCGAGAACAGCAGCGCGAAATAGCCAATCGAAGTGGTCAGTGAACAGAGCATCAGCGCGCCGCCGGTCGCGCGCACGACGTGCCGCAGCTTGCCCGGTCCTTCGAAGCGGTAGCGTTGCATCATGTTGTGCGCGTATTCGGCGCCGATGCCGATCGTGATCGGGATCGCCACGAAGTTCAGGAAGTTGAGGTGAATC
>FSUE01000383.1_pt1 | contig 19675 bp, 14 predicted proteins | sample 1637031 | NCBI WGS metagenome assembly FSUE01 (sample SAMEA3914819, study PRJEB12502) | metagenome | biome: forest; material: soil | place: Canada | collected 2010-06-26 | depth 0.3 m | reverse complement strand
GTGATGATGTGTGCCTCGACGAGGAGCTCTCCGAGCCTGACGCGGGCCGTGACCATATCCCTCAATTCTAGCCCCCCGCCTCGAATCCGGCCACTTTCGGCGCCAAAGAACCGTTCTATCGACCACCCTGCAAGATTCCTAGCGGTCCGGTTCGGCTTGGATAGAATGGCCATTCTCCCTTGTTGTCCGTGCGGCTTCGCCGCCGCTGCTACCGATCCCCGTGGTGAACGCTCAAGCCCAGCCCTCCCTTCGAACTTGCCCGCACTGCGGTGCCGGCTGCGCGAGCGAGCACCAATACTGCCCAGCGTGCGGCTTCCCGATTGGCACCATGGGCTCGGCAACCGACGACAAGTTCGTCGGTAAGACGCTGCCCGGTGGCTACCACATTCTGGACCTGATCAGCGTCGGCGGCATGGGGCGCGTGTACCGCGCCGAGCAGTCGGCGCTCGGCCGCACGGTGGCGGTCAAGATCATCCACCCGCACCTGTTGTCGGACGAGAACTCGGCGCTGCGCTTCATCACCGAGGCGCGCGCCGCCAGTCAGCTCAACCACCCGAACTCAATCGCCGTGTTCGACTTCGGCCGCACCGACGACGGTCAGCCGTACTTGGTGATGGAGTTCTTGCGCGGCAAAGACCTGGCGCGCGTGGCCTACGAAGAAGGGCCGCTGGGCTTTTCGCGGATCGTCGACGTGCTGCGACAGACGCTGGCCGCGCTGAGTGAAGCGCACGAGCTTGGCATCGTGCACCGCGATCTGAAGCCGGAAAACATCATCTTGGAGCCGCTGCGGCGCGGCGGTGATTTCGTCAAGGTGGTCGACTTCGGTCTGGCCAAGCTGCGCGCTGACGCGCAGGCGCCCAGCGTTACCAGCCCCGGCATCGTGTGCGGCACGCCCGACTACATGGCCCCCGAACAGGGCCGTGGCGATCCGATCGACGGCCGCAGCGATCTGTACGCGATGGGCGTGATCCTGTTTCAGCTGCTGACCGGGCGCCTGCCGTTCGAAGCCGATAGTCCGACGCAGGTGGTCATGATGCACATGACGATCCCGGTGCCGGACCCGCGTCAGGTCGCGCCCGAGCGCAACATCCCCGAGCCGCTGGTGCAGGTCGTGTACAAGGCGCTCGCGAAGGACGCCAAGAAGCGTTACCAAGACGCGATCGAGCTGGCGGACGCGCTGAAGAGCGCGCTGGCGTTGGCTGAAAGCGTGCCGCCCGACCAGCGCATGTCGGCGCCACCTTCGATTGGCGTCTTGCTGGCTTGCCCGAGCTGCGGGCACCAGGTTCCGTCGGCCAAATTCTGCCTCGAGTGCGGCGTGCGCCTGCCCGCGCGTAGCTCGCTGCCAGAGAACCCGACGCATCCGGCGTTGCCGCTGCCGCTGGTCGCGCGCGACGACGACATCTCGTGGCTCGAGGACCGGCGTCAGCAGGTGCGCGGTGGCTTGATGGGCGCCAGGCTGGTGGGTGAACAGGGCGCGGGCAAGACGCGGCTGCTGAACGAGCTTTTGTCGCGCGCCGCCTCCGACGGCGATCTGGTCGCCGTTACCGGTCCGGATCCGCATCACGCCGAAGTCGCCGGCTATGCGCTCAGAACCGCAATCGAGGGTCTGGCGGGGCTTTCGGAGCTCGAGATTGCCGAGCTGGCATTCGAGGACGCCAGTCCGGATGCCGAAGCCGGCCTGGCGGAGCTGTTCGATTCCGCGCCCAAGCGTCACGACATTCGTTCGCCGCAAGAGCGCCGCTTGGCGTTGGCCGAGGGCCTGCGCTGGGCGCTGACGCGCGCCGCCAAGCGCTCCAAGTCGGGGCGCATCGTGTTGGCCGTCGACGATTTGCAGCGCGTGGACGGCCCGAGCCGCAACGCGTTCGCCGACGTGCTCGGCGAGCCGCCGCGGCTTTCGGCTTTGTTCTTGGGCACGCACACGCCTGGTTTCGAGGCGGGCTGGGGCGCTGACGCGGCCGCGCGCATCTTGGTCGGCTTGCCGCCGCCAGCCGTCTCGCGCTTGCTCCGCCCGAGCCACGGTGGCGCTCGCGCCGACGACACCGGTCGCGGCGTGCTGCCGATGTACGTGGAGCAAGTGCTGCGCTACAGCCAGGAAGGCGGCAGTGATCCGCCAGCGCGTTTGGCCGATTTGATCGCCTTGCGCGTCGATACGCTCGATCCGGCGGCGCGTCGCACGCTGCAGGCGTTGGCGGTGATGGGTGACCAGGTCAAACCCGAGAACCTGTCCGAAATTTTGCGCGGCGAAAACGTCGAGGGCACGCTGCCTGAGCTACGCAAGATGGGCATGGTCTCGCAGCAAGACGGCCGCATCTCGACCTCGCATCCGCTGTTGCGCGACATCGTGCTGCTCGGCATCCCGGCGGCCGTAAAAAAGGACCTCCACGGCCGCGCGCTACGCGCCTGCGAGCGCCTGAACGCGCCGATCGAAGCGCGCGCCCAGCACGCCTACTACGCCGGTGATTCGTTCCAGGCGCTGCTGTTGCTCGAGCAAGTCGCGGAACGCGCGGCGGCGCGCGGTGACACCGCGACCGAAGTGTTGGCGCTGCGACGCGGCTTGGAAATTGCCCGTCAAGAAATCGCTCGCGGCGAGCTCGATGATCCGCTGCGCGCGGTGTTGATCTTCGGTCGCAAGCTGGGTGCGTCTTTGACGCGCGCCGGCAACTTCGCCGACGCCGAGGGCGTCTTGCGCGAGGCGCTCGACGTTGCCGGGCCAAGTGGCACCGATCGCGCGCGGGTGCTCTCGGCGCTGGCGCACGTTGCTCACGGGCGCCGTCGCGCGTCCGAAGCCATGGGCTACATCGATCAAGCGATCGCGGTTGCGCGCGAATCCGGCGCAAATGATCTGGTGAGCGCCTTCGCCGACACCCGTCGCGCTTGGGCCTCCTAACCCAGCACGGCGTCGCGGCACTTTGCCCCCAAACCGAGCCAAATCGACATGCCTTCATCGGTTTGTCTCGCGCTTGGGCGGCTTCCGGGGGTAAAACACGGTTGACTCTCGATGTTCGAGAGTTGCGCGCCGGGCTGACGTTTGGTCTGGGGCGTTCGGGCTACGCGAGGGCAGGTGCACATCTCTGCCCGGTTCGTTTGAAGGGAACCCCGATGAGCGAAGCCGAGCACCGCGAACGCAAGACGCGTTCGGGTCCCAGCAGCGGCTCCTTCAAGGTGGCGCGCGTCGAAGTACAGGAGCTGGCCGCGCTAGCTGGGCCTGAGGGCTTCGTGGTGCCGGGCGCCGATCTGCTCAGTGACGAATTGCTCGTCGATCGCATTCTGGGCGGTGAGCCCGAGCACTTCGACGTGTTGATGCGCCGTACCGCCGCGCGCCTGTATCGCATCGCCCGCGGCATCAGCGGCAATCCGCTGGCGGCCGAGAGCCTGGTGCGCGACACCTTCGTGCGCGCGTACGAAAATCTTGCCAGTTACGATCGTCGCTTGCGCTTCGGAGATTGGCTGAGTCGGATCGCCATGCACGGCGCGCTCGCCAACCTCGGCCGCGGCTCGTCACCGCCGCGCCCGGCGCCAGTTCGGCGCCGTCAGCTCGAGTTGGTGCGGCAACTGGAAGACGCGGTCGACGGCCTGCCGCAAAGGTTTCGCGTGGCCTTCACGCTGTGCGTGCTCGACGAGATGGGCCCGGCCGAGGTGGCACAGACGCTCGGCGTGCCGGCAGAAGCCGTGCGCGTGGCGGCGTTTCGCGGGCGCTTGCTGGTACGGCGTCAGCTTGGCATGCGTTTCGACGACGCCGAGTCGCGCGCTTTCGGTCTCGATCTAGCCAGCGCGGACGACGTGATTCAAAAGGTCCGCGCGCGGCTCGGCATTGGCTGAGGCCGCAGTATCAGCGATAGCGCGTTACCGGTTGCGCGCGACCGTCGCGCCAACGCGAGACCGTCCCGCTCTCGTCGGCTTGGCTCGGCGAACGCAGCCGCGCCTCGTGATCGGCCTTGGCCGCGAGCGCCGCCAGTAACCACGTTTCCTCGAGCTGCTGCTGCTCGCTGCGCGTCTCGCGCGTGAGCTCCGCGGCGTTTCTCTCGACGAAAGTGGTGTCGTAGTCGCCGGCCATGACGCGCGAGTCGCACAGCAGGCGCTCCAGAAAATCGAGGTTCGTCGCTACCCCCAACACCCGGTACTCGGACAGCGCGCGGCACAGCCTGGCCAGCGCAAGCTCGCGCGTCGGCGCCCAAACGCACAGCTTCGACAGCAGCGGATCGAACTCGGGGCTGACCCACGAGCCCGAGCCAACGCCGCTGTCGTTGCGCACGAACGGTCCGGCCGGCGCGGCCAAGTACTCGATACGGCCGGGCGCGGGCAGGAACCCCTGCGCCGGATCCTCGGCGTAGACGCGCGCCTCGAGCGCGACCCCGCGCCGCTCCACGGCGTCGAACGACAGCCGCTGGCCGTCGGCGATGCGGATCATTTCGTGAACCAAGTCGACGCCGGTCACGAGCTCGGTGATCGGGTGCTCGACTTGGAGCCGCGTGTTCATCTCCAAAAAATAGAAGCTTTGGTCGGCGCCGAGCAGGAACTCGAACGTGCCGGCCGAATAGTAGCCAATCGCGCGCGCGCCGGTCAGCGCGACCTGGCACATCGCCGCACGCGTGGCCTCGCTCAGCGCGGGGCACGGCGTTTCTTCGATGATTTTCTGGTGGCGGCGCTGCAGCGAGCAGTCGCGCTCGAACAGGTGGACCAGGTTACCGTGGCGGTCGCCCAGCACCTGAATTTCGACGTGGCGGGCGCCGACGATGGCTTTCTCGACGTACACCGTGCCGTCCCCGAATGACTTTTCGGCCTCGCTGCGTGTGCGCTCCAAGGCGCGCTCCAGCTCCGCTTCGCTGTCGACGCGGCGCATGCCCTTGCCGCCGCCGCCGGCCGTCGCCTTGAGCAGCACTGGGTAGCCGACGCTTTCGGCAGTGGCTTTGGCTTGCTCTAGGCTTTCGGCTGGGCCGCCGGGTACGACCGGGACGCCGGCGTCTTGCATGCGCTTTCTGGCGCGCGCCTTGTCCCCCATCTCGTAGATGGCGCTCGCCGGCGGTCCGATGAACACCAAGCCGGCGCGGTCACAGGCGCTGCATAGCTCGGCACTCTCGGACAGGAATCCGTAGCCAGGGTGAATGCCCCAAGCCCCGACCGAGCACGCTGTCGTGACGATGCGCTCGGCGTCCAAGTACGCCGCCCGCCCTTCGCCGATCCGCAGCGCCTCGTCGCAGCAACGGATGTGCAGCGGGTCCTGATCGGCGTCGGTGTAGACGGCGACCGACGGCAGGGACAGCTCGCGCAATGCGCGCGCGATGCGGACGGCGATCTCGCCGCGGTTTGCGATCAGCACCTTGCCGGCCATCACGTGGCATCGTGCCCGAGCTTGCCCAGGTGCCGAGCAATAAGTGATTATGTCAATATAATCATAAAGTTACGGTCATTCGACCGGGCCGACTCAGGCGCCCGACCGATCCCGGCCAATCCGCGGCGCCCGCGCTGCTATACAGGCGCGCCCCCGGGAACCGAACATGGAGTCCGACGACGTCATCACCGTTGGCGAGCTCGATCGGCGTTTGCGTCGCGCAGTGGAAGTCGCCTCGGACGATTTCTGGATTGAAGGCGAGGTAGCGTCGCTCAAGCGTGCGCCGAGCGGTCACGTTTACTTCACGCTCAAAGACGAGCGCGAGGACGCCGTGATCGACTGCGTGATGTACCGCTTCGACGCCCAACGGGCGCGGCGCGTGTTGACCGAGGGCGCGCGGCTGCAGCTCAAAGGGCGCGCGACGGTTTGGGCACCGCGCGGCCGATTGCAGCTGGTCGGCAGCCTGGCGCGACTGGCGGGGCGTGGCGAGCTTTTGGTCGCGCTCGAGAAGCTCAAGGAGCAGCTGGCCAAGGAAGGCCTGTTCGACCCGGCTCGGAAGCGGGCGCTGCCGACAGCGCCGCGCGTCGTCGGTGTCGTGACCAGCGGCTCCGGTGCCGCCTTCCACGATATCCGCACGGTGGCGTTTCGGCGCGGCGGCTTGACGCTGGTGCTGTCGCCGGCGCTGGTCCAGGGCGACGCCGCGGCACCCAGCATCGTGGCGGCGCTCGACCTGTTGGAGCGCTATCCGGGCCTGGATGCGTTGATCGTGGGCCGCGGTGGCGGTTCGGCCGAGGACTTGATGGCGTTCAACGACGAGCGGGTCGTGCGCCGGATCGCGCGTTGCCGCGTGCCGGTCGTCAGCGCGGTCGGCCACGAGATCGACATCACTTTGACGGATCTGGCGGCGGACGTGCGCGCCGCCACGCCCTCGCAGGCGGCCGAGCTCTTGGTGCCTGACCGGCTCGCGCAGCGCGAAGCGTTGGTCAGCTGCGAGCGGCGCTTGTTGCGGGCTCAAGTCGGGTTCTTGGCGGCCGTTCACGCTCGGCTCGCGCGCTTGACCCACCGCGTCAGCGATCCCAGGTTCGTGATCGCCGCGCGCCAGCAGGAGCTCGACGAGCTGAGCGAGCGCATGGCGCTTACCACGCGGCAACGTGTCGTGCGGCTGGGCCGCGTACACGGCGACTTACTGCAACGCTTGGCGCACCGCCACCCGGAGCGCGTACTGGCCCGCGCGCGCGGGCAGCTGGCGCAGCTGTCGGGGCGGCTAGCCGCTGCGGCGCAGGTCCAGCTGAATCAGCGACGCCGTGCGCTCGGCATGCGCGCGGCGCAGCTCGACGCGCTGTCGCCGTTGGCGGTGCTCGGACGTGGCTACGCGATCGCGCTGCACGACGGCTTGCCCGTGCTGTCGAGCCAAGAGCTGGCGCCGGGCGATCAAGTGCAGGTGCGCGTCGCGCACGGCGCGTTCCGCGCTCGCGTGACGCAGATCGAGGCCCCGCGTCCAGCTGGCGAGGCGGCCGAGCTAGCGCTGACCGACGAAGCTCCAGTCAGTGAGGTACGTTCGTGAAATTCGCGCTGGTTGGCCACCCAGTGGCTCATTCGCTGTCGCCGGTCATTCATCGCGCCGCGTACGCCGAGTTGGGCGAAGCGCATGAGTATGCGCTGATCGACGCGCCCACCGAAGCCGACGTCGCGCGTGCGGTTCAAGCGTTGCGCGGCGGCGAGCTGTCGGGGGTGAACGTCACGATCCCTTGGAAGCGCCAGGCGTACGCGCTGGCCGATCGCCGCAGCCCGCTGGCAGAACGGCTGGGCGTGGCCAATGTTTTGGCCCTGGTTGGCGGTGAGCTCGTCGCTCACAATACCGACGCCTTGGCGCTCGAGACCGAGTTCGCGCGGCTGGTGACGACGCGCCGCGCGGTGTTGCTGGGCAGCGGCGGTGCGACGCCGGCGGTGGTCGCGGCGTGCCAAGCTGCGGGCATCGCCGAGGTGTACGTGAGCGCGCGGCGCTTCGACCCGCAGGTCGCCGAAAGCGAATGGCCGGGCGCGTCCGAGCTCCAGCGTTTGGGCGCACAGCTGCTGGCGTGGCCCACTGCCAGCACCGCCGCCAAGCTCGCTTTCGAGCAGCATTGCGCGACGGCCGGATTGGTGGTGCAGTGCACCAGCGCCGGCATGCAGGGCAAGGACTCGGGTGAGCCGCTGGCTGCGCTGGTGCCGTGGCCGACGTTGCCGGTCGACGCGCTGGCTTATGATTTGGTGTACGCGCCGCTGGAAACCCCGTTTTTACGGGTCGCGCGGGCCGCAGGCCGAAGAAGTGTGCACGGCTTGAACATGTTGGTCGGACAGGCTGCGCTGTCGGTTGAAATTTGGCTCGGGCGACGGCCGCCTGCCGAGCCGCTGCTCGCGGCGGCGCTCGAAGAGCTCGAAAGGCGGAGGGGTAAGTGAAAAAGCAGCCAGCTTGGCTCGGCTCGCGCGATGGCGCTTGGCCGTCGGTCGATGTCAGCGGGGCGATTGAGCGCGCCGAGTCCGAGTGGCTGCACACCAACGGCGCCGGCGCCTACAGCATGAGCACGATCGCGCTCATGCACACGCGTCGCCATCACGGGGCGCTGGTGGCCGCATTGCCGCCGCCGCTCGGCCGACACGTGATCGTGAGTCATGCCGACTTGACGCTGACGGTCGAAGGCGAGCGGCGGTCGTACCGGCTGGCCACGCATCAGTTCCCGGATGTGGCGCCAACGCCCGGCTATCGCAACCTGCTCAGCTTCGCGCAAGACCCGATTCCGCGCTGGGTTTTTCGCACGGGCAGCGGCACGCTGGAGCGCACGCTGTGCTTGGTGCGCGGCGAAAACGCCGTGATTATGGGCTATACGTGGACGGGCGTCGGCGCTGCCCGGATCAGCCTGCGGCCGCTGATGCCGCTACGCCCCGTCGACGCGCTGATGCACGAGCACGGCGGCATGGAGCAGCTGGTGGCGTTGCGGCCCGGCGCGGTCGAGCTGCGACCGGTCGAACGCCTGCCACCGATCTATTTTTCGCACGACGGCATGTTCATGGGCGGCCCGGATTGGTGGCGCCGCTTCGAGTACTTGGCGGATCGCGGCGAGCACGCCGAGTTTCAAGAAGACATGTGGACGCCGGGCGTCTTCGAGCTGCCGCTCGAGCCGGGCCGAACCTCGTACTTGACCGTTTCGGTGGGCAAGTTGCTCGACCGGCCACCGGCCGAGATGGTGATGGAAGCTTGCGAAGCGATTAGCCGCGAGGCGCTCGGCGTGGGCCGACCCGCCGCCGTGCGTTTGCTGTCGGTGGCGGCCGAGCAGTTCTGTTTGGACGCGGCCAAGCCGCCGATGATCATCGCTGGTTACCCGTGGCATGCGCCGTTCACGCGTGATTTCTTGTTGGCGTTGCCGGGGCTCACCTTGGCGCGCGGCCGCGTCGATCTGGCGGCGCGCGCGCTGCCAACGCTGTTGAGCTCGCAGCGCGGCGGGTTTTTGCCGGAATTTCTGGCTAACCCGAGCCAGCCGCGGCCAAAGCCGCTGCCCGACGCCACGCTCTGGTTGTACGAGGTCGCGCGCCTGCTGTTGCCGGAGCTGGGCGCCGAGCACGCTGCGCTCAAGCGCCAGCTGTACAACGCGCTGGTGCGCAGCTTTGCGCGGCTGCGTGGCGGCTTTCGACGCTGGGGCTGGTTGTCACCCGACGGTTTGCTGGTCAACGGCGCCGAAGGTGTGGCCTTGACCTGGATGGATGCGCACGTCGGTACCGAGCCAGTCACACCGCGGCGCGGCATCGCGATCGAGCAGCAAGCCCTCTACACGCAGGCGACCGGCACGCTGGCGACGTTGGCGGACGAAGCTGGTAATCAAAAGCTGGGTGAAGCGTGTCGCGAAGCGGGCGTCAAAGCGCGGGCGGCCTTCCGCGCGCGTTTCTGGTGTCACGATACCGACTTTCCCTACGACTGCGTCAGCGAGTCGCGTGACGCGCAAGACGCCTGGGTCGACCCCAGCATTCGCCCGAATGCGCTGATCGCGCTGGCCGTCGACCCGAGCCTGTTCGAGGAGTGGCAGGCGCGCGCGATCGTCGCGCGGGTAAAAAGCGAGCTGCTCACGCCGCGCGGCATTCGCAGCCTTTCGCCGCTGGATCCGCGCTACGTGTCGCAGTTCGCCGGCACGCTCGAAGAGAAGGAAATGGCTTACCATCAGGGCACGGCCTGGACACACCTGCTCGGCTTCTACGTGCGAGCTGCGATTCGCGTCGCGCCCGACGACGAAGAGTTGCGCGACGAGCTGCGCCAAGTGATCGAAGGTGCGCTCGACGGGGCGGTGATTCTCGGCCAAATCGCTCAGCTCGCCGATGGCGACATGCCGCATCGCGCCCGTGGCTGCCCGGCGCAGGCGACGAGCGTAGCCGAGCTAATCCGCGCGCTCGTGGTAGACCTAGGCGTCTGAATGGCCTCGCGCGACCTCGCGGATCTGGGCTACCGGCGGATCGTCATCCTGCTGGTGTCACTGGTGGTGGTGCCGACGTTCCTGTTGGTGTCGCTCGGCGTCATCTTGCTGTTCTTGGGTGAGGCGCAGCTCAACCTGCTGATGGGCATCTTGGTGATGGCGCTGTCAGGCGCGGCCGTCACGGGCGTGATTTTGGTGTGGGTGTTCGTGCGGCGCGAGGCCGGGCTATCGCGGCTACAAAGCGACTTCGTGTCCAAGGTCTCGCACGAGCTGAAGACGCCGCTAACGTCGATTCGGCTATTTTCCGAGACGCTGGCGCTGCGTCGCGGCGACGCTTCGGCCGAGCAAAAGTGCATCGAGGGGCTCGAACGCGAGACGACCCGGCTCCAGGAGCTGATCGATCGGCTGCTCGACTGGGGGCGCATGGAGAGCGGGCGTCGCGAGTTCGTCTTCCGCGAGACGGATCTGAAATCGATCTTGGACAACGCGCTGGACGCGTTCGAAACCTACCGCCATCAACGCAGCGTCGAGCTCTCGGTCGACATGCCGAGCGAGAGCCTGCGCGTGCTGGCTGATCGCGGTGCGGTGTCCGATGCGCTGCTCAACCTATTGACCAACGCCTACAAGTACGGGGGTGATCCGGTCAAGGTGACGGTTGGTGTGACCGAAAGCGATCGTTACGTGAAGGTGAAGGTTACCGACAACGGCGCCGGCATTCCCGCGATCGAGCACAAGCGTATTTTCCAAAAGTTCTACCGCGTCGACGACCGGCTTTCGCGCGAGCGCGAAGGTTCGGGTCTCGGCTTGGCGATCGTCAAACACGTGATGAAAGCCCACAAAGGTCGGGTCGAGCTCGAGAGCCACCCGGGGCGCGGCAGCAGCTTCTCGTTGGTGCTGCCGAAGGCTCCTTGAGGGAGTTGGGAGTTGGCAGTTGGCAGTTGGCAGTTGCGTGAGCGCGGCTGCTCGCTCAGCGCGGGGTTGAGCCGCAGTCGCAGGCTTCGAAATGGCTGCCGTCGGCGGAGCAGGCTTGGCCGCCGCTGCAGCCGGCGGGGCCGACGCAAGCTTGTGTGGCGCCGGCAACGCACACCGCGGGCGGCGCCTTGGGCGCGGGTGCGGGCTGCGCGGTCGTTGCAGCCACGGGCTCCGGTTCGCGCTTGAGCTCGATCGGCGGCCGCGGCGCGTGCGTGCCGCAGTAGACGGTGGCGTCGCTCTTCTCGACGACGACCTTGGATTGGCCGGAGTCGCCGCCCAACACGTCACGCACGTCGCGCGCCTCCGCGACCGTGTAACCGGCGTCGCGGCACAGTCGCTCGGCGTAATGCAGGCAGTCGCTGAGTGGCCCCTTGCACGACAGCGTGTAGCCGCCGTCGGCTTGTCGAGCTGGCGAGCCCGCGGCGTGGGAGCACGCGGCGGCCAGCAGCAACGTGACCATCCAGGGCGTGCGCAGCATCGTGGTCGGGTTTCTAACTTCTCCAGCTCAAAAACGCGAATCATTGGAAATCATTCAGAATTTTTCATACTTATCTCAACCTGAGACGCGGCCGTATAGTCCAAGGTTCGGGTTTTCCCATGCAGTTTCGTCCGGTCCTCACTTCCTTGGCGCTACTTTCCCTTTCTGGCGTAGCCCTGGCCGAGCCGCTGCGCGCCCACGGCTCGCTCGGCGCTGGTCACGCCCTTACCGGTCCGCAGAAGGACGAGTACGCCTGGGGTGCTGGAGCTGGGGTCGGCCTCGAGTACCCGTTCGTCAAGCAGCTCGGTCTCGAGCTCTCGGCGAGCTGGCTTGGCCTCGGAAAGGGGGACCCGCCGACCGATCCACGCGTGGTGCCCGAGACCGGCGCCTCGGCCATCTCTCCGGCGCTTGGCCTGCACGTCATCCCGTTTGCCGCGAGCCACAATGGTCACCTGCTGAGCCCGGCAGGGCTTTGGACCAGCGTTGCCGGTGGCGCCGCCTTCACCAACGGTCTTACCCGCCCGATGTTCGAGGCGCAGCTTGGCTTCGATGCGCTGAACGGACCAGGCAAAATCGGTCTCGGCCCGATGCTGTCGTTCGTGCACGTGTTCCAACCCAACGACCAGTTTCGGCCGGCTGACGCCAACGTTCTCTTGTTCGGCCTCCACGCCATGTACGACTTCGGCAACCCAAAGGTGGTGGGTGATCGCGACCACGACGGCATCATGGACGATGTGGACCGTTGTCCGGACACGCCCGAGGACAAGGACGGCTTTCAGGATAGCGACGGCTGCCCGGACCTGGACAACGACGCCGACGGCATTCCCGACGCCACCGACAAGTGTCCGAATGTGCCCGAAGATCGCGACGGTTTCGAGGACCAAGACGGCTGCCCGGAGGCCGACAACGACAAGGACGGCTTGCTCGATCGCGTCGACAAGTGCCCGAACGAGCCGGAAGACAACGACGGCTGGGAGAGCCTCGACGGCTGCCCGGATCCCGACAACGACGCTGACGGCATCCTCGACGTGAACGACTTGTGCCCATTCGAACCGGAGACCGTCAACGGCTACGCCGACAACGACGGCTGCCCGGACGAGGAGCAGGTGCGCGTCGTCGGCGACAAGATCGTGCTCGATGACCGCGTGCACTTCTTCGTCAACAGCGCCGTGATTCGCCAGGTTAGCTACCCGCTCTTGCAGCGCCTGACCAAGCTGGTCGCCGAGCACCCGGAGTACACGCACATTGCCGTCGAGGGTCACGCCGACGAGCGCGGCGCCGAAGACTTCAACCGCAAGCTGAGCGACGATCGCGCGCGCTCGGTTCTGGAGTTCATGGTCAAGCAGGGCATCCAGCGCGAGCGTTTGAGCTCGCAGGGCTTCGGTTCTTCGCGACCGCTGGTCGATTCCAAGAACGAATACGCGTGGCTGCTGAATCGTCGCGTCGAGTTCACGGTGACGCGCCAGATGCGGCAGGGCGGCAGTGCCACCACGGCGACTGGCGTCAACGTGCCAACCGAAGACAACGTGCAGCAAGCCGTGCCACCGCCCGGGCCCCCTGACGTGGCGCCGCCGGTAGACGCCAAACCGCCGCGTAAACCGGGCGATAACGAGCCTGAATCGGCCACGCCTCCGTCGGAAGCCGGACACCCCGGCGCAGCCCCGAAGGCGGGTGCAAAATGAGCTGGATGCGCGCGCTGAAGTTCATCGGCCTCGGCCTCGGTTTGGCCTACGCGCTGCCGACCGCTTGCGGTAGCGGCGGCGTGGTCGGCGGCGAATGTCGGGACGTGAAAGGTGCCCCGCCGTGTCCACCAGGCTCCACCGGAGCCGGCGCAAGCCAGGGCACTCAAGCCAAAGGCGGAGCTTCCACCACCACCGGCGGCACCACCGGCGCCGAAGCCGGCAACGGCACGGCGGCTGATGGCCAAGGCGGAAATGGCGAGCTGCCTGACGGCGGCTTCCTCGATGCGCCGGTCGACGGTCAGGGTGACGCAATGGCGCCGCTCGAATGCATGCCGCCCCACGACTCGCCCTCGCACTGCGGCGATTGCGACACACAATGTGCGGCGCCGAATCCGCTGTGCGCGCCTGACGGCAACGGCAGCTTCGAATGCGTGCCCAAGTGCGCGAAGCCGCTGGTCGAATGCCAAGGCCAATGCGTGGATCCGGAGTCGTTCAACAGCGATCCCGACAACTGCGGAACGTGCGGCAATGCTTGCCCCTCCAACATTTGCCAAGCCGGTAAATGCGTGGGCGCGCGCTACGGCAACGTGGCGCTGTTGTGCTTGGATTTCAACTCGAACAACTCGGCATCGTCGCCAACGACGTTGCTCGGCAACGCCGTCTTCACGCCGACCACCAACCCGGTCAAGGTGTTGTCCTACACGCTTGGCGCCAGCGCGCCGGCCGTGAACCGCGTCAACCAGGTGATCGCCTGGGCTGGCATGCCGCGCAACCGCAGCGCCGAATTTACCGAGGCCAAGACGGTCGACGCTGTCACGGCCAAGCTGAGCATCGTCGACTACCAGGTGCTGTTGATCCACGATCTCGACCAAGCCAAGTCGGGTGACCCGGCGGCTGCCGCCACGACTTGGGAGTCGTCCAGCGTGCTGTCGTCGTTCGTGAAGGCGGGCGGTGTCATCATCGTGCTCGACGGTGGCGACGGTACCGCCGAAATGCATGAGCTGATCAACGCCGGCAATCTGTTGGACCCAACCGGACAAACCAGCGTGACGGGGCAAACCGACGTCACCTTGCAGCAGGTTTGGAACAACGCGCCGTTCGACGTGGTCGGGGCCAACGTGTTGTCGCCGTTCCTCGGCACGTCGCACACCTGCACTTTCGACACCGACGCGCAAGCGAACAGCCAGACCATCTTCGTGCTGAGCGACGACGAAGCCGGCGGCGCTCCGATCGCCATTCATCGGGTGATCGCCCCGTAAATCGTCGTGCTGGCTGGCGCCGGGCGCGTAGGCGGTTGTCCCACCACCGCCTTGGCCCGCCAACGTGCGCTCGCGCGGCCCGAGCCGCTCAGTCGTATGTTCGGATCTTCTCCAAACGGGCTTTGAACGGAGTCCGCGAGCTAGATTCTCGCCATGCGCGGACGGCTTTTGCTTCCGGTCGTGGGTTTGGTGACTTGGGGTACGCTCAGCGGTGCCGGGTGCTCGGCGTCGAAAGATGCGGACGCGCCCGGCGGGGGCGCGAAGTCCTCTACCAGCGGGGGCCAGGGTACCGGCGGCATCATCCTGAACATGTCCGGCAGTGGTGGCAGCATTGGCATTGGGGGGAGCGGAAATAGCGGCGGAATGGCGCCGCTGCCGCCGCACACGGCGTGCACGGCCGACACGCCGTGCGGCACCGGCTTGGCCTGCGTGAAGGGCAAAGGCGAGCCGGATCACTGCGCTCCCACCGGCATGACATGCACGATGGACAACGATTGCGGCGGCGATCGCTACTGCTGCGGCGCCGACTGCCTGACGGTCGCTGGCGCCGCGGTGTGTATTCCGTACGGCTACGGCCCGCGCGGCAACGTCAACGCCGAATGCAAGGGCGCAGGCGAGCCACCCGGCGTGTTCGCACCATCGACGCAATGCGAATGGAAGGTACAACCGACTGACCCGCATCCGACGTCGGGCTTGGTGTTATCGACGCCGATGGTCGCCGATATGCCGAACGATTCCGGCGCCTCGGCGGAGATCGTCTTCAGCTCATTCGCGGCGGGTGACGGCGACGGCTCGGTCTCGACCCCCGGGGTGATTCGCATCATCAGCGGGCAGACGTGCGAGCTGAAAGAGACGATCGAGGGCTCGGCCGGGATCATCCGTGCGGCTTCTCCGCTGGCGCTCGCCGACCTGAACAACGACGGCAAGATCGACATCGTCGGCCGCAAGGACAAAGGCGGCTTGATCGCGTTCGGTTGGGATGGCGCCAAATTTGCGAAAATGTGGGAATCCGCCGGCGCGATCGTCAACCAGCCGTGGGACGGACCGTCGATTCACGACTTGAACGACGACGGCGTACCGGAGGTCTTGCTGTGGGGCGAGGTCGTGAACGGCATGACCGGCGCGTCGGTCACCAACTTCACGATCAGCCAAGGCTTCAACGGCTACATCCCGGTCGCGGGCGACTTCAACGGCGACGGCAAGGCTGACCTGGCGACCAGCTTCGGTGCCGAGGTGACGTACCTCAGCTTCATCAACAATGCTTGGGTGGATCAGGCGTTTCAAGGCACGCGCTGGCGGAATTTCGGCACGCACTTTGCGATCGCCGATTTTGGCACGCCGGGCGCCACGGCAGCCGACTTCAACCCCAAGATGCTCGACGGCATCGCCGAGGTCGTAGCCACCAACGCCGAAGCCGCAGGCGGCAAGGTCAGCATCTACACGCTGACTGGCCAAGAAGTCATGAGCGTGCAGACCTTGCCCGACGCCGGCGTCCAGGTCGATGCCGCGAACGAGAGCGGCGGGCCACCGACGATTGGTGACTTCGACAACGACGGCTTTCCGGAGGTCGCGATCGCCGGCGCCACGCGCTTTCGCGTCTTCGATTTCGACTGCAAAGCCGGCGGAGCGGGCTGCGAAAGCCCGTATGTTCGCTGGTCCAAGCCGTCGCAGGACGCCTCGTCGCGCCAAACCGCGGCGTCGATCTTCGACTTCGACGGCGACGGCAAGGCCGAGGCGATTTACGCCGACGAGTGCTTCTTGCGCGTCTACGACGGCACCAGCGGTGACGTGTTGTTTTCGTCGTTCCGTACGTCCGGCACTTGGCTCGAGAACCCGGTTGTTGCCGACGTCGACAAAGACGACAACACCGAAATCGTCGTCAACTCGGCGTACAGCTTGGCTTGCCCGAAGGGCAGCCAGCTCGGCACGCCGTTCGTAGACCCGCTGCACAAGGGCGCGCGCTGCGACGACGACATGGGCTGCAAGGGCGGCGCCATGTGCGGCGAAGGCTTCTGTCGCTGCGCTTCCAACGAGCAGTGCGACGCCGGTACCACCTGTGTCGCGCCGATCGCCGGTACGCCCGGCACCGGCAACGTGTGTCGCGCCACCCATCCCAACACCGCAGCCACGGCCGGCGGCGTGAAGGTGCTGCGCGATGGGCTCGACCGCTGGGCGTCGTCACGCTCGATGTGGAACCAGCACGCCTACTCGATCACGAACATCGACGACGATGGCAAAATCCCCAAGACTTCTGCTTGGATGCAGAACTGGAAGCAGAAGGGGCTGAACAATTATCGCGCCAACGTGCAGGGCGCGACCGGGTTTGCTGATTACCCGGACATCACCGGGGCCCTTTACGATGACAAGGTGTGCTCGGCGTCCGAAGGTGGCGTGACGTTGACCGCCACCGTGTGCAACCGCGGTAAGAAGGCCGTCGGCGCCGACATGCCCGCGACCTTTTACAAGGGTGACCCGGCGGCTGGCACGGTGCTGTGCGTCTCATACACGAAGGGCCCGGTTCCGATCGGCGGCTGCCTCGACGTGTCGTGTGAGGTGCCAGGCGAGGTCAGCGGCAAGGTCACGATGGTCGTGAACGACGACGGCAAGGGTGGTCGCACCACCGTGGAGTGTGACACCGACAACAACGTCGATGACGTGACGGTCGGCAACTGCAAGCCCAAATGAGTGGTGACTGGTGAGTAGTGAGTGGTGAGTAGTAGTGAGAGGAGGCGAGCGCTATGCTCGCTCACTACTCACTACTCATCTCAGCTTCGGTGGCACGGGGCGCGGCTCTCGCCCGGAAGCGTGACCCTTGGCGGTGTCGGCGGCTTTGGATCCGTTGTCGCTGGTCGGCTCTGGCGCCGAGAGCCGGCCGGTGAAAAAGTCGATCGCCCGTTGGCGCAGGCCGAGCGCCGTCGTGGTCAAGTCGTCGACGGCAGCGGCCGCGGCCGGCGTGCTGAAGACGGCCTTGGCGTGCTCGAACCCGGTCTGTCGCCCGAGCGGGACGTACAAAAAGCCCAGCATCGCGAACAAGCCGACCACGCTCTCCACGAGCCGTCTGCCAAGATTACCGAAGCCGAACACGGGTGGCATCGTATTAGGACTCGCCAAGAACTGAGAACTCTTCGGCAATTTCCCGCCGCGCCGGGCCCGGAAATGCCGGCAATCGTGCCGTCCTGCTACGGCGACGGCACAAGAGCGCTGGCCAGCGAGCGCGGCTCGAGCTGGACCAAGGCCAGCCGTGGCGTCGTCAGCCTGACGGCACCGAGTGGCGTGGCGAGCCCGGTGCGCTCGCGGGTCGTCACCAGCCAGCGCGCCTCGGACTTTTGGAGCCGCTGCGCCAGCGCCTGCGGGGTCGTAGCTCGCGGCGCCTCCAACCTTCGCGGATCGTGATCCGAGAGCGCGAAGCTCCGGCCGTCACCGAGCGCGGCCTGGACGGCGAAAAAGCCAAAATCGTCGGTGTCGAGCGCGACGTTGCTGGCGTCCAAGCGCCGCAGCACGCCACCGATGCGTTCCTCCTCGCTGCGATCCACGAAGGTGTCGTGCACCTGCCACGGCCGTAGCAGCCGACTGGCCAGCAGCATCGGCACGAGCAACGCTGCGAACTGCCAGAGCCGCAGCGGCACTTGCATCAGCCGCGCCAGCAACCCCGCCAGTACCAGCGTCAGGAACCAAAACACTGGTAGCAGCGAGCGCTCGGGATGATGTGTCGCCGAGCCGCCGGTCGCGCTGGCCACCACCAGAAAACCCACCAGCGTCGTCAGCGCCGCTACCGGACGCCAGGCGCCAGGCCCGAACGGCCACTCGCGCCGCCAGCCAATCAAGATCAAGCTGACCAGCGTGAGCGCGCACACCTCTGGTTCGAAACGCACCAGCGACCATGGCGTTTGCCACAATGCGGCCAGCCAACCTTCCGATGGCCGTCCCAGCGCCGTCCGGTAGGCGTTCACGCGCGCTACGAAGAACAGCGCGTCGCCGTGCCGCACCACCCCGTGCAGCAACCACAAACCGATCGGCAGCGTGGCGAACGCGGTGCCGAGCCAGAGCGCTTTCTGGCGGGTGCGCACGGCTTCGACGCCAGTCAGAACACTGAAAAATACGGCCGGAGCCCAGGCTTCGTAGCGGCAAAAGCCCGCTGCCCCGAGCGCCAGGCCTGCCCAGGCTCGAGTTTTCGGGCTCGGGTTCACCAGGCACACGACGCCAAGCAAAATCAGCGCTGCCGTGGGTGCTTCAGGCACCGTGGCGGCCGACAGCCACGAGCCGTAGCGCAGCACCACCGCGAACAGCGCTCCGCCCAGTGCCGCCCGATCGCTCAACCCCAGTTGGCGTGCGGCCGCCCAAACCAGTACGCTGCTGGCCGCGCCGAGCAGCACCGCCACGACGCGCGCCGTCGTCAACGAGTCGCCGAACAGCGCCATCGGCACGCCGTACAACCAGAACGGTAGCGGCAGCCAGCTGGTCCCGCTGGGATCGAGCGCGGGATGGTGCGCGAAGCGCGCTGCGATCACGACCCGCGAGTAGTCGTCGTCGCTGATGGCGCGAAAGCCACTACCGAGCACGAACAACGACACGCCAATGCGTGCCAACGCCACGAGCAGCGCGTCACGAAGTGCCCTCGGCGAGGGCACCGCGCTACTTCTTGCTCGCGCCCGAGCCGACCGGCACCGGCACCGGCACGGGTGCCTTCTTCTCGAGCGCCAGCTTGCTCTTGCGCTGCAGCGACTCGTCCGCCGACGAGGACAGGTAGGCGAGCGTCATGCTGGTCGCGAAGAAGATGCCGGCGGTGGCCCACGTGGTCTTGGTCAGGAAGTTTCCGGCGCCGCGGCCGCCGAACACCTGTTGGGCCCCCGCTCCGCTCAGTGCCCCGAGACCGCCGCTCTTGCCCGGTTGAATCAACACCACCAACATCAGGAAGGTGCAGGCCAAGATGTGAATCACGGTCAGCGGCGTATGGATAATCTCGGCCATGGGCGTCTCGAGCGGAGGGGTGGCTACTTAGCGCAGTTCGGTCCGTCTGTCCTCGGATCGGCGGGTTTCGGGCCGCTTAGCCGGCAGCCAGGGCGATCTTCGCGAAACCGGCGGCGTCCAGGGCGGCCCCACCGACCAACGCGCCGTCGATGTCCGGGCAGCCGAGCAGCTCTTTGGCGTTGTCGGCCTTCACGCTGCCGCCGTAAAGAATCCGAGTCTTTTCGCTGAGGTCCGCGCTTAGGGCGGCCAGCCGTTGGCGGATGGCCGCGTGGACTTCTTGGGCTTGGGCCGAGGTTGCGACCTTGCCGGTACCGATCGCCCAGACCGGCTCGTAGGCGATCACGCCGAAGCCCGGATTCTTGAGCAGCACCTCGGCAAAGGCGTCGAGCTGGCGAAAGCAGACCTCGAGCGTCTTGTTGGCTTCGCGCTCGGCCAGCGTCTCGCCGATGCAGGCGATCGGCTTCAGGCCGGCAGCCATCGCGGCCACGACCTTGTCTTTGACCGAAGCATCGGTCTCACCGAAGTACTGACGACGCTCGCTGTGGCCG
>FSUE01000603.1_pt1 | contig 19716 bp, 15 predicted proteins | sample 1637031 | NCBI WGS metagenome assembly FSUE01 (sample SAMEA3914819, study PRJEB12502) | metagenome | biome: forest; material: soil | place: Canada | collected 2010-06-26 | depth 0.3 m | reverse complement strand
TTCTCCCACTTCTTGCCGCGACGCTAAAGGTCTGGGATCAGCCTGTCAACAACTCGGCCAGCCGAAAGCTTGAGAAAATACTTGAACTCTTGTAGGGGCCCACTCGCCCTCACCTGACAAGATGTTCAGCTCTCGTGGCGTTAGCTCAGGCTCGCGGCGCGATTGGCTGCGGTGGCAGCATCGTGGCCCGAGCAGACGGCGGCCTCAGGCTGAGCGTCGCGAGGAACAGCGCGATCGAGACCAGACCCGGGATAATCGCCAGCAGCATGATGCGGGGAGGCAATGCATCCAGGATGCCGTCTTTAAGCACCTGTAACTATTGATGTATCGGCGCCAGCTGCGTGGCTTTTCGGCCGCAGGCTGTGGCTCCCGCGACGCATTCATTCGTGGGCGGCCACGACCGCGAGCGCAGCCACCGCCGCAAGCTCGGTGCGCAGCACGAACGGCGCGAGCCGGACCGCTTCGAAGCCGGCGGCGACGAGCATCGCCACCTCGTCGTCGGCGAACCCGCCTTCGGGGCCGACGGCCAGCGTGAGCGCGCGGTCGCGAGGCAGGTCGCGCAGCGCCTCGACCAGCGAACGCGGCGCCGCAGGGTCGAGCATCAACAAAAGGCCGCGCGCTTCGAGCAGCGCGGCATGAAGGTCGATCAATCCGCCGAGCGTCGGTAGATCTCCGCGCCCACACTGCCGAGCCGCGTCGAGCATCACCGCGCGCAAGCGCTCGTGGCGCAGCTCGGCGCCGGCCACGCTGCGCTCGGTGCGCACGAACGTGACCGAGCTTGCGCCGAGCGCCACGGCCGCGCGCAACACTTGCTCTGGCTTGTCGCCTTTGGCGAAGCCTTGGAGCAGCACGACGTCGCGCCGCGTCGCGCGCGCAGCGGCGCGCGGCTCCCCCACGCGAACCTGCGCCGGGATGTCACGCAGAAGCTCGGCGTCCGCTTCGGTGCCGGCTTCCGGATCGAAGAGCAAGAACGCGTCGCCCGCGCGCAGACGCAGCACGCGCACCAGGTACCCGCCAAGCTCGCGCGAAAGCTGCTGCTCACCAGCAACCAGCGGACTCAGCGGCGCGCGCAACAGCTGCCCCATGCTAGTCCGGTAGTCCCCGCCCGTAGTACGAGTACTCGGCGCGCGCCGGCACCGAGATCAGGCATTGTTGGCGGTCGGCAACCGGCGGAGGCGCGGCGTTTTCGGGCAAGATCATCGCCGTCAACCGACCGCCGTAAACGCAGCCGGTGTCGAGCCCGGTCGCGAACGGATGCAACTGCGGCGCCTTGCGCGCGTTGTGCCCGAACACGATGTGCGTCGGCCCCCGGTAGTCCACGCCCCAATCCGTGCCCCACTTCTCGGACGGCTCGCCTTCGGCATCAACCGAACGCACGTGCGTCACGACCCACGGATCTTGCTCCGACAAAGCCAAGCGCGCGTCGATGCCGGCGTGCGCTACGACGATGCCGTGCTCCGGCACATCGACCAGCAGCGGCAACGCCTCGAGCAGTAGCCAGTCTTCCGGCGTCAGCTCATCGACGATCGCTTGGTGCGAAGCGCTCAGCTTCGGTGCCTTCTCGCCCGCCGAGCGCGCCCGCCGCGCATCGAGCAACCGCTGTTCGTGATTGCCGACCGGCGCTCGCGCACCCAGCTCGCGAAACAGCTTCAGCACCTCGTGCGGTTTCGGCCCCCGGCTCAGCAGGTCGCCCGTCAAAACGACGCGATCGCCGCTGACCAACGCGGCGCGGTCGACGAGGTCCGAGAGCTCGTCGGCACAGCTGTGAACATCACCAATGAAGAGCGTCCGGGGCATCGTGGAGGGAGTTGGCAGTTAGGAGTTAGCAGTTGGGAGTTGGCAGTTGGCAGTTAGAGCGCCAGCTCGGAGGTAGTAGCGCGGGGTTTGGCTGCTGCCGAAAGTTCCGGCGGGCCGGAGCCGGCCCCCAGACCGAGGCGCAGCTTCGATCCGCGGCGCGCCAAAAACCCAATTCCTGCTCTTGCAGTGGCGGCGTAACGCACGCTAAGGTCGCGAAAGTTTCGAGGAGGCCCTCAGTAATGTCGCAAAGCGTCCGTTCCGCCGCCATTTCAACGCTTATCTTCGCCCTAAGCCTGGGAGCTACTGGCTGCGGACAAGAAGAGGTGCCGTACAAGCCCCGCGGCGCAAACAGCGGCGCCCGAGCCGCCATGCCCCCGGCGGCGAACCTGCCGAAGCGCCCCATGAAAAACGGCGAGGCTTGGACGGTCTGGGGCGCCAGCTACTCGCTGCGCAGCCGCGTTCACCGCAAAGAGGTCGCCAGCAAGCGGCTCAGTATTCAGGGCTACATCGTCAAGAGCAACATCAAGGACGCGCCGGAGTGTGCGGTCCACAAGGCCGGCAAGGCCGATCCCGAGAACTGCAAGGCGCCTGTGCCGGCGTTCTGGGTTGGCGACACCAAAGACGCGGCCGAAGCCGACTGCATCAAGGTGATGGGCTGGGCCTCGAACTTTGCGCAAATCTTCGACGCGATCGACGAGTTCGACAAGGGTAAGGACAACGCCGAGTACAACGACGCCAACTGGGGCGTGAAGGTACCGAACCCGCTACCGGCAGCTGGCGCGAAGGTCACGGTTACCGGTCAATACGGCGTGTCGTTCAGCAAGGCCTCGTCGGGCGCTGAAGCCGACCCGTTCATGGGCGTGATGGATTTCCAGGAAATGACGATCCAAGAGCCGGCGCCCGAGCTGGCCACCCTGCCTGGCAAGAAGCGCAAAGAGAAAAAGTAGGCGCGCCCGCCGATTTCGGGTTTCGGCTTCGTTTTCGCTCCGGACCGGTGCTCACGTACTCAAGTACGTGTCCGTGGGAGGCGCCCCAGGTGTCGCTTGGTCCTCGCGAAAGCCTCGCCCAAACCCGAACTTGGCGAGCGCGCGTGGTTTGGGCCCAGCAGTGAAAAGACGGGCGCCTTTCCGGCAAAGCCGGTAATGGTCTAGCGGCCGATGCTGCAGCCAGCGTTGCAACTCGGCCGCTCCTGTTTTCAGCGGCTTATTCTGACGTCGGTCGCGGCGGCGCTGTCGCTCGGCTGCGGCTCGGCGCTGCAAGAGCGCACCGTCAGCGACGTCACGCTGATCGAGACGAGCCCCAGCACCGTCGATCTGGACGACGCCCTGGCCGGGCTCGCCACCGCCGCACCGCGCACGTTCTTGTGGGTCGAGCGCGAGCGCGACGTCTACGACGCGAACTTGGTCGCGCGTGATCTGGAGCGCATCGAGCGCTTCTACCGCGCGCGCGGCTACTACGACGTGAAGGTCGTCGCCGCGCGCGTGGAAAGCGTCGGCGAGCGCAAGGTCGAAATCGAGGTCCACGTGACGCCGGGACCACAGGTCAAGGTGCGCAACGTCACCGAAGACCAGGCTGCCCTGCTCAGCCTGCCGCCCGACGTCAGCCTGAAGAAATTCCCGCTGGTGCAAAAGATCAGGTCGGGCAGAGCCTTCGACGAAGAGATGCTCGACAAGCGCAAGCAGGCGCTCGAGACGATGCTCAAAGAGTCCGGCTACGCCTACGCCAAAGTGCGCGTGACGGCGACCGTCGACCTGAACGCCCACGCCGCCGACATCGTCACCGAAATGAAGCCGGGCCAGCGCGCGCGCTTCGGCGACATTCGCATCGTCGGGCTGAAGCAGCTGCCCGAAAACAAAGTGCGCGCCGCTTTGAACTTGAAGCGAGGCGACCCGTACTCCGAAGCCGAGCAGGCGGACGCCCGCGAAGCGCTGGGAGCGATGCAGCTGTTCACGCGCATCGAGATCACGCCCGATCTTTCGAACCCCGACGTCGAAGACGTGCCGATTTTGGTCACGCTGCAGGAAGACCAACTGCGCAAGCTGGTGCTCGGCGGCGGTACGGTGATCGACGCGCTCAAGCTGGAAATGCACGTGCGCACCGGCTGGGAGCACAAGAATTTCCTCGGCGGCGCGCGCCGTTTGAGCATCGACGTGACCGGCGGTGCCGATCTTTACCCGTGGCGGCTGGAGAACCTGAAAACGCTCGGGGTGGCCCCCAAATTTTTTCCGATCGTCGATGCCACCGTCAAGCTGGAGCAGCCAGCCATCTTCAATGGACGCACCCGCGGCCTGGTCCAGGCGGGCTACTCGATGCGGCCCGTCCTCTACTCACTGACGCAGCTCGATCCGAAAGACGAAGTCGTGATCGGCTATCACAGGCCGAGCAGTCAGGTTGCGCTCGAGCGCAGCTTCGTCCGGCAGCACATCGTGCTCAAGCCGTCGTACAACCTGCAGGCGCAGATTCCGTTCAACTACCAAAATCTGCCGCCGGGCCTGCAGACGGTGTGGCTCTCGTATCCCAAGATCGAGGCGATCTTCCAGAGCTTCAGCGGCGACATTTTTCAGGATCGCGCCAAGCGCGAGTTCGCTTTGTCTTTCCGCAACTCGCTCGAGGTGGCCGGCATGAAGGTCGGGCGGACGCGGCTGTTCGGCGGCTCGGTCTCGGACGTCAAAATCGAGCCCGAGGTGCGCGTGCTGCTCCCGCTACGCGCCAGGCGCCGCGCGCCGGATCAAAAGGCCGGCGATCTCACGCTCGCCGGCCGGGTAAAGTTCGGCTTCTTGTTGGCACCCGACTACGGCCGCACGCTGCGTACCGATCAGGCAGCGGCGATCGCCCAGGGCGACGACAGCGTCGACCAAGACCAGCAAAAGCTGTTGTCGCGCGCCTTCTATTCTGGCGGCGCCAACTCCGACCGCGGGTACGCCCCGCTGGCGATCAGCCCGCACGGCGCGGTCGGCTTCCTGGTGCCGACCAGCATCAACTGCGTCACCAATGCCGGCAACCCGCTGTGCACGCGTCCGCTCGGTGGCTTCACGCAGTGGGAAGCATCGCTCGAGCTGCGCTACGCGGGACTTTACCCAATCACGGTCGTGCTGTTCGCCGACACTGCGGACGTCACACGAGACATCGGCCGGCTGCAATTCGGCTACCCCCACCTTTCCGTAGGCCCTGGCGTGCGCTACGAATCCCCGGTGGGGCCGATTCGTCTCGATTTCGGTGTTCGCGTCCCTGGCGCTCAGGCGTGGGGGCAGCCCGAATTGCCGCAGAACCCACCGAGTCACGGTCAGGAGCGCCCGAAGCTGTTCGGCCTGCCGGCAGCGCTGCACCTGGCGATCGGCGAGGCATTCTGATGGCGACCGCAAGCAGCCGCAGCCCGCTCGCCAAGCTGGTCTCCGGCCTGACCACCATCCTGTCGGTGGTTGGTGTCACGGCGCTGTTTGGCGTCGGCTTCACCGCGGGTCTGCTCGGCCACTTGAACCTGCCGGCGGGCAGGCGCGCGACCGCCACCTTCCTTGGCAATACGTTGGTGAAGCTGTTCCAAGGTCAGGTGAGCATCGGCTCGATCACCAAGGTCAGCCCAGACGAAGTCGTCGCGGAAGACATCGTGGTGCGCGACCAGGCCCACCGCATCGTGCTGAAAGTCACGCGCCTGACCGCGCAAGCCGACATGCTCGACATCTTGACGCGCATCCTGCGCGGTGACGAGAAGCTGACCATCGTCATCAACCACGTGCGCGTCGAGCACGCCGAAGCCGAGATCATCCCTGCCGACGACGGTGTGCCAACGCTGGCGTATGCGTTCATGCCGCGTCCCCGCACGGCTGGGCCGCCGAGCACTTCGACGCAATACGTGCGCGTTTGGCTGCCCGCGGTGGAAATCGGCCAAGGCTTCGCGCGCGGCAGTGTGGGCGGCAGCCCGACGCTCGAGACCGAGATCAGCGGCGCGCACGGCTCGATTTTGGCCACGCCCAAGGGAGCCGCGATCGACATCGAGCGCTTCGGGCTGGTCGCGCGCGGCGTGGGTGGTGCGGACGCCAAGGGCATCGCCACGCTACACATCCGGGCGCCGGGCGCGGTTTGGAGCTCGTTCGACGGCTACATCGGCGAGGTGCAGTTCGGCAGCGTCGCGCGTTGGGAAAAGGAGGCGCTCGATCTGAAGCTCGATCTGCCGCGCGCCGAGCCGGCCGCGGCGCGCGCGTTGCTCGTGCAATGGCCGCTGTTGGTGCCGGCCGAAGCGCGTCTGCACCTCAAGGGCAAGCCGCCTGATCTGCAGGTCGAGGCGCAAGCCAAGGTCGGCGAAAGCGCAACGCTCAGCTCGACCGGCAACCTCCACCTGGCAAGCCCGATGCGGCTCGAGCTCGACGTCGAAGGGCATAAGCTCGATTTGCGGGCGTTGTGGCCCAACGCGCCAGCCACCAGCATCGACCTCGACACCGACCTCGGCGTCCACGAGGAGGCGGGTAAGACGGTGGTCGCGTTGGGCGGCTCGTGGCAGCCCACCAGAATCGGCGATCTGGTCGTCCCGGCCGTCGATTTTTCGGGAAACGCCGTGAATGGCGAGCTCGTCGGCGAGGCCAAGGTTCACGACTTGGGCTTGCCGGTGGATCTCGGTTTCACGGTCCACGCCGACGGAAAAATCGAGGTCGACGCCGAGGCCAAGCGCGTCAATCTGGCTAAGGTCGAGCGGATCAAGCCGTATTTCGACGGCAGCGGCAGCGCCGACATGCGCGTTCACGCCACGCTCGATCACGGCCGGCTCGACACCAATCTCACTTTGGACGTGCGCAGTCTTGGCTATCAAGGCGTCGCGCTCCAGAACGGGCGGTTGACTGCCGGCGCCAAGGGCTCGCTCGACAAACTGGACCAGCTTGCGATCGACGCCCGCGTCAGCGGCAAGAAGCTGACTGCCGGGCGCTTCGCGTTCGAGGACGTGAGCGCTTCGGCGCGTGGCCCGCTGCGCGCCACCACCGTCACGACCGCGCTCAAAGATCCGACTGGCCCGAGCTTCGATGCGCGCGCGACGCTCGTGCTCGGCAAGCCGGTCTCGGTGCGCGAGCTGTCGCTCGGCGTGTCGCGTGACAACGTCGAGATCCGCGGCGATGTCGCCCAGCTCGACCTGGCCAAAGATCGCGTGTTGATTCGCGACCTGCGACTGCGCGGCGCCACCGGCGAGCTGACCGGCAACGCCGAGCTCACCCCGCAGACCCTGAGCGTGACGGCACTTGGTCAAAACCTCGACCTTTCCGCGTTTTCTCGGGTTTTGGGCTTACCGCGCGGCGTCTTGGAAGGCCGCGGCAGCCTGGCGATCGACGCCTTGGCCAGCGGCAAAACCCAGCGCGGCAGCCTCGAAATTTCGGTCAGCAAGGCGACGATCGCCGACTTGAGCGGCATCTCGGGGCAGCTGAGCGCGAAGCTCGAAGGCCGCAAGCTCACCGGCGCCAGTACCGGCACCGTCGAAGGCTTGGGCGGCTTCTCGGCGGATTGGGACACGCTGCTGGCAGGCTCGCCCACCGAGCGCGCTTCGTTCGAGCACGCGACGGGTAGCGGTAGCCTCGCGTTCAACGACGTCACGCTCGACTACCTGGGCCAGCTGTTCCCGGAGCAAGGCGTCGACATCGGTGGACAAGCCAGCGTGACCTTACACGTGGCACGCAGCGACCCTGACGCCGTGCCGAATCTCGAGCTGTCCGGGCAAACCCGTGGTCTCACGTTGCAGCTCGACCGAAAGCCGCAGCCCGCGCTGCAGCTTTCCGGCATCGAGCTGATGGCGTCGGCCACGCACGACGGCGCAACCGGGAACACCTCGCTCGCGCTGAGCGCCGTCCAGGGCTCCGAACGGCTGGTCGCCACGAGCGCGGACATAACGCTCGATTTGGCGGCAGCGCTGGCCGCAAAGGAGCCGCTGCTTCAGCAGCTGAAAAACCGGCCAATCTTGGCCAAAGTCGTGGTCAACCGCGTCGAGCTCGACAGCCTGCCGCAGCCGCTGCGCCTGCCCGGCGTGCGTGGCGCGGTCCGCGTCGAAGGCACGCTGCGCGGCTCTCTGCGCGAGCCGGTCGCCTCGCTCGGCGTGCGCGCCACCGACCTGCAATTCAAAGCCGGCGACCGCGGCACCCCGATCGACGTGTGCGGAGGCGCCGAGTACGCGCAAGCGACCAGCGCGTTCAACGTCGGCGCCGAGGTCTTCGTGCCGAGCGGCGCTCAGCCGAACCGCCAGCCCTGTGACGGCAAGCGCGTGGCGAACATCCACCTCACCGGTCACGCGCCGTTCGACGCCAAGACCGGCATCCCGACCTGGAGCGGGGCGGCCTTCGCGACGCTCGAGGCGCTGCCGTTGGCGACGATTCCCCAGCTCGCCGAAGCGCGCGTGACCGGCACCGCGACCGGTACCCTGCTGCTCGATCGCAGCGGAAAAGAGCCGAACGCGTCCGCCCAGTTACAGCTGGCCCAGCTGAAAATGGATCGCCTCGAGGTCGGCGACGGAACCTTGAAGCTGCGCAGCGACGCGACGCGCGCGCGCCTGGATTTCCAGGTTCAGCACGCCCAGGCGGTGGTCGGCGGCGGCGTCAACGCCGGCGTTTCGTGGGCCTCGGGCTTGCCTGCGGTCGACGACGCCGAGCCGCTCGACGTTTCGCTCAACGCTACCAAGCTGGAAGCGGCGGTTCTGGAGCCGCTGCTGAGCGACTTCGTGTCCGAGCTGCGCGGTGAGGTCAACGGCAACGTCAACGCGCGGCTGGAGGCGCTCACCAAAGGCGAGCAGGCGCGGCGCGTCGGGCAAGTCGGCGGCCGGTTGAAGCTGGCCGACGGCTCCTTCGTGCTCGCGGGTCTCGGTTTTCGACTGCGCGACGTCGACTTCACGGCCAACGCCCAACGCGACGGCAAGACGACGCTCGTAGACATTCCCGATTTGGCGGCGAGCGCTGGCGCCAAGGTGCAAAACCTGAAAGCCAGCATGCAATTCCGCTTGGCCGGCTTCGACATCGTCTCCGGCTCCGGCCGAGTCCGGGTCAACGGCTTGCCGCTGGTGGTCGATGGCATCACCCGCGCAACAGCCGACGCGCGCATCGACGAATTGACCATCAACCGCAACGCCGACCGGATCCTGGTCGACGTGAAATTCGCGTCGCTGGTGGCGCGGCTGCCAGGCCAGTCGTCGCGCGAGCTCACGTCTTTGGACGAGAACGCCAACGTGCAGCTGCTGCAGCCGGTCGGGCAGCCCAAAGCCACGCGTGACGCGGCCGCAATTCCGTGGCAATTCGCGATCCACCTGGGTGATCAGGCCAAGATCGAGCGCGGGGCGCTGCTCGACCTTCCGGTCACGGGTGATCCGAACGTGGTGTTGGCCAACGGCCTCGGCGTCACCGGCAGCGTCATGCTGCAGCGGCGCGGGGCGGTGCAAATGCTCGGCAAGATCTTCACGATCGAGGGCGGCGCGATCGTCTTCGATACGCCAGACCCGGCCGACCCGCGCCTGGACGTGCGCGCCAGCTGGCGCTCGCCCGACGGCGACACGCTGTTCATGTACGTCACCGGCACGATCTCGAAACCCAAGATTCAGTTCGATCGCCCTCAAGACCAAGCGCTCGCGCTGCTGCTGGGTGGCAGCGACAACGGCAGCGGTACCGCCAACATCGGCGTTGGCGCGCTCGACACCTTGCTGGCCGATACGCCGCTGGCGCGCGTGCAGCTAGGCGGCCGCGAGAGCAGCGACAGCACCCAAGGCGCGATCTACACGGCGGCCTACCGTGCATCCGACCGCATCATCGTGGAGGGCAACTACCAGGCGGCCGGCATCAACAACGCCGGCGAGGCCGGCAACGTCGGCGCTGCGGTGGACTGGCGCCTGACCAAGACCGTCTCCCTGCGCGGGCAATTGGGCACGATCGGTACCGGCGTCGACTTGGTTTATCAGTACCGGTATTAGGCGCAGCACACGAAGTCGGTCGTCTCGGTGAGGCCCATCTGCGCGAGGGCGGCGCGAATTTCGCTGCGTGGCGTGATGCCGGCAACCGATACCAGCAGCGGCTGGCGCGGTAATGACGGCAGATTTTCGGGCGGGATCACCCGCACGCCACGGATCAGTTGACCGAGCCGGCCTGGGTGCAGCTCGATGATCGCGGATGGATGTTTGCCACGTTGGGCCAGCTCTTCGGCGAGCGCTTTGCCGGTTTCGCCGTAGCCCCACAGCACGTAGCGCTCGGTATTGCGCAGAAAGCCGCGCGCCAAGTACTCGGCCTTGCAGGCGACGAACGCGGGCAACGCGTAGCGCGGTGAATTGCGCGACAGGCGCCCGGAACCATCACGCCAATGCAGCAGCCGTTCCGGCACCACGCCGAGCACGGCGCCTGACCCGAGCAACCGCAACACCAGATCGTAATCTTCGGGCCAAGCGCAATCGCGGTAGCCAGCGTCGGCCAGCACCTCGCGCCGCAGCGTCAGCGTCGGATGCGCGATCGGACATTCCACGCAGGCTTCGCGCGCGACATCTGCGGCGTTCAGCATCGATGCCAGCCAACGCTCGTAGCTCTTGAGGCCATCGGTCATGCCGCGGCGCGGAAAGAACCGCACGTGGCAGCCAACCCCCGCCCACTCCGCGTGCTCGGCCAGCGCCGCCCGTTGCCGCTCGAGCCGTCGCCGCTGCATCAGGTCATCGGCATCCATCCGCGCCACCAGTCGCCCGCGGCAGGCTGCGAGCCCCACGTTCAGCGCCGCCACGATCCCGCCGTGGTCCACGCTCACGACGCGAAAGCGCGGATCATTGGCCGCAAATTGCCGGGCGATGCTCGCCGTTGCGTCCGTCGACCCATCATCGACGACCACGCACTCCCAATCCGTGTCGCTCTGTCTCTGAACGCTACGCAGCGCCGCCCCGATCGTCCGCTCTGCGTCGTAGGCGGGCATCAGCACCGAAACCGTGACCATTTCCCCGCGTCTTACCACGGGGCATTCTGCCCGCCTGCGACGCCCCACAACATCCGGAAGCGCTGGGCATACCTGGGCTGGCAAGTTAGAATGGGCGTCAAATGGGCAGCGAATTTTTGACCCGCGATCAGATTTTGAAGCTGCTCTCCGACGGCGAGGTCGCCCGCCTCGGCAGTGATGAAACCAAAGTTCTCCGACGCGGAGACGAATACCTCGACCTCGAGCAGCTACAGCTCGGGGTTCAGCGATCCGACGGCGGCACCGTCGTTGGCGACGTGCTTTCGCGCAAGGCGATTCAAGAAGACACGTGGCGCCGCGTCCTCAGACAACTGAAGGCTGCGCACCCGTAACGCACGGCAGCCTCACTCCGGAACGATGCGCTCGGGGTCGCCGAGAAACTCGAAGTGCATGGTGTCGCGAAGTTGTGGATCGCGGCCGAGCCAGTAGAAGCCGTAGCGTTCGAACGTGTCGATCCAGCAGCGCGGCAGCTCCGTGCGTTCGAACACCGACGACGCCGGGCCCTGACAAGCTTTGTGCTCGGGCCAGGGCGCGACGCAGCCGCAGCACGGGTTGCGGTTGGGGTCGATGTCGACGGCAATGCCGAACAGGTGGTTCGAGACTTCGGCGCCGCGGTAGCTGTTTTCGGTGCGGAAGCCGCCGACCGCGCGCGCGCGGTAGCGTTCGTCACTTTTGGTGCAGTCCTTTTTGAGGCGGCGCTCGACGCACGCCAAAACTGGCGCGATTTTTTCGTGCACCAACAGCGGTAGGCCCATGAAGTGCATCGACTTGGCGTGGGAGTACGCGGTCTTGTCGTTGAGTTGCTCGTAGGGCGCGCCTTCGATGCGGCCGTAGTGCTCGACGCGGTAACGGATGGCTTGGTTGGCCTTCTTGCCGTCGAGCTGTTTGCCGACCATGAAGTTCTTGCGGATCAAGAACGCCTGCGGCTTTTGGTAGCGACAGCCCCGATAGTCGGCGTCGGCGTTCTGCACGGCCGGCAGCAAAAGCGCGAGGCTCGCGAACAGCGGACACAGTAGAGCGGCGAGCTTGGTCTGCGGGGAGCCCATCCAGGAGTCAGGGCTGACTTAGCATCACCTCGCGGCCGAGGCGCGAGCTTTCGTAGATGGCGTCCAGAATGCGCTGTACCGCCAACGCTTGCGCCGGGCTCACGCACAATTCTTCGGTCCCGAGCACGGCACCGATAAAGTTGTGGAAGCGGTTGGCGTGCGGGTAGTCGAGCGGCGTCTCGACCAGCTTGACGGCGTCGCAGCTGTCGTTCTCTGCGCCTGCGCTGGCGCCGAAGCGGTAGAGCTCGCCTGGGTAGCAACCGACGCCGGCCTCGCTGCCATGCACGACGACATTCATGCGGTCGGATTCCTTTTGGTGAATGGCCCAGCTGACGTCGAGCGTGAGCGTCGCGCCGTTGGCGAAGCGGAGTAGCGCGGTCGCGCCGTCGTCGACGTCGAAGTCCGTGTCGGTGTGCTCGCGATCCGAGAGACCCCAGCCGCCCTCGCCGATGCCGCGATGACCGAACGTGGTGTAAACTTGGCCGCTTACGCTGACGGGCTCGAAGCTATCGAGGACGAACAGCGCGAGGTCCAGCAAGTGCACGCCGATGTCGTAGAGCGCACCGCCGCCGGCCAATGATTTTTTGCCGAACCAGGTGCCGAGCTTGGGGATGCCGGCGCGCCGAAACCAAAATGCTTTGGCGTGGTAGACGTGACCGAGCGCACCCTGCCGCACCAGCTGCCGGACGCGCTGTGATTCGGGACGGAAGCGCTGGTTCATGCCGACGCTGAGCAGCTTGCCGGCGCGCTCGGCCCGCTCGACGACCGCGGCCGCCTCGACAGCGTTGATGGCGAACGGCTTTTCGACGATCACGTGTTTGCCGGCCGAGAGCGCAGCTAGCGCGAGCGGCGCGTGAAAGACGTTCGGGGTGGCGATGAAGACCGCGTCCAGCTCCGGATCGGCCAGCAAGGCCTGATTGTCGGCGTAGGTGCGCAGACCGCCCAAACCGGCCGCAAGCTCGGCTAACCGCTCAGGGTGAGGGTCGCTGGCGGCGACGACGCGCGCCGCGGTATGGCGATTGATCTCTTGGCAGGCGATGCGGCTGATCTGGCCCGCGCCCAGCACCCCAAAGCGAAGCTCTCCACGCATGTTCGCCATTCTTACTCGAGAGCGGAGCGGAGCGGAGCGGAGCAGAGCAGAGCGGAACGGAACGGGAGCGCAGCGGAGCGGAGCGGAACGAGACCGACGGACAGCATCGAAAGTATTTTTCGCTGCTGCCGTTAGCGACGACGTTGCCGATCAGAAACGCACAGCGCATTTTTTGGAACCGCCCACGCGGCGTTGAAGGCGGTCGTCATAGTCAAGGTTGTTGCTCTAACCGAGCGCAGCGCACCAGGCGCTGGCCCTGCATGAAGGTGCATGTGGGATGAACGAACCGAAGACGAAACCCGAAAGCCGCGCTGTGTCCGAAACCGGCAGCGGCTTGCTGACGGCCAAGGACGCGCGTGACCGTCAGCGTCTGGCGCGGCGCGTGTTCTTGAGCGCGCTGGGGCTGGGCCTTTCGCTGCCGCTCGCCGCGCGCAGCGCACGGCTGGCGATCGCTCAGACGGCGGCGCGGCCGCGGCGGTTGTTCATCTACTACCTGCCGCACGGGGCACCGTCCGAGCACTTCGACCCGGCCCAGCCGGAGGGCGTGCTGGGGCCGCTCGCGCCGTACATGGCGCAAACCTCGGTGCTGCGCGGCATCGGCATGAACGGCGCCAGCAACCACGCGGCGATTCGCACGATGATGACCGGCAATGCCGAGGGCGAAGGCTCCGACTCGATCGACGCGCTGATCGCGACCAAGCTCGGCACCACGCCGTACGTGCTGGGCACTGTGCCCTACGCCAAGGGCTCGGGCTTCACCTCGGATTCGTTTTTGGTCAAGCACGGCTCGTGGGTGCGACCGGAGGAAGATCCGTCTCGCGCCGCCGACGCGCTGTTTCAGTCGTTGGGCGCCGGCGCTGGCGTGAAGAACGACGCTGCCGAGTTCCGAACCGCCGCGCTCGGCCTGACCGAGAAAGAGCTGGTGCGTTTGCAGACGGTCACCAAAGCTCTGACCGACGAGCAGACCAAGCTTCAAATCCACCTGGACGCGATCCGACAGCTGAAAGCTGGCGGCGGCAATCCGATGGCGATCAGCTGCGACAAACGTCCGGACTTGCCGGCCGTGGCGGCGCTCGCCGGAGCCGACGTGCTCGATCCGACCCAGCTTGGCAAGGTGCTGGACGCGCAGCTCGAAGTCGCGGCGCATGCGCTTTTATGCGGCACCGCCAGCGTGATCACGCTGCAAAACATGTACGTGAACGCCGACCTGAACATGGGCTTTGCGGGCGGACCGGGCGTACCGAAGGGCCATCACGACCCGGTCTCGCATTCGTGGGATCTAGCTGGGCGAGCCGAATTCGCCGCAGTTCAACGTTGGTTCTACGCGCGCCTCGCCGACAAATTACTGGCGACGCTGAATCAAACCGACCCGCAAGATCCCGAGCACAGCGTGCTCGACAATTCACTGGTCGCGATCTTGAGTGAAGTGTCGGACGGCGCCAATCACAACTCGGACGCCTCTGGCGTGTGGATCGACGGCAAAGAGATCCCGACCAGTCTGCCGCTGGTGTTGATTGGCGGCGCCGGCGGCTACCTGAAGCCAGCCGGCGGCGTCGCGCAAGTGACGGCGCTGCATACCGACTTGCTGGCAACCTTCGCCGAAGCCATGGGCGCGCCGCAGGCAGCGATCGGCAAGATCGCCATGAAGCCGATCACGGAGCTGAAAGCGTGAGCGGCCTGCGCGCGTGGACGGCGCTTTGCAGCCTGCTGACCGCGCTCGGCTGCAGCGCGAGCATCGACGCCGACGGCCCGCACGGCCAGGGTGGCAGCCCCGCGGGCGGCGGCACTGGCAGCGTCGGCGGTGACGGACCCAACACGTCCACGCTCGGGCGCGACGCGGTGGCAGCGCGCTGCGACACGTCCCAGCTCGCGCCGCCGCAGCTGCGGCGACTGACGGCAACCGAGCTCGACCGCACGTTGCGCGACGTTTTCCCGTCGCTCGGCGCCGCTTGGTCGGGTGTGCGGCTCGGTGCCGACCCGGTCTCGCCGCTCGGCTTTTCCAACGACGCGCGCACGCTGGTCGTGGCCAGCCAAACCGCGCAAGAGCTGCTCGGAACGGCCGAAGACGTAGCGACGGCGCTCACGACCGGCAGCGCGCTCGGCGTCGTGGTGCCGTGCGCGGCCGAAGCGGCGCCCGCACGGGCATGCGCGGACAAGCTGGTCCAAACCGTCGGCGCCAGGCTGTTTCGTCGCGCCGTCTCGAGCGACGAAGCCAGCGACTACGGTGCGCTCTATGACAACGTGGCGGCCAAGAGCGACTTCGTGACCGGCGCGCGCTGGGTGTTGGTAGCGATGATTCAGTCGCCGAGCGCCGTTTACCGCTCGGAGCTGGGTACGGCCAGCGCCGGCAAGCGCCAGCTGACCGCCGATGAATTGGCGAGCGAGCTCGGCTACACCTATGGCGGCAGCGTGCCCTCCGCTGAGTTGCTGGCCGCCGCCGCGCGCGGCGAATTCGCGACACCGGCTGCGCGCGTGGCAAAAGCCTTGGAGCTGTTGGCGACGCCGCACGGTCACGAGCAGCTGCAGCAGTTCTTGGCCGAGTGGTCCGGCTACGGTCGCGTCGCTTCCAAGACCAAGACCACCGTCGCCAATTTCGAAGCGCTGCGCAGCTCGATGCTGCAAGAAACCCAGCTGTTTTTGGACGAGGCCGTGGTCAACCGCAAGGGCGGCGTGAAGGAGCTGTTGACGGCCAACTACACGTTCGTCGACGGCGCTTTGGCGGCGCACTACGGTTTTGGGGCAGCGTCGGGCAGCGGCTTCATGCAAGTCGACCGCCCGCTAGGCCGCGGGCTGGGCCTGCTCGCGCAAGGCTCGATTTTGGCTGGCAGCGCCCACTCCGACGCCAGCTCGCCGACGCTGCGCGGCCTGGTCGTGTACGAAAAGCTGCTCTGCCACCAAAAGCCCCTGCCGCCGCCGAACATTCCGACCATCGAGGCGCCGTCGCCAGGCGCCAAAACCACGCGCCAACGTTACGAGCAGTCACACGGCGCCAACCCGAGCTGCCAAGCCTGCCATAAATTTTTCGATCCGGTGGGGTTCGGCTTCGAGCACTTCGACGAAGCCGGCCGTTACCGCGCCGACGAAGCCGGCCTCGGGCTGGACACGACCGGCCAAGTGCTCTCGTACCCCGACGGCGCGCCCGTCTTCCAGCTCGACGGCCTCGAGGATTTGGCGAGCAAGCTTGCCGAACGCGCCGAGGTCGCCGACTGCGTGAGTGGCCTGGCGGCGGCCTACGCGTTCGCTGGCGCTGGCGGCCGCACCTGCTTGGCCGAGGCGGCGCGCACCGCCTTCGCGAGCGGCAAGATCGGCGTGCTCGACTACTTCGCGGAGCTGGCCGGCACGCCCGGCTTTGCCGAGCGGACGCCGTGAAGCGCTAGCGTGCGAGCGTCGTGGTCCGCCCGCCGCGACACGCTACGCCCAAGCAAAACCGTCACGGCCCCGAGCGGCGTGAGTGCGCGATGGCTCGGGGAATCGCTGCGCTTTTGGCTTGGTTCTAGGCGGATTTTCGTCGAGCCGAACCTGGCACGTCCGTTGCTGATGACGCCGTTACCCATGAAAGCCACCGCTCTTCTCAAACAACAGCACGATGAAGTTGGGCGCCTCTTCAAAGCCATCGAAGCCGCGGATGACGCGGCGAAAAAGCGGGCGCTGTTCCTCGACCTGGCGTCGAATCTCGTCGGCCACGACGGCATCGAGCGGGAAATTTTTTATCCTGCCTGCGAAGCCGCGATGGGCCTGAACGACGAGCTCGGTGAAGCCCTAGTCGAGCACGGCGTCATCGAATTCTGCCTCTACCAAGCCAACGAGGCCCTCGGCAAAGACGACTTTGATTTCAAGGTCAAGGTGCTCAAGGAGCTGGTCGAGCACCACGTCGAAGAGGAAGAGCAGGAATTCTTCCCGAAAGCCGAAAAGGCTCTTGGCGACGACAGCCTCGAGCTCTTGACGGAGGAGATGCTCGAAGCCTTCGAGGATGCGCGCGAACGCGACTTTCAAGAGCCGCTGTACGAGAACCTCCGGCAAGTCTTCGCCGGCGCGCTCAAGCCTGAGCCGCGGGAAAGCCAGCCGGCCCAGCCCACGCGTCAGGGAAAATCGCGTAAATCGGCGTAACATGGTCGATTCCAGGCTTTTGAGCAGGTGGCTGTTCGGCACCGCGGCACTGTCGGCGCTCGGCTTCGGCCTGCTCAGCTTGGCCGTGGCCGGTGGCAAGACCGCGCGCTTCGACAAGCGCGCCAAGCGCCGGCTGCACGGCTTGAGAATCGACTCCAGTCACCCGAACGCGCTGCGCAACGCCGCGCTCAGCACGACGCCGCTCGGAAAGTGGTGGGCCTATCTGCCGCCGTCGTTAGCGACCGCAAGGCGCCTTCAGCGCCAGGGGCGAACGGCGGCCGCGCTCACGGTGGCCGGCACGGCAGTGTCGGCCGCGCTGCTGCCCTTGCTGCTCGATCGCTTGCTGCAACGTCGCTCCCCGCCCCCGGAACGGCACGAGCCTTCGAAGCAAAGTTATCCCAGCGGGCACGCCCTGCAAACGTCGGCGATGGCCGTCACGACCAGCTACGTGCTGCTGCGCGAACGGCTCGCGCCGCGCTGGTCGGTTGCGCCGCTCGGGTTGGCGTCGTTGGCGGCCGGAGCCGGGCGGCTGCTGCTCGATCGGCACTGGACCAGCGACGTCGTGGGTGGCTACTTTGCTGGTGTTGCGCTCGGGGCAACCAGTGCCGGCCTTTACGAGCTTCAGCGCTGAGCGCGCGGGTCGTCGCAAGCGCTATTCGGTCAGAAACCGCCAAATCGACTCGGGTCCTGGCGCCTGAAATCCCAGAACGTGGGCGCCGCCAGCGACCGTCCACAGCTGCACCTGCCCAGATTTGCAGCCCACGAAGCGTGACACGCGCGTCTCCGCGCCCGGCAACCGCGCTTCGAAGTCGAAGTCACCAGCACTCTCCACAGCGGGGTTGCAGCCGAGCCGCGCGGCCCAATCGCCGACCGTCTTTTGCGCCGAGGCGTGCTCGGGCAACGCGGGATTGCGAAACAGGTGCCCGCCCGCGTACGTGACGACCGGATCCGCGTCGCCCTGGATCTGCAGCACACGCAGCGCGCCGGCCGCGCGACACGTCACCGGCTCGAGCGGACCCGAGCCTGAGATGCTGACGATGCCGCGCACCAAGTCGGGCGCCTCACAACCAAAGCGGTGTGCCATGAAACCACCGTTGGAGAACCCGCCCAAGAACACGCGCTGCTTGTCGATAGGCGCGCTGGCAAGCGCGCGTTCGATCACCGCGCGCAGCTCCGCCACGTGGTCCACCGGCAGCTGATCGAAGTTGCAGCAGCTGGCACCGGCATTCCAAAATCGCCGTCCCTGCCGATCTTGCGGCCCGCTCGGCGCAATCCAAGCAATCCGCCGGCGCTCGGCGAATTGTGGCCAATCGCTACCGCGCGCGATGTCGTCGCCCGAGCCGCCTAGCCCGTGCAACATCACCAGCAGCGGCAGCCGTTCACCCGTCCGCAGCTCACGCGGCAAATGCAGCTCCGTATCGACGATGCTCGGCGTGCTCGGCGCGGAGGCTGCCGGCGCCACCCCGCTCGAGGTTGCCGTCGCTCGTGCAGGCTCCGGATCGCGACGGCAACCGAGCATCGCGACTGTCAGGGCGACGTGGTAGCTCAGCGCCAACGTGAGATGAGCATGCCCGCGCCGCGACCTACCCTTCGTACCATCAGCCATGCACAGGCGAGAGCTCCATGACCTGACGGCTTAGCGCCGTTTCTGTCGGACGTCAGGTCGGGCTCTGACCGCGACGCGACGCTCTGATCGGCCCGGCTAGCCAGCAGCTCGGCGAAAACTCCGCCACGCGCTGCGTTCGGCCCAATTTCTAGTCTCAGCGTAGCGGTTGCGCGATCGCGTTCACGGCGCGCCCGAACCTGCGCTATGAGCGGGGCCATGACCAGCATCATTCCGGCCTCCACGGCGCTCACGCGGCTCCGCGACGGCAACGGACGCTTCGTAGCCAACGTCCGCAGCATGGACGCGCTTTCGAGCCTTAGCCGCCGCATCGACCCGCTGGTCCAGCCGTCACCCTTCGCGATTATTTTGGGCTGCGCTGACTCGCGCGCGCCCGCCGAAACCATCTTCGACCAGGGGCTGGGCGATTTGTTCGTGATCCGCGTGGCCGGCAATATCGTGGCGCCCTCGCAAATTGGCTCGGTCGAGTTTGCGGCCGAGCGCTACGGCACACAATTGGTCGTCGTCATGGGCCATTCGCACTGCGGTGCGATTGCCGCCACCGTCGAGGGCATGGAGCCCAGCGCCGCGCCGCGCTCGCGCAACCTGCTGTCGATCACCGATCGCATCGCGCCGGCGGTCAGCCCGCTGATGCACACCGACCTGGCGAAGGATCGCGCGGCCTTGCTGCGCGCTGCCACGCGCGCCAACGTCGCTGCCTCCGCAAGCCAGCTCCGCCACGGGTCACGCCTGCTGGAGGACTTGAGCATCAAGCGCGGCCTGGTCGTCGTCGGCTGCGAATACGACCTCGAAACCGGCATCGTCGACTTCTTCGACGGCGCCGACTGAACCGCACGTGCCGGGGCTGCCAAGCTGCAGCCCGAATCGCAGAAGCTGCCGGCGCGGAACCAGGTCGCCCTGCTCCAGGGCGATATGAGCTCATATAAGCTCATATCGCTCGCGAGCTGCCCTGTTGCTCCCGCGTTCGGCCCATGGGCCCGACAGGCCGTCCGAAATTATCGGAAAACCTTCCCCAACCTTGACAGACCCCCTCCCGAATCGTAAAAGCAGCGCCCTTCCGCGGGAGTAACTCAGCGGTAGAGTGCCACCTTGCCAAGGTGGACGTCGAGAGTTCG
>FSUE01001107.1_pt1 | contig 19787 bp, 17 predicted proteins | sample 1637031 | NCBI WGS metagenome assembly FSUE01 (sample SAMEA3914819, study PRJEB12502) | metagenome | biome: forest; material: soil | place: Canada | collected 2010-06-26 | depth 0.3 m | reverse complement strand
CGAATGGGTGGCGTCGTACTCGAAGAAGCTCGGCGTCGATTCGGTGCAGCGCTTCCGCTCTGGCTTCGGCAGCTTCGCGAGCGCCCAAAACCCGTTTCTGTCTGGCCAGCTGGCGATGGAGATTCAAGGCGTGTGGATGTACAACTTCATCAAGAAGTTTGCCGACGGCATGCTGTGGGGCGCCGCGCCGTTTCCGCCGCCCGCCGCGCACCCCGAGCGCCGCGGCACCGCCAACGCCGAGGTCGACGCGCTGGTCATCCCGGCTGGCTCCAAGCACGTGGAAGAAGCGTGGACGTTCATCAAGTACACGCAGCGCCAAGAGGTGATGGAGGAGCTGTGCTTGGGCCAACGCAAGCACACACCGCTCGCCAAAGTCAGCGAGGACTTTTACGCCAAGAGCCCGAACCCCTACATTCGGCTGTTTCGTGAGCTCGGCGCCAGTCCCAACGCGTGGTCGGCGCCCAAGACTGGGGTTTGGAACGAGTATGGCCGCGAAATGACGGCGGCTGCCGACAAGGTCGCCAACTTGAGCCTCACACCCCAGGAAGCCCTGACTCAGGTGCAAAATCGGCTTCAGATCTCGTTCGACCGCGATCAGGCAATTTTCCATCGGAGGCAGCGGTGACCGCGCTCGAGCGCAAGAAGCTGCTGGCCGGCCTGGCCTTCAGCTCGCCGTGGCTGATCGGCCTGTCGGTGTTCATGATCTATCCGCTGCTGGCGGCGCTTTACTACTCGCTGTGCGACTACTCGGTGCTGTTGCCGCCGGTGTTCGTCGGCTTGGACAACTACGTCGAGCTTTTTCACGACAAGCTGTTTTGGAAGAGCTTGTGGAACACGACGTTCTTCGCGCTCGGCTCGGTCGGCCTCGGTACGTGCATGGCGCTGTTGCTCGCCATCTTGCTCAACTCCAAGGTCAGGGGGCTGGGCTTCTACCGCACGGTCTTCTTCTTGCCGTCGTTGATGCCGCTCGTGGCCGGCACGCTGTTGTGGTTCATCATGTATGCGGGGCAAGGCGGCATCATCAACACGCTGTTGGCGCAGATTGGTATTGCTGGTCCGGCGTGGCTGTCGGACCCGCACTGGGCCAAAATCGCGCTGATTTTCATGGCGGTGTGGGGCATGGGCAACTCGATGGTGATCTTCTTGGCCGGCCTGCAAGACGTGCCCATGTCGCTCTACGAAGCCTCGATCATCGACGGCGCCAATTGGCTGCAACGCCTGACCAACGTCACCTTGCCGATGATTTCGCCGGTCATCTATTTCAATGTCGTGATGGGCACGATCGGCGGCTTTCAAGCCTTCGCACAGTCCTTGGTCATGACCGGCACCAGCGGCGTTGGCGCGCCCGAGCAATCGACACTGTTTTACGTGCTGCAGCTGTACAGCGTGGGCTTTTTGGACATGCGCATGGGCTACGCCAGCGCGATGGCTTGGGTGCTGTTCATCATCATCTTGGGGCTCACGTTTGCCGCTACTCGACTCTCCAAACGCTGGGTCACCTACGACCGCTGATCAGCACCCATGGCAAGTCCGAACCCGCTCCAGCGCACCACGCCGATCATTCACCTGCCGCTGCTGATTTTTGCGGCGTTGTTCCTCGGCCCGATGATTTGGCTGTTCGCGACGTCACTGATGCCGCGTGAGCAAGTCGGCAAAGTGCCGCCCCAGCTGCTGCCTCACCAGTATTACATCACGCAAGGCGCCGAGCGCATCTACGTCACGCCGCCGCAGGTGTTGGGTATCGAAAAGCTCGTGGTCGTGCCGCACGGCGGTCCGAACGCTGGCCAGCCGACGCTGGTCGATCCCGCGCAACTCAAAGACGGCAAGCTCACCCAGCCCGTGCGCGTCGCCGAGCACTTCGAGGATCAAACCTTCCCGGCTGAGCTGCTCAAGACGCTCAGCACCACTGACGTGGTCGTCAAGGAGTGGCTGCTCAGCAAGTACAACAAGAAGGAGCCGCGTACCTTCTATTTACACCCGAGCGACATTCAGTCCGAGGTCAAGCCGGTGTGGGGCAACTACGGCGAAGCCATCAAGGCGCTCACGGCTGGCGAGAAGGACAAGGCCCGGCCGCTAACCGAGCTGCTTGGTCTGTCGGTCTATCCGTGGACCGAAAAAGCCGCCAAGGGCCGCACGATAACCTTCCTCACGTACCTGTCGAATACGTTGCTGGTCGCCCTGTTGGGTACCACGGGCACGGTCATCTCCAGCGCGCTGGTCGCGTATGGCTTGTCGCGCATCCAATGGAAGGGCCGTGAAGCGCTATTCACCGTCACGTTGTCGACGATGATGGTGCCGTTCCCGGTGTTGATGATTCCGCTCTACTCGGTGTTTCGGGCGCTCGGCCTGCTCGGCACGCTCAAGCCGCTGTGGATTCCGGCGTTCTTCGGCGGCGCCTTCAACATCTTCCTGTTGCGCCAATTCTTCCTGACGATTCCGACCGAGCTGTCGGAAGCCGCGCGCATCGACGGTTGCAGCGAGTTTACGATCTTTTGGCGCGTCATTTTGCCGCTGGCTCGCCCGGCGCTGTCGGTGGTGGCGCTGTTCCACTTCCTGTTCGTGTGGAACGACTTTCTGGGACCGCTGATCTTCTTGACCGAGCCCGAGACGTACACGATGGGTCTGGGCTTGCAGCAGTACCAATCGCAGAACGGTGGCGCGGAGCATCACCTGCTGATGGGTGCCTCGGCGTTGCTGGTGCTGCCGATCATCGTGCTGTTCTTCTTCGCCCAGAAGACGTTCATCCAGGGCATTTCGACGACGGGTATGGGCGGGCGCTAGCCCGCCCATGAAACCACGATGGCGCGGGCGCTAGCCCGCCCATGAAACCGCGATGGCGCGGGCGCTAGCCCGCCCATGAAACCGCGATGGCGCGGGCCTTAGCCCGCCCATGAAACCGCGATGGCGCGGGCGCTAGCGGCGGTGGTAACGTTCGGGCCCGTATGGGCAGTGACGGAAAGGCGGCCCGCAGGGCGCTGCGCTCGGCTATCGAGTCGTGGTTCTGGCGCTCGCCGCCGCCGCCCGACCGCGCCGAAGAGGCCCAAGGCCGCGGCATCCGCACCGAGCTTTCGTCGACGCTGTTCAGTGCCGACCCCGCGGATTGGGTTGGCTACCTCAACGCGCCAGAAGGCTCGCGCTACCAGAGCGACATCCGGATCGCGGTTTACTTGGAGTCCAGTCTCGGGCTCTTAGTGTTCGAGCCCGAGACCGAAGCTTCGCGCTGGCTCGCCGAGTTGCTGGGCTTCGGCTTTCGGGAGCTGACCCAGCGCCTCGCCGCGAAGCCGCACGTGCTCAAGGTCTTTCGTGAGCTGATCTTCGAGAATGACGCCAATCGGCACTCCCGAATCACCTTGCTCTTGTCGGCAACGGTGCCTAGCCACGGCACGCGCGAGACGCGTAGTCACGATGGCAACAACGGCGAAGTCCGACTCGTGCTTTCCCAGGCGTTGGCGCTGGCCGCGCGCGACGAGTACGACCAGGCGCGCACGCGGTCGAGTGGCGACCAACTCGGCGTCATCTGGCCGCTGGTCGCACGGCTGATGAACAGCCTGGCCTACCCGCCCGCTCCGCGCGACTTGTTCGTGACCAAGATCGATCTGCACTCGCGGCTCACCTACATCGCGATCAACGTGCTCTACCACGAGCAGAAGCGCGGTCTGCTCTGGCCGACCGACGTCGGTAGCGCGTTCGCCGCCTCGGTCAGTCAGGCGAGCGGCATCCCGATTGGCGAGCTTGGGGAGCGTGACGCTTACTTTCGTTCGATGAGCAAGCTCGGCTTCATGCTGCGCCAGGCGCCTTACTCTCGCTACGAGGAGGACGCCCGCATCGTTTCGCGCGACTACTTGGACCCGCTCTACGTCCGCTTGAGCCTGGCGGGCGCCATGCCCGGCGTACTACCGGCGATGAAAGCCATGAAGCACACGCGCCAAGGCAAGCTGGTTCGGACGCCAGCGCCCGCGCTCGGTAGCTACGGTATCCTCGACGACGAGGACCTGGCGGCGTGGAAGACCGTCGCCGGGCGCTTCTCCGACCTTGGCTTCACGCTGCTCAGACAGCTCGGCATGGGCGAGTTCGGCCGAGTTTACGAGGCGCTGAACGACAACAATCGCGCGTTCCCAGAACGGGTCGCGCTCAAAGTCGATCGGATCGTCGGCAAGAAGAAGAAAGCCATCTTGGAGGCGGAGGAAGCCATGCAGGTGGGGCGCGCGTTGGCTGCTTCGCCGCACGTGATTCGCATTTACGACACCGGAAAGCTGTCGGGCATTCGCTTTACCTATCACGTGCTGCAGCTGATCGACGGCGACACGCTCGACAACCTGGTTGGCGTCACCGGGCGTGAGCACGCCAGTGTCAGTCGTCCACCCAGCGCGCGTGGCTCCGAGCTCGAGGCGCGGCAGGAGTTCGAGCGCGCCGTCAGCTCACGCGCCAGCGAGCTGTGGCGCAGGCAGCGCTTGGCCTCGCCGTTCACGCAGGCGCTCTCGCCGGCGATGGTGCTGGACCTGCTCACCAGCGTGCTGCTCTGGCTCGAGGAGGTGCACCAATCCGGTTTCGCCAACAATGACCTCAAAAACGGCAACCTGATGATGAGTCGCCGCGGTCAGCTCAAGGGCATCGATCTGGACTCGTACAGCAAGACGCACTCGCCCAAGGACAAGATGACCGACTTCATGTTCCTGGCCGTGTCGCTGATCTTGCTGCTGTTCAACGCGCCGCTCAGTGACCGCGGTCGCAACGTCCCGTGGGAGGAGCTGATCGAGAGCGAAGACCGGCTGCGGGCCGGACTGGCTACGGCCTGGCCATTCGGTGACGTCGAGGCAATCAGCCAGGGCCGCGTGTCGCGCGAGGAATTGACGAACGTGCTCGTGGACTTGGTCCAGCGCAGCCGCCAGCTGACCTACGCCAAGCATCCCGAGCTGTTCGGGCAGGATATTACGCGGCTCTTACACCTGAAGCGCCGGCTGCTGTTCGAGGAATTCGTGTTCGATTGAGCCGTCGCTACCCGGCCGCGTTCAGCTCAGCTGAACTCGCCGCGGATGTATTCTTTGGTGCGCTGCTCTTTGGGATCCGAAAAGAGCTCGGCGCTCTTCCGATACTCGATCAAGTAGCCGGTACGACCGCCAGCGCTCGTATCCACGTACATGAACGCGGTGCGATCGGCCACGCGTTGCGCCTGCTGCAGGTTGTGAGTCACGATCGCGATCGTGTACTTCTGCTTCAACTCCAGCATCAGCTCTTCGATGCGTCGGCTAGCGATCGGGTCGAGCGCGGAACATGGCTCGTCCATCAGCAGCAACTCGGGCTCTACCGCGATTGCCCGCGCGATGCACAGACGCTGTTGCTGGCCGCCGGACAGGCTGAGCCCGCTGTTGTGCAGCTTGTCCTTCACCTCGTCCCAAAGTGCCGCGCCGCGCAGTGCTTGCTCGATGCGCTCGGCGTGGTCGCCCTTGAAGCCATTGAGCTTCAAGCCGAAGGCGACGTTCTTGTAGATGCTCATCGCGAACGGATTGGGTTGCTGGAACACCATGCCGATCGAACGGCGCACGGCCACCGGATCGACCGCGGCGGCGTAGATGTCCTGACTCTGGTAGTGAACCGAACCCTCCAAGCGGAAGCTCGGCACGAAGTCGTTCATGCGATTGAGACAGCGTAGGACCGTGCTCTTGCCGCAGCCCGATGGGCCGATGAACGCGGTGATTTCGTTGTTTTTGACCGCAATATGGGTGTCACGCACGGCCAAGAAGCTGCCGTAATACAGCTTGTTCACCTTGCAGTCGATGACATCGCGAACCGCCGCAGCGGTTTCCGACGCCAATGCCCGCGATCCAGATTGCTTACCGGTCTCGGCCATCAAAGATTCTTCCGCTTCGTCTGCAACAGCTTCGATGTTCATGGATCCTCGCCTTCAATGCTCTTCTTGGCGACGCGTCACCAGCTGGGCAATGACGTTTACAATCAGCACCGAAACCACCAGCACCAGAGACGCCGCCCAAGCCAGGCTCACTTGATTCTCGAACGGGCTGCCCGAGAAATTGTAAATCAGCACCGCCAACGAGGCGATCGGCTCGAGCAGCTTGCCCTCGAACCAGTAGTCGCTGAAAAGCGCGGTGAACAACAGCGGTGCCGTCTCACCCATCGCGCGCGCCAGCGCCAACATCACGCCGGTCAAGATCCCCGGCATCGCCGTGCGGATCACGATTTGAATCACGGTTTGGCTGCGGTTGGCGCCCATGCCGAGCGCCGCCAGCTTCATCTTCGACGGCACCATGCGCAGGGCTTGTTCGGCCGTGAGCATCACGACCGGTACCATCAGGATTGCGGTCGCAACGCCGCCGGCTAGCGCGCTGAAGTGGCCGGTCGTCGCCACTACCAAAGCGTACGCGAACACACCCGCCAAGATTGACGGCATGCCGGTCAACACCTTGCCGGAAAACCGCACCGTAACCGCCAGCTTCGAATCGCCGCCGTACTCGGCCAGGTAGACAGCCGCCATGAAGCCCAACGGTAGGCTCAGCAGCGTCGCGACCAACACGACGACCAACGTGCCCAGGATGGCATTGCCGATACCGCCACCCACCGAGCCTGCGCCGGGTGTCAGCTTGGTGAACAGGTCGCCGTTGATCAGCGGTGCGCCGCGCACGACCAGCATGTACAGCACCGAGAACAGCGGCAGCATGGCCAAGGCGCTGAACGCGAAGGCCAAGCCGGTCAGAGCCGCGTTGAGCGCGGTGCGGCGATTGCGCAGCGAGCGGAACAGATGGTGCGCCGGCGCGTCGACCGCAGGTCCCACGGCAGATTGAGCGGCCATCAGTTCAACCCCTTCAACTCGCGCGTGGTGCGCAGCATGATCAGCGAGCCCAGCGCGTTGACGGCGAGCGTGATGATCAGCAGCACCACCGCCGCGTACATCAGTGCGCCGACCTCTACTTTGCCCGCTTCCGGAAAGTGATTAGCGAGCAGCGCGGCCAACGTGCTGCCGGGCGAGAACAGCGACCAGCCGAAGCTATTGGCGTTGCCGACCAGCATTGCCAGCGCCATCGTCTCGCCCAACGCGCGACCGAAGCCCAACACCAACGCGCCGAAGATGCCGCCGGACGCGGTCGGCAAGATAACGCGGAAGATCACTTCCCAGCGCGTTGCACCCAGACCGTATGCGGCGGCCGGCAAGCGCTTAGGCACGGCCGCCAGCGCTTCGCGCGAGACGGCGGTGATGGTGGGCAAAATCATGATCGCCAGCACCAGCGCGGCCGGCAAGATGCCGGGGCCCGATAGCTCGGTCGAAAACAACGGGAACGAGCCGAAGTGCGTGTGCAGCCATTCCGCCGGTCCGCGCACCACGGGAATCAACACGAAGATGCCCCACAGCCCGTAGACGACGCTGGGGATGGCCGCCAACAGCTCGATGATGTTCTTCATCGCCAGCTCCCAGCGCTTGCCGATGAAGCCTTGGCTGGTCACCAACGCCACCGTCAGGCCGAGCACCCCGCCCAGCAGCAGCGCGAGCACGGACGTGTAGAGCGTCCCTAGGATTTGCGGCAGCACGCCGAAGCTGTCGTGATTGGTGTCCCAACGCGACCGAGTTAGAAAGCCGAAGCCGTGCAGGGCCATCGCCGGCTGGGCGTGGCGCATGACCTGGACCACGATGCTTGCCAACAGCAACGCGACCGCGACGCCAAACGCCTGCGTCGTGACCCGGAACACGCGGTCCGACCAGCTTTGAAAGCTGGTCGGTGGCCGCGCAATGGGCGAGCGAAACGCGGCCGACAAGTCGGGTTTTGGGCTTGCGTCGCGTTTACCGTCGCTCATGACATCACTGAATCTGATCGGTCGCCTTGGCGACGCGCTCGACGACCGCGTCCGGCAGCGCCACGTAGTTGAGGCTCTCGGACAGCTTCTGTCCGTCGCTCAGGCACCACTTGAGCAGCTGCTTGATCGCGGCGCCCTTGGCGGCGTCGTCGTACTTCTTCTTGGTCAAGAGCCAGGTGTAGGTGACGATCGGGTAGACGTCGTCGCCGACCGGGTCGGTGACCCAGGCGCGCATGTCGGCTGGCAGCTCCACGCCCTTCAGCGCGGAGGTGGCCGAGGCCAAGGTCGGCGCGATGAACTTGCCCGCCTTGTTTTCCAGCGCGGCCATCGGCTGCTTGCTGCTGATCGCAAAGCCGTATTCGATGTAGCCAATCGAGCCCGGCGTTTGACCGAGCAGCGCAGTGACGCCGTCGTTCTTTTTGCCGGCCACGCCGCCCGGCCACTCCACGGATGTACCGGTGCCGGGGCCGCTCTTCCATTTCTCGTTGATGGCAGACAGGTGCTGCGTGAAGACGAACGTGGTGCCGCTGCCGTCCGAGCGATGAACGGGCGTGATGTTCTTGGCCGGCAGGTTGACGCCGGGGTTGCTGGCTTTGATCTTCGGATCATTCCAGGTCTTGATCGTGCCGAGGAAGATGCCGACGTAGGCTTCTCGGGTCAGCTTCAACTCGGTCACGCCGGGCAGGTTGTACGCCAACACGATCGAGCCGGCCGTCACCGGGAACAGCAGCACGTTGTCTTTGGCTTCCTTGATCTCGGCGTCGGTCATCGCGGCATCGCTGGCACCGAAGTCGGTCTGACCAGCGGTGAAGGCTTTGACGCCCGCGCCACTGCCGGTGGCTTGGTAGTTCACGCGGATGCCGGCGTTCTTGTCGCCGAAGTCCTTGAACCAGCGCGAATAGAGCGGAGCCGGAAAGCTCGCGCCCGAACCCTGCAGGGTGATCGGCTCGTTCTTGGCTTCTTTGGCCGACGGCTCTGCACCAGGCTTGGCTGGCGCTGATTCGGGCTTCGAGCAAGCGAGCAACAACGTGGCGAGGCCCAGCAACGGCAACAGCAATCTCGGCGTGCGCATTTCCGCGATCATTCACATCTCCTGAGCACCAAGGTGCAAACGGTTGTGAGAACCCTCGTAAGTTAGCTCCCAACTCCTGTCACGGCTGAAAGCGCGTGTTGCGCAATCGTCACTTCGGAGTTGCGCCTCACTTGATTGTCAGTCCACCCGAGACGTGCGCGACGCCATCAGCGAACCTGGGACATTTTTTGGACAGTGAAATTTTGGTGGCGCCCGCCAGCCGCTCTGACGGCGGGTAGCAGTTTCCAGCGAGGCTGCCGGGGCGTCCGGGCGGAAGTGGCCCGAATGCGACGAAAAATTGGTGGATCAAACTGCTTCGGGAGTTCCTCGCCTCGTAGTACAACGCGCCCGTTCTCAACCGTTGGACGGCTGAAGTGACCTCGGGCTTACCGTTGATTTCGCCGAAGCCTTTAAAAGTCACTGCGCGGGATTTGCGCTCGCTCAAGGAAGAATGATGAAACACGTTTCCCTGTTTTCTGCTTTGCCCCTACTCCTGATTGCTGCACCGGCGCTCGCGCAAGCCCCCGCCGCTGCACCCGCACCGGCTGCGCCCGCTGCGCCCGCTGCGCCCGCTGCTGTCGCACCCGAGCCGTTGCCGCCGCCTCCCGTGGCACCTGCTGCTGTGCCAGTCGCGGCTCCGGTCGCTGCGGAGCCAGTCGCAGACAAACCCACCGATCCGGACAAGCTTGCGGTCTCCAAGACCGGGTTTTTCCAGCCTAGCCTCAACCTGCAGGTGTGGGCGATCGCGGAGCACCTCGGCAACAACCGCGTGGAAAACAGCGCCGATTCCGCCAACAACAACGCGTGGGCCACCTCGTTTCGGATTCGCCGCGCCGAGATCAAGGCCAAGGGCGAAATCATTCCGAAGAAGTTCGGCTACATGGTGATGTTCGATCCGTCGCGCCTGCTCGATCTGAAGAGCACGCCGGTCAACAACACCACGACCACCACTGCCGCCGACGGCACCGTGACCACGACCACGACGCCGGTGAACACGCTCGGCACCGTCGGTGCGCAAGGCGGCTCGTCGATTCTGACTGGCGCGAACACCTCGATTTTGCAGGATGTTCAGCTCACCTACATGACCGATTACGCCGACGTCTCGATCGGTCAATTCAAGATCCCACTCAGCTTGGAAGGCTACGGCAGCGCTACCAAGCTGTTCTTCCCCGAGCGCGCGTTGATCTCGCGCTTGTACGGTGACAAGCGAGACCTCGGCTTCAAGATCGAGAAAAAATTCGAGTATTTTGGGTACTTGGCGGGCATCTACAACGGCCAAGGCCAGAACAACCTCGACGCCAACGATCAGAAGGACGTGTCGCTGCGGATCGAGGTGTATCCGGTCAAAGACGTCACGCTCGGCGTCGTCGGCTACACGAGCATTTTCGATCGCGCCCAGGTGGGCACCAAGGACCGCATCGAGGGCGATCTGAAGATCGAGAAGAGCGGCTTCTTGCTCCAGGCCGAAGGCATCCGCGGCTGGGATCGCACGGCGGTCGGCAAGGACAAGCAAGAGGGCCAGGGCTTCTACGTGCTGGCCGGTTACACTTTCTTCGATCAGCTGCAGCCGCTCGTGCGCATCGGCTCGATCGACCCCGAGGTCGGGGTGGATGAGCACGCGCTCAAGTACGTGGCTGGCGACGCGAAGACACTCGCCCCGAACGACGAGATCACGGCCTACGAATTTTGCCTCAACTACTACCTGAAGAAGCACGACGCCAAGGTGCAGCTCTCGGCCAGCTTCTTCGACCCCGAGCAGCGGCAATCGGCGACGACGTTCGACATGATTCTGGCGACGCAGGTCGCCTTCTAAAGAACGTCTCGAAGCGGTGGCGAGCACCGGTCAGCGGGCCGGCGCTCGCCGCATCCAAGCAGTTGAAATCCCGAGCCTTTGCGCGGCGATGGGCGAAGCCTCCAAGCGGACTTCACCGAAACGTCACACATCTGTTTCGCCAGCGCCGCGCCTGGTCCGACCGGTTCAGTTAGGAGAAAACCGATGTTTTTTGGAAGACGCGAATTGTTGGTTCTCGCGGCAGGTCTGTCGTTCGCCTGCAACAAGGCGGGTCCGACCGGCGACAACAAGGGCAGCGCAGCCACCCCAGCTCCCGTGGCAAGCCAAGCCGGACCGATCATGCTCAACGGCGCCGGCGCCACGTTCCCGTACCCGCTCTATTCGAAGTGGATTGCCGAGTACAACAAGCAGTTTCCGAACGTCCGCATCAACTATCAGTCGATCGGCTCGGGCGGAGGCATCCGGCAGATCATCGCTGGTACCGTCGACTTCGGCGCCACCGATGCGCCGATGAAGGAAGACGAAGCCAAGCAGGCTCCCGGCAAGCTCTTCCATATTCCCGCCACGATCGGCGCCGTCGTCGTCACGTACAACGTGCCCGAGGTGACCGAGTCGCTGAAGATTTCGCCCGAGGTGCTGGCCAACATCTACCTCGGTAACATCAAGAAGTGGAACGACCCCAAGATCGCGGCTGACAACAAGGGCGCCAAGCTACCGGCCAAGGAGATCTCGGTCGTGTACCGCACCGACGGCAGCGGCACGACCAACGTCTACACCGACTACCTCTCGTCGGTCAGCCCGGAGTGGAAGGACAAAGTTGGCGCTGGCAAGAGCGTGAAGTGGCCGACCGGCCTCGGCGCCAAAGGTAACGAAGGCGTGACGGGTCAGGTGAAGACGACGCCCTACACGATCGGCTATATCGAGCGCGCCTACGCGACACAGAACAAGCTGCCGATGGCCGAGCTCAAGAACAAGGCCGGCAAGTTCGTCGCGCCTTCCACGCCTGCCATGTCGGCGGCCGCCGAAGGCGTGGAGATGCCGGCCGAGCTTTACGTCTCGCTCGTCAACGCGCCGGCTGAGGCCGCGTATCCGATTTCCGGCTACACCTACATGCTGGTTTACGCCGACGCCAAGGACGGCGTGAAAGGCGAAGCGATCGCCAAGTACTTGTGGTGGGCGCTGCACGACGGCCAGAAGTTCGCCGAGTCGCTCGACTACGCGCCGTTGCCCGACAAGGTCGTAACGCTCGTGGAAGCTCGCTTGAAGGAGCTCTCGGCCGGCGGCAAGAAGCTGCTCTAGGCCCTGATGACGATTCACGGTGACGTTTCGCTCGTGCGCCCGCGGTCGAGGCTGCGTCTAGCGTTCGGCCGCGAGGCGAACATCGGGGATCTGGCGTTTCGGCGGATCACGGCGGTCTTCGCGGGCTCCGTGATCGTGCTGTTGGTGTGGATGGCGATCGAGATGGGCATCGCCTCCAAGCTGAGCCTGGCGCAGTTTGGGCTCGGCTTCATCACGGCGCGCGATTGGGATCCGGTTCGCGACCACTACGGTGCGTTGCCGTTCATCTTCGGCACGGTCGTGTCGTCGATCTTGGCGCTGTGCATCTCGGTGCCAATCTCGCTCGGCATCGCCATCTACCTATCCGAGCTCGCGCACCCCAGGCTGCGTACGCCGATGGGCTTTTTGGTCGAGTTGCTCGCGGCCGTGCCGAGCGTGGTTTACGGCCTGTGGGGTATCTTCGCGCTGGCGCCGTGGCTGCGCGAAACCGTCGAGCCGCTGCTGTCCAAAACGCTCGGCTTTTTGCCGCTGTTTCAGGGCAACCACCAGGGCTTCGGTATGCTGGCCGGCGGCATCATCCTGGCGATCATGATCACGCCAACGATTTCATCGGTGTCGCGCGAGGTGCTGCGGGCGGTGCCGGCGGCGCTGCGTGAGGGCGCGATTGGCCTCGGCGCGACGCGCTGGGAGGTCGTGCGCGTTGCGGTGTTGCCGTACGCCAAGTCGGGCCTGGTCGGCGCGGTGATTTTGGGCCTGGGCCGTGCGCTGGGCGAGACGATGGCGATCACGATGCTGATCGGCAATCGTTCCGAGATCTCCATCTCGCTGTTCGCGCCGTCGTACACGATGGCAAGCGTGATCGCCAACGAGTTCACCGAGGCTACCGGCCAGCTCTACCTGTCGGCGCTGGCCGAGGTCGGGCTGTTGCTGTTCTTCGTGACGGTGGTGCTCAACGTTTTTGCACGGTTGCTGGTGTGGCGAGTCGGTCGGCTTCCCGAAGGGGGGCGGCTGTGAACCTGGGCGCCTCCACGTACGTGCGACGGCACGTGACCGATCGCATCGTGCGCAGCTTGTGCGTGATCGGTACGATCGTCGCGCTGATCCCACTGGCCAGCGTGCTCTACTACGTGGTGAGCCGCGGCATCGGTGGCATCAACCTCGACTTTTTCACCGAGCTGCCCAAACCGGTCGGCGAGACCGGCGGCGGGATGGGCAACGCCCTGGTCGGCACGTTGAAGCTGGTGGGGCTGGCCGGGCTGTTCGGTATTCCGCCGGGAATTCTGGCAGGTATTTACTTGGCAGAGTTCGGTGGCTCAAAATTCGGCCAGGCCGTTCGGTTTGCGGCTGACGTCATGTCGGGCGTGCCGTCGATCACCGTTGGCATCTTCGTGTACTCGCTGGTCGTGGTGACGACCAAGCAGTTCTCGGCGCTGGCCGGCGGTATCGCGCTGGCGATTCTGATGCTGCCGATGGTCACGCGCACGACGGAAGAGCTGCTCAAGCTGGTTCCCGAGTCCCTGCGCGAGGCCGCGCTCGGGCTGGGCGTGCCCAAGTGGCGCGCCACGTTGCGCGTCATGTTGCGGACGGCTCTGCCCGGTATCGCGGTCGGCGTCATGCTGTCGGTGGCGCGCGTCGCCGGCGAGACCGCGCCGCTGCTGTTCACGGCGTTCAACAACCGCTTTTGGTCGACCGGTGTGATGGAGCAAGAGGCGTCGCTGCCGGTAAATATCTATACCAACGCCGTTTCACCGTACGAGGACTGGCATCGCCAGGCCTGGGCGGCCGCGCTGGTGCTGCTGACGACCGTGCTGATTCTGAATATCACGGCGCGCTTTCTAGTGCGCACTCGCGTGGGGGCCCGATGACCATGGACCTTTCGACAAGCATCCCCAAGAAAGTTGCTCCCAAAAAGGGCGACGAGGCCGAGTCAACGAGCGCTGAAACACGTCCGGTACACGGTGGCGATAAGCTCGGGGCAATGGAGCCTGCGGCCAGTTCGGACACAGCGAGCCGCCCGCGCTGGGACGAGGTCAGCGTTAGCCAAATCACCCCCAAGATGCGCGCCGAGGAGCTGCACGCCAGCTTCGGTAGCTCCGAGGTGATCAAAGGCATCAGCCTGCCGATCGCCGAAAAGCTGGTCACGGCCATCATCGGCCCATCGGGCTGCGGCAAGTCCACGTTCCTGCGTTGTCTCAACCGCATGCACGAGGTCGTGGCTGGCGCGACTGCCAAGGGCAAGGTCTGGCTCGACCAGCAGGACATCTACAAGCGCGACGTCGACCCGGTGCGGGTCCGCGGCCGCGTCGGCATGGTGTTCCAGAAGCCGAACCCGTTTCCGACGATGTCGATCCGCGACAACGTGCTGGCTGGGTTGCGGTTGAACGGCATCAAGCTGAAGGATCCCGACGGTCAGGTCGAGAAGGCGCTTCGGGCCGTCGCGTTATGGGACGAGGTAAAGGATCGCCTGGCCAAGGCGGGCACCAGCCTGTCTGGCGGCCAGCAGCAGCGCCTCTGCATCGCCCGTGCCTTGGCGCTCGAGCCGGAAGTGCTGCTGATGGATGAGCCCTGCTCTGCGCTCGACCCGATCGCCACCGCCAGGGTCGAGGAGCTGATCCACGAGCTGCGCGAGACCTACACGATCGTGATCGTGACCCACAACATGCAGCAAGCGGCCCGGGTGGCGAATTTTACAGCGTTCTTTTACTTGGGGCAGCTGGTTGAGTACAATCGGACGCAGGTCATCTTCACTCGCCCCAAAGAGCAGCGGACCGAGGACTACATCACGGGGCGCTTCGGCTGATGGCCGGTGTTGGAAACGGATATGGTCGACCGCCGCCACACTGATCGGGAATACGAAAACGAGTTGGCGCAGGTGCGTGAGCGCGTGCTCTTGATGGGGGCTCGCGTCGAAGAAATGATGACGGCGTCGCGCAAGTGCTTCGCCGAGCGCAACGCCGACCTAGCCAAAGCGACGATCCGCAATGATTCGCAGATCGACACGCTAGAGGTCGAGATCGACGAATTGTGCCTGCAGGTGTTGGCGCGCCGCCAGCCGGTGGCTTCCGACCTGCGCTTCATCACCGCCACGTTGAAGTTGGTGACTGATCTCGAACGCATCGGTGACCTGTGCGTCAACATGTGCGAACGCGTGAGTGAGCTGTGCGAGGACCCGACCTACCCGACGCAGGGCCCGTTGCCGCGCATCGGTGAGGCCGCGCAGGCCATGCTGCACGACGCGCTCGACGCGTTCGTCGCTGGCGACGCGACCAAGGCCGAGCAAGTGGTAGAGCGCGACAACGTCGTCGACGCCTACTATGCGCAGCTGTTTCCGGAGCTGGTTGCGCACATGATGAGCGACCCCACGGTCGTGTTTCGCTCCACCCGCATGCTTTCGATCGGCAAGTACATCGAGCGCATCGCCGACCACGCCACGAACATCGGCGAGCTAGTGGTGTTCATGGTGCGGGGGCTGGACGTGCGGCACACCGGCCCGGCGTCGAACAACCCGTCGGCCTAAACTCCGCGAGTCAAGCCCAAACACACGGCTTGATGCTGGTTGCGACGCGCATCGAATGACGATGGGATGACTTTTCGTCAGTTTTCATGACGATCGCGGTTCCATTGATCGAACAGCCTGCCTAAGGTCCCCTCGCTTTCGAGGACGCATGTTCGGCATTGGATCCAGCAAGAGCGATCGCTCATTTTACGAGGCGTTCGAACGTCACGCGGCCCAAATCGTTGCGGCGGGCAAGCTGATCACCGAGATCGTGCGCCATCCAGAGCGCGCCGCCGAAATCGCGAAAACGATTCACGACGTCGAAAACGCCGGCGACATCATCACCCACGAGACGATCGCGCGCCTGCACAAGACGTGGATCACGCCGATCGATCGCGCGGACATCCACTCGCTGATCACGGCGCTGGATGACGTGCTGGATTTGATCGAGGCCGCGTCGGAGCGGGTCGCTCTGTACGAAGTCAAAGAGCTGCCCGACTTCGTGATTACGCTGGCCGACTCGCTCCAGTTGGCTACCGAGGCCGTCGACAAGGCGATCAAGCTCTTGCCCCAGGTCAAGCAACCGAAAGAGATGCTCGACCTCTGCATCGAGATCAACCGGCTCGAGAACCAGGCCGACCAGGCTTACCGACGCGGCTTGGCGACCATGTTCAACGGCGGCTACGACGCGATCATCGTCATGAAGTGGCGCGACATCATCGACAACCTCGAGGCCGCGACCGACAAATGCGAGGACGTGGCCAACATCCTCGAAGGCATCGTACTCGAGTATTCCTGAGCGACGGTCCCCCGGATGGAAGCTCTGATCGCAATCATCGCTCTGGCGTTGGTGTTCGACTACATCAACGGCTTTCACGATGCCGCCAACTCGATCGCGACGGTGGTTTCGACGCGCGTGCTGTCGCCGCGCCTAGCCGTGGCTTGGGCGGCGTTCTTCAATTTCGTCGCGTTTTTCTTCTTCGAATCGCACGTGGCCGGCAACATCGCCAAGGGCGTGCACGCCAACGTCGTCACGCTGACGCTGGTCGGAGCTGGGCTGGTCGGAGCCATTTTGTGGGACCTGCTCACCTGGTGGCTGTCGCTGCCGACCTCGTCCTCGCACGCGCTGCTGGGTGGCATGGCCGGCGCTGCGATCGTGAAGGGCGGCTTCGGCGCGCTCGACGCCAAGTTGTACATGCAGGCCGGCATCTTCATCTTCGTCTCGCCGCTGATGGGCATGGTGCTGGGGGCGCTGCTGATGCGTTTGGTGATGGTGCTGTTCGGGCGTCGTTCGCCGAGCGGCGTCGACAAAAGCTTCCGGCGCCTGCAGCTGCTGTCGGCCTCGCTGTATTCGATTGGGCATGGTGGCAACGACGCGCAGAAGACGGCCGGCATCATTTCGGCGGCGTTGATCGCCGCCGGCCGGCTCAGCGTCGTCCCCGGACAGTCACCGCACGTTCCGATTTGGGTGATTCTTGCCTGTCACGCCGCCATGGGGCTGGGCACCCTATCGGGCGGTTGGCGGATCGTGCAGACGATGGGCATGCGCATCACCAAGCTGGCTCCGGTCGGTGGGTTCTGCGCCGAGACTAGCGGCGCGGCGACGCTGTTTTTGGCTACTGCGATGGGCGTTCCGGTGTCCACGACCCACACCATCACCGGCGCCATCGTCGGCGCCGGCAGCCAACGCGGCTGGCACGCCGTGCGCTGGGGTGTCGCCGGTCGCATCGTTTGGGCCTGGGTTTTGACCGTCCCGGGCGCCGCCATGATCAGCGCGTTCACGTACCTCGTGGCGACTGCGCTCGGGGTGAAGCCGTAGCTTGCTGATTCCGAAAAAAGCACTCGCGAACGGGCTGGCATAGCTGTAGGGAAGCCGGCATGCGCCGAGCGTCCGAACGGCCGATTCCCGATGACGAGCTGACCGCGGCCGACCTGCGCGAGATCTGGTCGATTCTCTCGCTCGACGAGAAAGTCCAAGGCTTTCGGGTGCTGCCGCGCGAGGAGGCCGAGACACTGCTGTTCGGCCTGACCGACTCCGACCTGATCAACTTGGTGTTGGCGCTCAAGCCGAGCGACCGCCGCTACTGGGTGCGGCTGTTGCCACCCGACGACATTGCCGACTTGATTCAGGCCGCGCCGGGCGACGAAAAGGATGCGCTGCTCGGGCTGCTCGACGAACGCACGCGCCACGAAGTCAACGCGCTGCTGGCGTACTCGGAGGACGAAGCGGGCGGTTTGATGAACCCGCGCTATGCGCGCGTTCGCCCCGACATGACGATCGACGAAGCCGTGAGCTACTTGCGCAAGCTGGCGCGGCAGAGCCTGGGCACGTTTTCGTACGCGTACGTGCTCGACGAGCAACAGAAGCTGCTGGGCGTGATTTCCCTGCGCGAGCTGTTCGTATCCGGCGGCGATCGCAAGGTGCGCGACGCGATGCAAACCGGCGTGGTCACGCTGCAAGAAAACGTCGACCAAGAGACGGTCAGCCGCGTTTTTGCCGAGACCGACTTAGTGGCTATTCCGGTCGTCGACGCCGAGGGTCGGATGAAGGGCGTGGTCACCGTCGACGACGTCGTCGACGTCGTGCAAGAAGAGGCGACCGAGGACATCCAGAAATTCGGCGGTATGGCGGCGCTCGAGGCGCCGTATTTGGCGACCGGATTCTTCGAGATGGTGAAGAAGCGCGGCGGCGTGCTGGCGGTGCTGTTCGTGGGTGAGATGCTGACCGCGACGGCGATGAGCCAGTTCGAGGACGAGATCGCCAAAGCGGTAATTTTGGCGCTGTTCGTGCCGCTGATCATCTCCAGCGGCGGCAACTCGGGTTCGCAAGCCTCCACGTTGGTGATCCGCGCGATGGCGCTGGGTGAGGTGGAGCTGCGCGACGTGATCCGGGTGCTGCGGCGTGAGCTCGGTGCGGGCCTAGCCATGGGCTCGGGGCTCGGTATCATCGGCTTTACGCGCGTGGTGGTTTGGCAGCAAATCTGGCCGATCTACGGGGCGCACTACCTGCTGGTGGCGACGGTGGTGGCGATCAGCCTGGTTGGGGTCGTGGTGTTGGGGACGGTGACCGGCGGCCTGTTGCCGTTCTTGCTCAAGCGCATTGGCTTGGATCCTGCCAGCTCGTCGGCGCCATTCGTCGCGACGATCGTCGACGTAGCAGGGCTCGTCATCTACTTTACGGTGGCTGGCGCGCTGCTGCACGGCACCATGCTCTGAGCGCTTCAGTCGCCGAGCAGCGCCGCTAGCGCGCCGGGCGCGAGCAGATCGTCGAACGCGTGGGTGGCGCCGTGCTCCAGCAGCTGTTTTGCGCTGAATGACGCGGTGCCGACGCCGATCGACTCGGCGCCGATGCCGCGCGCGGCGTCCACGTCTTTGGGCGTGTCGCCGATCACGACGACGCGACAAGCGCTGAGCGCCAAGCCGAGCTGGCGCGCGCCGCGCTCGGCGCCGACGCGAATCAGCTCGACTCGCAGCTCGTGATCACTGCCGAAGCCGCCGAAACCGAAATGGTGGTACAGGCCAACGTGCTCGAGCTTGAGGCGCGCCCCGTCCACGATGTTGCCGGTGCCGAGGCCCAGCGCCATGCCGCGCGCGCTGGCGGCGGCCAGTGTCTCCGCTACGCCAGCGTGGACGCGGTACGTTTCTGACGTCGAGCTGGCCAATTCGGCTCGCAGCTCGCTCAGGTAGATGGCAAGCAGCTCGTCGATCGCGGCGTCGGTGGCGCTGGCTCCGATCGCCTCCAGGCCAAGCCGGGTGATCGAGCGGTCGGTCATGCCGTCGAAGCGGACCAGCGAGCAGGCGTCGGGGCGGCCGTGCTGACGTTCGAAGGCGCGTTCGACCGCGCGTCGGCCCACGCCACCGGTCGTCACGAGAGTTCCGTCGATATCGAACAAGAGCACGGTCGGTCGAGACACGCTGCCCTCCTTAGTGACGACGCGACCGCCCCGCCATCACTAATCGGCAGGTGGGTTTGAACGTTTTCGGTGCGGCCGGGCACCCCTGGCCATGAAGCGATTTCTCAGCCATTTGCTGGCCGAGCGCGCGCCCGCGGTCGCCGCGGCAGCAGCCCTACTGTTCGTCGCCGCCCGCGCCTCCGCCGCGACGGACGCCGCCGGCCCCGCCGCGCCCGCGCCCGCGCCCGCCGCGCCCGCGGAACCCGCCGCGCCTCCCGGGCCCGGACCCGCTGCCGCTCCCGGACCCGGACCCGCTGCCGCTCCCGCTCCCGCTCCCGCCCGCGCTCCTATGCACCTGCGTGTCGCCCCAGCTCGCGACAGCTACGAGGGCCCGCCGCTGTTGCTCGGCAACGGCAAGAAGGTCCGCGTCGGCGCCTACGCCGGCATCGGCGG
>FSUE01000778.1_pt1 | contig 19816 bp, 17 predicted proteins | sample 1637031 | NCBI WGS metagenome assembly FSUE01 (sample SAMEA3914819, study PRJEB12502) | metagenome | biome: forest; material: soil | place: Canada | collected 2010-06-26 | depth 0.3 m | reverse complement strand
GATTTTTCAGGCGGTGCCGGCGCCGCGCAGTGCGACACGCAGCCGAGCCCCAGGCAAACGCCGAGCAGCGCCGCGCGGCTCTTCAAGAAACGCCGGGGAACCTGCAGCGCGCGGACGGAAGGAAGCGGCACGACTCCTCCCGCGTACCTTTGGCCGGCGATGGGCGCAAGTCTTGGGCCGGGCTTCGCGCGAGCAGCGCTGGAACGCGCCGCCGTCGCGGAATTTTCGGAAATACTTGTGCATTCCGGGGCGCCTTGATAGGTCCGTGCCGCGCGTGAAAAGCAATCTGGCCATTCGCCTTTTGACAGCCGCCGTGGTCGTTCCACCGCTGCTCGGGTTGCTTTTCAAGGGGCCGGCCTGGGGCTTTTTCGCGCTGGTGCTGGTGGCGGCGGCGTTGGCGGCTTCCGAGCTGTTTCGGATGACGCACCCCGACGACGGCGTGGCCCGCGGTCTCGGCGTGGTCACGACGCTGGCCGCCTGCGTCACCACCTATCAGCTCTCGGCCGATCCGCGCGCGCTGTTGGCGATGATCGCGGCGGTCACCGTGATTGGGCTGCTCACGCCGTTGTGGCGCTTGGGCGACATGCAGTCGGCTGCGCTGCGCATGCTGGCCGGCGTCGCTGGCCCGTTTTACGTTGGCTCGCTGCTCGCCACGCTGGCGCTGTTGCGGCGCGACGGCGGTGACGCCGGCTACGTCGGCGCCAAGCTGGTGTTCCTGTCGTTCACGTTCTCGTGGTTGGCGGACACCGGCGGCTACTTCTTCGGTCGCTTTTTGGGCAAGACCAAGTTGTACGAAGCCGTCAGTCCCAAAAAGACGCGCGCCGGCTTCGTGGGCGCGTTGGTCGGCGCCGCAGTCGGCGCGACGCTGGCTAGCCTTTGGTACCTACCGGCGCTGCCGCTTGCTCACGCGCTGCCGCTCGGCTTGTTCGCCGGCGCCGCCGGCCAAATGGGCGACTTGGTCGAGTCGCTGCTCAAGCGCTCGACCGGCATCAAGGATTCCGGCGACATCGTGCCGGGTCACGGCGGCATGCTCGACCGCATCGACGCGTTGATCGTCGTCTCGCCGATCGTCTATTTGTATGCCACGTACAGCGGCTTGATTCACTGAGTCAGCGCGACGCGACCGCGACGCTCACTCGAACTGCTTGGACGATTGCACCAACGAGCCGGGCTTGAAGCTAGGCAGGTCGTCGGTGATGACCTGGTCGTCGATGCCGGTGAGGCGCAGCGTGAAGGCGCCGTCGCCGAAGCCCGAAGCGTCGGTCAGGGTGCCGTCGCCAGCTCGAGCCAGGGCGACGAAGTCCTTGCCGGTCGCCGTTTTCACTTCGGCCTTCACCAGCGGCACTCGCGGGTTGCGCACCCAAAGGCTGGTCCAAAACGCGTTAGCCGCCGTCTGGAACTCGTATTTGAGCGCGCCTTGCTCGGGGCAACGCGCAAAATGCCAGGTTTGACTACGCGGGTCTTCGCCTTGGTGGATCGCCTCGAACACGCTCGGGCTGACGTCGATGTCGCCATCGGCGTGCTCGACGCCGTAGGTCACGACACGCGCGACGATCGATTTGCCTTTGCCGGTTTCGATCAAGATGCAGGCGTCGCAGACACCGCCGCCCTGGTTGAATGCGTTGGAGACACCGGCCAAGAACTCGCCGCCCAGGCCGACGCTGGCTTGCAACTCTTTCCTATACTTGCCGCCGCCGGGGGCGCACGCATTGTGATACTGGGTCTCCGCAAAATCGACCGGGCCCAAGTGGTACACGCCTTGATGGGCGTCGCCGAACATGTCGCCGTTGATCGTCGGCTTGCCGCCGCTGGGCCCGCCGCTGCTGCCAGCGGTGCCGCCGGCGTTCGACTTGCCGCCGCCGTCGTCCGACGAGCAGCCGCTCAACGCGAGCGCGAGCGCGACCAAACCCAACGAGCGCTTTCCCAGCATGCCCGCCACCGTACTACGTCAATCCGCGCTGCGTACACAGCGCGCGGCGGCCGCGCTTTCGGTCATTTTGTAGCTGGGTGAAATCCCGAACGCCGTTTCGAGCGCGATCGCGAAGCGCTCGCCGCCGAACGACCGGGCCGGGGTCGAGGACCAATACGCTGGCGCCGGGCTGGCGCCGAAATCCGCCGCGATCACCGGAGCCACGGTCGCAGCTTCGTCGACGAGCGTGGCTAGCTCCTTGATGCTCGGCAGGCGCCAGTCTTCTTTGCCGGCGTGGCTGAGCGTTTCGCAGTAGTCGAGCGCCTCCTGCCAATTGCGCGCAAGGCTTTCGAGCTCGGTGCTCTGCCAGACCAGCTTCGTCATGCTGTCGGTGACCACGTCGGTGCCGACCGTCAACGTGCCGCTTGGGGTCGTGCCGCGCACGCAGCGCGCCAGGGCCGCGCTGGTGCCGGTGGCGACGTTCCAAACGCCAGCGGCGTCGTCGATCGCGAAGAAGACACCCGCGGTCGTGCCGGTGGCCGATGCGGTCCAAAACGTGCCGGTCGAATCGACGGGCACACTGGGCGGCATCGCAAAACCACTGCCGAAGCCTTCGTCCAGCACCGACACGTACTCCAGGCGCGTCGGCAAGCGCCAATCGCTCTGGCCACCGAGCGTCAAGTCGTCGCAATACGTGACGGCTTCAGCTTGAGACTTGGCGACCTTGTCGGGGTTGAGCTGCCACACCAAGCTCGTCACCGAATCCTTCATGGTGGTGACGGTCGTCGTGTAGGTGGGCACGTTGATGCGGTACGTGCCGTCTTGACCGAAAAAGGCTTGGTCCTTTTGCGGGCAGACGATGGCTTTGGCGGGGTTCGAGCACGCGCCGGTGGCCGAGTCCGGCCACGGGCCGCCGTTGCTGGTGATCAGGTCGGGGGGCCCCGGCGTGGGTTCCTCGCCAGGCGCGCCGCCGTCCGGGAGCAAGCCCGCGCCGCCCACCGTGCCGGCGCCCGCGTCATTCATTTGATTGGCGGCGCCACCGTCGTTCGCGACGCCGCCGTCACTGGCTCCGCCGTGGTTCGCGCTGCCGGCGTGAGCGCTGCTGCCTCCGTTGCTGCTGCCGCTCGTGGCCTTCGAGCCAGCCGTGCCGTCAGTCGCCCCACCGCTCGGGTCGGAGCCATCGCCGCCGCTCGCGCTGGGAGGATTGCTCTTGTCATCACTCGAACACGCCCAAACCGAGCCGAGCGTCACCACCGCCAAAGCCAAGACCGTTGAAGCACCGAATCGACGCATGGAGCGATTCCCTTCCGATCCTCGAACATACGGCCGTTTCCGCCACCGCGATAGGGCTGCTTTTGGCTGCCACGCCGCAGCTTTCTTGCAGAAGCTACCGTAGCGAACCCGGGCCAATCTGCGCGGCTCGAGATTTTTTCACAGGGAGTATGGGAGGACGGGAGGTCCGCGAGGCCGAGAATTTGGGGTTTCGAGACGATTGGGGTCGAACGGCGACTGCGCAGTTTAGGTTCGGCGCGTCCCGGCTCGAACAACAAGAATCTCGCGGACCTCCCGTCCTCCATTCTGCTCCCTGTAAATCTCGAAGAGAGTCGCGACGAGTGATCAGGACGGAGGCAGCCCGAGACGTGCCGATTGGAGCGACCGATGGACGATACGGGAGCTTCTGCAAGCGGGCTGAGCAATGGCCGCCCCAAGGCGATCTAGTCGCGCGCGATATTGAGGAAGTGGTCGATGATTTGGAAATGGTCTTCGAAGAGGTCACTCGTCATGGCGGGGAGGTCGGCGAGCGGGAACCAGCGGGCGGCTTGCGCGTCGTCAGCGCCTGCGACGGTGGGTGGCGCGCCGTTGCCGGGAGCGCCGAGCGCAAAGTAATGGGCATGAGTGATGGTGCGGCCGCGTTGGCTGCGGCTTGGGTGATCGAATACGGCGACGCTGCGGAACGCGGCGTGCAGCTCAGCTTCTGAACGAGCGAGGCACGTCTCTTCTTTGAGCTCACGGATCGCGGCCGCGAGCAGGCGCTCCGAGCCTTCGAGGAATCCGCCCGGCAGCGCCCACAGCCCTTTGCCCGGCGCGTGCCCGCGTTGCACCAGCAAGAGCTGCTTGCCGGAAGTGACGACGGCGTCGACGGTGACGAACGGCCCGCTACCGTACGTTTGCCGATTCGCGTCGAGCGCTGCCAGCTCTTCGCGCAAGTGCTCGAAGGGTGGCATTCCGCGAAACTGGCGCAGAAACTCTGCGACCGGCTCAGGCACGGCGGCAACGAGCTCGGCCGTCAGCTCGCTGCCCGGAGTCGCGAAGTACAGCCGCCGCAATCCGGTCGCGTCGATCGGCGCTTGCCGGGGAAGCGCAATCTCGCGCCACTCCGGGAACAGGCTCAGGTACGCGCTGGTATCGTCCTTGCGGAAACCGACCAGCGCGACCGGGCCGCTGGTCTCGCGCGCGACCGCCGCTTTCACGGCTGCTGCCCAACGCGGCTCATCGTAGTAGTCGCGGATCGCGACGAAGCCGACGCATGCACGCTGCTCCGCCGTCAGGCTTGCCTGAATCGTCTCGATGCGCTCTTCGACGGTGAACGGGTTCTTGGCGAGCCGTGGTCCGCGCGCCGAGCCGACTACGACGACCACGCGCGGCGCGAGCCCCAACGCGCTCTTTAGCAACGCCAGGTGCCCGAGGTGAAACGGCTGAAATCGGCCGATCAATACCGCCAAATCCAGATCTCTGTCACCGTGCTGGTTCATGGCTCTCCGTAATCGGCGGCGATCGGCATTTGACGGCCGCTGCCGAAGGCTCGCGCGCGCAAGCGCAAGATCGGCGCCGCTTGTCGACGTTTGAACTCACTGCGAAATAGTAGCTGCTTCACGCGAGCGATCTGCGCTTTTCCGACACTGGTTTCGGACAGCGCCGCGAACCTTTGCGCGACCTCGCTGCGGCGTTCGCGCCCCAGCAGCTCGCCTTCCAAGAGCTGCTCGAGGATCACGTCGAGCACGGCGTATGGCGGCAAGCTGTCGCTGTCACGCTGGCCCGGCGCCAGCTCGGCCGACGGTTCCTTCTCGAGAATGGCGCGCGGAATCAGCTCGCGTCCGCTAGCCTCGTTCAGATAGCGGCTCAGCCCGAACACTTCGAGCTTGTACAAGTCGCCGATCAGGCTGAGACCGCCGTTGGTGTCGCCGTACAGCGTGCAGTAGCCGACCGAGAGCTCGCTCTTGTTGCCGGTAGTGAGCAGCAAATCTCCGCGTTGATTCGAGTATTCCATCAAGATGGCGCCGCGGATCCGCGACTGTAGATTCTCGAGCGCGACGCCGCGTAAGGGCTCGCCGAACGCCGACTGGTAGCCGGCTTCGTACGTCGACGTCAGCTCGGCGATCGGGTGCTCGAACAATTTGCAGCCCAGGTTTTGGCACAGCGCGAGCGAGTCGCTCACGCTGCCGCTGCTCGAAAACCGCGACGGCATCGTGATCGCCGTGACCTGCTCGGCGCCGAGCGCTTCGGCCGCGAGCGCCAGGGTGAGCGCGCTGTCGATGCCGCCCGAGCAACCGACGACGGCGCGACGAAATCCGCAGCGGCGCGCGTAGTCACGCAAGCCGAGCACGATTTGCCGTCGGTAAAACTCGAACGGTGTCAGGCCGGCTTCTGGCACCGCCGCTAGCGGCTTGCCGTGGGCGTCCACGAACGTGCGACCAGCCAGCCGCAACGTGGTCACGTCTGCCACGAAGCGCTCGGCTTCGAACACCACGCCGGCGTCGGGCGCGACGGCGAACGAAGCGCCATCGTAGACCAATGAATCATGCCCGCCGACCTGATTGACGTACACGAGCGGCAACCCATGGCGCTTACAGGCCGCCGTGAACAGCGCGTGACGTTGCTCGCGCTTGCCGATGTTCGACGGGCTGGCGTTGATCGACACGACCAGGTCGGGCGCGGCTTCGGCCAAGCGTTGGAAGGGATTGACTTGGTAGAGCTGGCCGTCTTCGTTCCAGCCGTCCTCGCAGATCATGAAGCCGACGCGCGCGTCGCCGACGCGCAGCACGCGCGCGATGTCGGCTCCCGGCTCGAAATGGCGACGTTCGTCGAAGATGCCGTACGTCGGCAACAGCTGCTTTGCGTAGCTCAGCAGCTGTTCGCCGTCGCAGAAGACGAGCAGCGAATTTTGCAGCCGCTTGCCAGTGCCGCTGCGCTCGGTCGGCGCGCCCAGAACCCAGCACAGGCCGGGCGTCGCGCGCGTGGCTTCGCGCGCCGCCAACAGGCCGTCGCGGACACGGGTCAGAAACGCCGGCTCGTCCAGCATGTCGCCCGGGTGGTAGCCGGTCAGCGATAGCTCGGGGAAGACGACCAGCCGGGCCCGTTCGCTGTGCGCCTTTTCGGCGGCGCGCTTCATCAGCGCCAGGTTGCCGTCGATGTCGCCCAAGGTTGGGTTGAGCTGAGCAAGTGAAATCACCAGCGCTGGCATGCGGGTTGTCATTGGTCTCATCTCAGCTGGTAACCACGCCCGCCGATCCTGGCTTCTGGCTTCGTTTTCGCTGCGGTCCGGTGCTCACGTAGCCACCTACGCTCCGCTCCAGTCCTCGCGAAAGCCTCGCCAGAAGCCAGGCTTGGCGGGCGGGCGGCTGATAGATGAGAGCGAACTTCGCTGGCATGCGGGCCTCGAGCTTAGGCCGAGTGTTGGAAAACTTGCTTCAGGTAAGTGACGAACGCTTGGTCCGTGCACAGGGTTTTGCCTGGCGCATCCGACAGTTTGGCGACGGGTTGGCCGTTGCAGGTCACGACTTTCATCACCAGGTTGAGCGGCGCGAGCGGCGTGTCGTTGGTCAGGTTCGTACCGATGCCGAAGCTGGTCAAGACGCGGCCCTTGAAGCGGCCATATAGGTCGAGCGCTCGCGGCAAGTCGAGCGAGTCGGAGAACACCAGCCGCCGCGTGCGCGCGTCGATGCGCAGCCTTTCGTAGTGAGCCAGCGCCTTCTCGCCCCACGCCGCCGGATCGCCCGAGTCGTGGCGCAGACCCTCGAACAGCTTGGCAAAGTACAAATCAAAATCGTTCAAGAACGCGTCCATCCCGACCACGTCGGTGAGCGCGATGCCGAGATCTCCGCGGTACTCTTGCACCCAGCCTTCGAGCGCGGCTTTCTGAAAGTCGCGCAGGCGAAAGCCAAACGCCTGATAGGCCTGCAAGTACTCGTGCGCCATCGTGCCGATCGGCGTCAGGCCCAGCCGCTTGGCCAAGTACACGTTCGAGGTGCCGCGAAAGTAGTCTGGCGCAGCTTCGACCAGCCGCTCGAGCACGTGATCTTGCCAGGCAGCCGAGTAGCGTCGCCGCAGGCCGAAGTCGAAGAACACGAACGGGTAATCGGGCGCGCCGCACAGCTCGGCTTTGCGTGTGCGCAGCAGCTCGAGCTTGCTGGTTAGCCGCTGCTCAGCGACGTGCTCGACGTCGGGCCCCGGAGCCAGGCGCCGAAAGTACAGCTCGCTGACCAGGTAGAGCACGAAGATCTCGAAGCCCATCACGTGCACCAACGGGCCTTTGGCGACGACGTGCAGCTGATCGCCTTCGGTGTGGGCGTGAATGAAGCGGCGCTGAAAGCGGAACAGCGATAGGAAATCGACGAAATCTCCCTTGATGAAGCGCAAGCTCCGCAGGTACCCGAGCTCGTCTTCGCTGAAGGTCAACGTGCACAGGTGGTCGAGCTCGCGGTCGAGCGCCGGCAGCAGCTCGGCCAGCGGAAACTGCGGTGTGTTGCGGCAAACGAAGCGGTACTCGGCTTCGGCTGCCGGGTGGCTGTGCAGCAGCGCTTGCCACATCGTGAACTTGTACAGGTCGTTCTCGAGCAAGCTACGCACGATCGGCGCGGGGTTGGGGGTCATGACGGGCCTTTCAGGCGGCGTTCGCCAAGAGCTCGGCCGCGACTTCGGCCGCGGTTGCCAGCCGCACACCGCGCGCTTGCATCTCGGTGACGAAGCCTTGGTAGGCAGCCTCGAAACCGCTGACCGGGCTCATGCAGTCGGTCACCAATACCAGCTTGGTCACCTCCGCACCTTGCAGCTGCGCGACCAAATGTTCGGTGGTGGCTTTGACGCAGTGGCTGCCCGCTTCACCCGCGATGTACAGCCGGTCAGCGCGCTTGAGCCGAGCCACGAAGCCAAGGTTGAGCCGTGTGGAGGCATCGGTTTCGTCCGGTACTTCGGCTTGGATCGCGCTGTAGTGCTCGGTCCAAGGGTTCTCGCCCTTCACGACCTTGCCAACCACGCTCAGCGTTCGCTCTTCCCAGCCGTTATAGGCGGCGCGCAGCGCGCCGTGCACGTTGTGGCCCCAGCTGCCGATCTCACAGTGAATCGGCCAGACCATGTGCCGGTAGCGGCCTTGTCGTTCCAGCGTTTCGAGGTAGGCGAGCGCGCGCTCTCGGGCAGCGCCGGGCAGGCGTGGCACGTAGCGACCACTGCGCACGTCTTCCGCAGAAATCTGTGTGAAGGGCGAGACCGGCTCGCCCGCGGCAGTTTGCCAGAACGTGGGGTGCGCGATGTCCAGGTGCTGGTGCGAGTCGAGCGTGATCGAAATCTCGGTCAGGCCGCTGCCAGCGCGTTCGATCAGCTGCGCGAGCCGGAGCATGTCTTGGTGGGCGCCCGGAACCGGCAGGGCCGGCGTGGCCCGCGTGCCCGCCGGTAGCTCGGGGCATAGCTCGGCAGGCAGATCGCAAAAGTCGTTTTGGGGGTCGATGATCAAAAGGTGCGTTTGGCGCTTCCTCATCATGACTTCAATCTAGCTCACTTAGTTTCATTCTGCAACTAACAAAAGGAGGCTTTATTCGGCGGCAATTTCAGGGACGGCCGCTGCGGGCGGAATCGGCTGGTCGTCGAACGTCAGCGCCGGCGGGGGCTCTGACAGCCGCAGGCACTCGGCCCGGCCGCGCGCCCGCGCCTCGACCAAGATGCCGGCGAAAGCATCGAGCTGCTCGAGCGTGTGGTCGGCCATCATTTGTACCCGCAGCCGCGAGCTCTTGGCAGACACTGCCGGGTACTCGACCAGGTTGACGACGCCGCCGAGCAGCAACGCGTGCTTGGTGAGCACGCGGCCCATCGCCGTATCGCCGAGCACGACCGGGATGATCGGCGTCGGGCGACCCAGCACCTCGAACCCGAGGTCGTGCAGCCGCGCGCGCAGGTGAACGACATTGCGCATGAGCCGCTGCCGACGCTCGCGGCCGTCTGCCGAGCGGATAATCGCCAGCGCCGCCCGCACTACCGACGCCTGGATCGGCGTCATGGCGTTGGTGAAGGTCGAAGGGCCGCACTTGTAGCGTAGCCCCCACTTTACGCTAGGCCGGTGGCTGCACACGAAGCCGCCCGGCGTGGCGAACGTCTTCGAGAACGACCCCATCAAGAGATCGAGCTTTCCGACCATGCCTTGCTCCTCGACGACGCCCAGTCCACGCGGACCGATCGCTCCCAGATCATGGGCGACGTCGACCAGGAAGGTCGCGTTATGCTCGCGGCAAAGCGCCTGCAACGCGGGCAAATCGGGGCAGTCGCTGTCCATCGAGAACACGCTCTCGGTCACGACCAGAATGCCGGCATTCGGCTCTTTTTCGCGCAAGCGGCGCAGCTTTCTCGCCACCGCCGCCACGCTCAGGTGCGGAAAGCTGTGCACCTTTTGGGTCGCGCTGCGCGCGCCCTCGTGCAGGCAAGCATGGGACAGCGCGTCGAGCACGACGTGATCGTGCGGCCCGACCAGCGCGGTGATGGCGCCGTAGCCCGCCCCCCAAGCGATCGGAAACAACGTGCAATCCGCGTAACCGGTAAAACTGGCCAGCTCCAGTTCGAGCGCGTTCGTCAGGCCCGACAGCCCCATCAAGGCAGCTGAGCCAGCCGAGTGCACGCCGTGGCGTTCGATGGCGTCGTGGGCGGCTTCGCGGATCGCGTCGGCGCTCGCCAGCGACAGGTAGTCTTGGCTGGCGAAGTTGAGGCCCGATACCTCGGTGCCGTCGCGCAGGTGTGCCTTGATCAGCGTGCCCACCGGCCCCTCGATGTACTTTTGATACGAGTCGAAGCCGTCGGCGAGTCGCGTCTGGCTCCAATCGTAGCCCGCGTCCAAGCGCCCCAGCAGGTCCGGCCCCTCGGGGTGCATGTAGTCGAGAACCGACCCAGTCAGACTGGGCGGGTAGCTCGAGGTGGTCACGCGCTCCCGCCCGCGTCACGATTCCCCACGCGTACCTCCGTGAACATCTCCCGCGCAGTGTAGTATTGCGCGGGGCTAGGCGTCGAGGGCGTCAGTTGAAACGGTTACGCAACATCCACCCAAGCGCCACGCTTTGGATTAGTTTGTTACTAACTCTCCTTCCGTCGTTCCCATCGTTCCCGTCGTTCCGCTCCTTTCGCCGCCATGCAGCCGATCATCTGCTCCGTAGACGTCGTTTTGCTCACGCTCGCGGACGGCGCGCTGAAGGTGGCGCTGCTCGAACGCGCTCACGAGCCGTTCGCCGGCACGTTGGCGCTCCCCGGGGGCTTCATCCACCCGAACGACGATCAGGACACGCAGGCGTCGGCCGCGCGCATGCTGCGCGACAAGACCGGCATCGTGAGCCCGTACTTGGAGCAACTCGGAACCTTCTCGGGCCGCGCGCGCGATCCGCGCGGTTGGTCGTTGGCGGTAGCGTACTACGCGCTCGTGCCGCCGGCGATCATTGCCGCGGCCGCTCACAGCGCGATTGTGCTCGAGCCCGCCAACGAGGCGCAAGGTTTGCCGTTCGATCACTCGCAGATCGTCGCAGCCGCGCTCGGTCGCGTGCAGAGCAAGAGCAGCTATTCATCACTGCCGGTGTACCTATGCGGTGAAACATTCACGTTGCCGGAGCTCCAGGCCGTCTACGAAGTCGTGCTCGGCGAGCCGATCAACAAGGTTAGCTTCCGGCGAAAGATGGACGAGCTGTCGCTGCTCGAGCCGATCGAAGGCGCGCTCCAATCCGGCGGCGCTCACCGCCCCGCTCAGCTCTACCGCCTGCGCCCGAAATTCCGGAAAAAACTCGCAGTAACTGACCGCGCGCTCAACCCGGGCTAGCGGCACGCGGGAGAGAAACGAGACAACAGGAAGGCGGGAAGGCGGGAAGTTCAGCGCGAGAGTTTTGGGGTGGGGTGACTGACCGCTCGACGCGACCGATGGCAAACGCGCGTCAGCCGCCTGCTCGAACAACAAGATCCTTCCCGCCTTCCCGCCTTCCTGTTGATTCCTGCCGCGCTCGGTCTCGGTGGCTGGCCGGACGCGCGGCGTGGCGAGCGGGACACGGCCCGGGCGGGGAGAGTCGGCGAATCTGCGGGGGATTTGCGCGCCAATGAGCTCGCACGCCGGTTGCAATCGAGGGCGCCAGGAGACACATGACTCATTTCGGTCGCTTGGTTGGTTTGGCGCGCGGTTGGATTTCGGGTGCGGCGCTGCTCGGTGTTTGTCTGGCACCGCGTGTTGCGCAGGCGTCGGCGGAGGCACCCGCGACTGACAAGACTTTATCGCCGTACTTCGTCGTCGAGGGCGCGGATCCGAATGTCGAGGCGCTGCCGCTCGAATCGACGAAAGTGGACGTGCAGGTGACGGGCGTGATCGCCGAAGTCACGGTCACCCAGGCGTACAAGAACGCGGGCAAAAAGCCGATCAACGCTCAGTACGTGTTTCCGGCGTCGACGCGCGCGGCGGTGCACGGCATGCGCATGCAGGTGCGCGACCAAATCATCGAGGCGCAGATCAAAGAGAAGCAGCAAGCCGCGCAGGTATTCGAGGCGGCCAAGAAAGAGGGCAAGAGCGCCAGCTTGCTCGAGCAACAGCGCCCGAACGTGTTTACGATGAAGGTGGCCAACGTGATGCCGGGCGATCACCTGGAAGTGAGCCTGCGCTACAGCGAGCTTTTGGTGCCGACCAGTGGTGTCTACGAGCTCGACTACCCGACCGTGGTCGGCCCGCGCTATTCGAACCAAGCGGAAGCTTCGGCCAAGCCCCAGGACAAGTTCATCGCCAGCCCGTACACGCCGGCCGGCGGCGCGCCGAGCTACACCTTCGAGCTCAGCGGGAGCGTCTCGACGCCGATCCCGCTGCAGGCGCTGGAGAGCCCGTCGCACAGCATCGTCAGCAGCATCGACAACCCCGGATTGAGGCATTTTTCCGTCGCGCCGAGCGAGCGTGCCGGCGGCAACCGCGACTTCATTTTGCGCTATCGGCTGGCCGGCGACGCCATCTCGTCGGGGCTTTCGCTGTTCGACTCCGGCGGCGAGAAGTTCTTCTTGCTGCAGGTCGAGCCGCCCAAGCGCGTCCCGAACGAGCAGATTCCGCCGCGCGAGTACGTATTCATCGTCGACGTCTCGGGCAGCATGATGGGCTTCCCGCTCGAGACCACCAAGAAGCTGCTGCGTGAGCTGATCGGCGGGCTGCGCGCGACCGACAAGTTCAACGTGCTGCTGTTCTCGGGCGCGACGGCGTTGCTGGCCGAGCATTCGCTGCCGGCCACGGCTGCCAACATTGCCTTGGCGACGCGCTTCATCGACGACCAAAACGGCGGCGGCGGCACCGAGCTTCTGCCGGCGCTCGAGCAAGCGTTCTCGTTGTCGAAGAGTGACGGCTTGTCGCGCAGCTTCTTGGTCGTGACCGACGGCTACATCGGTCAAGATCGCGGCGCCATCGATCTGGTGCGCAACAAGTTGTCCGACGCCAACGTGTTCGCGTTCGGCATTGGTAGCAGCGTGAACCGCTTCTTGATCGAGGGCGTCGCCAAGGCCGGCGCCGGCGAGCCGTTCGTCGTGACCGATCCGGGTCAAGCCAACGCGACCGCCGAACGCTTGCGTGACTACGTCAAGACGCCGGTCTTGACCGACGTGAAGGTCGGCTACGAAGGCTTCGACGCCTACGACGTCGAGCCGAAGACGTTTCCGGACGTCTTGGCCGAGCGCCCGATCGTGATTCAAGGCAAATACCGCGGCGACGCGAAGGGCTTCGTCAACCTGAGCGGTCTGACCGGCAAGGGCGGCTTCGCCCAGCGCTTCGACGTGAGCCAGGTGAAGTCACGCCCGGAGCACCGCGCGTTGTCGTTCTTGTGGGCGCGCAGCCGGATCGCAACGCTCGGCGATTTCGGATTCGCGGAGCCTTCTGCCTTGGCCAAGAACGAAATCACCGCGCTCGGCTTGAAGTACAACTTGCTCACCGACTACACGTCGTTCGTCGCCGTCGCGCGCAAGGTCGTGAACCCGGGCGGCTCGGCGACCAACGTCAACCAGCCGTTGCCGCTGCCGGCCGGGGTTTCGAACAGCGCCGTCGGTCCGAACGGCGACGGCGCGGACGAGCCGGAGCTTTGGATCTTGCTCGCGCTGGCCGGGTTGGTGATTGCGTTCCGGATTGGACAGCCACGGCGCTCGGAGTTGTTGCAATGAACCGCCTGCGTGTGCACGCCGAGCGCCACGCATGCGTGGTCGTAGCGTTCGGGCTCGCTTGGCTCTTGAAGCACCACTACAGCCAGGCTTCGGCCGAAGAGCTGCGCTGGATCTTGGCGCCGACGACGTGGCTTACTTCGCTGCTCGTGCCCGGGGAATTCACGTTTCAATCCGGGCAGGGCTACTTGAGCCGCGAGCAGTCGGTGCTGATTTCGCCGGCGTGCGCCGGGGTGAATTTCTTGATCGTCGCGTTGCTGTCGCTGGTGCTCGGCTTCTCCGGTCACTTCGCTGGACTGCGCAAACGCGCAGAGTGGCTGGCGGCTTCGCTCGGGCTGGCCTACTTGACGACCCTGGTCGTGAACGCGCTGCGGATCGGGCTCTCGGTCGCCGTCGCGCACTGGGCAGCCCGTGTGACGGGTCTTACGTTCCAAAGCGTTCACCGGCTGCTGGGTATTTTAATCTACCTGGCAGGCTTGCTCGGCCTATGTCTGACGGTGCAACTTTGGCTCTCGAGCCGGGGCATCGGCCCTGCAAAAGCCGGCGCGCCCGGCAGAAAGCGTGCGCTGTGGCTAGCGCTCGGCTGCTACGTGACCGTCACCCTGCTGGTCCCGCTGCTGCGGGGTGCCGCCCACAACCCCGAGTACTGGTCGCACGCGGCGCCGGTGTCGGTGTTGGTAGTCGTTTCGGCTGCGTTACTTTTTGCCGCCCGAGGTCGTACCTGGGATGATGGACGGCATGCAGTCAGCTCCTCCGAGCACGCCCAGCGAGTCGCGTCTCAGCAAGGCTCCGGCGGCTGAAAAGTACGAGTTTTTCAAGGTCATTCAGGGTTATCTCGACCAAGCCGCCAAGCTGGTCGAGCTGCCCGAGCACGTGCGGGCAATCCTCGCCCAGCCCAAAAACGAGATCATCGTCAACTTCCCGGTGCTGATGGACAACGGCGAGTACCGGGTCTTCAAGGGCTACCGGATCCAGCACTCCAACATCCTCGGCCCGTACAAGGGCGGCATGCGCTACCACGAGTCCGCCGGGCTGGATGACTTCAAGGCGCTCGCCGCCATGATGACGTGGAAGTGCTCGCTGATGAACCTGCCGTACGGCGGCGCCAAAGGCGGCATCAAGTTCAACCCGCGCGACGTGTCGCGCAAAGAGCTGAGCCGGATCACGCGCCGCTTCTTCCACGCGCTCGGCAACAACATCGGCCCCGACTACGACATCCCGGCGCCCGACGTGGGTACCAACGCGCAGGTCATGGCCTGGGCCGTCGACACGTACATGAACACCGTCGGCATCGTCAGCAAGCAAGACGTGCAGGGCGTCGTCACCGGCAAACCGATCGTTAGCGGTGGCACCGTCGGTCGCGAAAAGGCGACTGGCCAAGGCCTCGTGCATTGCGTCATCCAGTGGGCCAAGCGCAACCGCTTCGATTTGAAGGGGAAAAAGCTGATGGTTCAGGGCTTCGGCAACGTCGGCTCGAACGCCGCCGTGCTGCTCAGCCACCTGGGCGTGTCGCTGGTTGCCGTCGGTGATCACACCGGCTACCTCACCAATCCCGAAGGCTTCAACGCGCACCGCCTGCAACAGTACGTGGCCAAGCATGGGTCGATCGCCGGTTACGCCAACGGCACCGCGATCACGCGCGAACAGTTCTTCGGTAGCGCCGCCGACATCTTCATCCCGGCCGCGCTCGAAAACCAAGTCGGCCCAGGCGAGGCCGAGGCGCTGCAGGTTACGTTGGTCGCCGAGGGTGCCAACGGCCCCTGTTCACCCGAAGGCGAAGTGATCTTGCGCCGCCGTAACATCGAGGTCTTGCCCGACGTGCTGGCCAACGCTGGCGGCGTTACCGTGAGCTACTACGAGTGGGTCCAGAACAAGCGCAGCGAGACGTGGACGATCGAAGAAGTCGACGACCGGCTCGAGCGCGCGATGATTGAGGCCTACGATCGGATGCAGCAATTTGCCGAGCTACATAAGTGTGACTATCGGATTGCCTGCTACGGTGTCGCACTCGAGCGCCTAAAGAAGGTGTACGAGGAACGCGAGATTTTCCCGTAAATTGCGTGTGTGCTGCAGTGGGCGAGCGGCACCGCCAAAAAATCGACACCAACTCGATGGTTGGTACTTAGCAGCGCCTCGGTACCTGCCGTACCTTCTATGTGTTGTGTCCGCTAGCTGATTCCGGGTTTGGGTGGCGCGCCAAGATCGCGCTCGCGGCGCTGCTGTGCGGCGCGGCGGCTTGCGGCCAAGGTGCCGACCAACACGCGGCTCCCGCGGCCGCTGCGACGCCTGACGACTCGCTCACGCTGGGCGGCCCCACCGAAATGGACGCCTGCGTCGGCGTCAGCGTGGAGGCCGAAACGCTGCCAGTCGACTTGTTCGCGCTCGTCGACGGCTCGGGCTCGATGGGCGATGCCACCGTGACCGGCGTTTCCAAGTGGTACGCCACCAAAGCCGCCTTTCGCGACTTTCTCCAGCATGCGCCGAGCGGCATGGGCTTCGGCCTGTCGCTGTTTCCGGTCTCGAGCGACTCGACGGCTGCCTGCTCGACCGAGCGTTACCGCAGCGCCGCTTTGCCGATCAGCGACGTGACGCAGATGGCCAGCGGCGCCTTGGCCCGGCTCGATGCCGTCACCCCGCACGGGCAAACGCCGACCGGCCCCGCGCTGAGCGCCGCGCTCGACTTGGCGATGGCTTACGCGCTGGAGCATGCCCGGCGCTCGGTCGTCGTCGTCTTGGCGACCGACGGCTTGCCCACGCTTTGCGCACCGTCCGACACCGCGGCCATCGCCGACATGGCCAAGGCGGCGCTCGAGGGACCGGCGCACGTTCGCACGCTGGTGGTGGCTTCTCGTTCGCTCGAAAACAACGACCTGTCCGGCTTCGACGCGATCGCGGTTGCGGGCGGCACGACGCGTTCGCTGGTCATCGACCCGCACGCTGACTTCGCGCGCCAGTTGAGCGACGCGTTGGGCAGCGCCACCACCCGCCAGGTCGCCTGCGATTTGGCGCTGCCGGAGCCTCCGGCAGGCCAACACCTGGACTACGACGCGGTCAACGTGCTCGTCGATACCGAGAAAGGCCGTGTCACTCTGCCCCGGATTGCCGGTCCGGCCCAGTGCAAGGCGGTCGGCGGCTGGTACTACGACGTCGATCCCGCGAGCGGTGCGCCAACTCGACTCGACATGTGCAAGTCGTCGTGCGAACGCGCGGACTCGAGCGGCCGGGGACCGAGCCTGCGCGTGGAGCTCGGCTGTAAGAGCCTCGTCAAGTAAGCGCGGTCGGGTTAGCCTGCGGCGTTGCGCTGCTCGAGGCCGCGATGACCAACGACTCCGAGGACGTTCGAATCCGCGCGCTACAGGACGAGGTGCGGCGCTTGACGCTGCTCTTGGAAAGCGCGCCCGACTTCATCACGCGCATCACCGTGGACGGCGCTTTCTTGTACTTGAACCGGCTCGCCCCCGGCTTCGAGATGAAGGAGGTCCTCGGCACGTCCGTCGATGCGTACGTGCCACCCGAGTTCCGGGAGCGCGCGCACCAGGCGATCCAGGCCGCGCGCGAGACCGGCAAAGTGCAAGAGTACGCCACGCTCGGCCGGGTCAGCGCTGACAAGGTCGGTCACTACCTGAGGTGTTGAACCTGATCACGAACGCGCGCGACAGCTTGCCCGACGGCGGTCGCGTGACGCTGCAGACGAGCGATCTGGTGCTCCAACTGGCCGACGCCGACCGGCACCCCGACCTCAGCCCGGGGCCGTACGTCGTGATCACGGTCGCGGACGACGGCGATGGCATTGCAGCCTCCGCGCTGCCGCAGATCTTCGAGCCGTTCTTCACGACGCGACGTGGCGGCACCGGGCTCGGGCTGGCTACCTGCTACGGCATCGTCAAGCAGAGCGGTGGACACATTGCGGTGCAGAGTGAGGCTGGGCGCGGGGCGAAGTTCTCCGTCTACTTGCCGCGCGCGGCAGGCACTGGCGGCAACGCCGTCGTCGCCGCGGCGCCGGCGCCGGTCGTTGGCGGGTCGGAGCGGGTGCTGCTGGTCGAGGACGAAGCGGTGGTGCGCAGCATCCTCGAGCGCACGCTGTCGCGCGCCAGTTATCGCGTGGTCGTGGCAACCAGCGCCGACGAGGCGTTGCTGCTGACTGACGCCGAGGGCCCCTTCGACCTGTTGATCACCGACGTCGTCATGCCCGGCGTGAACGGCTGGGAGCTGGGTAGGCGGCTGCGCCAGCGCTGGCCATCGCTCAGGGTCCTGTACATTTCTGGCTACACCGAAGATGTCGTCAAGGACGGCGGGGTCGTGCATCCGGGCGTGCCATTTCTGCAAAAGCCCTTTCTACCCGTCGACTTGCTGGCAAAGGTCAGGAAGCTGCTCGACGCACCTAGCGAGTAGTCGGCTAAGATGGAGGAACGATGGCTGCCGTAGATCCCGAACAGCACGAAGTGGTTTTTCAGATCGCGGTGATTGGAGGGGTGGGCCAACGCTTCGTCGAGCGGCTCTTGCTGACCGATGGCGCGCTCGAGCTAGGGGTGGTGCTCGGCTACCGGACGCGGCTGGTCTTCCAAGTGTTTGCCGACGATCCGTGGGCGGGTGACGGCGCGGACGGCGCCGCGCTCGAGGCGCTGGTGCCAGCGCTGGATGCGCTGGTCTTGACCGACGACTTTACCGCCGGCGCGCACTACTCGAGCAGTGCCGTCGAGCGCTTGTCCAAGGTCTTGTCGCCGATCAAGCTGCGAATTCCGAGCGCAGTGTTTGGCGGCCCCGCCTTGGCCGAGGAATGGAGCTCACTCTCGGGCGCGCCGGTGCTCGCCCTCGTCGATCCCAAATCCGACGACGCTCAATCCGTCGTCAAAGCGCTCACCAAGGCGCTCCTGCGCTCGAACATCCGCTCAACCCCGCCGCCTCCAGCCGCGGGCTAGCTTGCTCTCCCCGTAAACGTGCCCGTGCCCGAAGAGCCTAACGCCGCTCCCAGTTCCGTTTGATAGGCCGAGGTTCCTGGCGCGGGCGAACGCCCGCGCGCGCCGCGCCCAGCTGGGCGCGCAGGCAGGGCCTACCATCCATACGGTGGTTCACGGACCGTCGGGCACGGGCACGGGCACGTTTACGGGCACGCGGGCGATCTTCAATTCAGGCCACAACCTACGCCGCGCTGGCCATCAGCTCTTTGAGGCGAGCGATGGCACGCGAATGCAACTGCGAGATGCGCGGCTCGGAGACGCCGAGCTCGGCGCCGAGGTCCTTGAACTTCACGCCGCGGAAGTAGTGAGAAGAGACGATGTGACGCTCGCGCTCGGGGAGGAGCTCGACGGCCTTGACCAGCGTCTCCTGCGTGAACTTGGCGGCAACGGCCGACTCGCTGCTCGAGGAATCGGCCAGGCAGCGGTTTTGCTCCCATTCGCTGACGTCGTCGATGCGCACGACCGAGGGCGGCGGAACGTAGGCGTCGGTCCCGGCGTTGGCTTCGGCGGCGGCACGCGCACGGCGCGGCAGCCAGTCTTGCGCGCGCAGCTCGTCCAGAATCGCGCCGCGAATGCGAACTCGGACGTACCACTCGAAGCTGTCGTCGCCGCCATCGGGGTGACGACGGATCGCGTCCCACAGGCCGCTCATGCCCGCGGCAATCAGGTCCTCGCGCAGCACGTTGCGCGGCAGCTTGCGCTGGAATCCGCCGGCAATCTTGCGCACCAGGGGCGTAAACTCCTCGAGCAAGCGCTGGGCGCGGCGGGCCGCCATCTGAGCGCGCTTCTCCTTAGACATCCGCGGCCCCTTGGTGGGCGCTACGATCGCGGCCGGCATGATTGAGGCCGGGCGGCGGGCTTGGTGGACCGCGCGGGCCTCGTGGCGGCGCGCCGGACGCGGGCTCATGCTCGGGCGAGCTGCGGCGGCCGCACCCTTCTTGCCCTTGCGGGTCACGGGCTCCGGCACCGTGTTGAGCTCGAGCTCGAGATCCGTGAAGTCGGCGAATTGGGCTGCGGTGGCGTCCATGGGGGCAATCTCCGTTGGGGTGCGTTCGGAGCTATTGCAGCGCGCGTGCCACCAGCGAAACCGGCTCAATTTGCGAGGTTTCGCGAGTTAAGCCCCCTCGATAGCGGGTCATCGCTGACCCGGCCCCTTAATTTCGGCAAGGCCTTGCCACCCCTGACGCCAACGATTTGACGGAGATACGTGCCGGAGTGAGACGGGGGACCAGAGGGTCACGCCGGACCCATAAGATCATCAAACTTATATTTTAGTTATTAATTTCATCTAGTTAGGTGCGAAATCGGGGAGGGTGCAACCTGACCCCGCCGGTGTCCCGCTCAGATACCGACATGAGATGCATGTCCCGACACGAGCCGACTGCAACAGCCCGAGCCCCCGAACGCGCGAGCCGTAAGCCGGTTTTTTGGCTGTCCATCAGACGGAGTGCGAGACTTTGTGAGCGCGACACCACGCGCCACGACGAAAGTCTCGCGAGAGCCACATGGGCGAAGGAAAGAACCTGGTTGGAGTCGACATCGGCTC
>FSUE01000542.1_pt1 | contig 19907 bp, 17 predicted proteins | sample 1637031 | NCBI WGS metagenome assembly FSUE01 (sample SAMEA3914819, study PRJEB12502) | metagenome | biome: forest; material: soil | place: Canada | collected 2010-06-26 | depth 0.3 m | reverse complement strand
GTTGCCTTCAGGTGGTTCGTTGCCTTCAGGTGGTTCGTTGCCTTCAGGTGGTTCGTTGCCTTCAGGTGGTTCGTTGCCTTCAGGTGCGTCGTTGCGCGTCGTTGCGCGTCGCCTTCTGGGCGATGACGTTCAGCATCGCCTCGCGTTGGCGCCTTGGCCAGCCCATGACCTGTCGTCACGCGAAGTCGAAAATCACCTGTAGAGCTGCTGTTTTGGCGATGATTTTGCTGTTGCAGGTCAGTGACTGTGTCGCACTTACTGCACAGTGAATATGTCACCCCCCTCCGCCTAGGAAGAGGGGATGCTGATGAGCGAGCGACAGTGGCGAGTTTTGAGCCTGCTGGAGCGCTTGGACCGTGGCGAGGTGACGGTCGGCGAGGTGGCAGCGAGCCTCAAACGGTCGAGACGACAGGTCCAGCGGTTGCGAAAGCGGCTCGCCGGCATTTTCACTTTGGCTTTGACATTGGCGATGATTTTGGTTGACGAACTTTTCGAGTAGCCGATGGCGTGAGCGGCGGTTCACGGTTTGTTGGTGGCATGCGAGCGCGAGGCGGCGCGCTACAGCGCGTTTGGTGGTCGAAATGGTTTCGGATCTCGTTCGGGCCGCTATCTGCGCGGCAGGGCGCGCCTCCGGAGCTCGAGAATTCACGTGTTAGTCTTGATGCATGAATCGGCGGGAATTCTGGGCGTTGCAGGGCATTTCAGACGACGAATTGGAGGCGAGCCTGAGCGGACTTTTGGGGGCGGGCGCACGGGTAGAGGCGCGGATTGTGGCGCACCTGGCCGAGGTGGAAGCGCGACGGTTGCATTTGCTCGCGGGCTATTCGTCGCTCTACGACTATTGTCGCAAGCGGTTGGGGTTGAGCGACTACGAAGCGTTCATTCGAATTGCCGCGGCGCGGGTCGGGCAGAAGTACCCGGTGGTTTTCGAGATGCTCGAGCGACGCCAGCTGCACCTCACGGCGATTTGCGAGGTGCGCGACCTTCTAACTGCCGATAATCATCGGGATCTGTTCGAAGCGGTGTCCGGCAAGACGAAGCTGCAGATTCGCGAAGTCTTGGCGCAACTCTTTCCGCGGGCTGACGTGCCGGGGAGCTTGAAGAGGCTGCCCGCGCTCGAGCCGCTGTCACCGGGGCGCTACCGGCTGCAGCTCACGCTGAGCGCCGAACAGAAAGAGAAGCTCGAGCTGGCGCGCGATCTGCTGAGTCACGCGAATTCCAGCGGCGATCTTGCGATCGTCGTGGAGCGCGCGCTCGACGAGCTTCTCGCGCGACTCGGCAAGCGGCGGTTTGGCGAAACGCTCGCGCAGAGGCAGACGCAGACGCCCGCGCAGACGCACACGCTCGCGCAGACGCAGACGCAGACACCCGCGCAGACGCAGACGCAGACACCCGCGCAGACGCAGACACCCGCGCAGACGCAGACACCCGCGCAGACGCAGACACCCGCGCAGACGCAGACGCCCGCGCAGACACCCGCGCGGCGGCGCGAGCACATTGCTCATCAGACTCGCCGGGAAGTGCTGGGGCGAGACGGGATGCGTTGCGCCTTCGTGGGCGACGACGGGCAGCGCTGCGACGCCCGCGCTTTTCTGCAATTCCATCATCGACGAGCGTGGGCGCGTGGCGGTGGCGAGACCGCCGACAACTTGGAGCTGCTCTGCAGTGGCCACAACCGATTGCTGGCCGAACGAGACTTCGGACGTCTCCACGTCGCTGGCGCGCTGGCTGCTCGGAAAGTCGACACCCCTGAATGAGCATGGGCTGGCCAATGCGCAGCGCGCCGAAAAGGAACGGGGGCGCAGATCTCGCTCGCGCAACTTGGCCAGATGCCGCCACGGAAGTTTCTGCGATTCGAGCTGCGGGTTGGCAGCCCGACTGGTGAATCCTTCCACTCTGTTTCACGGAGCGGGGTGGGGCCGGAAACGAACAGCGCAGGCCAAATGTTGCTTCGCGTCAGCTATTTCTGCGTTTTCCTCGGTGTTGTCGGTGGCGGTCTCGCGCTAGGCGCCTGCACGGTGGATACCCCCGACCCGGGAGCGGGCACGGCTGGCGTAGCGGGCGGCTCGGTGTTGCCGACGGGCGGCTCGGCTGGCGCGACACCGGGTGGCAGCGCAAGCGGCGAAACCGCCAGCCCGACCGCCGGCGTGTCCGCGGGCGGCGCGAGCGGCGGCGTTGGCGGCGCGGGTGGCGCGACGGCGGGCAGCGCGGGTCAAAGCGGTGGCGGCGTGGGCGGCGGTGGTGCGCCGTCCAAGATGAGCGCCGGTTGTGGCAAAGACAACGCGGACGATCCGACGCAGTGGAAGCGCCACGACATCAACGTCACCGTCGACGCCAAGTTCACCGACGCCTTCTATCACCAGCGCACGTACTGGACGCGTCCGCCGAAGACGTACGACAAGTCGGTGCCGATGCCGCTGACGATTTGGGGTCAAGGTTGCGGCCAAGGCAACAACCCCGAAAGCACGCCAATGACCGTCGGCCCCGCCGCTGATGGCTCGGTGCAAGTCGAGCTGTTGGCGCCGCAGGGCAAGAACCATTGCTACTCTGCCGGGCCCGACGGCGACGACGCCAACTCGCCCGAGCTGCCGTACTTCGACCAGGTGTTGGCGGAGACGCTAGCCAACTTCTGCATCGATACGTCGAAGGTGTTCCAAGGCGGCTACAGCAGTGGTGGCTGGTTCTCGGCGCTCATCTCCTGCAATCGTGCTGACAAGATTCGCGGCGTCGGTTGGGCGGCCGCCGGCCTGCAGCTGAACCACGCCGCCTGCACCGGGCGCGTGGCCGCGTTGATCACGCGCGGCGCGGACGACGGTGGCACACCGCTGGCGCAGACGATCGCGGCGCGCGACAGCTTGATCATGCGCAACGGCTGCACGGTGGAAACCAAGCCGTGGGACATGGGTGAAACGGCATTCACCGCTAGCTCTTGCCTCGAATACCAAGGCTGCATGCCCGGCTACCCGGTGGTGTGGTGCCCGACACCTGGCGGTCACTCCAACGGCCTCGACACCGGCCTGACGTCGAAGGGTCTGTGGAAGTTCTGGTCGTCGCTGCCGTGAGCGGCGTGCTTACGGTGACAGCTCGAGCACGGCGCTGACTGGGTAGTGGTCGGACGGGTACACGGCGCCGTCGTGCGTGTGAATGATTTCGGCCGACTTGGCGCTCACGCCAGCACCGAACATGATGTAGTCGATGTGGCCGCCGGTGGTGCCGCCCTCGAATGAGTGAAACGTGCCCGAGGTGGCGTCGGCGGGGTGTAGCGAGAGGAACGCGTCGACCAGCCTGACGGGCGATTGCTTGTTGTCGACGCCGAAACGCACGCTTGCTCAAACCGAGGCTGCAAGGCGCGGCGCGAAAGTCCTCAGCTGAGCAGCAGCGAAAACGGCGAATTCTTCCAAACCTCATGGCCGATTGCGCTTCGGGTGGGCCGGGCGCATAGCTTTCGGACATGCGCGACTTAGCTGGCAAGATTTACCTCGTCACCGGTGCCAGCTCGGGCATTGGGCGAGTGACGGCCGAAGCGCTGGCCGCGCGCGGCGCCAAGGTGTGGCTGGCTTGCCGCGACCTTGCCAAGGCCGAGCCCGTGCTGCGTGCGATGGTGCAAGCCGGCGGTAGCGCTCAGCTCGCCGAGCTTGATCTGAGCGATCTCGATTCGGTGCGGGCTTGCGCCAGCACGGTGCTGGCTGCGGGGGAGCCGCTGCACGTGTTGATCAACAACGCAGGCCTAGCCGGGCGCAAGGCGTTGACCAAGCAGGGCTTCGAGCTGACGTTCGGCGTCAACCACTTGGGACATTTTCTACTCACCCAGCTGCTGTTGCCCAAGTTGCTGGAGCAGCCGCACAGCCGCGTCGTGAACGTGTCGTCGAAGGCGCACTACGACGCCTCGGGCATCGACTTTGCGGAGCTGCGGCGGCCGGGCCATGGCTTCGGTGCGCTGCACGCGTACTCCGTGTCCAAACTGGCCAACGTACTGCACGCCAAAGCGCTGGCGGCGCGCTACGGCGCTCAGGGTTTGCGCGCTTATTCGTTGCACCCTGGCGTCATCAAAAGCGACGTCTGGCGCGAAATTCCGCAACCTTTTCGCGCGCTCGTCACCTGGCGCATGATCTCGAACGAGGCTGGCGCCAAAACGACACTGTATTGCGCAACCAGCCCCGACGTTGCCGAGCGCAACGGACGTTACTACGACGAATGTCGCGAGCGCGAGCCGTCGCCGGTCGCGCAAAACGCCGCGCTCGCCAACGAGCTTTGGGAAAAGAGTCACGCCTTCGTCGCGCACGTGGCGGCAGCGTAGCGTTTCGAATCCGGCCTCAGCGCGGGCTGACGTTTCACGATTGAGACTCACTTGTTGGGTTGTCTCCGCAATCGACGTGTACGGTCGCGTCGCTCGAACGAAGGCTCGTCACTTCGGAGGATTCAATGAACAACGATCGTCGCAAGCTCATCCAGCTTGCGGGCGCAGGTGCGCTCGCAGCCGCATTCCCCGAAAGCATCAAGCGTGCGCTGGCGATCCCCGCGCATCATCGGACCGGCTCGATTCAAGACGTCGAGCACGTCGTGTTCTTGATGCAGGAGAATCGCTCGTTCGATCACTACTTTGGCACGATGCGCGGCGTGCGCGGCTTCGGTGACAAGCACCCGGTCAAGCTGCCTTCGGGCGAGCCGGTGTGGCATCAACCCGACGGAGCCGGTCGCGTTTTGCCCTTTCACCCGGACGCGGCCAACCTGGGCATGCAGTTCCTGGAGGACCTGCCGCACAACTGGCAAGACACGCATGCTGCGTGGAATCACGGCAAATACGACGCCTGGGTGCCGAACAAGGGCAAGTCGACGATGGCGTATTTGACCCGCCAGGACATTCCGTTTCACTTCGCGCTGGCCGACGCGTTCACGGTTTGCGACGCCTACTACTGCTCGTTTTTGGGCGCGACCGATCCGAACCGCTACCACATGTGGACCGGCTTCACCGGCAACGACGGCAAGAACGGCGGACCGGTCCTTGGCAACGACGAAGCTGGCTACGACTGGCACACGTACCCCGAGCGGCTCGAAGCGCAGGGCATCACCTGGAAGATTTACCAGGACATCGGGCTTGGTCTGGATGCCGCGAATTTTTGGGGTTGGGGCCCGCCTTTCATTGGCAACTACGGCGACAACTCGCTGCTGTACTTTCATCAGTATCAGAACGCTCCGGCGGGTAGCCCGCTCAATCTGCACGCGCTCAGCGGAACCGACGTCAAGAACGGCGGCACGCTGTTCGATCAGTTTCGGCAAGACGTGTTGAACGACACGTTGCCGCAGGTGTCGTGGCTGGTGGCGCCCGAGGCGTACAGCGAGCACGGCAACTGGCCGGCGAACTACGGCGCCTGGTACGCGTCGCAGATGTTGGAGGCGCTGTGGGCCAACCCCGAGGTGTGGAGCAAGACCGTCTTTTTCTACATGTTCGACGAGAACGACGGCTTCTTCGATCACATGGTGCCGCCGATGCCGCCCGAGTCACGCGCTCAGGGGCTTTCGACGGTGAGCACCGTGAACGAGATCTACAAGGGTGATGCCGGCCATGTTGCGGGGCCGTACGGCTTGGGCGTGCGGGTGCCAATGCTGGTGATTTCGCCCTGGAGTAAGGGCGGCTGGGTCAACTCGGAGGTGTTCGATCACACTTCCTTGATCCGCTTTCTCGAGCAGCGCTTCGGCGGTCATCGCCGCGGCTTGGTCGAGTCGAACATCACGCCTTGGCGGCGCGCGGTGACCGGCGACTTGACGTCGGCGTTCGATTTTCAATCGGCGGACAGCTCGCTCGTCGCGTTGCCGAGCACGGCCGGTTATGCGCCGCCCGATTTCGACACCCACCCCGACTACGTGCCAGCCGTTCCGGGCACGCAAGCGGTGCCGAAGCAGGAGCCGGGCGTGCGCCCTGCGCGGCCGGTGCCGTACGAGCTGCATGTCGTGGCCGACGTGGATGGCGATAGCGATGTCGTCAAGCTGGGCTTCGCGAATCGGGGCAGCGCGGCTGCGGTGCTTCAGGTGCGCTCGGGCGACGGCCAAAACGGGCCGTGGACGTACACGGTCGGCGCGCGCGACCACCTGCATGACGCCTGGAATTTCGCGGTGCAAGGCCGAGACAGCTACGACCTATCGGTGCACGGCCCGAACGGCTTCACGCGCCGGTTCACGGGCGGCCTGCGCGGGAAGCGCGCCGCCAACCTGCTGACCAGCGCCACGTACCACCACGAGCCGGGCATCACGCTCGAGATCGTGAATCGTGGAAAACATCGGGACAAGCTGCGGATCTACGACGCGTACACGAAGCAAACCGTCACCCAAACGTTGGAACCGGGCGGGATCATGATTTGGCACTGGTCGCTCGACGCCTCGTTCGGCTGGTACGACCTCACGCTCAGCGTCGAGTCGGATGCGCTGTTCGCGCAGCAGCTTGCCGGCCACATCGAGACCGGCAAGAACAGCGTCAGCGACCCGGCGCTCGGCGTCTGAGACGCCGCTAGCCGTTGATCATTCGCGAGAATTTCTCGGTCAGCAACGGATCGGCGGCCATCTTGGCGCCCCATGCGGTGGCGACTTGGCCGTAGCTCATCATGTCCAGGCCGTAGCGGCCGAGCGCGCCCATCATGTCGCCCTTTTGCATGCCTTTCAGGATGCCGACGTAATCGCTGAGCTTGGCCACCTTTTGGCCCGGAAACACCACCGGATCCGGGTCGCCGCCGTCGCCCTGCGCCAGCGCGTGCTGCGCTTGTTGGGCTTGGGCCATGCGCAAATGCATGTCCATGTTGCCGGCCTTGATCTCGTCGAGCGCGGCCTTTTCTTCGGCGTTGACGCCCATTTTGGCGAACGTGCTCAGCTCTTGCAGCTCGATGAAGCGCTCTTGCAGCTCACGGTTGGCGTTCAGCGCTTCCTGCCATTCGCGAATGTACAGGTTCAGGTTGCCGGTCTCGTCGTTCTTCAGCGGCAGCCGGAAGCGTTGCAGCAGCTGCACGAGCTCGGGCGGCGGCGTGCCGAGCACGGCCTTGCCCATCGCCAGCACGCCCTTGTGACCAATGCTGCCCATGATCCGATCGCGCTCTTGCGAGAACTCGGCGTACTCTTCGAGCGTGAGCCCGCCGTAGCGGCGCGTGGGCGTTTTCACGCGGTTGCTCTTGGCCGGATCTTCGTCGAGCTGCTCGATCCAACCTTCGATGCCGGCTTTGGTCGCATCGGGGTGGCCCCCCAAACCGAGCCAAACGTGGGCCAGCACGTATTCCCAGCCGGTGTAGCCGCGCGCTGGCGCTTGCGTCTTGAGCCAGCCGAACAGCTGCTCAATCTCCGGCCGCCTTGCCGGGTTCTCTTTGGCGCGAAAGCCGAGCGCGATGATCGCCGCGCTGGTCGTCCAATCCGACGGACCGAACACCAGCGAGTACAAGGCGCCGCGGCCTGGCCCCGACTCCCAAGGCCCCAAATGCGACAGCACCAGCGCTGCCGCGACCTGGCAGCGGTACGTCCAATAGAAGCCTTCGAAGCCCGAATCGGGCGGCGGCAGCGGCGGATCGGTCATCACCGCCAAAAAGCCGTGTAGCCACGCATCGCCCCATTGTTGCGCGACGGCGCGCGCCGCGCCGTCCCACACGTCTTGCCGGTAGAGCTGGAGCGCAATGCTGGCGATCACCTGCTGCGCGCGCGGATCCGCGGCCGGGTAGAGCTTGGCGGGCGCGGTGCCCTGGTAAGTCCAGAGCCGGTACTGGACCTGCGCTTTGTCAGCGCGTGGATCCGGCTGCTGGATCTCTTCGACTTTGACATCGAGGCTGCCGCGCGCGCCCATGCTGCGCATCACCAAGTCGAACGCCATGTTCACGCTGGGCGCTTCCAAGAATTTGCTCTCGAGCCCAATGCTGCATTCCAGCCCCTGCCCGCAGCACTCGATGATGTGCTCGAGCTCGTGCGCGAACGAGCGTGCGGCGTTGGCCGTCGCGTCGCCCGGACCTTGCAGGAAGGCGTAGTAGACCTCCATCGGCTCGATCTCTTCGCACAGCTCGCGCGTCAGTTGACTCCACCACTCGCGCTCGCGCAGCACGAACAGTGCGCTCTTGTCTTCGGGCGTGTTGTAGCCGCGGAAGCGCGCATAGTGAAACGACGGCTTGGCGTCTTCGTAGCTTGGCTCGCGCGTCAGCAGCTCGTGGAAGATCTGCGTCGCGCGATCGTACTGCTTGGTGTCCATGAACGCCCAGCCGGCGTCGAACAGCGGCGAGTTGTCTTTCGGATCGATCGCCAAGGCTTGGCGCGTGTGATTGAAGGCGTCTTCCGGGCGCCCGGCTTGGCGGAACGCGTTCGCGGCTGCGGTCTGGACCTTCCAGTCTTGGGGAAAGCGCCGCACGCCTTCCATCGCAACGGTCAACGTGGCGTTCGGATCGCCGAGTCGGCGCCGCAGCAGCGTTTCGCCGAAGTAAAGCACCGCTTCGTTCGGGTAAGCGCCGCGCAGGGCTGCGAATAGATCGGCGCCGGCCCGCACGTTGACCAATCGCGGGTCGTCAGCGTCCGGATTCGGCGGCACCTGAATGCCCGCACGCAAAACCGTTCGCACCACGTGGCGGGCGAACACCTCCCAACCCAATCGCGTGATGACCTCGGGGTTGCACCAGCGCGCGAGCCACGGCAGGTAGCCCAGCTCGGGCGCCACGTCGATCACCTGACACAGCAGATCGATGGCTTCCGGCAGCCGCTTTTGCATCATCAAGATGCGTGCGCGCACTGCCGCCGTCGCCACGTGAATGGCGCCGGTTGCGATCGGCACCGTCGACAGCGGGTCCGGCGATGCCAATGCCACTTCGTCCGCGAGATCGAGGTACGAGCGCTCGTTCGGGAACAACATCAGCGCGTCGGACGCGAACAGCATCGCGGAGATCAACTCACCGCGCTGAAACGTCTCGCGCGCGCGGCCCTTCAGGCGTTCGCCGAGCGCTTGGCGGGCTTGGGCCTGATTCGGGAGCTCGGATGGATCGAGTGGCTGGGTCGGTTCCATGAAGTCTTTCGTGGTGCGAACGAAGCCGACAAGGCTAGCCCGAAAGCCACAGCTCGCGGTATAGGGCGGCGTGGCTGTCTCGGCGTCCCCGTCTCAATCGCTCCCGCTCGCGCGCCCGCTCGCGCAAGCGCTCGTACTCGCACCTACCGCTCAACCTACAGTGTTCCTAGCGCCGGACGGGACCAAGCATGTGGCCCCGCAAGGCTGGGGCTGCTTGCCGCCCGGCGACGCTGGGCTCACGCGGCGCGTGAAACAGCTGGGGCCGTCGTGGGCGATCATCGAGAAGCGCGGTCGCAAGGCATTTTCGCAGGGCTTGTGGGCGCCGCGCGAAAATATCGAGGCGGCCAAGCTTGCGTTGGAGGCGGAACGCAGCACGCCGGCCTATGCCAAGAAGCGGGCTTCGGCGACGGCCCGCCGCCACCACGAGCAGGCGTCGTACGTCGTGTCGTTCGAGGTCGAAATTTTGCAGTTCTTGCGCTTCACGCCGCGCTTCGAGGCGTTGGCGCGAGCGGTCGCGCGCCAAGTCACCGAGCACGCCACGCCGGTCGGCAGCGGCACCGTCGCGCGCACCAAGCGCGTCCCGATCGAGCGCCGCGCCGAGTCGGCGGTGATCGCCTGGATGCGCCACCAAACCACCGCCTACGACTCGATGAAGATCGCGCGCATCAAGGGCGAACGGCGCGAAGTTCGGCGTGAGCTGGCGACGATTTCACGCGCGGTGCTCGACTTGCATCGCCGCGACGTGGCTCACGCCAGCAAGGCCTGTCCGTTGTGCGCGGCCGTGCCGAGCGCCGTCGGCTAGCGCAGGGCTTGGGCCAGGCCGAACGTGTCGGCCAATGTCCAATGCTCGGCGACCCGAGCGCCTTCGAGGCGTTGCAAGTTGACGCCCTGCAAGGTGACGCGCCGGCCAGTAGCCGCAAAGCCCGCGAAGGCGCCGGTGTGGGTGCCGGTGACGCTCCAGCGCCACGCGATCTGGTCGCCATCGATCAGCAGCTCGTCGACTCGAGCTTCGATATTCGAGAACGCCTCGTACACGGCGCGCGCCCGGCGCTTGAACGGCTCGCTGCCGTACGTCACCTGCCCGGCGCTGCGGTCACGCACGCTTTCCAGCAACAGCTCGTCGAAAACCTCGACGTTTCCGGCGCGGATTCCGGCGTTTAGCCAGCGCTGTAGCAGGGCTTCGATAGCTCGTCGTTCCATGGCGTAGGCTCCGCTGTTACTTTGGAGCGGTGAGGCGCGCGCGAACATCCCTCGCTCGAGGGGGGCAAAGTGGAAATCGCCTGCCGCGGGCGTTGCTGGAGCTCTGCCGCGCGCGTCTCGATTCGGTGGCGTTCCGCCGCCAGTTGCGCGGCGAGCTGTTGCGCTTCGTGAAGTTCGACGCCTACTGCGTCAACACGGTCGATCCGGAGACGCTCGTGATCACCAGCTCGATCGGCGACGGTCTTTCAGAGCCGGCGGCGCGGCGCCTATTCGAGCTCGAAGAGACCGGGACTGACTTCAACCCGTTGACGGCACTCGCACGCGGGCCGACGCACGTGGCGACGTTGGCCCAAGCCACTGCGGGTGACGTGTCGCGCAGCCAGCGCATGCGCGAGCTTTTCTTGCCGCTCGGCTTCGGCGACGAGCTGCGCGCGGCGTTGGTGATTGACGGTCACTGCTGGGGCTATTTGCATCTTTTTCGCGCGTCCACGCGGCCAGTCTTCGACGCGACCGACGTGGTGCGCGTCGAGCGAGCGCGCGCCCTGGTCGGTGGCGCGCTGCGCGCGGCGTGTCTGGTCGGCGCGCGGCCCCCGGTGGCGCGTGTCCCGGCAGTGTTGCTGCTCGACGCGCAGGGCGACCTGGTGGCCGAAAACGTAGCGGCGCGCGCTTGGCTGAGCGAGCTCGCCGGCGACGTTGGCGGGACGCTGCCGCATCCGGTGCACGCCGTCCGCTCACGCGTGCGCGCTGGCGCAGCTGCCGCGCGCTACCGAACTCCGGCCGGAGAATGGTTGGCATTTCACGGCAGCTCGCTGCGTGGCGGGGTCGCGTTGCTGTTGGGCACGCCCGGCGCGCGCGAGCTCGCACCATTGTTGTTGCTGGCGCATGGGCTGACCGCGCGCGAGCGTGAAGTCGGCTCGCTCTTGCTCGGCGGTCGCTCCAACGCCGACATTGCTACGATGCTCGGCATCAGCCTGCACACCACCAAAGATCACGTGAAGGCCATCCTCGCAAAGACCCACGCCGCAAACCGCGCGGAGTTTGCGGCGCGCTTCGCGGTGTAGGCTTCGCCGGAAGTGGTGGACGGGCGTGCCCCGGTTATTTCACGCGCACCGGGATCGGCACTTGGCACTCGGTTGGCGGGCTCAGCCATTTGAGCAGGTTGAGCCAAAAATGCTCGACCTGTTGGCCCGACACGTCGGCCCATTCGCTGTCGTAGGTCACCCATTCGTCGCCCCAAACGGCGACGCGACCTTTGTCGGCCTGCGCGACCTGTAGCGCGACCTTGTCGCCACCGTGCGCGATCGTCATGCCCATCGTGCCGTCCGGCTCGACGCCGTTGTCGGTGTGGATGTTGGTGATGCCGTCACTCAACGGATGCGCTAGCCAGTCTTGGACGTTGCCGCTCAAGCCGAGCTTGGTCGGGCTGTAGCCCATGCCCAAATTACTGAGCAGTTTGTTGACGTTCACGACCTCGCTCGCTTCGTCGGCGGTGTAGCCGATGGTCGTCATCACGCCGCCGCCGCCCTGCACCCAGGCTCCGAACGCGCTGGCTTCGGCGTCCGAGAAAGCGTGGTGGGCCGGCGTGATGCCATTGTGGTCGATGGCGCTGGTGGCTGCGTGCAGCACGACGATGATCTGATACTTGCGGAGCGTGTCCGACGTCACCTCTTCATCGGCCAACGCGACTGCGCCGAGTGGGCTGCGCGCGTCGAGCCACGACTTGAAGATGTTGCCGCCGTTGCTCCACGGTCCAATGCTGCCAATCGTCGCGATGTTCAGGCAATCGCACACGCCGTCGTGACCGGCGTCCACGTCGTCGATGATGCCGTTGGAGTCGTTGTCGATGCCATCGCAGGTTTCAGGCGTGCCATCGCCGAGCATTTGGCCGGTCCCACCGCTGGTGTCGTTGCCACCGATCTCGATCGTGAGGTGACCGCCGCTGCCGTTGCTGCCGGAGCCGTTGCCGGAACCGCCGTGCCCGACGTCGTTGCCGGTCTCGGCGCCGCTGCCGTTGCTTGCACCGCTGCCGTTACTTGCACCGCCGCCCTTGTCGACGGCGCTGCCGCTGACTTCGCTGCCGCTGCCGCCGCCACAACCGCTTGCCAACAGCAGCACGCCAACACCCCAAACCAGTGGGTTCAACGACCAGGTTCGCGCCATGCCTTGCAATGTATGCGGCCTGTGCCGCCCGCCATCCGCGAATCGCGCGACCTTGAAAAATTGGTGCGACCACGTAAGTGGCGGCGGCACACGCACACCCAGAACATCACACCCGACTGTTGCGTTTGTGTCGCGACCGCGACCCGTGTCCGTCCTTATCCCGAGCGGCCCCGTCCAACCCGGCGCGCACGGGTTCGGGTTAGTCTCGCTCGGCGGCGCGAGACATGGACTCCGACATCATCATCATTGGCAGCGGCGCGGGCGGGGGCACGCTGGCATGGGCGCTGAAAGACAGCGGCGCGCGTGTGCTGTTGCTCGAGCGTGGCGACTACTTGCCGAGCGAGCCACAGAATTGGGACGAGGACGCGGTGATTCGCGACCGTCGCTACCAGGTCAACGAGACCTGGTACGACGCCGAGACCGGGCAAGGTTTTCGCCCCGGCGTCTACTACTGCGTCGGTGGCTGCACCAAGATGTACGGCGCCGCCCTGCCGCGGTTTCGGCGCGAAGATTTTGCCGCGCTGGAGCACGAAGAAGGTACGTCACCAGCTTGGCCGATCACGTACGAGGAGCTGGAGCCGTACTACGCGCGCGCCGAACGGCTCTATTTGGTGCACGGTCAAGCTGGGCAGGATCCGACCGAGCCGATGCGCTCGGGACCGTATCCGTTCGAGGCCTTGCCGCACGAGCCGTACATGTCCGAGCTGGCGGCCAGCTTGAGCGCCCGCGGCTTTCACCCGTTTTCCCTGCCGATTGGCGTGGATCTGCGGGCGGGCGGCAAATGCATCCGTTGTTTTACGTGCGACGGTTTCCCCTGCAAGTTGCTGGCAAAGGGTGACGCCGACGGCTGTTGCGTCAGGCCCGCGCTCGAGTCGCCCGCGGTGGCGCTGATGACGAACACGCGCGCGTTGCGGTTGCTGACCGATGCCAGCGGCAAGCGCGTCACCGGCGTCGAGGTGGAGCAGGACGGCGCGCGCCACGCGTTGCGCGCCGATCGCTATGTCGTGGCGTGTGGCGCCATCAACTCCGCGGCGCTGTTGCTGCGCTCAGCCAACGCTCGGCACCCGAACGGTCTCGCCAACGCCAGCGACCAAATTGGTCGCAACTACATGGCACACATCAACTCGACGTTGATCGCGATCGATCCGCAGCACGAGAATGCCGATACATTTCACAAGACGTTGTCGGTCAACGACTTCTATCTGGCCAGCACCCATTCGCCGTACCCGATGGGCAACCTGCAGATCATGGGGAAAATTCAGGCCAACGGTTACATCGCGGCGCATCGTCCGGAGCTGAGCTTGGTCGAGCGCAAGCGCATCGCTCGGCACAGCACCGACTGGTGGCTGATGACCGAAGACCTGCCCGACCCCGACAACCGCGTGACGCTGGGCGACGACGACAGCATTCGCGTGCGGCGCCGGTTCAAGAACACGGCCGCCCATCAGCGGCTGGCCCACGTTGCCGAGGACATGCTGCGCTCGGTCGGCTACGCCGAATTCATCTACCAATTCATGCCGATCGAAACCAACAGCCACCAGTGCGGCACGTTGCGCTTCGGCGCAGATCCCGCCACTTCCGTCCTCGATCGCGACTGCAAGGCCTGGGACGTCGACAACCTGCACGTCGTCGACGCGTCGTTTTTCCCCTCCAGCGCCGCGATGAACCCGGCGCTGACGATTGCCGCGCAGGCGCTGCGCGTCGCCGAAAAACTCGGGTAACAGGCTTTCAATCGGCGGGCGGCTCCGGATTCCACACGCCAAAGTGCGGCGAAAATCCGAACAGTAGACCGTATCGGTCGCTGCCCGGCAGAAAGCCCACCAAGCCCGTCAGTGAGAGATCGAGCCAGACAGTCGCCGTGTACACGGGCCCGAACGCGGCCTGCAGTTGCGCCGGATCGTGGCTCGCAAACACCACGCCCGACAGGTCGGTGCTGATCGCGCAGCTACCCGACCTGTTCAGATCTTGGTCCCAGGTGATGCCGGCCTCGACGGCGATCGGGCGCGGGCTCTGGCGAGCTGGCGCAGGATCGACGAAGCCGCCCAGGTTGAAGCTGAATTGCGTGCCGCCCGAGCCGACGCCGCCGAGCAGCAGGCCTTCGACACCGACGCCGTGGCCGCCGGAGAAGGTGGGGAGCTTCGGTCCAAGCTGGGCGCCGAGCGCGTAGGTGGTGGACGCTTGCTCGTCGACCAGGTCGACCATGCCGACTTTGACCGACGGCCAGAGCGGGTCGGGCGCCGCGTGGTCGAAAGTGAACGGCTTGCCCGGAGCACCTTCGACCGCGTACGCGCCGTCCAAGTCGACCTCCAGCCAACGCGTCAGCCCCAGATCCAGCTCGAAGTCGGGCGCCGCGATGCGCCACGGATCTTGGCTCCGTACCAGTCCGGTCTCGAAGTCGAGCTCACAGGTGCCCGGGTCTTCCAGCTCCAAGTCGGTCGGCTCGAAATGCCGCCGCACGTGCGGCCGCGCCAGCGCGGCATTGCTCAGCAGCAACCCGACGAGAGGGACGAGTCGGAGTCTCACGCCCACGACCGACGGCCAAAAATGCGCAACCTGCCCGCATCCTAGGCGACGCCGTTTCAGCCGGCTAGACCCGGCCCGCGTGGTTGAGGGTGTTGTCGCAGCGGCACAGTGCGGGTGGCAGCCGTTAATTCTTGGTCACGGTTGGGCGTGCGACCCGCACCCACCGCGCAAATCTGCGTTGGCGCGCGGTTTGCTGAAGCGGGCGCGTGTCCCGCATCCTTGCTGCCCGTGTCCCCTGGCGCTACTGGCTCGCGTGTGTGGTCGGCCTGGTCGGCCTCGGGCTGAGCGTTGCTGCGTGCGGCGAGCAGTATTGTCAGAAGGGCGCGCACAGCGCCATGCAGTGCTACTCGACCAACGAGATGGAGTTGCAAGAGACGATGTCGCGCCCCGATCAGCCGCCCGAGCGTGCGACCCAGCCCGCGCCCGGCTGCGCGCTGCTAACCCCGCAGGGCGTTTACCTGATGCCGCAAGGCAACGGTGGTAGCAGCACGGCGACGCCTCCCGCGTATCTCATGTCAGGCGCTTGCACGACGATCCGTCGGCCCGTCCCCGGCGTGCTGAGCAGTCCGACGTCGCCGTTGCCTGAGCGGCACTGATTCGAGCGAGCGACGAACAATTTGCTGACAGCAGCACGCGCGCCGTCGCCGCACGTCGTTTCGAACGTTCACGCGCAAATTCTGGCAGGGCGCGCCGCTATTTCATGCACCATTCCGGACCGAAGATCCGCCGCGCGGACACCCATTCTTTCAAGTAACCGCCCGGCTTCGGGTCGAGGAAAATCAACACATGCGTACGCCCTTCCCAGCTTCACGACGAGTAGCGGCTCCTTTCCTTCTGGCGACGTCGGCCTTGTCGCTGTTCGCTCTGCACTGCAGCACCGACGACGGCACTCAGCCGCTCGGTACGGCCGGCGCCACGGTGGTGCCGACTGCCGGCGCGGGCGGCGGCGTGAATCAGGGCGGCAGCAGCAGCGGCATGACGAGCGGTGGCGTGCAGACGGCCGGCGGTAGCGTCGGCACTGCCGGTAGCTTCGGGACTGCTGGCACGGTCGGCACCGCTGGCAGCGTCGGCACCGCCGGTGGGTCGAGTGGCGGCGGCGGAGGCGGCGCGGGCGGCGGCAGCGCGGGCGCTTCGGGTAGCGGTGGTAGCGGTGGTAGCGGTGGCGGTGGCGGCGGCAGCCCGCTGTTTACCGCGGTGAAGGCGCAGATCGCCAAGACCTGTGGCATCGGCAAGTGTCACAACGCGGCCAGCGGTGAGCTCAATTTCCAAGCCATGGACGGCATGCTGTACCAGCGCCTCACGCAGCCCGTACCGGCGGGTAGCAAGCACTGCGTCGGTAGCAAGGCAATCGTCGCCAATGACGCCAACAGCCTGCTGCTGCAAGCCATCAAGGCCAAGGGCGCGGTTTGCACGAACAACGGCGCCAATCAGACGATCGGTCAAATGCCTGACGAATGTCCGGCCAACAACAACCCGTGCCTAACCCCGGCCGAGCAGAAAATCTTCTCCGACTGGGTCGCGGCCGGCGCACCGATGTAACGCTGTCGCGCCGCGCGGTTACGGCGCGTAAGTGGCGCGAACCGAAACGTAAGCTTTCGGCATCGTGAGCGTGGCCGGCGATTTGGCGGCGTCGTCCAGACCGGCGACGTCGCCGACCCATTTGACGAAGTGTTGGCCGGCGGGCGGTGGATTGGCGCTGATGTTCACGGTCTTTCCGGCCGTGAAAGCCCCGCCGCCGCCGCCGTCGATCACGTTGACGCGATAGTCTGGATCGGTGCGGAACGGCGACGCTGGCAAGCCGAGCTTGTTGTACAGGTTGCACGGCGGATTGTCGGCCCAGCCGTAGCGCACCGCCACCGGCGTCGCGACGTCCGCTGATTGCACGGTGACCGTCTTGCCGCCGGGGTCGATCGCTGCGGCGGCTGGCTTCCACATGCCGTCGGCGCCTGCGATCGCAAACCCGCTCAGCGTGCCGGCGGCGTTTTCGACGACGGGCGAGGTGGTGGTGCCGTCCTTGGTGCCGATCATCAGGCCGTCACCAACCAAATCGAAGCTGAGCTGCGCCTTGTTGCCTTGCACGGTGAGCGCCTTGTACAGCGGGCCTTCGTAGACGTTGTCTTGGCCGTAGGCGACGTGCAGCGCGGACGCCGCCAACCTGAGCCCGACGTCTTGCTTGTCGTGCGGGTGAATGTCGTCGGGGTTGCCGACGTCGATGATCACCGCCATGCCGCCCTTGTCGTCGGCCAAGCGCGTGCGCAGTTGCGCTTCTCGTAGCTGCGCCCACCCGCTGTTCACGTCGATCGGCCCGGCCGGCGCGTTGGCGTTGGCCTTGAAGTTCGTGAGCTGGACTTGGAAAAACGGCAGCTTGCCCATGCGGAAGCGCGTCCGAAAGTCCTCGATCATGTTCGGCATCAGCCGGCTGTATTGCGGCCCTTGGCCGGCGTTGTTCTCACCCTGGTACCAGGCAATACCCTTCAAACCATACGGCAAAAGCGGCGCGATCATGCCGTTGTACAGCGAGGTGAGCGTCGGCTGATTCGGATCGGGCAGTGGATCTGGCAAGGCTGCCAAGGGCTTGGTGAAGTCCTCGACCGTCGCGAGCTGCTCTTTGCTCGTCCACCACTCGACGTTGGTGCCGCCCCAGTACGAGCCGATCATGCCCATCGGCACGTTTTGCTTCTTCTGCAGCTCACGCACCATGAAGTAACACGCTGCCGAGAAGCCGCCGATGTTGCTCGGCCCGACGACGTTCCAAGGACCGCTGGCGTTGGTAAAAGTTTGGCGCGGCGCACGGATGCTCGCCCTGCGGACGAAGAAGCTGCGTAAGTTGTCGTTGGCGCTGCCGGCGATCTCGGCGGCCGAGCTCAGCACACTGCCGACGTTGAACTCCATGTTCGATTGCCCGCTGCACAACCACACGTCGCCGAACTTCACGTCACTGAATGTCTTGGTTTGCGGCCCCGAAATCTCGAGCTGGTACGCCTGCATGTCGGCCGGAAACGGGCCGATGCGCACCAGCCAGCGCCCATATTGATCGGCCGCCACCGTGTAGCTCTTGCCCGCGATCTTGAGCGTGACCATGTCGCCCGGCTTGGTCCAACCCCACACCGGCGTGTGCGCGTCGCGCTGCAGCACCATGTGGTCAGTGAACAGCGGATGCACGAACGGTTGCTCGCCCGCGTCGGCCGGGATCGACTCGTCCGGCCCGCCCGGGATCACCGGCTCCAGGGGAGCACCCGCCGAACCGCCCGTTCCCGCCGCGGCGCCGCCTGTGCCGGCGCCGCCGGTCAGGCTGCCGCTCGCCCCACCCGCGCTCGAGCCGGCGCCGGTTTGACCCGCTGCGGCTCCGCCCGCCCCCGCGGCGGAGCCGCCCGCGGTGCCGGTGCTGCCGGCGGTACCGGGCGTGCTGGCGGAGCCGCCGTCGCCGCAACCAAGGAGAAATCCAGCGAATCCGAGCGCGAGCGCGCTGCGAGACCGAAAAACGCTTCCCATTGCCAGCTAAGTCGTCGGAGTGGCGCCAAAACGGACCAGGTATCTGACGCCCGCGCTCGGCGTCGCCGAGCTGATCGGCGCGTCGCAAAACCCGACCTGAGCTTGTGGACAAACTGCCTCGCGGATCGCTCTTGTGGCGCTAGCCGGTTGTGGCTCAATGACCGCTCCTGTGCCTGGTCGCCGCGTCAAACCGAAGCGAGCCGCGCGCCCGCCGCGCCGCCGCCCCACCACGCGGTCGTGGACGAAGCTGACCGACGAGCAGTTGCTCGAAATGCGCTTGTGCGACCTCAAGCTCACGATCGCCGGCACTGAGCTGGAGCAGCGCCTGGCCCTGATCGAGACGGAGCTCGACGAGCGCGGCTTGTTGTTTCGTCCGCACGTGTGGCTGTCGACCGAGTGGTTTTCGCCCGACAACATTCCGGGCTTCGCGATTCCGTTCTACTTGGCACACCCGCGGCTGATCGAGCTCGAGCAGCGCCAGATGCACGAGGTCGAAGGCGGCACCGCGCGCTCGTGCCTGCAGCTGATGCGCCACGAGACCGCGCACGCGCTCGACAACGCCTACGCGCTGCACCGCCGCGAGGACTGGGGTGAAGTGTTCGGGCGCTTCGACAGCGACTACGTCAGCCACTACCAACCCAAGCCGTACAGCAAGCGCTTCGTCCGCCACCTCGAGCTCTGGTACGCGCAGAGTCATCCGGCTGAAGACTTCGCCGAGACGTTCGCGGTTTGGCTCGACCCGTCGTCGCGCTGGCGGCGCCGCTACCGCGGCTGGCCGGCGCTGCAGAAGCTCAACTACCTGGACGAGCTGATGCGCGACATCGAGGGCAAAAAGCCGGTCAGACGCGCGCGCGACCGGATCGAGCCGATCGGCGAGCTGAAGAAGACGCTCGGCGACTACTACCGCGAGAAGCGGGCGCGCTACCGGCTCGCCCTCCGACAGACGTACGACCGCGATTTGAAACGCCTTTTTGCGGAACCGACCGGCAGCGGCCGCGAGCGCAACGCGGCCTCGTTCTTACGGAAGGAGCGCGCGGAGATCCGAAAATTGGTCTCGCGTTGGACCGGCGAGTATCAATACGCAGTGGATCGTGTGCTCGCAGAGGTCATCCAGCGCGCCGAGGAGCTCGGCTTGGTAGTGGCGTCCGGTGCTTCCCACGTGAAGCGCGATGCCATGCTGTTGGTCGCAGCTCAGACGCTCAAGTACTTGAATCGCGGGCACCACCACTTCCCGCGATGAGGAAGAAGCTCAAAGTCCTCGTTCTGATGCACGACGATCTCGTGCCGCCGGAGGACATCAGTGGCTTGTCCGACAAGCAGCTGGCGGACTTTCGGACCGAATGGGACGTCATCAAAGGGCTCGAGGAGCTGGGGCACGAGGTGCACCGGCTGGGCGTTGGCAGCGACTTGGGTCCAATCCGTCGCGCCTTCGCCGAGTGGGAGCCGGATATTGCCTTCAATTTGCTGGTGCATTTTCACGGCGTAGCCGTGTACGACCAGCACGTCGTCAGCTACCTGGAGC
>FSUE01000475.1_pt1 | contig 20406 bp, 21 predicted proteins | sample 1637031 | NCBI WGS metagenome assembly FSUE01 (sample SAMEA3914819, study PRJEB12502) | metagenome | biome: forest; material: soil | place: Canada | collected 2010-06-26 | depth 0.3 m | reverse complement strand
CGCGCGACGACGCACATTGGCTGGGCAAGGCAACGCGCGCGACGACGCACATTGGCTGGGCAAGGCAACGCGCGCGACGACGCACATTGGCCGGACAAGGACGCGCGCGACGACGGACATTGGCCGGGCAAGGCAAGCTCGGACGACGAACGCTGCCAGGGCCCGCGTGCGACGACGAGCGTTCCCAGCCGCGCGCGACGAAGCCCCCGCCCATGGCCGACCCGCCCCCGCACGCAATCCGCCCGGGCCCGCTGCACGCTGGCGCTGACACCCAGGCGACCGCGTCGTTACTTCGGCGGCTCGAACGCCAGGTAGGTCTTTCGGAACACCGGCAGCGCTTCGAGGCGCTGGCACCAGGCGCTGACGCGCGGAACCGACTGCAGCGCGAGCATGCCGGGAAGCGCGTCGCCCGCGAAACGCAGTGCCGTCGCAACCATCACGTCGGCGTGGCTGAGCGCGGCGCCGTTCAGCCACTGTTGCGGCGCCCGCGCCTCGAGCCAAGTTAGGCTGTCGGCAAGCTGGCCGCGGTTGCGCTCGAGCAGACGCGGGCTGCGCTGCTCGGGCGTGTGGAAGTTCAGCTCGTAAAAAGCGCTGACGGCCTTGTCCGCCAAGCCCGCCGCCACCCCCACCACTTGCCGGCACGCCAGGCGCACCGCAGGCGCCGACGGTGTGAGACAGACCTCGGCCGTCACCTGCTCATCCAGGTGAGCAAGGATCATGTGGCTGTCGACCAGCACCTGGCCGTCCGGCAAGACCAAAGTCGGCGCGCGCTTCAGCGGTGAGAAGCGCGCGAACTCTGCCGCGTCACCCACCGTGCGCAGCGGTAGGTTCTGATACGGCAGCTCGTACAACTCGAGCGCCACCGCCACGCGGCGCACGAACGGCGAATCGAGCATCCCCACCAACTGGTACGTCTCGGCCATTCTACTTGAGGCGCTCGGCGGCGGCGCGGATCTGTGCGTCGGTGGGTGCGCTCGCGGAACCGCGCGGGTCACGCGAGTTTTGAAAATCGACCATCCAGCCCGGGTATTCGGGTGGCAGCGCGCTGGCGTCGTTGAGTTGCTTGATCTGCTCGGCCGACAGCTTCAGCTCGGTGGCGGCGAGGTTGTCGGTCAGCTGCTCGGGCTTTTTGGCGCCGATGATGATGCTGGTGACGAATGGTTTGGTGAGTTGCCAAGCCAGCGCGACGCGCGCGACCGAGGCGTCGGCTTCTTCGGCGACTTTGCGCAACGCCGCCAGCACGCGCGGCAGCCGCTCCATGTTGACCGGCGGAAAATCGAACGAGGCGCGACGGGCGTCGGCCGGACCCTTTTTCTCGGGGTCGAACTTGCCCGACAACAGGCCGCCGGCGAGCGGGCTCCACGGCAAGATTGCCAGGCCGCGCGCTTGGCACAACGGCGCCAGCTCACGCTCGATATCGCGACCGGCGATCGAGTAGTAAAGCTGCGCGCTTTGGAAGCGGGCAAGACCGTTCTGCTCGGCGAACGTGATGGCGTGCGACGCAACCCACGCCGGCAGGTTGCTGAAACCGACGTAGCGCGCTTTGCCGGAGCGAACGACGTCGTCGAGCGCGCGCACGGTTTCTTCGATCGGCGTTACCGGATCGAAGCCGTGGATTTGATAAAGGTCGACGTGATCCAGGCCGAGCCGACGCAGACTGCCGTCGATGCTGGACAAAATGTGGCTGCGGGAAAGGCCGACCTGATTGACGCCCGGGCCGACGCGACCGCGCACCTTGGTGGCGACGACGATTTGCTCGCGCGGGCGACCGATGGCTTTGAGCGCTTCGCCGACCAGCCGTTCGCTTTCGCCCTCTGAATAGACGTCAGCGGTGTCGATGAAGTTGACGCCAGCGTCGAGCGCCGCCGAAACGAGCGCCAGCGATTCCGACTGGCCAAGCTTGCCGATCGCCTGCCACATGCCGCCGGCGCCGCCGAACGTCATCGAGCCCAGGCATAGCTCCGAGACATAAAGCCCCGTGTTTCCGAGCAGGTTGTAGCGCATGCCGGGAGCCTAGGACCGCCGTGCGCTAATCGCTAGCCACCGACTAGCGGCTCATCTAGCGCTAGAGGTGGATGCTGCTGGGGGCAGCACGTTTCACCGCCTTGGAGATGCTTGAATTATGAAGTCGGCTCAATTGGTCGTGTCGTTTGCCGCAGTCGCGGTGCTTTGCTGGGCTGCCGGCGCTTGTTCGTCGAGCTCGGGTGACGATGACGCGGCCGCAGGCAGCTCAGCTGCCGGCACATCTGCCAAGGGCGGCGGCGCCAACGCGAATGGCGGGCAGCCCGCAAATGACGCCGGGAGCGACACGGGCGCCAATGCCGGCGGAACCGGCAACGTGAGCCAGGCAGGCGCGGCCGACGGCGGAACGGGCTCGCCGGTCGGAACCGGCGGCGACACCGGCACAGCGGGTGACACCGGTGAGGCCGGTAGCGGCCAAATCTGCAACGCCGACTTCACGAGCGATCCGAAAAACTGCGGGCGCTGCGGCCACGACTGCGGCGGCGGCGAGTGCTCGGACAGCACCTGCCAACTCGTGGTGGTGCTCGATCCGGCACCGCGCAACATCAGCCGCAACGTGTCACTCGACGTCAAGAACAAGGTCGCGCTCGAACAGGGCAATCTCTACTACTGGAACTATGGTTACCTGCCAAACGCCGACTTCGAATACACGATCCTCAAAGCGTCGATCGTGCCCGCGGTACCGGCCTCCAACGGCTTGCCCGCCGTACAAACCTTTCCGATCTCGGCGTCGCCGATCCAAGGCGCGGCGTACGACGGCGGCTACCTCTACTACACGATCTCGACCGGAGCCGGCACGGCCGAGGTGCGCCGGAAGAAGCTCGACACGAGCGACGGCACCGGCGGCGGCACGCCGGTGTTCCCGTTGAGCAATGGCCGCATCTGGCGCGGGATCGCCTTCGCCGACGGCGCTTGGTACGTCACGGGCGAGGTCGACACCAACCTGGTCGACCTGCTCAAGTCGGGGATTTACAAGCTGGTGGCTGGCGCCGCGCCGACGGTCATTGCCGGCCTCGACACGCTGGACAATCGTGTTTTTGACTTCACGATCGTCAACGGTCACCTGTTCTGGACCGAAGACGATGACGCCACGACGCGCGCCATGCTGTGGACCGCGCCGGTTGCAGGCGGCACGCCGGTGAAGCTCGCCGACGTGACGCAGTTTGGCGGCGCGTCGATCGCCGGTGACCCCGACGGCAATTACGTTTACTGGACGAACCACCGCCACGGCGGAGCGCTGTCGCGTTGTCCGATCGCGCACCTGGACGTGGACCACATCGAGCCTGTGACGACCGTCGACAACTCGTCCGAAGGCTTGTTCGTCGACGATGCGTACGCCTACTACCAAGAAGACGAAACGCTGGTGACGGGTAAGCCGATCTGGCGCGTGGCCAAAGCGGGCGGCGCCCCGGAGCTACTGGCAGAGCTCGAGGGCGGCTTCGCGCTGGTCGGGGTCGACGAAGGTTTCGTGTACGCGCAGGACTTCGATAACGTGATCTATCGCGTCTCCAAAACGCCATGAGCGTCAGCAGCGGGGTCGGCCGCACTGAGCCTTGTCAACGGCAGCGCGGCGTGGTGGCCTTCGGCGGATGAAGGTCATCATCACCGGCACCACCGGCATGGTCGGCGAAGGCGTGCTGCTGGAGTGTCTGGAGAATCCGGCGGTCGAGCGCGTGATTGCGGTCGGCCGCCGGTCGTGCGGGCACACGCATCCAAAGCTGAGTGAGTGCTTGGTGCCGGATTTCCGAGACCTCGCGAGCGTGGAGCAGCAGCTGAGCGGATTCGATGCGTGCTTCTACTGCGCGGGTGTCAGCTCGGTCGGGCTGAAGGAGCCGGAGTACACCGCGATTGCGTATGACACGCCGGTGCAGTTTGCGCAGGCGCTGCTGCGGCTCAATCCCGGGATGGTGTTCGTGCACGTGACCGGCGCTCACACCGACGGCACCGAGCAAGGCAAAGTGATGTGGGCACGCGTGAAGGGCAAGGCCGAGAATGCGCTGGCGCGCATGCCGTTCAAGGCGGTTTACAACTTTCGGCCTTCGCTGATGAAGCCGACGCCTGGCCAGAAGCACATCAAGGGCGCTTACAAGCCACTGGTCTTCATCTACCCGCTGCTCAATTTGTTCTTTCCTGGCATCACGTTGAGCCATGTTGGCCGCGCGATGATCAAATGCGTGCAGGCGGGCGCGCCCACGACCGTGCTCGAGGCGAAAGACATTCAGGCGCTGGCAGTCAGCTGACCCGGCCAAAAGCTCACCCCCAGGTCATGTTAGGCTTGCCGGATGCGACAGCGCATCACCTGGCTCACCGTACCGTTGTGTTGGGCTTTGGCTTGCGGCGGGCGCTTCGAGCAAACCGGCGACGGCGAGGGCAGCGGCGGCGTGTCCACCGGACAGGGCGGCTCGAACCAGTCCAAGGCGGGCACGACGGCCGTCGGAAAAGGCGGCGTGACGAGTAGCGGCGGCTCGCAACCGGTCGGCAAGGGCGGCGGCGCTGCGGGCTCGAGGCCGATCGGCATGGGCGGCAGCACGGCGGCGGGTGGGGTGCCGGGCGCGGGCGCTGCTTCCGGCGCCGGCGCCGGCGGCGGGTGCGCCTGCGACGCGTTCGCCTGCGCGCCTGGCTTCCTGCCCGTGCCAAACGCCAACGGTTGTTGTTACCAATGCGAGCTCGACGTCAACATCTGTAACGCCCAGCGCCAAGACTACGTCACCTTCCGCGACGCGATCGTGAGCAAGTACGGCACGCTCAATTGCCAGACCGATGCCGACTGCGGCCTGTACTTCGAAAAGAACGCGTGCGGCACCGCCTGCCCAGTGGCCGTCATCAACACTGCTCTCAGAGAGCTGCCCAGCGTTCTGGACAGCTACGCCCAGATGAGGTGCGCCCCAATGTGCCCACCGCAACCGCAGCCAGACTGCGGCCCCAAGGTAGCCCCGCAGTGTTGGAAGGGTTACTGCGAATAGCTCAGGCGCCGCGCCTACCGACGAAGTTGAAACAGGAAGCCGTCGGGGTGACCGAGCGCCGCGGTCGGGGTGGAACCAAAGTCGAGCTCGCCGTCGAATTCGCCGCCAGCCCAAATGTTGGAGCGCGCGTCCAGGGCGAGCGCGAAGAAGTGCGCCGATTGGCAGTTAGCGCGATAAACCCACGATTTGTCGCCGTTCGGGCTCAGCTTGGCGACGAACGCGACTTGGCTCGCAGCGTCGCGGCGTGTGAAGGTTTCGTCTTCGATCGCGATGCTGTCCGCGGTGCCGGCGACGACGACGTTGCCGTCGGCGTCAGCTGCAACCGCCGTTAGCTGCGCGCCGCTACCAACACCGTTGCCAGAGAACGTCTTGACCCACTGTAACCCACCAGCTCGCGACAGCTTGGCGACCCACGCATCGGACGCCGCGCTATTCGGAGCGGTCACCAGCCGCTCGGCGCCGAGCTGCCAGTCGCCGAAAAAATCGCCGGCCACAATCGCAGCGCCGTCGCGATCGACGGCAACGCCGTTGACGCGCACGCGGACGAGGTTGCCGCCGAAGAACGTATAATTGTCGAGCGCGCCGTCCGCATCGAGCTTGACCAAGAACGCGCTGTGCTGGTCGAGCTGAACGTCGCCCGAAATCGCGATCGCGTCCTGGGCGTCGACGGCGACGCTCAGGTTCTCGAGCGCGGGACCAACCGAGTCGGCGCCGAGCCCCGGCTGGCCCGCCCACACCTCCGCCAAATCGCGAAGCCAGATCAGGTTACCGCCGGCGTCCAACTTGACGACGTACGGCGGCAACGTCGGCCGCAAGCCGTAAAAGTCGAACTGGCCGGTAAAGCTACCGACGGCGATCCACGCACCGGTGTTGTCGACGGCGACTTTGGCCGCAAACGTCCGCGCGCCCGAGAAGCCCTTGCGAACGCTGACCTCGCCCGCGGCGTCGAAGCGGATGACGAAAGCCGTGCCGGAAGCGCTGCCGAGCAGGGCCTCGCGCTTGGGATCCGAGAAGGCTTGGGCGGCCAAATCGCCATTGGGCGCGAACGCGACGCCGGTGACGCCTTGCGAGCCAAAGCCGGGCAGCGGCAGCGCCCACTGCTCGTGCCCGTTGGCATCGTAGACCGCAACGAAGCCGTCCTCGGTGCTGGCGTCGGCGAGCGACGGTCCAGCCCCGCCCGAGCGCAGGCTGCCCTTGTAGTAGCCGCCAATGCCGACCCGACCGTCGCCACCGGCGCTGATGTCGCGCAGCGAAACTTCAGCCGTCGACTCGAAATGTTGGGCCTGGAGGAGCCGCTCGGCGCTGGCTGCGCAACCGCGGGCCCGGTCGCAGTCGCTGGACGCGGTGTCGCCGCTGCCGGATGCATTCAGGGTCGTGCGACCGCAACCGAGGCACAACAGGGCGATGCACGCCGATTTCCCGTCTCTGCTGCGCCACATTCCGCTGGCGCAGCGTAACACAAGCATCCGTGGCGTTGGCTCTCACTGCAGCGCGGCCGGCGCGTCGTAGTAGCCAAGCGACGCCGTAATGCCGAGTCGGCTCAGCAGCGCCGGCAGATCGAAGCCGATGCTTCGATAGTGGGCGCGCACCTTTTCGCCTGCGGCGGCGATGACTTGCGGGTTCTGCCAGACCGCGATCGTGACGATATCGAACGTGGTCGGGCCGTTGGTTTTCTGGAAAACCAGGTGGCGCACGAAGCCGGGCAGCGTCTGGATGAACGCCAGGTTTCGGTGCATGGCAGCCTCGAATTCCGGGCGCGAGGCGGCCGGAACGGCGAACGCATCGATACGAAATTGCAGGTCAGGCTGGGCTTGGAGGTCGATGGTGAGTGGTTGCATGCCAAAAAGGTAAGCCTCGGATATTGTTTCCACCAGTGATGATTGGTGACGTGTATCATCACCATTCGTGAGCTTACCGCAACTCGATCTCAACTTGCTGGTCGTGCTGGACGCCGTCTTGGGCGAGCGCAGCGTGGTGCGCGCCGCGCGGCGCCTGCACGTCACGCCGTCGGCGATCAGCAACTCGCTGGCGCGGCTGCGCGCCACGCTCGGCGATCCGCTCGTCATCCGCAGTGGCCGCGGCATCGTCCCGACGCCGCGCGCCGCCGAGCTTGCGCCGCTGCTCAAACGCGCGCTGAGTGACGTCGAACGCGCCGTGCAAACGCCGGCGTTCGACGCCAGCTCGACGACGCGGCAGTTCACGCTGGCGATCGCCGACGCCGGGCAGCTCTCGCGCGTGCCACGGCTCAGCCAGCTGCTGGCCAAAGCCATGCCGCGCGCGCGGCTGCGCGTCGTCGGTATCGATACGTTCTTGTCGTCGGGCGGGCTGGCCGGCACCGAGGTCGACGTGGCGATCGTCGGGCTCGAAGACAAACCGCCCGGCGTCCACCTGGCGTCACTGTACGCAGAGCACGCCGTGCTGGTGGCCAGACGCGGCCATCGCCGCGCCGCCAAACGGCTAACCCAAGCCCAGCTAGCGGCGCTGCGCCACGTCGACGTCGAGGTCGCGCCCGGCCGCGGCTTCCGCGCGCTGGCGCGCAACTACGCGCGGCTCGGCATCGAGCGCGACGTGGCGATGGTCGTCCCCAGCTTCGTCGCCGCCGCCGCCGTCGTCGCCGCCACCGAGCTGGTCGCCACTTTGCCCACCAGCTTGGTCGACGCCCTCGGCGACCACCTCGGTATCAAGCCGCTGCAAACGCCCGCGCCGCGCATCACCCTCGACATCAAGCTCGCCTGGCACGAGCGCACCCACGACGACCCCGCCCTGCGCGCCTTCCGCGACCTGATCATCCGCTCCGAAACCTGACCGGCTGCGCTCTCGGATCCTAGCTTTGCGCGCACGTCGTGGCGCTTTCCTGATTTTACAGGGAGATCGGGAGATCGGGAGTCGTGCGAGGAAGAGCGCATTTTTGTCTTCGGAGGACCGAAGCCAAAAATATTTCCTTGGGAGGTGAACACGAGGACCCGGCCGTCGAGGTTGTACCGCGAGGGTAGCTGCATCTCGCGGGCGGCAGCGGTCCCGGTAGGGACGGCCCTTTCGGGCCGCCCCCCGGACAAAACCCGGCGTGCAGATTTCCCGCACCGGGCTCCCACCTTGGGTCAACGGAGTGCAAAGCGAGTCGTGGGCCATGGATGTTGGATGCGCGGTGACGGAAGTGGGAAGCGTTCCATGAAAGCCTTGCGCTGCGCCTTGTTCCAGCGGGCGCGTTGGCTTCGACGTTGTAGCGAGCGATGCCAAATCCAGCCGACCGCATCGCGAAACTGCCCCAGCGCTCGGTTATTGGTAGGCACCGCGTAATAACGGTAGTGCCCATTGAGCACCGAGCAGATCCAGTCGTACTGGTCCTTGACGGCGCGATGCCGTCGTCGCTCGCTTTCTTCTTTGACGCGCGCCTGCTTGGCGCGCCTCTTTTTCCGTGAGGTACGGCGCTGGAGTTGGAACTTGCCCTCGCGGCTGAGGCCCGCGATGTGCGTGAAGCCGAGGAAGTCGAAGGTCTCGGGATTAGCGAGCCCACGGCGTGCACGGCTTTCTCCGGCAAATCTTCCAAACTCAATCACCCGCGTCTTCTGCGGATGAAGCTTCAGTCCGAAATGTGTGAGGCGTTCGGCCAAGGCCTTACGCATCGCCATCGCGTCCTGCTCTCTCTGGAAGGCCATCACGAAGTCGTCCGCATAGCGCACGATGTACATCTCGCCGCGCGCTTGCTTCTTCCTCCACGACAGCACCCAGATCGAGCACGTAGTGCAGATACAGGTTGGCCAAGAGAGGGCTGATGAGCCCTCCCTGCGGCGTACCGGAATCCGTCTCGTGTCGCTTGCCGTCCTCCATCACGCCGGCCTTCGCCCACTTCATCAGTAGGCGCACCATGCGTGTGTCCCCGATCCGGTGCTCGAGAAATGCTTGCAGATGTCGATGATCGATGGTGTCGAAGAACGCCTCGATATCTGCGTCGAGCACCCAGCTGACCTTTCTGTGGATCGCCTCGGCGAGCGCATCGAGTGCGTCGTGTTGCGACCTACCAGGTCGAAACCCGTACGAAAACCCGACAAACTCCGCCTCGAGGATCGGTGTCAGTATCATCACCGCCGCCTGCTGGACGATCTTGTCTTCCAGCGCCGGAATGCCGAGCGGGCGCAGCTTTCCATCACCCTTCGGGATGTAGACACGCCGGACCGGCTTGGGATGGTAACTGCCACGGTGCACTCGGTCTTGTAGGTCAAGCAGGCGCTCGTCGAGACGCTCGCCGTACTCAGCCCACGTCACCTCGTCCACGCCAGCTGCCGCGTTTTGGCGGAGGCGTTGGTACGCTTCCTTCAAAAACGGCAGCCGCATGTGGCTCAACAGATTGGTCCACTTCTCTTCTGGTTTCTGTTTCGCTCGCTCTCCGATCCGTTGCATAAACGTGAGCGCATCTTGCTCGCCCGGGGTCGAGGATGCGTTTCGTGCGACGGACTTTCCCTTGGCCTCGGTCCTTCCCTCCATCGACTCGACGGGCGTTACCCCGGTCTTCGCCGACTTCTCGGGTACTACGACCTCGTCCGACTTCTCGACGCTTGCTCCAGATTGCGGTTTCCCTTCCTGGGCTGGCCTGCCGGACACCATGACCGGTCGGACCCCGTCGAGATCTCCCGATTCCCGTGCGGGAGCCTGTTGTGTACGTGCCGAGCTCTTCGACCCCGGGGATTGGCGAAGATCCACGTCCACTCTTATCGGACCTCGCCCGTGGCCTTCCGCCGGGTTCGACGGCGTCGGCTCTCCCGAAGATATTTGTTTCGAGGCTCTATCACCCGGCCCGCTCACTCGTCCTCCTACGCTTTGCGTCGTGGGTCGCCCCACGACGCCCAAGGCTAGACTTCCTGGGGGTGGACTCCTCCCAGGGTAGGACTTGCTCGAGTTGTCGATGTCTACTGCTCTCGCTCACCTACTTGCTCCCGCCGGTCTTAACCGGCGCATCCGAACCCAAAAATCTGGGCTCGCACGACTCCCGATCTCCCGATCTCCCTGTGAAATCTCGATCGCACGCGGTGGCCTGGGTCCGCTACGGTAGTTTCTGCGATTCAGGCCGCAGTTCGGCAGCCAAAGTTGTGATGAATCGTTGGTGGGCTGCGGGCAGAACGTCGCTGAAGCCGCCCGCGTAGCTCGCAAGGTCGACGTCGACGCTGGTGGCAAACGGAGCAAACGGACGAAACGGAGCTAGTCGAGGAAACGCCATCAATACCGCCGGTACTTCAGCTAGGGCGCAGCTAGCGGCGGACCATGTCTTTTTTTCGCGCGCCAAGCTCGGTCGCGAAACTCCGCGTTCCGGCGTCGATTTGTGACGGGTCGCGGCGGCTTCGAGTAACTACTGTCTCGGTGACGGTGCGCCTGCTAGGCTGCAGCTTCGATGGTCAGGGTTCGGGCGGGTCTGTGGTTGCTGCTGGCGCTCGGTTGCGGAGCCAGAACCGGGCTCGTGTCAGGCTCGGACGAAGACCCGCCCGGGTCCGTCGATGAAGGTGGGCTCGGCAGCGACGACACCGGCGGTGCTCAGGGCGGCGTGCCGGGTGCGGGTCGGGGCGGCGCCGGCGGACACAGCGCGGGCGGTTTGAACGGCGGCGGCTTCGGAGGTCGCGGTGGCGGCGGCGGCGGCGGCGCTGGCGGTGTGGCGGGCAGAGGCGGCGCGGGTGGCTTCGGCGGCGTTGCCGGCCGCGGTGCTGGTGGCGGCGCAGGTGGCGTGGCCGGCCGCGGTGGTGGCGGCGGCGCGGCTGGTGTAGCGGGCAAAGGCGGCGGTGGGAGCGGTGGCGTGGCGGGCAAAGGTGGGAGCGGTGGCGTGGCGGGCGGTGGCTTTGGCGGCGTTGCGTTCGGCGGTGAAGGCGGCGCGGCGCTGGGCGGTGGCGGCTTCGGCGGCGAAGGCGGCGCGCCGCTCAGCACCGCGTGTGAGCTCGTCGGCGACGATCCGCGTGTCGCCGGCATCAAGCTCGACGAAGTCTCGAGTCTAGACGCCAACGATTTCGTGATTGGCGACGTGAAGTCGTACCACTGGACGGTGCAGACCGAGGACTGCGACGCGGTCGTGCAAGACGCGGAATTCAAGCTGCAAGGGGCTGATTCCCAAGTCGTGAAGTTTCAGCCTTCGCGGCCGTCGTTTTACCACTTCACGCTCGAGGTCACGGGCGTCGGCGGCGACCATGCGTCGTGCAAGCTCGAGGTGCCGGTGGAGGGCATCGGCATGCGCGTCGAGCTGTGCTGGGACACCAGCACCACGACCGACCTCGATCTTTACCTGCACAGTCCGTTCAACCGCGACCCGTGGTTCACCGCCGGCTCGACCAGCATTGCGCTCGGGCTGAGCAGCGAGACCTGCAACACCTCCAACTGCGCGGCGGACCTGCGCGGGTTTGATCGCGTGGATTGGGGCTATGCGGACTCGCCGCTGGGCGCTTGCAACACGCCGTCTTTCGAAGGTTTCACGAATTTTGGTCGTTGCCCCAACCCGCGCGCGGCCGACGACAACAATCAGCAAATCGCCAACGGCACGACCGAGCGCATGCAGCTGGACAACCCACGCGAAGGCGAAACCTTCCGCGTGATGGCTCAGAATTTCAGCAACCTGCCGGCGCGTCCGCACGTCTTCGTCTATTGCGGAGGCGAACGGGCAGGCGCATTCGACGCGCCGCTTCGCCCACGCGACTTCGTGAACGCACCGTACGGCGCCTTCGGCGTGATGTGGCGGGCGACCGACGTCACCACCCACGTCGACGCCGCCGGCATCGTCTCGTGCAGCGCCGTGCCAGTGGCGAACGGCGTCACCCTCGACGACTCGAGGTTCTGAGCGTCCGAGCCGTCTTCGGCGACGCCGGAAGCGGGAACGGCACCGGGCGGACATCCATCCAATCGTGAAATGGTTAGTGTTGGCGGCAGCGGTTTTGGATGCTCGGCGGCTTCAGCGATTGGCGGGTGCCGAGCATCAAGGAGCTACAGACGCTGGTTTTCGAGGGCAAGTTCAGCCCCGCCATCGATCCCGTCACGTTTCCGTCCGCGACTCCCGAAGCGTACGACTACTGGTCCTGCAACGCACACCCGATGCGCCCGGGTTGGGCCTTCAACGTGCGCTTCGCGGACGGCGCCAGCGAATCGATTCCGGCCAGCGACACCGAGCGCGTGCTGTGCGTCCGCTGATTTCGCGGCGAGCTACGGCCACATCATGCGCTACGCAAACGCGGTCACGACGTGCGCGCGCATGCGATTGTCGAAGTCGGCCGCGCCAAAACAGGCCGCCAGTGCGTCAGCCGCCACACCGGTAATTTCGTCCAGCCCGGTCGGGGCGCGCGCTTCGATTTCGCCGCGCAGCGGTGTGCCTTTGCACAAGCCGAACGCGACGTGCGCGGCGGACGGCGCGCGCGTCACCTTGTCGACGGTCTGGATCTCGATGCTGCCGAAACCGGCCAGGCCGAGCTCGCGACGGATGACTTCGACGTCGTGGTAGCCGAACGGCGTGCGCTCGAAGAAGCGCGGCGGGTCGTTGGGGAACAGCGCGGCCACCGCGCGCGTCACCACGTCGGACACTTCGTTGTCCTCGAGCGAGCCCCAAACATTGAACACGTAGCGCCCGCCCGGCCGCAGCACCCGCAAGGCTTCGCGGTACGCCGCCACCTTGTCGGGCAGAAACATCACCCCGAACTGGCAAACCACGGCGTCGACCGACCGGTCGTCGAACGGCAGCTGCTGTGCGTCGGCTTGCCGCCAGGTCACGCTCGCGCCGCCGGCTTGCATTTCGCCTTGGCGCAGCATGGCTTCGTTCAGATCGGTCGCGATGACTTGCACCGTCGACGGCAACGCCTTGAGCAACGCGCGCGTGACAGCGCCCGTCCCGGCCGCCAGCTCGAGCACGATGCCGTCGCGCAAATCCGCCAAGCGCCGCGCGATGTCGTCCGCATACGGCTGGAAGAGCAGAGGCACCAGGTACTGCTCGTAGATTGCCGGAACTGAACCTGCGAAAACTGCGTCGCTGCTGGCCATGGTCTCTCCTGCGCGCGAGCCTACTCCAGCGACAATTCCTGCCCAAGTCAGAAAGCCCCGCTCAGAGGGACTAGATCTACATGTCGTCGCCAGTGCGAGTGCGCGCGTCGAGCGATAGCATCTGACTCACCAGGCACTGCTCGCTGCTCCTCGCGACGGGCGGCGCCTGGCTAATTCCTACTTAACCGCCGTTTACCGGCGCGAGGGCCGACGTGCGCTCGCGCCACGGAGAAGCCATGCAACACCTCTCGCTTCGGTCGTTTGCGCCACTGATCGTCGGCATCGTGCTGGCAGCCGCCTGCGCTTCGGATCCGCCGGAAACGTTCGGCAGCACCGCCGCCGGCGGCAGCGGGTCGAGCAGCGCGGGAACCCCAGCCACCAGCAGCGCGGGCACGACGCCGGCAAGCGGCGGCTCGAGCGCCGGGGTTTCGAGCGCTGGCGGCGCCGTAGGCAGCCCGACCGCCGCAGGCACGAGCGCGGGCGGTGCGGCGGGCGTGCCGGCCAGCGCTGGCAACGCCGGTAGCGGCACGCCGAACGGCGGCGCAGCCGGCAGCGGCGGGGCCGCGCCGTGCGAAACCGTCGATTGCGTCGTCGGCACGCCGAACCAGCATCAAGACACGCTGAAGAGCGCGTTCATGCTGTTCGGTTGCTACAAAAAAGCCGCGCAAGACTGCATCACGATTCCGGACGGCGTGCAGTGCCCGAATACCGACAACAAAAACATGCCCTACGAGCAACGCGGCATCACCACCACGCAAGCGTTTGCGATCGGCGGCGTCGCGGGCAAAAAGTACGCGCTCAGCATCAAGGTCAACGGCATCGCCGAAGCCAAGTACTACGAGAAGGGCGTGCGCGCGCAGGGCGACGGCGACCCGGCCAACCCCGACGCGCTCGAAGGCATCGACACCTTCTATACCGGCGGCAACCCGATCGATTACGAGTACTACAACGTTTACAAGCTGACGTCGCTCGACGCCAAGGGCATCGAAATCAAGCACTACTACTTGAACTCGTTCCCGCGCACGAACACCCCGTACGAGCATCACCAAACGTTTCCGATCGCGTTCGAGCACGAGGTCGAGGTCGTGGGGGGCGGCAGCATTCAGCTACTCGCGGCCGACTCGAACTGCCACGCCATCGATAATTGCGGGATTGGCTTTCACACGACGTCTTGCCAAAACAGCGCCGGCCGCGCCGTGCCGAGCGAGCCGGATTTGAAGCTACCGACGACGTGGCTCGGCAAGAACATGTCGGAAATCAACCTGTTCGGCGCCAGCGACCAGCCGTTCCACTCGCAGGTCATGCACCTGCGCGTCAGCGGCGTGAAGCCGATGTGACGTCGCCTCGCCCCGTCTCGCCTCGTTTACGGAGCCCCAACGCCATGAAACATCATCTCTACCGGCACACGTTGCTGGCAGGTTCGATTGTCTGCGCCGTCGCGACCGCCAGCAGCCGCGCCCAAGCCGACGTCACCTTGGCCAAAGTCGACGGCTGGGAAGTGACGACGCAGGGTCGCATGAGCGCGTTCTTCAGCTACGGCTGGGGTGACTCTTCGCCGATCGCGCAAGCCGGCGAAAATATCCCGCTCGGCGCCGGCCTCAGCACCGGCTCGTTCGGTAGCCCGGGCGGCACGGACGCGGCCGGCAACCTGAAGCAAGGCACGTTCAGCAGCATGCGCCTACGCAGCGGCTTCGTACCCAACGTGCTCGGCTTCAGCCTGCGTCGACAGATTGACGACGCCACCAGCCTCGAGCTGCACTCGTCATTGTGGGCAACGATCGAAACCGAGTCGCTGCGCAAAACCACGCCACCCATCACCTACCTCCAAGAAGGCTACGCCAAGCTGCGCGGTGGCTGGGGCGCCGTGACGGCCGGGCGCTCGCTGGATCTGTTCTCACGCGGCGCGACCGAGACCGACTTTCTGTACGGCCACGGTTACGGGCTGGGTTTCGGCGGGCAGATCGACAACTACGGCCCGGCCAACGGCTTGATCGGCTTCGGGGTGATCGCGTCGTTCTTTGCGCCCGGCATTGCCTACGAAACGCCGAGCTTGGCAGGCTTCGTGCTAACCACGGCGGTCTACGACCCAGCGCCGCTGCCCGGTGGCTACGAAGCCGTGCGCAGCGCGCGGCCCGAAGCCGAGCTCACCTACGACGCCGCCTCCGGGCCGTTCAAGCTGCACGTGTTCGCCAACGGCGAATACCAGAAAGTCTACAAGCAAAGCTCCGACGACTCAGCCACCTCCGCCGGCGTTGGCTACGGTTTTCGCGCCGAGCTGGGGCACGCGCACCTGGGCGCGTCCGGGCACTACGGCAAGGGCCTGGGCTTGCACTACGCGCTCGAGAGCAGCTCGGTCAGCGTGTCGCCGCAATTCGAGCTGCGCACGTTCGACGGCTACTCGGTGCTGGCTCAGTACGTGCTCGGCGCCTTCGACTTGAATGCCGGTGGCGGCATTTCGCGCGTGCAGCTGCTCGACTCCGACCGCCGCGACAAAACCATCGGCGTGCCGCGCTACGAAGCCGCCTATTTTGCCGGCATCGTCTATCACTACACGCCGAATTATCACGTCGACCTAGACTTCCTACAAGCCGACACGCGCTGGCGATTTGGCGAAAAGCAGAAGGTCAATTTCTTGAACTTCGGGCTCGTCGCCAGTTTCTAGTTTCGTGGTTTTCACCTCGGGCCATGCCCGCTGTAGCTGCGCGGCAGCGCGCCTTCGGCCTATGGCTACCGACTAAGGCGTGATGGCGGTGGCGACGTAGCTCTTGAAGCCGTAGTCCCCGGCGAAGCTCGCGCCGCCGCCCTTCCAAAAGCCGATCCCGGGGTTGCCCGTCTTCCACACCGCACCGCCGATCGCGCTCACGTCAGCCGTGTTGAGCGTGACTCCGTTCAGGCGCGTGGTGATGATATTGCCGCGGATCTCGGCGGAAAAAACGTCGCCGTCGTGCACACCGGCGTTGCTGCGGCCGCTGCCTTGCCCGGAAACGTAGGTGTAAGAGCTGAGCGCTCCGTTCCAACGCACAATCTCGGCGTAGGCGCCGTCGTGCGCCAAGTTGCATTCGTAGCCGTGCGCGTCGTGAGCGGAGTCGGACCAGCGCAGCAAGATTTCGATCTCGCGCGTAGAGGTCGTCGCGAACGCCGGATCTTTGCGGACCACGGCCGACGCCGATTGGTCCGGCGGAAATCCGGACAGGTATGCGTACGAATCATCGTAGGCGCCGGTGCCTTGCTGCGTGCCGTACGCGTTACCGGCCGACGTGTTGACCAACGTCCAATCGACGCCCACGTGCTTCCAGGCGCCGTTCTCGGAAATCGGCGACTCCGTGAGGTCGAAGGTCGTCGAATACGAAATGGCTCCGGCGCTTCCCGACGTTCCTCCACTTCCTCCAGCGCCGCCGCTACTCTTGCTGCCGCCGTTACTCGTGCCGCCGCCACCGGCGCCGCTGCTGCCGCCGATGTCGCTCTTGCTACCGCCAGTGTCGTTCTGACTACCGCCAGTGTCGCCCTTGCCTCCGCTGGTGTCGCTCTGGCTACCGCCGGTGTCGCTCTTGCTACCGCCAGTGTCGCTCTTGCTACCGCCAGTGTCGCTCTTGCCTCCGCCGTTCGGCGATGCCCCGCCAGCGCCGCTCGTGATCGCGGCCGCTCCGGCGCTGGCTTCCGGCAGCGTCGCCGGGCTACTTGCGCAGGCAGCTGCGGCCACCGCGCTGCCCCAGCCGAACAGACAAAGCCTCGAGCGCATGCAGCCGACATTAGCGCGGCGCACTTCGGTCGACCAGCGCCGAGGCGGCAGTCCGCTTCGGCCCTGTGAAGGCGCGTCGCGCGGCCGTGCTCCGCTCAGGGACAGACGACGGCTTCGAAGCTGCCGCTGACGGAGTTGTGGGAATCGTAGGTCATGCTCACGCCGCCGCGCAGCGTGGTACTGGTCACTTCGTCGACGCGCAGGCTGCCCTGGGTCGCGACCAGATTGTCACTGGTGCTCTCGACCACGAAGGTGCCGTTGCGCTGGAGGCTCAACGGATAGCTGCCGATCTTGCGCGGCACGTTGAGAATGAGACTGTTGCCCGGAGCGGGCGCACCACACTCCGAGGCCGGAGCCGTGGCATAGACGTCGACCCAGAAATTTTGATCGTCCGAAAGAAAAGCGTCTGTCTGCGCAGTGGCCAGCGTCCAATCTAGCCCACCTACCTTGCCGCTGAGCGGGGCGTCAGCAATGCCGGCACCGCCGTCACCCGCGTCGTCGCCTCCGCCGCAACCCACAAGCAGCAGGCACGCGATCGAACCCATGCAAAGCCAGCGCATGCCGTCGAGACTAGCCAATTATTCCGACGCTCGGCAAGCGCAGGAACGTAGACCGGCTTTCCGAAGCGACGAGCTAGGGCGCGGGCGCGTCGTTGAGCGTGGCGCGGAGGCGTTCCAGCTCGGCGGTGCGGGCGCGCAGCAAGCCGGAGCCGAGCGCCTCGTCGACCACCTTCAGCGCCTGCGCGGTGTCGCCAGCCGCCAACAGCCAGTCAATTTGCGCCAGCATGGCTTCGCCACGCAGTGAGCCATTCGGGAAGCGCACTGTCGAGCCTCGCTCGCAATGAACGCTTGGAACTTTTTACGCGCGTCGTGCAGCCTGCGGTACACGGTCGCCTCGGGGCAGCCCAAGATCCCCGCCAGCTCCACGCCGCCCTGCCCTTCCAGCTCGTACAGAACGAACGCCTCGCGCTCGAGCGCGCTGAGCTGGCTCAAGCCGGCCTGCAGCAAGCGCTCGGCCCGGCCCGGTTGGTGTTCGTCCCACACCACGTCTGCGCTGATTTCGAGCGCCAGGAGCTGGCGGATGCGCTTGGCAAAGCGAGCCTTCTCGCGCGAGCGGCGGGCTTGCGTGACGGCCAAGCGGCAGAGCCACGTCTTGATCGCGGCTTCGCCGCGAAACTTGTCGAGCGAGCGAAACGCTTGGAGAAACACCTCTTGTACCGCGCGTCGAGCGCCTCGGGCGCGACACCGAGCCGCTGCAAGAAATTCGCGGTGCTGCGCGCGTAGCGTGAGTACAGCGAAGCCCAGGCCGCCTCGTCGCCCGCTACGCAGCGCGATACGATTGCCTCCTTGGGCCGCTTCCGGAATCACTGAGTCGTCTGACCCGGCAAACCTTCGGTCTCGGTAAAAAATTGTTCGCGTCCTCGCTTGCGCCACTCAGGTAGGTACGCGCGTGTAGTGCAGGTTCACGACGCCGGTTGGGTAGGTCGTGGCTCCGTTGAGCTTGAACCGGGTCAGCACATTGGCGGGGAACAGCCGCTTGCCGCCGCCGACGGCGATTGGATAGACCAACAGGTGCAGCTCGTCGACCAGATCATGCTCGAGCAAGGTGTGAACGAGTTGGCTGCTGCCATCGGTGAGGATGTTTTTCCCGGCCTGCGCCTTGAGCGCGCGAACAGCCTCGACGACGTTGTCGCGAATGACCGTGGTGTTGCGCCAGCGCGGATTCTCCAACGTTTTCGAGACGACGTACTTGGCCGGCGCATTCATCATGTCGCCGAACGGCTCGCCTGCGGGCATCGGCTCGAACGCGTCGGCGTGACCGACGTAAGTGCGACGGCCGAGCAGCAGCGCATCGGTGTCCTTCATCATCGTCGCGAAGTAGGCCCCAATCTCGTCGTGCCAGTACGGCAACGTCCAAGCGCCGTGGGCGAACCCGTTGTCGTGATCCTCGTCGGGGCCGCCGGGGGCTTGGATGACGCCATCGAGCGTGATGAACTCAGAAACGATCAGCTTTCTCATTGGTCTATTCCTTGGTCCTATGCGTTTGCAGGCCAATTTGCCTGCTCCTGAACAGGCGACGAACAGACCCGGTGCCGATCGACACCCGGTTCGACTTTTTTACGAATGCCGGCCGCCCGCCGGCCGAACAGCTGGTTCCAGCCTTACTCGCCGCACATGCGAGCCAACCAGTCCGTGACGGACGGCACCGTGATGCTGCGCTTCAACGCCGGATTCAGCGTGAGCAGCCCGACCGATTTTCCGTCCGCCGCCAAAACGACGGGCGGATGAGTTGCAGCCGTATTGCAGGCCGAGGTGTCGTCGTGGTTCGAGCCGTAGGCGGCAAACTTGTTGCGGATACTGGTCGCCGACTGATGCGAGCCGTGCTCACCCAGCATGTTGAAGACCGAATCCTGACGGTGCTCGTCGCACAGGCAGCCGAGGAACACTTCACGGTTGGCGCCTCCGAACAAGCTCAGCTCATCGGCGGCCGCCGCCTCTGGAGCCTCATCGCGCGACGGCTCCGCGGCACCGGTGGAAGCTTGTCGGCTATCGCGCAGCTTCCGCAGCTCGGTCAACACCTTGTACTGCAAGCGCAGCCGCCGATGCTCCAGCGCGCGTTGCTCACGCTCGATGTCGTGGTCGCGTTTGGCCTCGCTGTGTCGTGGCGCGACAACTGGGCCGGACTCGGCACAAGCAGTCACCAAACAGCTGATACTTAGGGTGCTCGCCAGCACCCACGCAAATCCCGGTTGCATCGCGCTTCTATGTCCGTAGCCCCGTCAGGCCTTCACGCCGCCTGCTCACATCCGTGCACTCTGACGCAGCCCCGCTACTGATTTCGCGCAAAGCACCAATCGCAACGGAAAGGTTCAGTGGGCACGAAACAAGCGCCAACGCTCGAACCCCGCCTTCAACCGCAACGCAATCGCCTCGAGCCCTCAACCACCTCTTCGCTCCAGAGCCCCACGCTCCAGCGAACGCTCACGCCCAGCCACGCTCCAGCGAACGCTCACGCCCAGCCCTCGCTCCAGCGAGCGCCCACGCCCAGCCCACGCTCCAGCGAACGCTCACGCCCAGCCCTCGCTCCAGCGAGCGCCCACGCCCACGCCCGCGCCTTCCCCCTCGCCCTCGCTCACCGTTTTCGGCGGCGGATTCGCGATTTTAGATAGTATCATTTGATACTATCTAAAATCGGTATTTCCGCCTTTTTGCCGACGACCCGCGCCGCCGAGCTGCACGCAATCCACACACGCGAGCGGCCGTCGGACGGTTGGGGCTGCCACGCCGTGGCTTGATTTGCAGAAGCTACCGTGTCGGCGCGGGGCCACAATGACCGCCGCCGCGTTTGACGACCGCCGCCGCGTTTGACGACCGCCGCCGCGTTTGACGACCGCCGCGACGAAATGCCGAACGGGGCGGCGCGGGCGCGAGCATAAACCTGGTCTAGTTCGGAGCGCGCGCGCTCTTACTTCGTGCCAGGAGGTTCCGCGGTGAGCAGGAGCGCAGTTCGCAGCTCGGGTTTTGTGTCGTTAGCGAGCACGGCCGCGTTGGCGCTGGCTGCCGGGGGCGCGGGCTGCACCGACAGCGCTGCTGCGGATCCGGACAGCGCGACGGCGGGCGTGGCGGGGGCGGCGGGAGCGAGCGCGGGCGGTTCCGTGAGCGGAGGCGGCGGCGCGGGCGTGAGCGG
>FSUE01000863.1_pt1 | contig 20428 bp, 18 predicted proteins | sample 1637031 | NCBI WGS metagenome assembly FSUE01 (sample SAMEA3914819, study PRJEB12502) | metagenome | biome: forest; material: soil | place: Canada | collected 2010-06-26 | depth 0.3 m | reverse complement strand
TGTCTTCACAACCCGCGAGTAGAAGCCGCGCGAACGCCAGCGCCCGCGGCAGAAGCTGGGATCAGTTCCATTCACGACCAGCGCGCAGTTCGACAGTCAGAACGATCGTCATTCGGCTCTTGGCAGCTGGTCATGCGTCGCACCCTGGCCTACACCTACGGCATGACGTCGAGCTGGTCGCGATCGCTGCCTGGTCTCTTTACACTCTTCGGGGTGACTTCCGCGCTCGGCTGCGGCTCGGGCGTGCGGGTCGAGCCGGTCAGCGTCCAAGCCGCGCCGCCTGGGCGCGTGATGGCGGTCGTGTCCGTGAGCGATCGCGGCGCCGCGCCGGAGGATCTCAGCCCCGAGAATTTCGAGGTTCGCGAAGGCGACGTCGCGCTCGATCCCACGCAAATCGAGCTAAGGGTGCAGTCGCTCGGCGAAGTGCAGGGCCACGAAGCCGTCGTGTTGGTCGATGGCAGCCGCGCGTTCACCGACGCCGAGCGCGCGCCGCTCGGCGCCGCGTTGTCGCGCATGGTCGATCGACTGCGCTTTCACCAGGCTGTCACGCTGCTGGCGTTCGATGGGTCGCCCGAGCTGCGGCTGATCGCGCGCTTTCTGCGCAGTCAAATCGCGGCGCCGCTCGGCAAAGATCCAGGCATCGAGCGGCTGCTCGGCAATCGGCCACGCGACAACTCGAGCAGCCTGTACTCGGCGATCGTCAATCGCCGCAAGGCGCTCGACGCGCGGCTCCCCAAAAACGCGCTCGTCGAGCCGCTGGGCAGTCTGATTGTCGTCGCCCGCGGGCCCGATCTGGCTGGTCGCGCCGACGAAGCCGCCGCACGCGCCGCGCTCGCAGGCACGCGCAGCTTCTTGCTCAAGGTCGGCATCTGGTCGAAAGATACGAGCATCGACTGGATTGGCGACGACGGCACGCGCGCGGCCGCGTCGCTCGGCACCCTCGGCACGCCGGTCGACGAGCTGGCGCGCGCGGTCGACGAAGTCTATTTGCGCAGCTACCTCGTCTCGTATTGCTCGCCCGCGCGTGCCGGCCGCCGCACCGTCGAGTGGGTCGTCAAGTTGCACGACGAAAGCGGCAAGACGCGCCAAGCCGAGGCCGCCACCGAGGTCGACACCACCGGCTTCAACGCCACTTGCCGCGCGCAAGCGTCACTCCAGGGCGCGCTCTGAGCTGTAACGAACACCGCCCGAGCTTCAGCGACCGGTCCTAGCCGACGCCAGTTGCTGGCAAACCGGCGCCGGCCCATGGTGCGGGCGATGGCCAAGCGGAACCAGAAGCAAAAGCTGAAATCGAAGGACGCGGCGCCGAACGGCGCGCCGGTGCGGACGCCCGAGGCGATCGCGGCAGCCGAGGATCACGTGCGCGGCGTGCTGCAGTTTCTGGGCGAAGACGTGAAGCGCGAAGGCTTGCTCGACACGCCCGCCCGCGTCGTGCGCGCTTGGGGTGAGCATTTCTCCGGCTACAGCCAGGACCCCGCCCAGTACTTGGCCAAGACCTTCGAAGAAGTCGAGGGCTACGACCAGCTGGTGCTGGTCAGCGACATCGAGCTGTTCAGCCACTGCGAGCACCACATGGTGCCGTTCGTCGGCAAGGCGCACGTCGCGTACATTCCGGATGGGCGCGTGGTCGGCTTGAGCAAAGTCGCGCGCGTGGTCGACGTCTTCGCCAAGCGCCTGCAAGTTCAAGAAAAATTGACCGCGCAGATCTGCAACGCGATCCAAACGCACCTCAAGCCGCAAGGCGTCGCGGTGATTTTGCAGTGCCAACACTTCTGCATGTGTTACCGCGGCGTAAAGAAGCCGGGCTCGTGGACCACGACCAGCAACCTGCACGGCATCTTCTTGAAGGATGCGGCGTCACGCATGGAGCTGTTCACGTTGATCGGCCTCAAACGCGAAATTGGGGCCTAAGCGCGCGGCCGACCGACGACACGTTGCCAGACCGCAAGCCGCAACGCTTCGCCACGCCCGCTTCGCCATGGCGCGTGCTCGAGCGCGGAAGCGGCAGAGTGCGGCCCCTTGCGCGCAATTTCGTAGTCAACGGCTTCGACCGCGGCTTCGACGCTCGAAAAGCGCTCCTGGACGCGGCCGTCGATGCTGACCTCCCAGCGCTTACCGCGCGCAGCGCGCGACAGAATCGTCACTTCGCTCGGCACGCCTGGCCGCCGTTCGAAGTGCAGCCCCAGCCCGTGCCGGCCGAGCGAGAACCACGCGTTGCCCGAAATCGCCCGCACCTCGGGATTGGCTTCGAGCGTGAGCGGGTCGAAGCTCTCGGCGCGCTCTTGAATCTGCGGCAACGTGAAGCTGCCGGCCTCGAGCTCGAACCCCGGATGGTCGAGCAAGATCTGCTGCCAGGCGCGCCGGGCCAGGCTGACGTCTTCGCCCTGCAGATCGAGCTCGCGCGGTACGCCGAACAGCGACGGCAAGCCGCATAGACTGAGCTGCGAGACGTCGACGAAGTCCAAAATCAGGCAATCCTTCTTGTCTGGGTGCAGGCGCGTTCCGCGACCGACGCATTGCGCGTACAAGCCCTCGGAGCGCGTGGGTCGCGCCATCGCGATGCATGACACGCCCGGGTCGTCGAAGCCTTCGGTCAACACCGCCACGTTGCACATCACCTGCACCAGGCCGGCGCGAAAGTCGGCCAACGCCTGCGCGCGCACGTCGGCCTTCATTGCGCCGTGCACGATGCCGGCCGGTACCCCGACCAGGTTCAAGGCCTGGCACAGGTTGCGCGCGTGATTGACGGTGACGCAAAACGCGATCGTGCGGCGGTCCCGCGCCAGCTCCTGGATCGAGCGCGCCACCAGCGCGTTGCGCTCTTCGATGTCGACGGCCTCGGCCAATTCGTCTTCGCGAAAGTCGAGGCCGCTCGGCGACAGGCGCGTCAGGTCGGCGCTGGTGGTAACGCGAAAGCCGCGAATTTTCGACAAATAGCCGTCGGCGATCAGCTCGGGCAGCGACCGCGAATAGACGATGCGCTCGAACACCGCATCCAGACCTTTGCCGTCACCGCGCGCTGTCGTCGCCGTAAAGCCCAAGAGCGTGCCGTTCCAATTGGCGTCGAACGAACCGAGCTGTCGCAACACGCGCAGGTTGTCGTCGGCTGCCGCGTGGTGACATTCGTCGTAGATCACCAGGCCGAGGTTGCGGCCGCGCATCACCTCGGCCAGCCGCTCTTCGTGCAACGACCGGATGGAGCACACCAGCACCTTCGCGTCATCCCGCGCCCGTTCGGCGCCGCGCTCAATCGCCACCACCCGCTCGCCGCCGAGCGCCTGCTGCAACTTGTCGCGAGCCTGAAACAGCAGCTCCTCGCGATACGCCAGCACCAGCACCTGCCGCTGAGCCAACCTTGCCAACTCCGAAAAAATCACCGTCTTGCCCGCCCCCGTCGGCAAGCACACGACCATCCGCTTGCTCCCTCCCCGCCGCGCCGCCAGCACGGCATCGATCGCCTCACGTTGATAGGGCCGCAGCGTCACTCCCCCCGAGTATACGCACCGAATCCACCCGCGCCCTCACCCGCCCCACGAAACTTCCCCAGACAAAAGCCGGGCGCCCGGCGACGGCGAATGCGCGCAAAGGCGCGCGCCCGCCCCAACCACCCTCCAGAAATTCCGGGACAAATTTTGGATTCCAATAGTATCAATTGATTCAATTGATACTATACAAAACCATTCCTCGCACCCGTTCCGCGCTGCCACCCTGGGTGCTGTGACAGGACATCGTTGACACTTTTGTGACAGGACATCGTGGACAGTCGCCGTACCCCCGTTCCGCGCTGCCACCCTAACCCTGCACCCTAACCCTGCACCCTGACCCCACACCCTGACCCTGCACCCTGCACCCTGCACCCTGCACCCTGCACCCGCACGCCCGCTGCCCCGGATTCACCGACTGCCGCTACAGTAGCTTCTGCAAGTGGGCCGCGTTTCGGCAGCCGACCGAGTTGAGACGAATCGGCAGCTCACTTCACGACGGTGCGCGGCCCGCAGGAGCCGTCGATGCAAATCAGGGGCGAGCAGCAGTCGGCGTCGGCGCCACATTCGCCGCACACGCCGTGGTTGCAGGCTTGGTTGTGGCAGTCCTCGCACGAGCCGCATTCGCCGCCGCCCGCGCCACCTGCGCCGGGGCAGTCGTCGCCCGCGCGCAGCACGCCGCGATCGTAGTGAATGTCGGTGACGTCGCTGGCGCGGAAGTTACCGGCGAAGATCGAGCCGTAGATGGCGTTCTTTGCCGACCACACCAGCTGCTCGGAATTGGCCGCGTACAACTCGCCCGCCAGCCGCACGTCAGCCGACAAGGCGAGCTTGGCGGTACCGCCGATGTAAGCGCGGCTCAGCGCCGGATAGTTCGGCGAACCAAACACGAACGTGTCCGAGACGCTCAGCGTGCCGGCGACGAACAGATCCAGCTCGGCCTCGGGATCGAGCACGAAGGCGAGCGGTGAGCTGGCTTGCACGTCGCCTTCCACGTAAAGCGCCGTGCGACCGTGCACGTAGATCGTCAGTGCCAGGCTGCTCTTGATGCTCGTGAAGTAGAAGTTGCCGCACGGCAGGTCGAGCCGCAGTGCGCTCTTCGGCTTCTCGAGCGCGGCTTCGTCGAGCCCGATCGTGGCGTTGTCGTTGTTGGGAGCGCGGTGCGCCTGCACGATCGCCGCGACCGGAACCAGGTGGTTCTGCGAACAATCGCAGGCGGGCGGCACGGCTTGCACGGTCTCGGTTTTGCCCTTCACGGTCACACCCTGCAGCGAGCCGACGACGTAAGCGGGTCCAGCAACCGTAAACGGCGTGCTGGCTTGCCAGCTGCCGCCCAAGTGAAGGTCGGCTTTCACTTCGCTGGCGGGGCCGGAGCTGGCGTAGCTGTCGGTGCCGGCCACCCACAGCGTGCCGCCGACCGTCACCGCTTCCGACCAGTTCGTCACGTCGCGATCGACGCCCACGCCACCGCCGAGCTCGCCGGGCTTGTACGGGCCGGTCGTACTGTCGAAGGCGTCCGTGCTGAGCTTGGCGCTGACGTTCAAGTCGGTGCACGAGCACAACGAATAGCGGAAGGTGGTTTGGGCCAGCGTGCCCAAACATTTGTCTTTGTCGTCGCCGGTGCTGAGCGGCGGGCCGCCGTTGGCGCAATTCTTGGGACCGGCGCCGACCGGCACCGTGTCGACGCAGCGGCCATTGGCGCAGCCTTTGCCGTCTTGACAGGCGGTGTCGCAGTCGCCGCAGTGCGCGCTGTCATTGTCGAAGTCGACGCACGCATTGTTGCAAGCGGCTAGGCCGGGCACGCACTCGGCGGAGCACACGCCGGCCGAGCAAACCTCGTCGCCGACGCAGGCTTTGCCGCAAGCGCCGCAGTTTTTCGGATCGGCGTTGGTCGGAATGCACACGCCGTTGCACAGCGACCGGTAGATCGGACAGTCCGAGCTGGCATGTTGCCCGCCGTTGCCGATCGCCGGCACACCGCCGAGGTTCAGGCCTTCGCCGCCCTGATTGTTCGGGCCCGCTTCGGCGCCGCCAGCCGCTGCGGCGCCGGCACCGGCTGCGGCGCCGTTACCGTTGCCATTGCCATCACCATCGCTACCGCATGACATCGCCAGCACGAGGCTCGTGCCAAACAGCAGCGAAAACGCCCACGCGCGCGAAGTACGTTGCAACATCCGGGGCACCTCGCTCGGGTGAGTACGAGCGACGCCGTGGCGAGTCAACGAGGCCAAATGGTCGTTTGCGCTCGCGCTCATGTCCGGTTGCGCTCGCGCTCGCATAGTGGCGTACGACTACACGACCTGACGTTACTTTACGGATTTTACCGTCAGCTACTTCGGCAGCGACTGCTGAAACAAGCTCCAGAACCCGGGCATCGACAGCGGCTCTTGCGCGGCGTGGCCTTTGCCCATGGTGAGGCAAAGCTCGACCGGGAAACGCCCGCAGCCAGCGTAAGCGCGGCACACCGACTCGTCCGGCGCGGCAGGCGTTCCGGCGGTCAGCGTCCACGCTTTGTCGGTGCAGCCGTTGGCAACCAGCCAATGGTCGACCGCAACCTCGACGCTGTCGCCGTCTTTGTCTTCGTCGTAAAACGGGTTGGTGTGGTCGTCCAGGTCACTGACCATGAACGCGCTCAAGCCGTTGCCCTTGCACGTTGCCGCGCCGTTCAAGAACGACGGCTTGAAAGCGCCTGCGATCGTGCCGATGCCGCGCAGCACGTCACCGCGTTGGCAGGCGAGCAGCTGTGTCGACCCAGCGCCGCTGCCGAAGCCGACCGAGACGCCGGCTTCTGCCCGAAAATTCGTCGCTGCGAGCGCGGCGGCCCGTCTGGCTCAGCTCTTGTCCGAGAAAAACTGGCGCAGCGCAATCGTGGCGGCCGCGTTCACACAGCCGCGCATCTCGGCGATGTGCACGGCGACCTCTTCCCGGTCCGCGGCGCTCTCCGGCGTTGGTCGGTAGCGCTCATAGTAATCGAGCGCGGCTTGGCAATGCGCGGGGCCGAGCTGGCGCTCGGCTTGCGCCAGATTGAACAAAAACGCGGGCGCGGGGTAGGCGGGAGCGTCGAGCCGTCGGCATAGAGCTTACGCGCCAAGCTCATCGTCCCCGCCCCCCCGGGTGCTGGTCAGCCTACTCCCCAGAAAACGGGCGCAAGAATGATTTTTGATAATCTCAATTGATACTATTCAAAAACAAACTAGTCAGGGCATCCGTAGGGTTCGGGTTGCAAGCGGGCGGCGCCCGGTGGTGATCGAGCCGCGTTCCGGGATTTGGCTGGGAGTCAGCTAGGGGCGCTCACTGGTGGGTCCCGCGCTCCGCGAAAGAGACCCAACGTTAACCACGCCTCAGCCGCTGGGCGGTCGCTTCGGCGCCAAGCTCAAGAAGCTTTTCACCGTCGCCTCGGACAACTCACGCACCCGGTCGGCGGCCTGCACCAACGCCGCCGCCTGATTGTCGCGCGCGGGCGGAATGCCAACCAAGTGAACCCGGACACCGAACGCTTGCGCCTGCTCGACGCCGTCGCGAATGTCGTCGTCACCGGTCAGCAGCACCGCGTCGGCCATGGCGCGGTTTTTCGCCAGCATCACCAGATCTTCGACGAGCAGTTGATCGACGCCTTGCTGGCCCTGCGCCGTGACCTGACCCAGGCGCAGCTTCAGGTTGGGGCGGTAGGCCAGCGCAACGTGAGCCGCGTTCGGACCGGTCGAAGCGCCGTCGTACCAATAGATCCGCAACAGCGGCAACCCCGTCTCTTTCACCAAGTCGCCGAGCACGCTCAGCACGACCTCGTGATCGAGGTGCAATTGCGAGCGGGCAAGCTTGTCGCCGGCGATCAGCCGCGAGCCGGAAGCGAACAAGTAGCCCGCGTCGACGAATACCGCTGTTCTGTCCAAGCTAACATCCTACCGCGAGGGTCATGGCTCGTCTTTCAAGAGGCCGCGCGTGCTGCTGACGATCGGGGCACCGGAACCGTAAACCGTGTGCTCGGCTTCGAAATGACCGTCCGCCGCGAGCTGGACCACGAAGCGGCCACCGGCAAACAGCTCGAGCTCGTACCAAGCTCGGTCCACTTGCGCGGGGTTACGCGCGCCCAGCACCGTGGCGCCTCCGGCGGTCGGCTCGAGCTGAACGTCGAGCGCATCCGCCGAGAACGTGAGCTTGATCGGCGAGCCCTGCAGCGGCGTGTAGTCGGCCTCCGCAAGCTCGCCCGCGTTGATCGGCCCCGCAGGCGCGTGCCAGGTGCGGGTCGGCTGATAAACCAGATGGGCGCCCGCCAAACAGGCCAGGCCAACACAGCCAGTCGCTTCACCACCGGCACCAGCGACGTCGGCTCCGGCGCCGCTCGAGTCGCCTCCGGCGCCGCTCGCCCCGCCACGTGTCGGCTCACCGGCATTGCTGGTTGGTTGACCGCCGGCGTCGCTCGACTCGGGCACGCCGCCGCTAGGCGCCCCGGCGCTGTCGGACGCGTGCGGGCCGGAGCGTGCGGAGCCGCCGCACGCCTCGAGCACCAGCGCGATCGCCACCCAATGCGTCCTCACGCCCCTGAAGTATCGCGACCGCAGCGAGTTCGCAAGCCGTTCAGAATGTAACGATCGGCATCGAACCGGCTCGCTCCGCGACGATTCCGAGGCTGTGAACGCTCGTTCCAGGCCGCAACTGGGGCCGGCCGTGCTCGTCTTTCGGCAGGTGCCGGCAGTACTCTTCGAAGCACGACGAGCAGACCTCGAGCTGTCCGCCCATCTCCGAGAAATGGCGAATGTACTCGGCAAGCGGCTCGGAAAATCCTCGCGGCTTGACGCCGTCGGCGCCGGTGGGCGTGCCGAGCCTGGCCGATTCCAGCGACAGGAAGACGTGCACCGTGGCGCCGTTGGAAAGCGCCGCCAGCGCGACGCCGAACGCGATCGCCGCCTTGCGACCACCGTCTTCCAAGCTATCGGTCAGCACCACCAGCAACGAGCCGCTCATGCCCACCCAACGTCCGTCGGCCGCCGAGCATTAAGCTGACGCTCAAAACAGCAGTAGCTCGCCCTCGGCCGGCTCGTTCGTGCCGCCGACGTACGACAGCTCGGATTCTTCGAGCGTGCCGTCCAGCGTGGCGACGACGTCGCCGCGCCGTGTGCGCGCGCGGTACACGCGCAAGGCCGACGCTCGCGCCAGCTGCCCTTCCAACGCCTCCCTACCGATCGAGCTAGGTACGCCGGCCTGCAGCCGTGCACCGTAGGGTAGAAGCCGATTCTTGAATCGCCCCATCAGTTGATTGGCAAGCTCGCGTACCCAGTCGGCGTGTCGCCCGCGGAGCGCGACGTCGCCCTGCATGGCTTCGACGATCTCGGTCGGCACCGACAAGCTCAACTTGCCGTTCGCGCTCGGGCACTTGCCATCGCGCGCGCTGTTGAAGCTGATCACCGCCGACACCTCCGGCACGCGTTGCGGCTCGTTGCGAGCATCGCGCGGCAACGGCGCGATCGCGACGCCGTACACCTGAAAAAGGTCGACGAGCGACCCTTGCAACAGAGCGTCGACGATGCCGCGCAGACCGGGGGACGACGCGGACGGCTGATTTTTACTCGGGGACACTTTGGAAGTTTGGTCGGTACCGCGTGAGCGTCACAATTGCAGCAGGAGTTTAGGAAGACACGCCGCAAACCGCTCACGCCCAGCTTTACCTACACCGCGCGCATACGCAATTTGGGCTTGTTTCAATGGCGTGGGCGTTTCCGAGCCCCCACCCCCCAGCACGAAGCGCCGACCCGCATTGTGACATTTTGATGAAAATACAGCTCCTTCCGTGACTTCGGTGAACTCGAGGTGACACTATTGGGTCAGGAGTCAGTCAAAATGGCCAACGCAAGCTTGGGAACGGTCGCAATCTCGATGGCGCTTTGGTTAGCCGATTGGGGTGCCGGGCACGCCCAAGCCACGAAGGCGCTGACCGAGCCTGCAGCGGCCGCTGCACCGGCCGCGAAGAAGACGTGCCACGCCGGCCCACAGACGCCCGCCGACGAATCGGATCTCGAAGTCGTGGTGTGCGCGCACCCGCTGCCACGCTGAACCGCCCAGGCTATCCTGCCGCCCATGGCGCAGGGACGAGTCGTGCGGTCGGTCGTTGCAGGTTTTTTCGTATTGATGTTGGGCGGCACCACGAGCTGCGCGACCTCGTTCACTGGTGACGCGCAGTTTCCCGGCGGCGCGCTTGGCTGCTTCAAGCAGTGCCAGAAGATCGGCATGGAGATGGCGACGTACGTCTACGTCGGCGAGTACTCCACGGCGTGCGCGTGCAAGCCCAAGGTCGCAGCGGCCAGCCCGCAAGCAGCCTCGCGCAGCGACATCGAAGGCGCCGTGACCGCAGCGGGCGCTGGCGTGGAGCTGCAACGGCGCCGGATGGCCGACGCCCGCCAAGGTTCTGCTTGGGGTCAGACGACGCCGTTCGGTCCGCCGCTCGGTCCTCCGCCTTTGGGGCCGACGGCGCCGACGGCGCCGACGCCGGCTGTTCCGCGGTTGGCCCCGCCCTAATTACCGTGAGACCACTCAAACTTAGGCCGCCGGCCCCTAAGTCGCGGCTCACGGCTGCCGTTTGTCAGTCGGAATGACCGCAAGCCCGGCGAATCGCTTCCGCAGCGTCGCCCTCTTGGGCGAGGGCGGGATGGCGCGCGTGTACCTCGTCGTCAGCGAGGGGCTGGCCGGCGCCGACAAGCTGGTGGTGCTGAAGTTGCTCCGCCCCGAGCTTGCCCACGACGAGCCGCACCGCGCGATGTTTCTCGACGAGGCTCGCCTGGCCGTCAAGCTCGACCACCCGAACATCGTGCACACGTACGAGGCCGGCGAGCAGGGCGGGCTGTACTACCTGATGATGGAGTTTCTGGATGGGCAGCCGCTGAGTCGGCTGCGCCAGAGCAACGGCGTCGACCATTTCCCGCTGGCGCTGCATTTGCACGTCTTGGTTGGCTTGCTGCGCGGCCTGGCGTACGCGCACCAGCTGGTCGATCTCGATGGTTCGCCGTTGGCGATCGTGCACCGCGACGTCAGCCCGCAGAACGTGTTCGTCACCTACGACGGCCGCGTCAAGGTCGTCGACTTTGGCATCGCCAAGGCGGCGATCTCGCGCGAGCAAACCGAAGCCGGTGTCTTCAAGGGCAAGACCGCCTACGCGGCTCCGGAGCAGGCGATGGCGCTGAAGGTGGACCAGCGCGCCGACGTGTTTTCTGCCGGCGTCATGCTGTGGGAGGCGATCACCGGGCGACGCTATTGGGGCGATCGCCACGACGTTCAGGCATTGATGGAGCTGGTCAACGAACGCCTGCCGGCGATGCCCGAGATCCGCCCCGACGCGCCGGCGGCCTTGATACGGATCTGCGCGCGCGCGCTGAAATGGCAGAAAGAAGACCGCTACGCGACGTCGGCCGAGTTCGCCGACGCGCTCGAGGCATACCTGCAGGCGCAGCCCAACGCGCCCGGTCCGCGCGAGCTTGCGGCGTGGGTGACCGGGCACTTTGCGGCCGATCGCTCGGAGCTGCGGCGAAAAATCGAGGCGCGCGCGCACGCCACGCCGGACGCGACCGGCCAAAATTTCTTGGGCTTGATGGCGGCGGCGGCGGGGCCTAACTTCAAGACCTGGCGACCGGAGGCGAGCGCCAACGTGGCCGTGGCTGCAACGACACGGCCGCCACGCCACACCTGGCAGCGCTTGGGCTCGTGGGCAGTCGCCATCGCGGGCTTGGTCGCCGCTTTGGCGGCAGTCACCCACGAGTGGCACGCGGCGACGACGCGGGCGTCGGTGTCGTCGCTGCAGGCTGCCGTGGTCAAGCCCGCTGCGATCGCCAACCCGGACCCGCCGCGCGCACAGCCAGCGTCGCTCCCGGCCGGCACGGCGCCAGCCGAGGCCAAGCCGGCGCTCGCAGTTCGCGCAGCGGGCACGCCTGCCCCACAACCGACGCGGCCTCACGACGACCGCCGCCTTTCGCCGACCGTCGCCACCCCTCGCCCAAGCGCGGCGCCCGCCGCCAAGCCGCCGGCGATCTTGGACGAAGAAAGCCCCTATAGCCGATGAGCCGCAGCCTGCGTGCCTTCACGCGCGTCGCCACGCTGTCCGCTTTGCTGACGAGCGCGGCATTTTCGCAAGCTGCGACGCCGAGCGAGCTCGAGCAAGCCGACGCGCATTTCAAGCAAGGCGTTCAGCTGTTCAAGGCCGGCACGTACGACGCGGCGCTGGTCGAATTTCGCAAGGCCCAGACCACCGTGCCGGACTGGCACGTGCTGTTCAACATCGGCCGGACGTGTAGCGCGCTGCACGACGCCGCCTGCGCGATCAGCGCCTACCGCAGCTACTTGCGCGAAGGCGACCAGCTGCCGAGCGAGCGCGTCGCCGAATTGCAGGGCGAAATCGCGCGCCTGGAGCCGGCGGTCGGGGCCGTGCACGTGTCGACGTCAGAGCCCAACGCCGAGCTCTCGCTCGATGATCGCCGGCTCGAAAGCAGCGAGTCGACGACGGGCGTGCTGGTCAACATCGGCCGGCATCGATTCAGCGCGCGGTTCGCGAACGGCACCGTCGACTCGCGCGTGCTCGACGTCGCCAGCGGTGACGACGTCACGGTCTCGCTCGTGCCACCCCGAGCGCCAACGCCGGCCACGCCGCGTGAAGCCCCGGCACGCCGATCGTCGTTACCGCAACCGCCAACGGCGCCCGTGCGCGACGCGGCGCCCTTCCCGCTCTGGACCGGTTGGGTGGCCACGTCGGCCTTTGCTGCTGGTGGAACTGTGAGCGGACTCATGGCGCTGTCGTCACGCAGCCAAGCCAAGCGCGAAGCCGACGATTTGAACGGCCAGAGCGAGCTGGACGCCGCGAACGCCAAGACCCACCGGCTGGCCGCCGTCTCCGATGCGCTATTCGGCGCCGCCGCGGTCTGCGGCATCGTCACGCTGTATTTCACCCTGAAAGCGCCGCCGCGCCCGGCTTCGGCCAAGGCCCAGGTGGCGCTCGAGGTCGCCCCGGGCGCGCTGCGACTGGGATATCGGTTCTGATGCAGCGCTCGGTCATTTTCTTCCTGGTGTTGTTGGCAGCCACCCAGTCCGGCTGCTCGCTGGTGCTCGCTGACGACATCACGCAGTGCCAAACAGACGCAGACTGTTCGGCGAAGGGCGCGGCCGCAGCGACGACGGTTTGCCAAGCCAACCGGTGTGTGGCGAGCGAACCTGCGATGATGACCGGCTGGGAATGCCTGGGCAAGCTCGAGCCAATCCGCACCGATGCCAAGCGCAGCGTCAACTTGAACCTGCGCCTGACCGACTTGAAGACCAGCGGCCTGACCGGCCTGGCGGTGAACTATTGCTACTCGCTCGATCCAGCGTGCACGCCGATCAACGCCGAAGACGCCTACTCCGACGCCGATGGGCAAGTTTCACTGGAAGTGCCGTGGGGCCTGCACGGGATCGTGATCATCACAGGCGACGCGAACATCGTCCCGACGCTCGTGTACATCGACCCGCCGCCGACCGCGCCGACCAACGCCATCACGATCCCGATTCTCGATGTCGACACCGTAGCGTTGATGAGCCTCTTGACCGGCAAGTTGGTCGACCCGGAAACCGGCATGGTCCTGCTGTCGACGTCGGACTGCACGCTGCAATACAACCCACTCACGCCAGGCGTCAGCTACGAGCTCGACTCTCCGGGCGAGAACACCGTGCAGTTTTACCTGGTCAATCAGCAGCCCGACACCAGCGCCACCCAGACCGGAGCCAACAGCGTCGGTGGCTTCGCCAACGTGCCGCCGGGCTTGGCGCTGATCAGCGCTCGCGTTCCCGAGCTCGACAATCTTGCCGTTGGTCACGGCAATTTCCTGGTTCGCAAGGGTTGGCTGACCTACGCGACGATCTCGCCGTTCGATCAATGAGCCTGGTCCCCGCTGGACACTGACCGGCCATCGGAGCGCCGACGCCTCCGACCAAGGAGAGCTCGATGTTGGACGCCCGGACTTGCTGGCAGCGATGGATTGGCGCTTCGCTCGGCTTCGGATTGGCTTCTCTGGCCTGCAGCGGCGGGGCGGCCGACACCGGTTCGAGTCCTGGTGCGTCGGGCGCGGTCAGCGCGGCGACGGCCGGGGCCCTGCCGAGCGGCGGAGGTAACGAAGGCGTCGCGGGCGCCGTGGGGCAAACAGGCGGCGCCAGCACGGGCGGCAGCCTCGCCAGCAGTGGCGGACCGAGCGTCAGCTCGGGCGGCGACGGCACGAGTGGGGCCGGCGCTACCAGCGCTGGCGGGAATTCAGCGACCGGTGGTGGAGGCGGCGGCCCCAGCACGCCCGCGCTGACGAGCAAAGACTTCGCCTGCACCGAGCTGATTGGCTTGTGGGTGGCGAGCCAGTGGTGGGACAGCTTCGAGAAGGGCGTCGAAAATCCGCACTGGCAGTTCATGTTCCAGCACCACGGCTACCTGGAGCAGTTCGCCGACACGGCCAGTCCGTACTGGGCGAACGCCGTCAGCTCCAAGTGCACGACCGGCACCGCCACGCCCGACCGCGTGGTCTTCCTGCCGTTCAGCTTGTCACTCGCCACGCTGGAACAATGGACGACCAATTTGACGCAAGTGGTCGCGACGATGAAAACCAAATTCCCCGGCGTCAAGCGGATCGAGCTGATGACCACGCTACGCAGCCCCGGTAACCTGCCGTGCGCGAACGACACCGATCCCAACACCGTGGTGCCAGCGTACGTCGACCAAGCGATCGAAACGGTGGCGGCCGGTTCCGGCGGGCTGGTCACGGTTGGCCCGAAAATCGAGCTGATGAGCTGCGACTGGTGGGCGGGCGGCACGGATCTGACCGGGGCAGGCAACACCGGCGCCGGTCAACTGCTCGCCAGCTACTACCAAACGCACTGAGCCAAGCCGGGCGTAGCAGGGCCTGCGGCGACTTCAGCGCAGCGCGGCCAGCGCCGACGCAGCCGCCGAAACCGTGATCGGTTGAGCCGGCTTGAGCTCGGGCGCGAACAGCGCGACCCGCAGCTCTTCCAATGCCAAATGAAGACGGCGCGCCCCGCTTTGGTCGGCAACAATCGCGCGCTTGGCCAAGAAGCTCTGCCAAAGCGGGGCGAATGGCTCGGCCTTATTGGCGTCCTTGCGCGGGTCGTTGACGGCGCGCGTCAGGCGCGCCTGCGCGGCCCGTAAATAGCGCGGAAAGTGCTCGAGTCGCTGCACCTCGATGTGCAGCAACGTGTCGTGCGCAAATAGCTGCTCGAGTTGCAGGCGGATGTCGGAGACGGCCGCCGTGCCGCTCGGCTGCTTCGACGCCGTGTCGAGAGCGCGCAGCGTTTTATCCAGCTCGCCCGACGCGCTGGCGATCGCGCGCGTGATGCTCTCGAACGCCGCGACGAGCCGCGGCTGGCCCGCCGCCAGCAGGCGCTCGAACGCGGCTTTGGAGCGCGGCAGCTCGGCGCTCGCGTCGAGCCCGAACGCTTCGGTCACGACGCGCGTCAGTACGAGCTCACGAAACGCATCCGCTTCGGCGCGCGGCGCAGGCAAGCCGGGCCGCCGCGTGAACGGCGGTGGCACGCGCTTGCCGAGCGCGGACAATTGGCCCTTGCTGGCGAGCTGCAGCAACCGTCGCACGCCAGCTCGGTGCGCCACGTCGGCCGCGGCCTGCGCCTCGAACAAGCGCAAACCAGCCGCCGTCTGGCAGTCGACCAGCGCCGGGTAGGAGCGCAGCTCGGCGCCCAGCACGCGGCGGGTGATGAAGCCGGGCAACTCGCCAAAGTCCCAAGCCGTCAGGTCCGAGCGCTCCCACTCGGCCGCCGCCGGCGCGCGACGCACGGCCTCGCGCGCGCGCGCCGTGTGCTGCTCGAGCAGCGCGGCAATGTCACGACTCTCGGCGATCGCCTGCCCGCGCTCGCCGACCACCCGGCAATTGAAGCGCAAGTAGGCCGGGATGGCGTCGGGGCGAAACGCGTCGGCCGGCACGTCGGCACCAGTCAGCACGAACAGCGCTTGGCTCAGGGCCTCGGCCAGCGGCTGCGTCCGCTCGAGCAGCTGCGGCGCAAGCTTGGCGGCGAGCTCCGGTAGCGGGCCCAATTCGCGCTTGAGTGCGCGCGGCAGCTCGCCGAGCAAGGCCGCGATTTTGCGCGCGTGCCAAGCCGGAATCGTCGCGTCCAGCTCGCCCTGCCCGAGTTGCGGCAGGAACGCCAGCGGCACGGTCAAGGTAACGCCATCGTCGTCCGCCGACGGATCGAAGCGATAGCTGCAGGGCAGCTGAACGCCGTGAATCGTCAGGCTATCCGGATACTGCTCGGGCAAAAGCTGCTGTTCGGCCGAGACCACGTCGGACAGCGACAGCAGCAGCAGCCCGGGGTCGCCCGCCTCAGCGGTTTCGCGCCACGCCTCGAACGTCTTGCCGTTGACGACCGTATCCGGGACGCGCCGATCGAAGAACGAGAGCAACAGCTCGTCATCGGCCAGCATGTCACTCTGACGAGCCTTGTCGCGCAGTCGCGCGACTTCGGCGAGCAGCGCGCGGTTCGTGGACTGGAAGGCGCCACGGCTCTTGTATTCGCCGCGCACCAGCGCATGCTCGATGAACATCAAGCGCGCGCGACTGGGCGAAAGCGCGGCGTAGTCGACGCTGTGGTCGCGTAGCACCGGCAACCCGAACAGGGTGGCATGCTCGCGCACCGAAGCGCGCGCCGACTTTTCCGACCAGTGCGGCTCGGAGTAGCTGCGCTTCAACAGATGCCCACCGACCTTGTCCAACCACTCAGGCTCGATTTTGGCGGCGGTACGGGCGAACAGTTGGCTGGTTTCGACCAGCTCGAACACCATCACCCAAGCTGGAGGCTTCTTGGCCAAGCCCGACGACGGATGCAGCATGAAGCGCGTCTGCCGCGCCCCCAGGTACACGCGCTGCTCGGCATTCCACTGGCCGATGCGCGACAAAAGCCCGCTCAACAGCGCCAAATGAATCGCCGTGCCCAGGTCAGCCGGCGGCGCGCCCGGCTTTTGCTTCGGCAGCGGGGCGCGAGCGGGGCCGCCGATGCGCAGCTCTTTGACGGTGTCTTCGAGCTGGCGGTGCACCTCTCGCCATTCGCGGATGCGCAAGAACGACAGGAAATTCTCTTTGCAGGCGCGCCGCAGCTGCGACGTGCCGCGCCCCTCTTGCTCACGCACGAACGCCCACAGCTTGAGCGTGCCGGCAAAATCCGAGCGCTCGTCGCGAAAGCGTTGCTGCAGCTGATCGGCTTTCTGCTCCAAGCCACGCGGTCGCTCACGCGGGTCTTGAATGTTGAGCCCGGCCGCCAGCACCAAAATTTCTTGCAGGCAGCCGTGCTCGGCACCGGCCAAGATCATGCGTGCAATTCGCGGGTCGACCGGAAACCGCGCCAGCTGCCGACCCAGCGGCGTCAGCGCCCGTTCGTCGTCGAGCGCGCTCAGCTCTTGCAGCACGCGGTAGCCTTCGCTGATCGAGCGCGAATGCGGCGGATCCAGAAACGGAAAGTCTTCGACCTCGCCCAAACCAAGCGACTTCATCCGCAAGATGACACCAGCCAAGCCGGTGCGCTTCATCTCCGGATCGGTGAACGCCGGCCGCGACGCGAAGCTCTGCTCGTCGTACAAACGCACGCAGATGCCTTCGCGCACGCGGCCACAGCGCCCTTTGCGTTGGTCGGCGCTGGCTTGCGAAATGGCTTCGATCTGCAAGCGTGTCGTGCCGGTGCGCGGGTCGTAGCGCGACAACCGCGCCACGCCGGTGTCGACCACGTAAACGATGCCCGGAATCGTCAACGACGTTTCGGCGACGTTGGTCGCGAGGATCACGCGCCGCCCGGAAATACTGGCAAAAACCTTGGCTTGCTCGGCCGCCGACAGCCGCGAGTACAGCGGCTGCACCGTGGTGTGGCGCAGCTTGCGGCCGAGCAGCGCCTGCTCGGTCTCGCGGATCTCGCGCTCACCGGGCAAGAACACCAGGATGTCGCCGCGCGGATCGAGCGCCGTGACGTTGGTGACCGCGTCGGCGACGGCGTCAGGCAAGTCAACGTCGTCGGCCGGCGGCTCGTACAGCACCTCGACCGGAAACGTGCGGCCTTCGACCTGAATCACCGGCGCGCCGCCGAAGAACTCCGAGAAGCGATCGGCTTCAATCGTCGCCGAGCTGACGATGACTTTGAGATCCGGTCGCTCGGGTAAGATGCGCTTGAGCCAGCCGAGCACGAAGTCGATCGTCAGGCTGCGCTCGTGCGCTTCGTCGATGATCAGCGTGTCGTAGCCGGACAGCATCCGATCACCTTGGATCTCGGCCAGCAGGATGCCGTCGGTCATGAACTTGACCCACGTGTCGTTGCAAGTTCGATCCTCGAACCGGATTTGGTAGCCGACTTCGCGACCCAGCTCGCACTCGAGCTCGCTGGCGACGCGCGCCGCCACGCTGGTGGCCGCAATCCGCCGCGGCTGCGTCACGCCGATCTGCTTTTTTCCGCCGCGCCCCATCTCGAGCGCAATCTTCGGCAGCTGCGTCGTCTTACCCGACCCAGTCGCGCCGACCACGATCGCCACCTGGTGCCGCTCGAGTGCCGCCACGATGTCTCCCACACGCGCCGAGATCGGCAGCTCGGGCGGAAACCGTATCCGCGACCGCCGTTTGGCCGGGGGTGCTGAAGGCGGCTCAGGCAAAGCCGGCGTGCTCTAGCACGGCCACAGCAACGGGCTCAAAACCAGGGGTTGCGACGCGAATCAGCCACGCCTGACGCCAGATCCAGCGGCAATTCGCCGATCGCGTGGCTGCCGCTGAGCTCGCGCTTTCAAGCCGTAGTTACCGCTGATGTGAGTACTCCGTAACCGGCCAGGTAGGCAGGAGTGCGCCGGTTAACGCGACTGCGCCGTGCGAAGGCCGCCAGCTGGCGGCCGGCCGTGTGGCAACTAGGCCAGGCCTACCTAGACCCACCTGGAGCTTCAAACCCAGCCGGGCGCGGGCGCGCTTCTAATCCAAAAAGGAAGCATGGAATCCAATTCGAGCTCGCACTCATCACTAGGTGAGCCGCCCGTTGCCCGCGTCGTCATTCAAGAACGTGCGGACGCAGAAACAGGCGAAAGAGTGAAGGAGCCAGCATGTCAGCTTCGAGGATGAGCGTCCCTTCACGTCAAACGGCGGTTTGGCTTGGCCTGTTGGGCCCGGTCATGGCCGCATGGCTTGGCGGCTGCTCGGCGGATGCAGCGCGTGGTGGTCCAACCGGGCAGGCCAACGGCGGCAGCGGCAACACCGCTGGTAGCGGCAACACCGCCGGTAGCGGGCTTGGGCCGGTTTCGGCCGCGTGCCAAGGCGTGCACCCAGGCGCCGCCGAGGTTCGTCGTGTCACGCGCTTCGAGTACAGCAACGTCGCGCGCGACCTGCTGGGCGACACCACCGAGCCGGGCCAAGGCCTGCCGAGCGAAACGATTGCCCGCACCGGCAACGTGTTCGGGAACGACGCCGAGCTGCTGAGTGTCTCGAGCGAATTGGCGAGCAAGTACAACACCGTCGCTGCCGACATCGCGGCGCGCGCTACCGCGACGCCAGCCGCGCTCGCCAAGCTCGACGCGTGCGCCGGCGGCGCCACCCCGGATGACGCGTGCGCGAAGACGGTCATCGCCAGCATCGTGTCGAAGGCCTACCACCGCGCCGTACCGGCGACCGAGGTCGACAGCTTCTTCGGCTTGTTCACGAGCGTGAAAGCCAAGGCGACGTTTGCGTCCGGCATCGCGGCCGTGATCGAAGACGTGCTGCAAGCTCCAGAGTTCCTGTATCGGATCGAGCTCGGCGCGCCGGCGACGGATCATCCCGAGCTGCGCCGCCCGACGGCCGACGAAATGGCCGCGCGCCTCGCGTTCATGTTCTGGGGCACGATTCCGGACGACGCGCTGCGCATGGCAGCGATCAAGGGCGATCTGGCCACGGCCGCGGGCGTCAAGGCGCAGGCCCAGCGCTTGGTCGATGCGCCGCAAGCGCGACCGGTCGTGCGTTTCTTCTTCGACAACCTGCTGCCGATCAGCGGACTTACCAACCTGGCGCGCGACAAGACCAAGTTCCCGGTCTACTCACAGCAGTTTGCCGCGGCGCTACGCGAAGAGACTCAACAGTTCCTCGAGCATCAAATCTTCGACGCTGACAGCCCCGGCACGTGGGCATCGGCGCTAACCGCGCCGTACACGTACGTCAACGACCAATTGGCCACGTTCTACGGCATGCCCGGCGTTACCGGACCGGAATTTCGCAAGGTCAACCTGCCGGATCCGACCAAGCGTTTGGGCTTGCTCACGCAGGGCGGCATTTTGACCGGCACTATCACCTCCAACGAGAGCAACCCGGTTTTGCGCGGGTCGTTCATCGTCAACAAGATGATGTGCATGAACATCGCGCTACCTACCGACCCGGCGATCTTGGCCCAGGTCAAGGTACCAGAGGGCGTTACGGGCCCGACGGCGCGTGAGCGTTTCACCAAGCACCGCGCGCAAGCGGTGTGCGCCGGCTGTCACTCGGTCCTGGACCCAGTCGGCTTCGCGCTCGAAAACTACGACCCAATCGGTCAGTGGCGCGACAAAGAGAACGACGTGATGATCGACGCCAGCGGCAATGTGCCGGGCGGCGCGCCGATCAACGGCCCGGTCGAGCTGGTCAAAGCCCTGGCCACTACCGACGCCGCCCGCGATTGCTTCGCGCAGCACTGGCAAGAGTTCGGTTACGGCAAGACGCTCAACGACGGCGACGCTTGCACCAAGGAAGCGCTCAACAACGCTTTCAAAGCCAGCGGCGGCAACGTCAAACAACTTTTGGTCGCTCTGACCCAGACCGACTCCTTCCTCTACTTGCCCGCAAAGGACTGATTGTAGTCATGGCAAACTTTCGTTTGAATCGCCGCGCCGTGCTCCGAGGCGCAGGAACGGTCGCGATCGCGCTCCCGTGGCTCGAGATCATGGGCGGCGCACCAGCGCGCGCCCA
>FSUE01001048.1_pt1 | contig 20538 bp, 17 predicted proteins | sample 1637031 | NCBI WGS metagenome assembly FSUE01 (sample SAMEA3914819, study PRJEB12502) | metagenome | biome: forest; material: soil | place: Canada | collected 2010-06-26 | depth 0.3 m | reverse complement strand
GCCGAAGTTGTGCCAAAGGCCGAGTGACAAGGCGGGCAATTTCAAACCGCTCTTGCCGCATTGGCGGAACAGCATCGTTTCGTAGCGACTGGGTGCAGCAACGTAGCTCATGGATCGTCCTCGTTTGGGCCCGTCACTGACGGGGAGCAAACGAGTTAGCACTGCTCCCGAGCGCGTCCAAGAACCACACGGCGAGTACGCGCGCTCCGCGTTCTGACCGCGATTTCGACAACCTGTCAGTTAGCTGCCTCGCGGCTGATGTCGCTTCCGAGCCGTGAAAAGCTGGCAAGTGAGCGCGGCGTTGACGCGCGCGGCGGCGCATTGCATTTCGCAGCTCGAGATGCGCCCGAGGATCCACAACTTGATCAGCTACGGCGGAGCACTGCTGGTGTTCGTCGCTTTGATTCTCGCTCGCTTCCACGAGACTGGCGACGCGTTCTCCTCGTTGCCATCGCTGTCGACCCCGGCGCTGCTGGGAGTGGTGATGTGGTGCTATCATTTCGCGCGCCGCACTGCCGAGGCGGCCTGGGTGCATCGCTATAGCAAGGCGCGAGTGCCGCTCGGCGACGTGCTGATCGAGTACATGTACTATTGGGGCTTCGCGGCGTGGAATGCCGTGAGCCTGACTCCACAGCAATCGCACGCGTCGGTGTCGTGGTTGGTCAGGCTGGGCGTCGTTGTCTTCGTGGTTGCCGAGCGCGGCAACGCGCGGGCGCACCGCATGCTGCGCGACTTGCGGCCGGAGGGCTCCGCGGAGCGGGTGATTCCGCGCGGCTTCCTGTTCGAACGCGTGTCCTCGCCGCACTACCTGTTCGAGATTTTGTCGTGGGTCGGCTTCGCGCTGGCCACGCAAACTTGGGCCGCGCTGGCGTTCTTGGTCGTGGGCGCTGGCATCCTCGTCTCGTGGGCGCGCGTGCGCCACGCCGCTTACCAGCAGCAGTTCGACGGCCGCGAAGGGCGTGAGGCGTATCCGGCGTCGCGGCGTGCGCTGATCCCGGGCGCTTTCTAGCCGGCGTCGCGGTTCAAGGTGCCGGAGGCGGCGCGCTCTTCAGCGCGTCTTCGAACGCCAGCCGCACGCGCGCTACTTCGGCCGGGTCGACCTGCACCTCGCCGGCTTTGGCCGCGCGCTCCAGATCGAAGACCGGCCAACCCTTGGCGTCATTCGGCATCTGCGCGTAGCGCGGCACCAAATGACCGTGAAAATGCGGCGAGCTTTCGCCGAGCGCGGCCGTATAGATGCGGAGTGCGCCGCTGACCTCGAGCAGCACGCGCTGCAAGTGACACCACGTCGGCCCGAAGCTCGCGATCTCGCGCGCGTCGAAATGCGAAGGCCCGGAAACGTGACGGCGCGCGACCATCATCATCCAACCCGCAACGCCGCTCGGCGGATCGATCGGGCGCACGTGCCAAAGCTCGTTTTCGAACACCGGCTCGATGCCGGCCGTCGCTAGCCTGGTGCACATACCGCAGGTGGCGTCGAAGGAAGCGTGGGCCATGCCGCGAGCCTAACCTGGTTGATTCAGGTTTTGCGTTTTTGGCGGGCCTTCTTGCGCACCGCGCGTGGTTTCTTGCCGGCGTGGCTCTTTGGCTTGGCCTTGCCTTTGGTCTTGGCCTTGGCCTTGGCTGGCGCTGTGACTTTGGCGTGGCGCTTGGGTTTCGGCTTGGCCTCGGTTGGCGCGAGCGGCGCTTCCACCGGCGGCGGCTGCCCCGACTCGGACACCAGGTCCTCGAGCTCGGTAGAATCCAGCCAAATCGATTGGCGGTCGCTCACGGGGGCGTCGTCGATCACCTCGCTCACGACGGGCGTCGATGCCACGGGCGCCGTAGCGGCTGGGCTCGAGGGTGCTGGTCGCTCCCGCGGGTTCGTGAAGCGTTTGAGCAAAGAGGCAGCGCGGCCCCAGGCGGTTGCGAGCGCGCTCTTGCGCTCGTTGGCCGCCGGCGCCGCTACCGGCCGTACGCCGGAGGTATCGGCGCTGCCGTTCGACCAAAGCTCGCCGCGCAGCGCCGCCGTCAGCGCGTCGTAAAAATCGCGACCGGTCTGGAAGCGATCGGCCGGCTCGATCGCCAGCGCGCGGCTCACCCAAGCGTCGACCGTCGCCGGCAGCCCTGGCGACAGCGCAACCGCACTTGGGCGCACGCCGCTCGTCACCGCCGTCATTTTCCCGATCAAATCGAGCTCGTCGAACGGCAGCGCACCGGTGAGCCAGCGAAAGGCGATCACGCCAAGCGCATACAGATCGGCCCGCCCGTCGAGCGTCGCCGAATGGCCCCGCCAAGTCTCGGGCGCAATGTAGCTGGGCGAGCCCATCACCATGCCGACCTCGGTCAGCGGTGCCGCCGACTTGATGCGCGAAAGTCCGAAGTCGAGCAGTCGCACACCCGGCGTTGGATTGCGCACGACGAAGATGTTCGCCGGCTTGAGGTCACGATGCACGATGCCAATCTGGTGGGCGCGCTCGAGCGTCTCAGTGAGCGGCTTCAACGTTTGCAGCAGCTGGGCGTGACTGCCTTTGCGCTTGGCTTCCTCCCACTCGGTCAGCTGCTGCTCCAGGTCGCAACCGTCCAGCCACTCCATCACCAAGCACGGCGCGCCGCTCTCGAGCCGACACAGGTCGATCGCCGTGACCGCGCACGTGCCCGACAGTGCGACCAATGCTTGCTGTTCGCGCAGCATGCGTTCGACCAAGTCGGGATCGCGCCCGGCCTCGGGTGACAACATCTTGAGCGCGACTTGCTGCCCGGTCTTGCGATCGAGCCCGCGGCAGACCATGCCATAGCCGCCACGGCCAACGACTGGGCCCACCTCATAGCGTTCGGCTGCAAGCCAGGGCACCTGCTGCTGCATCTAGCCTGGGGAGTATAGCCAGGATATGGAACGTCCCATGAAGCGTCTTGCTTTCGGGCTTGGGTTGTTGGGGGTCGCGCTCGCCAGCGCGGGCGGCTGTGACGACACCCGGCCGGTCGTCGGCCTCGCGCCGGACGGGCAAGCGGGCGAAATGTCACAGGGTGGCGAGGCCGTCGCGGGGGGCGCGGGGGGTGGCGGCTCGGCGGACGGCGGGACGAATGCCGCCGGCTCGGTCAATCAGGGCGGCGACATTTCCGGGGCGGGCACGCCCAGCGAGGGCGGCACGGATACGGCTGGCGGGAGCGCCGGCGGGCAGAGCGCAGGCGGCCAAGCTCCGCAAGCCGGCGGCGCCGCTCCATGACCTTCAATCCGGAAATCGTCCACACCAAGGATAGCGGCGCGTTTCCGAACAGCCGGCTGCCAGCGCTCGTGTATCGAGGCGTGCTGCACGGCGCGCAAGATCTCGCGTCGAGCTTCGAGGCGCTGTTTGCCCGGAACGCGTGGACCGGGTCGTGGCGCAACGGTCTTTACAGTCGCCACCACTATCACAGCACCGCGCACGAGGTGCTCGGCGTGTATCGCGGCAGCGTGACCGTGCGACTCGGCGGTCCCGACGGAACCGCCGTCGAGCTGCGCGCCGGTGACATCGCGGTCATTCCGGCGGGCGTCGCGCACAAGAACGAAGCGCAGTCGGACGACTTCGCGGTCGTGGGCGCTTACCCGCGCGGCACGTCGGCCGATTTACAGTACGGCAAGGCCGATGAGCGCCCGCGCAGCGATCGCAACATCGCCGCGGTTCCGCTACCCGAGCTCGATCCGGTTGCGGGCGCGGCCGGTGCGCTGCTTCGGCACTGGCGATAGGCGAAATCGGTGCGGCGGGGCGCCCCGAAGAGCGCCTCGCCCACACCTCAGCTAACGCGGCTCACGATACCGGCACCGACGGTGCGCCCACCTTCACGCATGGCAAAGCGCATGCCGGCTTCGAGCGCGACCGCGTGGCCGAGCTCGAAGTCCACTTCCGCGCGCTCACCCGGGCCAAGCACGCGCTCCGCGAGCAGCAGCTTGCCCGGAACGTCGCTCGCGCCGAAGTAGAACTGCGGCGTGTAGCCCGAGCCGCAAGGGGTCTTCCGGCCGCCTTCCTTTTCGGTCAGCAAGAAGACTTGCGCGCTGCCCTTGCGATGCGCCGCGACGGAGCCGCGCGCGATCAACGTTTGACCGCGCACGACTTCGTCTCGACCTACGCCGCGCAAGAGCAGTCCCACGTTGTGGCCGGCCACCGCCTCCGGAACGTCGCGATGAAACTCCTGGATGCCGGTGACGACCACCTCGCGCGCCGCGTCACTGCGCCCGACGAGCTCGACCTCTTGCCCGAGCGTGAGCACGCCGCGCTCGATGCGACCGGTGACGACCGTGCCACGACCTGGGATCGTGCACACACCCTCGATCGGCATCAAAAACGGCGACTCGAGATCGCGCACCGGCATTGGAACGTGCTCGTCCAGCGCTTGCACGAGCTGCGCAATGCCGCACACGTTCGGATCTTCGCGCTCGCCACGCTCGGCGGCGCGCAGCGCTTGCAGCGCCGAGCCACGCACGAACGCAACGTTCGCGAAGCCATAAGTTTGCAGCATCTCGCGCACCTCGAGCTCGACTAGATCGAGCAACTCGGGATCGGCCACGTCGACCTTGTTGACGAACACGACCAGGTGCTGAACGCCGACTTGGCGCGCCAAGACGACGTGCTCGCGGGTTTGGGGAGCAGGACCTTGCGAGCCGTCGACCAGCAAGATTGCCCCATCCATTTGCGAGGCCCCCGTGATCATGTTTTTCACGTAGTCGGCGTGCCCCGGGCAATCGATGTGCGCGTAGTGGCGAGTTGGCGACTCGTACTCGACGTGCGAGGCGTTGATCGTGATGCCACGCGCCTTCTCTTCCGGGGCGTTGTCGATCTCGTCGAAGCGACGCGCGCGACCGCCGTACAGCAGCGCCGTCACTTGCGTGAGCGCTGCCGTGAGCGTGGTCTTGCCGTGGTCGACGTGACCGATGGTTCCGACGTTGATGTGCTGTTTGATGGACATTGGCGTATCTGTTCTTTCCTCCTGCCGGTGCTCCGAACACCGCTGGATCTTCGAGCGCTGAATCGCGGGCCACAAACGCGAAAACCCCTCGGGCGGTTGCCGGAGGGGGCGCTAATTCTGCTGCGATTTCAGCGAGTTATCTGCGCGGTTCCGGCTGGCCCAAAGCGTGCGAGCCCAACGAAGATGCCGAGGGCAACGACGAGGGCCGAGCTAGGGACAGGGAAACTACGAAGCGCACGATGAGCCAATGATAAGGATTTTACGCCGCCGCGCAAGTGCTGCGAGCGCGAGCAGGCCGTGCCAAGCAAGCCAAGTTGAGTTGGTGCGTGCGCCGACAGTCGCGCAAGTGCATGCGGCTTGGTTGGGCGTTGGGTCGTTCATCGACGTTGGGCCGCCGCTTACGCCGGCGATTGGCGTGGCGCCGCTGCCAGGCGTTCCACCCGCGCCGCTCATGACCGACAGCGTGCCGCCTGCGCCGGTTGTCGCCCCGCTCGTTCCTCCTGCGCCGCCCGCTGCCGGTACGGCCGTGACGACGCCGTTCAACGGCTGTGGGTGGCGCATCCACGCCACGATGTCGGTCACCGGGCGCATCCGCACGACGGGCTTGCTGAGCGCGTAGTGAATGAAGTCTTCGAGCGCGTGTTGGCGGGCGCTGGCGTCGGGTGCCTTTGGCGCGGCACCGTAGTTGGACGCGTAGACGTGCGAATGACTAATGAAGACGAACGGCGCGCGATTGCCTTGGAGCCGCAAATCGAGCGTGTATTTCAGGGTCGCGAGCACTTCAGCCGCGCTCAGTCCGGCGTCGACGAACAGCGTGATGTCGAGCGGGGCGATCCGACCGGTGGCCGGCTCGTAGAAGCTGGGCGCCGGCATATCGGTGGGAATGCGCTGGCGCAGACCGGCAGCGAAGCCGTATTGGGTCGCGAGCTCATCGGGCGGCACGAACAGCACCGACGGCGTCGCTTCCCATAGCCCGGCCGTGCTCGGCACACTCGGGGTCGCAAACTTGGCGGTCAGGTCGAGGCCGTCGGGGCTGCCTTGATCGAGCGTGTACGGCCACGCGCAGCTCTTGCCGTCATCGCCTGCGCCCCAGCAACTTTGAATCGAGGTGTCGTACCAGAGCCTTTGCACCTTCAGTGTCGGGAACAGCTCGGTGCCGTATTCCAGGTACGGTGCGCGAAAGCCGCGTACGTCGTCGACGCTCACACCGACGCCGCCGTCCGCCTTCGTCAATGCCGCCGTGCATGGCGCGATCTCGTCGAGCCAAGCTTGTGACGTGAAGCTGCCGCCGTGCGGGTGGTTCACGGTGTGGTTGGCGATTTCGTGCCCGTCTTCGCGGGCCGTGACCCACGACTTTCGGGTCCCGTCGTCTTGCAGGTACACGCAGTTGTCGTAAAAAGTCGTGCGTACCGGCGCGCCGTCGAATGTCGGCGCAAAGCCCGAACCGGCCGGATTCTGCAGCGGCTTGAAGAACGACGTCACCCAGGTCATGCCGCCCGACACGTCACCCAGACCCGAAACGAAATTGTCATCGAACGTGACGGCGACGAACTGCGGCACATCGACCGGTTCCAGGCCAGGCGGCTTGCGCGACCACGCCAGCGTGTCCGTGTAGGTCGCGAGCGCCGCTTCGTCGCTGCCCAGAGGTTCGTGGCTCGCCGCACAGCCGCCGAGCACGCTCAGCATTACCGCGCACAATCCGCAGCGCATCTGCGCAGCCTAGCCAGCCGAACCGCGGTTCGCGCGCGAACGAAAGAAAACGGCCACGCTTACGAGCGCATCGGAGCGTCGCTGCTCGCGCCCGCCGCGAAATGTCGGACGTTGGTGTAAGCGACGCCTCGGCTGACCGAGCGCTCAAAACTCGCGACAGTCGGTCGGGGCGTCGATGTTGCCGAAGTTGTAGGGGCGCGCTTGCTTGACGAGCAACCGCCGCTCGGGACCGATCAGCTTCCATTCGATCTGCATCGCGTACAGGCGATTGGTCGCGTCCGGGTCGAGCAGCGGGCGAAAATGCAGGTGAATCGACTCGAGCGCGCAACCTAGATTCTGAATTTCGGCGAACGACAGCACGTCGCGACCGCGCGACAAGCTGGAGCGCGCCTGGTAGTCGGCCTTCGGGCGCCGGGGCGGCGGCGTGTACACGATCTCGTCGCTGGTCACGCCCGGCGCCGGATTGGTGACCGATGCCTCGCCGATTTGGGCGTTGATGTAGTACTGACTGTCGCGCGTTGCGTGGAGCGCGTTGCGACTGATCGCGACGCCTTGCGCGGCCTCTTGCCAGGCTTGGTGCACCAACACGCCCATCGCCGCGCGCGCCTGATCGACGTGGCCGAACTCGCGCTCGTCGTAGGCGCGGGTGTTCCACAAGCTGGCCCACACCGTGCGCAGCGCGTCCTCGACCGTGCTCGACGAGCCGTCGATGTCGGCGCTGGTCGAGGTGTGCAGTCCGGCGCCGTTGAAGGTCGACAGATCTTCGGTGTTGCTGCTGCTGCGGAAGCGCAGCTTGAGCGTACCGAAGCGCTCGGTCAGCGTGCTCTTCAGCTCTTTGACCAGGTTCGGGTCGACCGGGTGGCTGAGAATCAGCTCGCGCACCCGCGCCAGGCCGTCGGCGTGCGCGGCCGGGTCGGCGCGAAATTCCGGATCTTGCTCGAGCTTTTCCAACAGGGCTTCGGCGCCGCTGTCGGTGAAGTGATCGGCGTAGTGCGCGAACGGAACCGCAAACGCTTGCGGCGGCACGAACAGCGGCAGCCCGGTGCTCGGACAATAGATGCCGAGCTCGTTGACGCGGTAAAGCTCGGCGATGCCGGCCGCCTTCGAGCCGACGCTGGCAATCGCCGAATAATCGACGCCGTCGAGCGAGACCACGCCGCGCACGCTGAGATCACTGACCGGCTCGAGCTTGTCGCCCTTCGGCATGCGGGCTTGCCAGTACTCGTCGGCTTCGGCTGCGCTGGCTTCGCGGAGCGTGAAATCACTCGAGCGCACTTCCAGGCGCACCAGCTTGCCGAACAGGTCTTTCAGTCGTGGATCGGCGGCCGCATCGCGCAGCGCCATGTTCGGGGTGCCGCGGCCGCGTGCCAACACGTTCACGTGCGCCAACGGCGTCTGGAACGCCTCGGTGATCAGCCCGCCCATGAACGCGGTGCCGTTCGGAACGTCGTCGGTCACGACGATCACGTTCGGGCCAAGCTCAGCGGTTTCGAGCTCGTGGGCGGGCACGAACGTCAGCGTGCCGAAGCCGACTGCAGGGTTGAGCGGCTGGTACGTGAGGCCGACGTAGGGCGCGTTCGGACCGACCAACGGCGCCGCGCCCTCGATCGAGCGCAGCTCGTTGATTTGCCGCCCCTCGGTCGGACGGATCGCCCACGCGGTAGGATCGGGCACCGCCTTCATCACCGCGAAGAACGCGCGCTGCATCTGCGCGCCGATGATCACGTCGCCCGGCGTGAACTCGACGGTTTTGGTGCCGTTGTTGTGCTGCACCAGTGTGCCCAACAAGTAGCGGCGGCCCTCGACGCGAAAGTACTCGTTTTGGCTAAATAGGCTCCAGCCGACGTCGAACTCGTGCGACTGCGCCGGATCGCAGCGGTCGAGGTGCGGCTCGCCGTCGATCTGCTCTCTGATCCAACTGTAGTGCAAGGCCCAGTGCCGGTTGTCGAGCAGGTGGACGACGTCGCCCGCTTGCATGTCGACGATGAACTTCACCGCGTCTTCGCCGACCTCGGTGCCGCCTGCCGCCAGCGCCGCAAAGTCGCCCTCGGTTTCGATCCGATGCGCGCGGCCATTCGGCAGCGGGCGTTCGCTCAGCTGCTTGCAGCCCTCGTTCGATGCGCCGGGGCTCGGCGTCGCGCAGAAGCGCGGAAAACCGTCGGCATCCGGAACACGCGCCAGCGCCGCGCCCACCGGCCAAGCCATGAAGTCGAGCCGATCGGCTGGCGCGTCGGCATCGGCTTTCCAAATCGTGACGACGCCTTCGAAGTCGCTGGAGGCTTCCAAATCGGCGGTGTCGGTCTCGGCCACTGGCACGACGACACGCTCACCAGGTGCCAGCGTCGTCACGTCCGCCGGCCAGGCCAGCGCCGCACTTGCGCCCGCGGCTGGCCACGCCGAGCCAGGCGTCATCGACGCGAGCTCGAGCGCGTAGTCGGCCAGCGCCACGTCGGCGTCGCCGGCGTTCAGCACCTCCACGAAACCCGCTGGGCGCAAAGCCAGCTCCGACAACACCAACGGCCCCGCTAGCTTCGGAAACGGCGCGTCCCACTTGTACGGGGCGAAGGTGAGGTCCTGGGTCAGGTTCGGCGGCGCCGGCGGCGTGCACGACTCGCCGTTTTCGCGCTCGGGCGTGGCGTAGCGACAGATCGAAAAATCGCCCGTTCCGTCCGGCAGTCGCGCGTAGCTCTCCGAGCGCGGTAGCTCCGGCACCTCCACCAAATCGACCAGCTCGCACGACTTGGCCCACAACAGCACCGGCGTGCCCGAGTTGGAGAGCTTGAACGGCAAATGCAACGCGCCCTGCTCCGGCTCGCCGTCGGCCCACAGCAGCAGCGTGCCGCCCGCTTCGAGCTCGAGCTCCGGCAGCTGGGTTGCCTGGTCGGGTTTGTCACCCAACGCGTAGTCACCGAGGTCGAGCGGTTGGTCGCCGGTGTTCACCAGCTCGATGAAGTCGTCGGTCTGGCCTAGCTCGTCGACCCAAGCGCCGTCGTTGCCGGTCATCACCTCGTTGATGCGCAGCGGGTATTGATCGGCGCCGTCCGCGGCATCGACCAAGGCGAAGCTGCAGCTCTTCGGCGGGTCGGTGACGTGGCTCGGGCTGGTGTGGTGTGAGCCCGAACAGCCTGCGACGACGGACAAGAGCGCGAGCCACGCCAAGCTGCGCGCGGAATGGAACACGTTGCGAGCGACGGGACTCATGACTCGAGGGCTTCGAACAGCACGCCGCATGCCAGGTTAGCCCGTTCGCCAAGCGGGTCAGAATCCAATCAGTTCAAGGTGTTACGCGCAGCAGAGGCGGCGCCGGCTGGCTCAAGTGTGCCACTTGGCGACTGGGTTGCCGTGCTCGGGCGACAAAATGCGAGAGGCGAGCCCCTTTTCGGGAGCTCGCCTCTGCGTGTTTTCGAGGTCGCGTTGGGCGTTAGGCCAGGCTCAGTTGCCCGCGCCGCCCGCGCCGCCCGCGCCGCTGTCACCGCAGTAGTCAGCAGCGGGCGCATCCTTCACGAACTGAAGCTTGTCGATGAAGAACTCGGTCAAGGCCGGCGTACCGGTCGTGACCGGATCGATCTTCCAAACGAAGCCGGTCGGCACGCCCTTGTCGGTCGTGTTGTAGGTGACGCCCGTGAGCGGCACCGTGAACGTTTTCCAGTCGTTGGTCAGCGTGATCATCGCTTCCGGCACGCCCGCGCCGCCGGTCATGATCTTCTCGCCGCCCTTTTCGCCGCGAGCGCAGAAGGCGATCGAGTTCACGCCCTCGGGCAAGCAGACGTGGTTGAGCGGTGCCGCCGCCGGCACTTCCCAGATCACCCAAACGGCCGTGCCGCCAGCCGCGGCCGGCGTGTAGCGCCACTTCGTGCAGTCGCCGACCGCACCACCGGGGCGCGACGCCGCGAGACAGTAGTCGGTGACGAGATTGGTCGTGGGCGTGCTGATCTGCGCCGTGGGTCCGCCCTCGGACCAGCCCGACGGGTAGTAGTTGTCGTTCACCTTGTACGGCAGCGGCGCGACTGCATGATTCATGCAGAACGGCGCGGGCGGAACGTACACGCCACCGGCACCCGCAGTTGCGGCGCCGGCAGTTCCAACGCCGCCCGCTCCTCCGCCACCGGTTGCGGCGCCAGCCGTGCCACCGGTCTCGAAGCCGGTGCCCGCAGTGCCGAACGTGCCGGCCGTGCCAGCCGCGGTTGCGAACGTGCCGGCCGTGCCGGGCGCTCCAGCAGTACTGGGCGTGCCAGCGGTACCGGGCGCGCCGGCCGTGGTGGGGAATGTGGGGCTGCCGTTCACCGGTGCATCAGAGCAGGCGACCTGAACGGCGAACGCGAAACAACCGGCCACCGCAACTTTGACTGCGGGACGGCGAAAAGACTGAGTGAGCGAAGTGAGAGTATTGAGCTTCACGGGGACCTCTGGGCCCACCTTGTCGCCTGCCCAGCTCCGCGATCACGAGATCGCCAAGATTTTTGCGCCCCGCATGGAAATCGAATCGTCTTCGCTAGTTGCGACGCGCGCCGCCGCTCACGATTCAGCAACTTTCTCGGCGGTTGATCGCAGCATGGACCAATACTGTCGAAACGATTGCCAAGTTCGATCACTCACGATCATGCTCAATCAAGCTGTGACGCGAGGCATTAATGCACTGTCGACCCTAGCCCTGAAAGGGAGCTTCAGCGATGCCGCGCACGCCGGGTTTGATCGCGAGCAAGCAGCCAGCTAGCGGCTCTTCGGCGAGCTGCGCGTCTTCCAAAGTAGTTCGCATCGTGGTGACGTACAGCGTATCGAGCGCTGGGCCGCCGAACATCACGCTGGTGCCGCGCGACACGGGCAGCTCGATGATGCGCTCCATTTTGCCGGCCGGGTCGTAGCGCACGATGCGGCCGAACACGGGCTGCGCGCTCCACACGAAGCCTTCGGCGTCGACGGTCAAGCCGTCCGGAAACGACTCGGTGTTGACGGTCGTGAACGGGCGGCGATTCGCGATCTCGCCGCTGGCGGCGTCGAAGTCGTACGCGTGAATCACGTGCGCGAAGCTCTCGCAGAAGTACATGGTCTTGTTATCGGGGGACCAACCAATGCCGTTGGAGCAGCAGACTTTCTGCTCCATTCGTACGGGTTTGCGATCCGCACCAATGCGATAAAGGTTGCCGATCGGGTGGTTCCAGTCGACGTCGCCCATCGTGCCGGCCCAGTGACGCCCTTGGCGATCGGTCTTGCCGTCGTTGAAGCGATTGCCCGGCATATCGGCTTCGACCTCGGCGATGGTTTCGAGTTTTTCGGTGGTCAGATCGAACAGCGCGATGCTGCGGCGCAACGTGACCAACACGCCGCCTTGGGCGCGCGGCGTGGCCGACGTGACGATGTCAGGGAACTTGTAAGTCTTATTGCTGCCGTCGGCTGGATTGAAGACGTTCAGCTCTTGACCGACGATGTCGACCCACAGCAGGCGCTGGTTCTTGACGTCCCAGACCGGCCCTTCGCCGATTTGCATCTTGGCGGTGAGGACTTTGGTGACCTCGGTTGGCGTCGGCTTGATCTCGTGCTGAACGTTGGTGCGATTCATCGTTGCCTCTAAATGGCGAACAGGTCTGCGGGCAAACCTTCTACGTCGTCGAGCTCGATCTGAAACAACCCGCCGGCGTTCGGATCGCTCGCGAGCTCTGCGTTGGTCATACCGTAGCAGGCCGAGGTTACGAACAGCGAGCGGTGCTGGGCGCCGCCGAACGCACAGCAGCTCGGGCGGCTGATCGGCATTTCGATCACGCGCTCGAGCGACCCGTCCGGCGCGTAGCGGCAGATGCGGTGACCGCCCCATTCGGCGTTCCAAAGGTAGCCGTGGGCGTCGACCGCGCTGCCGTCGGGAGCGCCCTTGCCGGCCTTGGCAAATGGCTGCCATGCGCCTAGTTCTTGGTCGGCGTCGAAGTCAGCTCGCTCGATGGTGCCGGTCATCGAATCGGCGAAGTACATGCGACGGCGCTCGCGATCGAAGCCGGCGGAGTTGCTGACGCCGATCCCGTCACGCACCGCTTGGGCCGCGCCGTTCGCGCTGACGCACCACAGCCGACCTTCCGAGGCGGCTTCGTCGACGCGCATCGAACCGACCCAAAAGCGGCCCCAAGGATCGACCTTGCCGTCATTCAGCCGATTGAGCGGGCGATCCGCCTCGAGCGTGACGAAAGTGTCGACCGAGCGCTCGCCTTTGAGTGGATCGAAACGGACGATGCGATCACCGAGGCTGACGATCAATCCGCCGTTTTTGCACTCCGCGAGCGAGCCAACGTAGGTGTCGAACGACCAAGAGCGGTATTGGCCCGTGCTGGGCGTGTAGGCCTGCAGACGGTGCGACACGATGTCGACGTAGTAAAGACAGCCGTCGCGATCGGACCAAACTGGACCTTCGCCGAGTGTCGAGACCGGGACGTCGAGCTTTTGAACGAGCATCGGCCTCAGGCTCCTCGGGGCGGCCGTATACCACCCGGGTTGGCCGGCTGTCTGCTATTGATCCGCACTGATCCGCTCGCTGGCGAGCCCTTGCGCGCGGAAGATCGGCGCGCCATACCGCCATAAGGAGAGCGAGGGAGCCCGCCGCGCAAAGCCCGGCAGGCTGGAAAAGTGCGTGCTCGCCACTTCGTTCGCCTACTTGCGCGTGATCCTTAACGAACTTTGACAAACATTTTCGGCCGCTCCGGGACATACAGAGCTGATGCCCGTCAGTAGCAAAGTCGCAACGGGCACGGGCGGGGCGTAGCCACGCTTCAAACGGAAGAGAACCTAATGCAACGCCGATCGCACAAGTCTACTCCCTTCGTCCTGTTCGCGACCTTTTGCGGGGTAGCACTTGGCACGGCTTACGCCGCTTGCAGCACCACCCCCGCCACTGGCGGCCCTGCCGGCGTGGCTGGCGCGGCTCCCGGCACCGCCGGCGCGGTGTCGACTGGCGGCGGCGGCGGCGCTGCTGCGACGACCGGCGGCGTGCCCGCGACGGGCGGCAGCGCGGGCGGCATCACCGGCGGCGGTACCGCTGGTGGTGGTCTACCGGTTGGCGGTGGCGGCAGCGGCACGGGCGGCGGCACCGCGATGGGTCCGGCATGCAAGGCGGGCGTCACGGCAGTCAACGGCTCGGGCCTGACGGTCAAAGCTACCGACATCAGCGCGTTCACGTTCGTCGCCAAGTCGCCCGGCATCAAGATGGCGTACGACCCGGTCGGCAAGGTGGTCGTCACGGTTGCCCAGAACGGCACGCTGTCGAGCTTCGATCCGAACGTGACGTTGCCCACCACGGCGTCAACGGCCGCAGTCGGCACCACCAAGGCGTACGACTCCGGCGGCTACGCGGCTGAAAACGGCTTCGGTGGCGATCACCGCGGCATCGTGTTCGACTCCAAGGGCACGCTGTACATCTTGGCCGTGCGCGGCGGCGCTAACGTCGGCGTCAGCATCAAGAAGGGCGTGCTGATGGGCGCCGGCCCGGCCCGCACGTGGACGGTGCTGGTCAGCACCAGCTCGGGTTTCCCCGCGGGCGGCACCAACTTCGATCACAGCTTCTCCGGCCTCGCCATCAGCCCGGATGACGCGAGCCTGTTCTTTAGCAGCGGCTCGCGCACCGACCACGGTGAAATGGAAGCCGGTTCGGGCGAAGTGCCGCTCAGCTCGGCGGTGTTCAAGGTTCCGACCGCCACGCCGACCGACATGAAGAACGACATGGCCGCGCTCGCGCCGGTGCTGTTCGCGGACGGCACGCGCAACGCCTTCGACATGGCGTTCAACGCAGCCGGCGACCTGATCGGCGTCGACAACGGTCCGGACATGGACTTGCCGGACGAGATCAATTGGCTGCAGCAGGGCAAAAACTACGGCTTCCCGTATCGCTTTGGTGGCACCAACAACCCAGTCGCCGAGGCTGGCTATTCGGCCGCCGGCGACAAGCGCCTGCACCCTGGCTACCAAGCCGTCGACACCAACAAGTACGTGTTCGATGCGTCGCTGGCGCCGCCGGCTGGCGCCGCGTTCGTCGATCCGATCATGAACATGGGCCCGGACGCGAACATCGCTCGCGCCGACAAGGCTGCTGATCCGGCGCCGGTCATGGCTGGCTTGGCCGGAATCACCGGTCATCGCTCGCCGCTCGGTATCGCGTTCGACACGGCCGGCGTCTCGTGCGGCGGCTACTGGAAGCAGGGCTTGGTGCTGAGCTACGGTTCAGTGAAGGCCGACGCGCTGGGCGACGAAGGTCGCGACCTGTTGCTGCTGACGCTGACCAAAGCCGGTGACAAGTACACGATGACGACGAAGCAGATCGCCAAGGGCATCGAGAGCCCGATGGACGGCGTGCTGGTCGGAAACAAGTTCTTCACGATCGGCTACGGCGGAGCGCCCATGTACGTGTTCGCGCTGCCGACGCCCTGAGCTTTACATGCTACGGTTTGGCGTGACCTCGCGACTTTCGCTTCTGCTACCTGCTCTGGTTTTGGCCGCCGTCAGCGCTTGCGGTGCGACCAACGACAACCCTGGCGGCGCTGGTGCCAGTAGCGTCGCCGGCACGCCCAGTGCTGGGGCTGCTGGCGCCACGTCAGGTGGTGGCGGGCAGTCGGGCGCGGGCGCGGGCGGAAGCGCGGCCGGCGGTGGCGCTGGTGGAGCGAGCGGCGGCGGTGGTGCCGGTGGCACGGGTGGCATGGCCGACCCCATGCCCACGCTGCTCAGCCAAACCGGACTGTACGCCGACATTCCGACGAAGAAGCTGGCGGACGGCGTGCACAAGTTCACGCCCGCCTATGCGCTGTGGAGCGACGGCGCAGCCAAGCAACGCTACGCGTACATGCCGCCCGGTGGAAAGATCACCACCGACGACATGCAGTACTGGCAGTACCCGGCCGGCTTCAAGCTGTGGAAGGACTTCTCGCGCGACGGCAAGCTGATCGAAACGCGGCTGCTGCAGAAGCTCAGCAACGGCGTCACCGACTGGTACATGGTCGCCTTCAAGTGGAAGGACGACTACTCGGACGCCGAAGCGGTGCCGATGGGTGTAATGAACGCGATGGGCACCATGCACGACATTCCTTCGAAGGAAGACTGCAAGGGCTGCCACGCGTCGATGAAGGATCACGCGCTCGGCTTCACCGCCATCCAGTTGTCCCACAACCTGCCGGACAGCTTGAACCTGACGCAGATCGATCAGATGGGCTGGTTGACGACGCCGGCCAAGGCCGGCGGCTACCCGCTACCGGGTAATGACACTGAAAAGGCCGCACTCGGCTACATGCACGCCAATTGCGGCATGTGCCACAACTACAAGAGTCAGGTTTACAAGACCAAGGTGGCCCTGGATTTGTGGACGTATCCCGACAAGATCGCGACCGTCGCCGAAACGCCCGCCTACTTGTCGACGGTGTGCGACCAGTGGCCCGGCGCCGACAAGTTCGCTCCGATCACGGCGTGTGAAGCCGGGCACGCCACCGGCGCGCCGATGGACGCAGCTGACATTAGCAAGCCCAAGCGCATCGTGCCCAAGAACCCGGCCGAGAGCAGTCTGCACGACCTGATGTCGCTGCGCGCCACCGGCATGGTCGGGATGATGAAGCAAATGCCGCCGCTCGGCAGCGAAATCCCCGATCCTACTGGCCTAGGTCTCGTCGACGCCTGGATCAACGCACTCCCCACCCAATAAATGTCGACCAAGATTTCCGCGCCCGCTTTGCACCCGATCGAAGTCTGTCGTCAGCACAAGCTCGTGCCGGTGATCGCGATCCGCGACGCTGATTCGGCTGCTGAGCTCGCGGCGGCGCTGTCCAGCGGCGGTCTGCCGGTGGTCGAAATCACGATGCGTACCGAAGCCGCGCCCGCGGCCATGAGCAAGATCGCCGCCGGGTCGGCCAAGGTCACGCTCTTGGCCGGCACCGTCACGACCCCCGAGCAAGTGAAGATCGCCGTCGACTCTGGCGCGGAGCTCATCATCAGCCCTGGGCTCAACACGCGCGTCGTGGAGCATTGTTTGAAGTACGACATTCCGGTGTTGCCCGGTGTTTGCACGCCGACCGAGATCGAGACGGCGCGCAACTACGGCCTCAAATTCCTCAAGTTTTTCCCGGCCGAGGCCTACGGCGGCGTCAAAACGCTCAAGGCGCTGGCTGACGTGTACGGCGCGTTCGGCTTCATGCCCACGGGCGGCATCAATGCGCAAAACTTGGGTGAATATTTGAAGCTGCCGATCGTCGTCGCGTGCGGCGGTTCGTGGATGGCACCGGCAGATTTGATCACGCAACGTAAGTTTAGCGACATCGAGCAGCTGGCGAGGCAGGCCGTTACAGCGGTCGCGGATCTGAGCCGCGCTCCGAGCTGAGGCCAAGTCGCGCTCACGGGCGCGCGAAGTTCGGGCGCGACTCCGACTCTCGTTGCCTGGACAGCGGGCCTGCTCAGTGATACCTCGGTAACATGAGCAGGCGGTGGAAGGTCCTGGGTGCATCGGTGTGGGCGTTCGCTTGTGCTGGCGTTCTGCTCGCCGCGTGCAGCCCTCCGGATCGCAATTTTGGCGGCAGCGCGGGCGGCGGAGCCGGCACGGCCGGAGTCGGCACGGCCGGAGCCGGCGCGACGGGAGGCAGCGCTGGCGCTCAGTCCACCACCGGAGGAAGCTCGAGTGAAGGTGGCAGCACCGACCTCGGCGGCGCAGCCGACGGCGGTGACGCGGGCATCGAATTTGGAAGCCCCGAGCTCGGCACGGCGTGCGAAGAAGAAGGCGCGCGCGCGTGTAAGGGTGCAGCGCAGCAAGTCAAGATCACTTGCGCGTCGGGTGTCTGGACGGCGGACGGTAGTTGCACGTCCGAACAAAACTGCGATCAGGCGAGTGGAGCCTGCAAATCGATCCCGGGCGAGTGCATTGGCCAGCTTCCGGGCATGGGTTTCTGCGTCGGCCAGGCGATTCGTCAGTGCAACGTCGACCTCACTGCTAGCGAAGAGGTCCAGACTTGCCCGGGCAAATGCGTGCAGTTTCAGGCGGCAGCGGATTGCGCCCTCGCCTCTTGCGGCGACGGCGCCCTGCAGTCCGGTGAGGAGTGCGACGACGGCAACACGGAGAACACGGACGCGTGCACGAACGGCTGCAAGTCCGCCGCTTGTGGAGACGGTTCGCTGTGGACCGATCACGAGGTGTGCGATGACGGGAACACCAGCGACACCGACGGCTGCACTAGCGCCTGCCTCCCAGCCAAATGCGGCGACGGCTTCGTCAGGACTGGCCAAGAAGCCTGCGATGACGGGAATGTCGTCGACACCGACGCCTGCACCAACACCTGCAAGCTCGCAACCTGCGGCGATGGCGTGATTTGGGCCGGTCACGAGGAGTGCGACGACGGCAACAACACCGCTTCCGACACCTGCACGAATGCCTGCAAGAACGCCAAGTGCGGCGACGGCATCGTCAAGGCTGGCACGGAGCAGTGTGACGACGGGAACGCCGACGACACAGACGGCTGCACCAGCCTCTGCAAGTTGGCCTCCTGTGGCGACGGCAAGGTTCAAGCTGGCGAAGAGTGCGACGACGGCAACACGACGGATACCGACGCCTGCACGAATGCCTGCAAGAACGCCGTATGCGGCGACGGCTCGGTGCAGGCCGGCAAAGAAGCTTGTGACGACGGCAACCTGGTAGACACCGACGCTTGCACCAGCAAGTGCAAGGCGGCTGGCTGCGGTGACGGCTTCGTCTGGTCCGGCAAAGAGCAGTGCGACGACGGCAACCTGGTGGACACCGACGCGTGCACCAACAAGTGCACCACTGCCGTATGCGGCGACGGCGTGGTCAAGACCACCGCGCCCGCCGAAGCGTGCGACGACGGGAATGTGACCAACACCGACGCCTGCACCAACGTCTGCAAGGTTGCGGCGTGCGGCGACGGTATCGTCCAAACCGGCGTGGACCAGTGCGACGACGGCAACCAGGTGGACACCGATGGCTGCACCAACCTGTGTAAGTCGCCGAGCTGCGGCGACGGTAAGGTTCAAGTTGGCGAAGAGTGCGACGACGGCAACACCACCACCACCGACGCCTGCACCAACGGCTGCAAGACCGCCAAGTGCGGCGACGGCATCATCCGGACTACCGCGCCCGCCGAAGAGTGCGATGACGGCAACAGCACCACCACGGACGCCTGCACCAACGGCTGCAAGACCGCCAAGTGCGGCGACGGCATCATCAAAGCTGGCACGGAGACGTGCGACGACGGCAACGTCGTCAACACCGACGCTTGCACCGCCGTGTGCATCACGGCGATCTGCGGTGATGGCATCGTCCAAGCAGGCGTAGACCAGTGTGACGACGGCAACGCCGTCAACACCGACACTTGCGTCAACGGCTGCAAGACCGCCAAGTGCGGCGATGGCTACGTTCGTTCAGGCACCGAGACGTGTGACGATGCCAACGCGAGCAACATCGACCTGTGCACGAATTTCTGCGCCGTTCCCGATCGCAACTGGGCGTTGTGGCCGGTGCCCAACATCGGGGCGGGGCAACCCCATGCTGCGAGCTACGACTCTACCAGCTCGCTCGTCGTCGTCGACCAAGTGACGGGTCTCACGTGGGAGAAGGCGCCGGACATCAACCTCTATTATACGTTTGCGGACGCGGCTACTCACTGCAACGGACTGGTTCTCGGGGGGTTCAGCGACTGGCGCGTGCCCAGCATGGTGGAGCTCATCACGCTCGCGGATCACCGGGTCGGCTATCCCGGACCGGCTCTGGACCAGGCCGCGTTCCCCAACCAAAACGGCGGCTACTATTGGTCGTCGGAGACCTACGCCGGGGACACGACCAGAGGCTGGTCGATCTACTTCAGTTACGTGGGATCGGACATAACCGACAAGACCTATACCCTCAACTTGCGGTGCGTCCGATGACAAGCCCCTCCAACGTCACCATTCAGATCTCCTCACTGCGAGGCTTCCCTATGAGCAAGGGTTCCAAGTCCATCAAACGGCGCTTCACCGTCGGCTTCGTCGTCGCAGCGCTGGCGCTGCTGTCCTCCACGACCAGTAGCGCCAACGCGCCCGCCAGTCAGTACACCATTGCGGGCGGCGTGGTGACGGACAACATGACTGGCCTGAAGTGGCAGCAGACCCTGAGTCCCAGCAGCTACACGTTCTCGGGTGCGGGCACCTATTGTGGCGGGACGATCGCCAGCAGCACCGGCTGGCGCATCCCCAGCCTGCGCGAGCTGGCGACGCTCGTCGACCGTAGCAAGACATCCCCCGCCATCGACGCCACGGCCTTTCCCAGCACGCCCAGCGTCCAATTTTGGACGTCCTCGGTCAACGGTACCTACGCCTTTTGGCTCGACTTTACGGACGGCAGCTTCAACAGCACTGACACTTCGTACATGACGCCGCCGCCCACGCTACGAGTCCGCTGCGTGAAGTAGAGAGACGCCAGGTCGCCGCGCCCGACTTCGACGGACGCGGCGGCTCGAACGTCGCCGTTGCCGAGCACGCAAAATGAAGAGAGCCCATCCCGGTGTGGGATCGGCTCTCGTGTGGCGAGCGCGAAGCCGCCCGACTACTTCTCGATCAGGACGTCGTAGCCGCGCCAGAAGAACTTCTTGGCGATGCTGCTGAGCTTGGGCCATGCCAGGTCGTGATCGGCGCTGGTGGCCCAAACGCGACGTGCGGCTTCACTCTCGAACGTGAAGTTGATTTCGTAGTCGTACTCGGTGGGCGACGCCTCGATTTCGGCGACGACCGACGGCGCGTAGAAGCGCAACAGCTTGAGCCCGCCGAAGCCCTTTTGCTTCGAGATAGCGGGGACGAATAGCTCCGCCACGGCTTTCTCGAACTCGCCCTTGCGCTCGGCGTTGACCTGGAAATGAAGCTCGAACAGGATCATTCGAATCTCCTCACCAGACGTAGTTGAGGCCGACGCCCATGAAG
>FSUE01000973.1_pt1 | contig 20587 bp, 20 predicted proteins | sample 1637031 | NCBI WGS metagenome assembly FSUE01 (sample SAMEA3914819, study PRJEB12502) | metagenome | biome: forest; material: soil | place: Canada | collected 2010-06-26 | depth 0.3 m | reverse complement strand
CTTCCCGCTCACCATCTACCTGCTGTCGGGCTGGCTGACGCGCCGGTTCCCGGGCGTCAACCTGCTGTCCCACGACATGGGACACCTCTGGTACGACCTACTCGGTTTCAAGGGCGACCCGCACTCGAACCCGATCCACATCTTCAGCGAAGTGCTGATCGTGGGCGGCTTCTTCTTGCTGTCCTTCTCCTGGAACGCGCTGTACCGCGCCCAGAAAGCCAAGAAGCCCGCCATGACCGGGCCCTATCAGTACGTGCGCCACCCGCAGTACATCGGCTTCATCGCAATCATGGCCGGCTTCCTGCTCCAATGGCCGACACTGATCACGCTCGTGATGTTCCCGATTCTCGTCGTCACCTACATACGCCTTGCTCATCGTGAGGAGCGCGAGACCGCCGTGACCTACGGGGCGCTCTGGGACGCCTATGCCGCCGCGACCCCACGTTGGTTCCCACGACTCGGTGGCCCGCGCGGAGGCCATACGCCTGAAAAGCCGCACTACGCTGGCGAGGGCTGAAGGTCATGAGCGCGAGCTTCGGGCACGCTTTGCCCCCAATGTCGGCGGGCGGTGCCGCATGTCACTCGGGTGCAGGTGGTCGCATCGCATGGGACCAGCACGTGACGCTTCGCCGGCGAGCACTCGTCGGCGGCGCGCTGGCCGGGCTCGCGCTCGTCGCGGTGTACATCGCTGTGCTCGGGTTCGCCAACTCATTGCAGCATGTGGCGAGCGAGTTTTTGCGACTGTGGTTCTGGATCGTCCCGCTCTTGCTCGGGTTCGTAGCCCAGATTGCGCTATTCGCTTACGCGCGGGGAGCTACGAAAGGGCGAGGCGGCTTGCCTGCGAGCGGAGTCGTCGGCTCCGGCGTTGCCAATACAGTCTCGATGTTGGCGCAGATCGATCTTTCAAAGGCGTTCGCTCTCGACGCAGGTGGAAAGACCTATAACCAGCCGAAACCCGACCACTCGCTGGCCACCACGCAGACGGGTTCGTCGCGTTCGAGGTCGGTTCGGCTCCGAGCAGCTTTTCGCTGACCGTCAGCGGGGTCCGCAGCTCGCCCGAAGTGAAGCTGGAGTGGCCGTAGCGGGGCGGGGTGCGAGGTCACCGCCCCCGAATGTGATGGTCCTCCGTATCTCGCCGTTCGGGAAATACTGACGATCGCGAGATCGAACGCAGCTATGCTTAGGTGATGGCGACCAAGCGAGCCGGGGTGTGACGTTAACGCGCGGCGCTTGTGCTTGCCTGGTGGCGGGCAGCTTGATGGCTTCGAGCTGCGGTAAGAGCTCACACTCGGCGTCGGACTCCGCCGGTACTCCGGGTGCCGGCGCCGTGTCGGATGCCAGCAGTGGTGCTGCTGGGGAGGCGGCAAGCGTTGGCGGGGCGAGCCCTGCCGGCGGCGAGGGCGGGGCCGCGACAATGTCCGGTGGAGCTGCGGGCGAGGCGGAATCTAGCGGTGGTGAGGTAGCGAACGTTCCTTGCGTCGACGTTTCACATGTGAGCGAGCGGCAGACTACGGCTCTCCGCACCATCGGCAGCGGTTTCGACGCGTACGAAGGGCGGATGATTCGAATCGTGGCGACGGTGGGCGAGCCCTACTACGGCCTCGGTGAGGCGCCGATTGAGGGCGGCTCGTTCGAGATACTGCTGCCGGGGGTGCTTGCGGACTACACGGAGCTCGGCGTCTACGTCGATACGATCAGGGACGATGCTTGCGACCCGGGTGACGAGATCTTGTGGCAGCGAGCCACGGGACCTGCGTCGGCGTGGGGCCCCGGTCTCGTGGAAGATGCCAAGGGCGTCGTGGTCTGGCAGATCACTCCCAACGACCTGACCACTTTCGAGCAGGCGGGTCCATGCAACATCAACGGTAACTTCGACGCCGCTAGTCGCCTTCGTTGCCTCGCTCAGTGAACGAGCGCTATCCTGCTTTTGGGTTCACTTCAAATGCTTGGGTCATCGTTTCTCGGACTGCGCGTGGACGGCATGGCCACCAGCTTGGTGCTGACATCGCTTGTTATAGGCCTGCCAAGAGCAGCCGCTGCTCAAGAAGACGCCGCGCTCACGCGCTCTGCTCAGAACCCGCTGCTCACGCACGGCCCGGTTGGCTCCACCGACCAACTGAAGCTCGGTCCGCGCGCGATGCTGCGCGAAGCACCGGGCGTGTGGAAGATGTGGTACGAGGCCGTTCCGGGCGGGAACAAGTCGCTCTGTGCCTACGCCACCAGCAAAGACGGCGTGAGCTGGACCCGGTACGCCCAGAACCCGGTGATGGCGCCGTCGGCAGCCTGGGAGGGCGGCGCCAACAACGCGACCGGTGAGACGTCTCCGACTTCGGTGCTCAAAGAGCACGGCGTCTACCTGCTTTGGTACCACGGCTACAGCGGTGGCAAGCGGCAGATCGGTTACGCGACATCGCTCGATGGCATCAGCTGGAGCAAGTACGCGCAAAACCCGGTGCTCACGCCAGGTGCGGGCGGCGACTGGGATGCAGACTCGGTGTGCGAGCCCAACGTGGTGCACGTCGGCGCCAGCTACTACATGTATTACTCCCGTTGCGTGGGGGCTGGCGGCATTGGGCTCGCGACGAGCCCTGACGGCGTAAGCTGGACCAAGTATGCGGGCAATCCCGTCATCGCCACCGGCACTGGCTGGGAGAACCAGCAAGTCGACTGGGCCGGTGTGTACTATGACGGTAAGCTCTTCCACCTGTGGTACTTGGGCCGCGCGACGAGCGACACCGGCGGTTTTTCGCTGGGTCACGCGTTCAGCAGCGACGGGAAGACCTTCACCAAATCGGCGGCGAATCCCGTGCTGGCGCCGCCGAAGCCGGCGATTATCAGTACCGACTATGCCGTGAACAAGGGCGATGGGATCGGTATCGAGAACAGCGCGAAGATCTTTCGGCTGGGTAGTAGCTGGCGCTTTTACTACGGCGGGTTTGCGTCGTGCTGTCCCGAAGACGCGACCTTGTCGATGGCCACGTCCCCCGTGGTCGCCTCGCCCAATCGCGCGCCAGTGGTCGATGCTGGGCGCGACTTCACCGCCGACGTGGGCGTCGTCGCGCCGCTCGACGGCACCGTCATGGACGACGATGCGCCGGTAACGCTCGACCAGGTGGCGTCGACGTGGACCAAGGTTTCGGGCCCCGGCAAGGCGACCTTCGAAAACGCGAGCGCCGTGGACACCGGCGTGAGCTTCGAGGCACTCGGCACGTACGTGCTCGAGCTCGCAGCTAATGATACCGAGCTGAGCGGCAACGCCACCGTTACGGTCACGGTCACGGTGAACGCAGGGTCGGGCGCCGGAGGCGCGGGCGGCGAAAGCGTTGGCGGGGATGCCACCGCGGTCTCGGCAGGCGCGGACAGCGGAGGTGCTGCGGCCGTCGCCGGCGGGGGAGGCACGCTTGGCTCGGGTGCCACGAGCAGCGGCGGCGCTTCCACTTCCGGAGCCGAGAATCGCGGTGGCACTGGCACTGCTGCTTCGGGCGGCGACGCAACCAGCGCGAAGTCGGACGGCGGCTGTGGTTGCCGGCTGGGTTCTCGACGCCGCGTGAGCGAGCCGCTGCTGGCGCTGCTGGCGGCGGCGCTCGTCGCCGTTCGACGCCGCAGGCGACCCTAAGAAACTAGCGGCCCCACGGTTCGCCATCGAACAAGATCCCGGCTACGACTGGGCCGCTGTTCTCGGTGACGCGGGTAATGATTGCTAGCCACGCTGGCGACGTCGTTCATGCCGCTTCTTCATCCGCATGTACCGTGCCGTTAGCGATGACTTGCCGCCTAGCGCACTACTATTTTGCCGTGATACATGCCCATCCCGCACTGAAACGTCAGCGTTGAGCTGGTATCAGCGGGAAGCTCGATAGTAACAGTCTGGTTTAGGGGCAACGCTTGCTCGATTTTCAACTCCGGGAACACGACAGAGGTCGCGCAGGTCTCGTCCGTTGTACGACGAAATTCCAGGGTCGTTCGTTGACCCTTGGTGGTTTCGATCGAGGACGGATGGAAGCCGCGCGCGTCGGCCGTGATCAAGACCTTACCGGTCGGATCAGGGGTCGCGGTTGCCGTCGTGTCCTGCGGATGCATCATACCGCACATCGAGTGCGCTGCACCGGGTCGCGCGTTGGCGATACTGGCAACCGCTACGGCCGCGAATAGACCCCCGACCAACAAACCGAAGCGGTGTTGCCGCAGGAACGTCTTGGCCTTGGTCGCGGGCGCGTCGTTGCGGTGATTCGAAGCGGGAGGGGTGTCATTCCGTTGGGTCATGTTGGTATAGGCGCCAGGGGGACGAAGCGTGACTCCAAATTTAGCAAGCGGGTCGAGCAGCTCGAAGGCACGCAGATCGTGCACGCGTGCGCAGAACATGCGCCGCCTCACCCCTTCGAGCCGATCAGCCGATTCTTCTGAAAGAGAAGCGCGACCGCTGTGGCGAGTGCCAATGCGCAAAGCGGAGCAATGAATCCGAGAAAATCCGATCGGAGAACGAGGTTCGACCACAAGAAACGACCGAACGCGATCAGAAGGCCGAACGCAGTCGCCGATCGCAGCGCGTCAGTTTGAGGGTTCGACAGTGTTCGTGCGACCCCAAACAGTAGAACTCCGAAGGCCGCGATGAACGCACCCCACGTGGCGAACACAACGGAGAGCCAAGCTAGCAGGCTTGGCGGCAGCGACTTTGCAGTCACGCCAAGAGCACGCAGGTCCTCCGGCAAGAGCGGAGGACGAAAAAATGCCATATAGATCCCGACCCCGATCGTCAGCACGGACAGAGCAAGAAGTGCCTTGCGCGAGAGCGCTCGGATCGTGCTCACGAGCTCCGACGCTTGCCGAACAAACGGAGCAGCAGGAGGAAGAGGTTGACGAAATCGAGGTAAAGCGTCAGAGCGCCCCGAATCGCCAGGTTTCCCGCTTCGCCCTGCTGCGCGTATAACTGGCGCAGCTTTTGGTTGTCGTAGGCAGTGAGGCCCGCGAAGATCAGCACGCCGGCGTAGGTGGTAACCCAATAAATCGCCGAGCTTTTGAGGAAGATATTTGAACGCACGCCCGCTACCGGCGATTGTGGTGCGGCATGCGTGAGGAGCCGGCCCAGGTTTGTCGCGCCAAAATGAACCCAACAGCGAGCCCGAGTAGGGTGATTGCCGCGCCCATCACGGATGGCAACGGGCCCTTGACCGGCGAGGTCATGACGATGTCGAGCACCCCGTGGAAGACAGCCACGGCCAAGATGCTCCCTCGGCTCGCGTTGAAGAGCCATGTCATCAGTATCGATCCCGTGAGAATCGAGAACAACCAACCTGCCGCCCCGGCGATGCCCATCGACGAAAGCCCACCAGCAAACGCGAAGAGCGGAAGGTGCCACGCCGCCCACGCCGCACCGAGTAGCAGGGCCGAAGTCAACGCACTGGTTCGGGCTTGCAGCCGCGGAAGCGCAAAACCTCGCCAGCCAACCTCCTCGCCGAAACCGTAGAAAAAGACGTTCGCGGCCCAATACCCTCCGCGGCCCAGCGCGGGGTATTCAACGCTCCTGCCTACGTCTGCCCAAGCGACTTGGTCCTGACCCGCAACACGCAGCGCAGCGGCCGAAACGACGAAGAGCAACACGGGGGCGGCGACCGCGAATGCAACCCATCCGAGCCGGCCGCGGACGGCGATGCAGGCGTCGAAGAGCCGAGTCAGCCCCGCTCGGCCATCGCAGGCGGCGGTTACCACCAGCGCGGCGACCAACGGTCCGAGTCCGCCCAAGAGATGCAGGTACGGCGAGAAGCGAATCGTCGTCCAGTTGAGCCCCGCTGCGGCCAGAGGTGCCCACGCGATCCATGAAACAAGGTTCGCGAGTACGAAGAAGGACAATAGTGGACGACGTACCAAGCGATGCCAGACCAATCGTTGGCTCCCCGTCTGGCGGATCCAGCAGACCCCCACCACAGCAATCGCGACCCCGAGCCCCAGATACAGACCTTGCAGCGGCGGGTCGTTGGAGTAGCCGACGATTGCGATTTCGACGACGAGCCAGATGAGCAAAGCGACTCCGACTGCGAACGCCAGCAGAGGAGCAATCCGGTGCCGCCGCCAAGCGAGCAGGGCAGCGCCCAGCGGTGCCAGGCCGATGATGGCGAAGAGGATCGCGCCCGGCACGAAGTAGTCTGAGAAGGGCGAGCCGGTTAGCGCCGACACGGGGAGCGGAAGGATTTCGCCTTTGGGTCCCGCCATCAGCGCGAGCCCGCCACCGATCGCCCCGATGCCGAGCAGGATCTCGAGGCCGAGCGCGATCGCCGCCAAACGGCCGAGCGGCGATCGCCCCGCCCTCTCCTCTCGCACGGCGCGGCTCATCAAGAGCACCCACCGACCTCCACTGACGCATCCTTCTGAAGCAGTAACAGCTGCGCCGAACTGGCTGGTTTGCGCGACTCCTCGGCGCAAACGGTGCCCGGGGACGCACCTATTGCGCGCGCGCCGAACGCGAGCGACGCGCGAAACAGGCGTGCGCGACCGGGCCTGGCCTCAGCGGACGCTGCCGTGGGGTGCGCTTGCGGGTGGACAACATCCATGTCTCTGGCAAACGCAAGAAGCGAGCCACCCGTTGTTGGGAGCGATCAGTGTCCTCGCCTCTTGCTCGCGTCGACAAGACACGAATGAGCAGCGATGCTGAGCTTCTCGTTCTATCGCCAACGGGCACGGCGGTGCTCAGTCGCCGCATCGTGGCCGCTTCTTGCTCAAAGGCGCGCTCCTTCTGAATGCGTGGAATGCCCCTGCGTCGCGCCCTACTCGCGACGACGGCCTGCGCTTCGACGCCACCACGCTGATTGGACGCCGCATCAAGGAGTTCGAAGATGCGCACCTTCAGCGCGGCTCGAGCATCGCGATCGCGCCAGGAACGGAATTCACCTTGATTTAAACGACAGAGCTTCAGGGACAGACCTTTGCTGCGCGGGCTGAATGAGCCACCACGCGCGCCGCGGCCGCCCACGCCTTCGCCACAACGCTCAACGGTGGTGACACAAACAATCCCTTTGGCTCAAGAAAATCTTCAAGCCGAATGCTGCGGGTTAACCGGTTACGACTAGCGGTTTGCGGCTGCAATTCTTGGCCAGCGCTTAGCGCGCGCACCGTCTTGCGCGCCGTTTGCGAGGAGCATATATGCCAATCGCATATGCTCTCGGTCGCCGACCGCTGCTCTCTAACACTGCTGCTCGCGCTGGCAGGAGTACTGGTCGCCGACCAAGGTTGGGCCGGGCCGCCTTTCCTCACGGACGATCCGGAGCCAGTCGAGGTGAAGCATTGGGAATTCTATGCGGGGTCGCAGTGGACGGTGGAGCGCCACGCCGCGGCCGGCACGCTCCCTCACCTCGAAGTGAACTACGGCGCATTGCCTGGCCTGCAGCTGCACGCCATCGTCCCGGCTGCGTTCAATTGGACCAGCGGCGCCGCGGCAAAGTACGGCATTGGTGACACCGAACTCGGCGCAAAGCTGCGGTTCGTTGATGAGGTCGAGGGCGGATGGCGTCCGCAGGTCGGGGTCTTTCCCCTCATCATCTTGCCAACCGGGTCGAAGAAGCGCGGACTCGGCGAGGGCGGCGTCCAGGCGTTGGTGCCACTTTGGGTCCAAAAGAGTTTCGGACCGTGGACGACCTACGGAGGCGGCGGGCTTCACCTCGCGCCGGACGGCAACGCAGTGGTGCTCGGCTGGCTACTGCAACGTGCGTTCTCCGAGGCGATCGTCATCGGCGCCGAGGCGTTCGTCACCATCCCCTGGAGCGGTGAGCCCGTTCAGGTCCAACTGAATCTGGGTGCCGTCATCAACGTCTCGGAGCGTCACCACTTGCTCCTGTCGGTTGGTCCATCCTTCCGCACAGATGCGATTGGGCAAGCGTACTTCGCCTACCAGCTCACCATTTGACACGAGCGGAATGGAGCTCTCGCGGACCGGTCGCGCGGACTAGCACCGCCAAACAATCCATTTGACTCAAGACCTACGCGCCGTCGATGAGAACAGGTGCGCTCAGCGGGATACGATCTTCATATCGACAACTGGAGAACAACGTAGAGGCCATGGCTCCTCAGAGCGCACGAGCAACGTCACCGGCTCCAACTACGTCATCGACGGCGGATTGATCAAGACGCTGTAGCCACCACTGCCCTGTGGAAGAGCTGAATCACCCGCGGCCTCGACGGGGACGGCCGTGGTCCGTGACTATGCCGTCGCGAACGGCGCGCGCTTCGCCCACGGTCGTGAGTCGAGCGTCAGGCGGTCGGGTGCTCTCGCAGCTGCATTATCACTCATTGTCGAATCGATTCGTTGCGCGCATAGTCCCGGTCGTCATGTTACGCGCTGTGCGAGTACTGGCGGTCGCGGCGCTGGCAGCGTTGCTGGCGGCGTCGTGTTGTCCACCGAACTGTCCCCCGCCAGGGCCAGGCGCGGGCGGCAAGGGCAACGGCGGGAACGACAATCCGCATGGAAAGGACAAGATTTCCCCGCCGATCATCGTCGAGCCTTTGTACGACTGCGGCCTGGCCGTCAGCGTCAAAGGCTTCATCCCCGGCGCGACCATCGACATCTTCGCCGGCGCCACGCGCATTGGCGGCGGCGCTTCGGAGACGCCCTGGGGGCAATCGTTCGCGGTCTCCCCGCAGCTCGCCACCGGACAGGTCATCACGGCGACGCAAACCTTCGGCTCCAGCAGTAGCGGGCCGTCACCGGCCATGACCGTGACTTCGTACTTCGCTGCGCATCCCGAGGGTTTGCCGAAGCCGTCCGTCAGGGCGCCGGCCTACCAATGCGGCGGCGCAGTCGGCGTAGGTGGTCTCGCCGCGGGAGGAAAGCTGGACGTGTTCGAGGACGCGGCGCCCGCAGCTAGCGTGTTGGGTTGCGGAGCGGGCCAATGGACGTTCGTGAGCCCGGTGTTCTCGACGGGTCAGAAGGTGACAGCGACGGAGACGCTGTGCGCGCAAACGGGGCCTCGCTCGGAGCCGGTGCCCGTAGAACCTGCGCCGACTAGCCTCGGGACGCTGACCATGGGGGACATGTACGAAGGCGGAAAGTACGCGAATGCGTACGGCATCACCAACGGTGCTGAAGTGACGGTGATGGACGGCGCGTCGCGGGTCGCAGGGCATGCCTGCGCTGGCGGCGGACAGGTTTTTCGGCTCGTTCCGGTGCCGGCCGTGGGTGCGAGCCTGACGGCGACGCAAGCCCTCTGCAGCGTGGTGAGTCCCCCATCTACCCCAGTTCACGTGCAGCCTTGCTCGGCACTGCCTGCGCCCAAGCTAGCGCCAACCTGCGTCGGCGCGACGACCGCGACGGTGGTCGGTCACGCTCCCGACGCGCGTATTCGCATCTTCGCGGGCAGCACGCTCATCGCGGATGGCGGTGGCCCCGTGCTCAATTTGCTGCGGCCGCTGGTGACGGGTGACTCGCTGACGGTGACGCAGTCCTCGGTGGTGTGCACCAGCCCGCCCTCCCCGCCGCTCGTGGTCGGTAGGGCGTGCGGCATTCCAGACTTCGCTCCTGCCTTCTGGAACGACCACGGCATCGTTCAGAACAACAACAATTGCTACAACTACAGCAACAACAAACGTACCGACACCTTCGCGCAGCCAGGTACAGCCGCGGGAATCTCGTTGGGGTCGTTCGAGCAAATGCGATGCGATGACGTGCTGGCGGCGGCCGAAGCCGACGGCCTTCAACCAAGCTCACGCAGCGCGAAGTGCCCGTGCTCCAAGGCCAAGCTGGCGCTGGTCGTCGCGCCGGAACAGGACTACCATTGGTATCGCATGGACTCGGATGGCAAGTGGTCGCACAAGCCGGGGAATGGCGAGGCCACGAATCTGGACAATTCGGGGAACGCGGTGCTCGATCCCGAGAACGCCAATCGCGGACCTTACTCCGATTTCTGCGGCTATTTCTGTGCGTGCTCGGATCGCGAGCAAGGGCAGGGGCATGAGAACATCCAATAGCTCCGATATGTCGCGCGCCGCCTGTTTGCGCGCGCTCCTCGTGCTGCTCAGCGGCAGCGTGCTCGTCTGTCGGCCAGCCGTGGGACAGCAAACCACGGGCGGCGCGGTCGCAGTCACGATCTCGGTCTTCTCGGGCCGTAAAGATCCAGAGTTTGCGATTCGTGATGCTGCGGTGCTGGCCAGCGTCGCGGGCTACCTCAAGACCGCGGCGCCCTACCGTGGGCCAGTCAAGGCGCCGATCATCAAGTCGACGCTCGGCTACCGCGGCACGCTCGTGGAAACGCGCGACGCAGCGCCTGGCCTGCCCAAGGGTTTTTCCGTCTACCAAGGCGTGATCGAGGTGCGCGGCGAGCAAGTCGTGTTGCTCGCCGACAAGAACCGCGGCCTCGAGCGTCGACTGCTGGACCAAGCTTTGGCGAGCAAGGCCATCGACGCAAAGTTGCACGCCCAGATCACGACCGGTTGGTGAGTTGGAAAGACGAAGCGTTGGCGTGACAGCAATCTGCTGACGCTACTCGGACGATCGACTGGCATGCTGACTGCGGCGTTTTTGTCACAGCCGTGCTTCATTCAGCCTGTAATCAGGCCTTCTCGTGATGTGGTGTTCTTTCCACACAACTAGCCGCGCGGCGCGACCGACGGTAAACGGCGTGACGGTGGTCAAGCTTCTGCAAGCCCACCCGGGAGGTACCGGGCCGCTCGTCTTGGGAAACACATTTCTCGAGAAGCTCGAGGTGCGCTCACTGCTCGGCAAGGGCGGCCACGCCTGGGTCTACGAATGCTTCGACCGGTTCCTGCAACGGCCCGTCGCCGTGAAGGTCATCAAGACGTTGCGCGAAGCGGGCCGCGACCTGGGTCGTCGAGCACAAGCGGAAGCCCAAGTGCTTGCTGGCATGCAGCACGAGAACCTGGTTCGCGTGATCGACGCGGGCATGCTCGGGGGCCTCGTCTACATCGTGATGGAGAAGCTCGAGGGCCGAACGCTGCGGCACACGCTGATGGCGCTCAGCCGGCTTTCCGTTCGCGAGGCGCTGAACATCGCGATCCAGATCGCCGACGGCATGCAGCTCGCACACGAGAGTGGCGTGATCCACCGCGACCTGAAGCCGGAGAACATCTTCATCGAGGCCGGCAACCACGTCAAAGTGCTCGACTTCGGCGTCGCCAAAGTGCTCGGCGCGAGCCAAATGACGACCCAAAAGGACCGCGTTCAGGGCACCGTCTTCTACATGAGCCCCGAGCAGCTCCAAGGTGTCGCGGTAACGCCCGCGAGTGACGTCTTCGCCCTTGGCACGATGCTGTTCGAGATGCTCTACGGCCATCCCCTTATGCTGGGCGGTGGCGAGCTGCCAAACAACGAGCACGTGGCTTGGATGCAGCTCTACAAGGTGCCTCCACCGCTCGAGACCCTCGACGCGAATATCCCTCGCTACGTCGGGAAGCTCGTGGGCCGCGCGATCGTGAAGCTGCCGCAGGACCGCTACCAAACGATGCGCGAATTCCGCGATGCCGCGATGGCCGCGCTCCGCCGCTACGAGAAAGAGAGGGCGGCCATCGAAGACCCGCCTACGCCTCGCGAGCTAAGCGGCGCGGCGGCTCGAGCGTTGGTCGCGATTCCGCAGACGCAAGCGCCGGAGCCAGACTTGCCGAAGGCTGTCGACGCGCCGAAACCGGAAGCGCCAAAGGCCGTTGCGATTGCAGTCGAGAAGAGGCCGACAGTCTTCGCCTCGGAGCGCGTCTCCGTCGAGTCAAAAGACGCCGAACCCGGGCGCAGCAGCGCAACCAAATCTCCACGGGCCTTGATCATGGGCTTCTTGGCGGGGTTGGTGGTGCTCGCCCTCGGCTTCGCACTCCGTCCGCGTTGGTCGCATCCACACCGGGCTCTTGCAGCTCAGCTTGCCGTTCAAAAGACGGACAGCGATTCGAAGCCGGCGGCCGTGACAACGCCCTCGCATGTGGAACCTCCTCGGCCCGAGCCCGTTGCGCCAACCGCGGCTCCAGCGCGAACCGCGATCGCCACGGTCCCGTCTGCGAGCGTGGCGTCGAAGTCCGCCCAAGCGCGAACCCGCGAGACGATCTTCTGAGTCATGAGCAAGGAACATCAGCCCCAAAGCCCGGCGTCGGGCACCGAATCGACGGCTCCGTCGAGCAGCGCAGAGGTCGCCGGCGGCGCACGCAAGGGCTTCCGCGAGCCGCTTGGTGAGAACGCGGTCGATCAACTCCGCAGCTACCAAGTAATGACCATCCCGCCGAGCGCACGGCGGGCCCTAATGAGCGCCGAGCTGCCAGGCGCTCCACCCGAGCTTCTGTACGACACGCTTCCCCCGAATCGGGCAGTGGTGCCCCTCGAGCCTGACGACACGCTCGAGCTCGAAGCACCCGTCGTTCCCCCCGCGAAGAAGCAACGCATGCGCGGCATCGTGACAATCACGGCCGCCGTCATGTTGGCTATCGTCATCATTGCCTGGCTGCGACGTCCGAGCGAACCGCCGCCGCAAACGTCAACGGCTGCACCCACCACCGCCGCGTTCGCGGCACCCCTACCTGCTCCGCGCGCCGAGTCGACGCCCGCAACGCCGCGCGCCGAAACTGCGCCCCAACCATTGCCTCCCGCAGCAACAGAGCTCACCGCATCGCCCATCCAGCACCCGGCTGACCATCCAATCGACTCGCCGTCCCCCAAAAAATCCGCAACTGCGGCCGCCGACGCGCCGACCAAGAAGCCGTTAGTCTCTTCCACACTCGCGCCGTCTAGCCCCCAGGCGGCAGAGCCCGCTACCGTCGCGCCGCCAACGGCGCCCGAGGCAGCGCCGCGCAAAGGATTTCGCCTAGGTTCCCGATGACCCGCCGTCCGTTTCGCCGTTCAGCCATCGCACTAGTTGGAGCCTTCGTTGCGCTCGTCGGGGGGTCTCTGGCTCCTCTGTCCGCCGTTGCTGCCGAGCCGAACAGCAGTGCCGCGACTGATCCGAATCGTCCGCGCACTCTCTATCGCCAAGCCGAGACGGCCTTCAAGGCCGGTAAGGTCGATGAGGCTCGCCGTTTGCTGCTCGAAGCGTGGGGCGTCCGACACACTTACGACGTTGCGGCTGCGTTGGGTCAGGCCGAGCTTGAGTTGAAGATGTACCGCGACGCAGCCGAGCACCTCGACTTTGCCGTGCAGAACTTCGCGCCAATGGAGAGCGAGGGGCTGCTCGACGGAACCAAGAACGACCTTCGTACGGCCAAGTCAGAGGTCGTTGAAGCGCGCATCAAGATCAACGAGCCCCGCGCCACCGTCACTGCCAATGGTCGCTCTCTCGGGGAATCGCCGCTCGCAGCGAGCGTCTTCCTCGAGGCCGGCAGCTATGACTTCGAGGCCGCGCTCGGCCAGGACCGTAAGGCGACCAAGCGCATGGCCCTGCAGAAGGGCGGCACGTACGACGTCGAGCTTCTGATCCCGCAAGCCGCCGCCCCCACGACTGGCCTTGAAGCCACATCGCGTCCACCGCCTAGCTCTGCAACCAACGACCGCAGCAACTGGCTGCCTACCTACGTGAGCGGCGGGCTGGCTGTCGTCGCGCTCGGAATTGGAACCGGCTTTGCCGTCGACGCCCTATCCGCGAAGTCGAGCGGCGAAGACAAGCTCAACGCGGCCAAGGCAATGTACGGCAGCGAAGGCGCCTGTGCCGCGGGCAATGGCGCCGGTTCGGCGCTCTGCAGCGACGTGAAGGACCTTCAGGACCGGCGGAGCTCCTCGAACCGCGTGGCCACTGGCGCGTTCATCGTTGGCGGTGTCCTCGCTGCAGCCAGCATTGGCTCCTACTTCTTGTGGGCGCGGCAACCCGAACAGGGCCGCACTCAGGTAACTGCGTCGATCGGAAACGGGGGCGGCGGCCTCTTCGTTCAAGGGAGCTTTTGATGCGATCTCGGAATTGGTGGGCTAGCGTCCCCACCCTCTCACTCGGCCTTGCCGGAACCCTGGCCTTCATCGTACCGGCATGCGCTGGCTCGCCAACCTGCCAAGACTACGGTGACTGCGGCGACGGGACCGGAGCCAAAGCGGGCTCGAGCGGGACTGGGAACAACGCAGGTATGGCCGGTGATGCAGCAGGTGCTCCCGCGACCGGCGGTAGCAGCTCTGGTTCCAGCTCTGGAGGCAATGGTGCGAGCTCGGGCGAACCGGGCGGAGACGCTGGGAGCTCCGGCGACGCTGGCGCGGGCGGGACTGCGGTATCCAAGCCCTGCGACGGAGCCTGCTCCGGCATGACCCCGGTTTGCGACCAGCCGAACGACAAATGCGTCGAATGCCTCAAGCCTGCTGACTGCGCAGGAACCGAGAAGGCCTGCGACCTCGACACCAACAACTGCGTCGAATGCCTGAGCTCCCAAGATTGCACCGGCACCAAGAAGGTGTGTGACACCGCCGCGGATACCTGCGTCGATTGCCTCGCTTCCACCGACTGCAAGGACGCCAAAGCCGCCAAGTGCGATGCAAACGCGTGCGCCAAATGCACGTCGAATGACGACTGCACGCACATAGCGGGCAAGACGGTGTGTGATACGAAGGCTGGGGAGTGCGTGCAGTGCAACGTGACAAATGAAAGCGTGTGCGGCGGCAAGTCTTGCAATCCTGCGACGAAGACGTGCACGAACACCACGGTGGGAAGCGTTGGGAGCTGTGGCGCGTGCGTCGCTGACAGCGAATGCTCCGGTGGCGGCTCTGCTGACCCGACGGCTCGCTGCGTGCCGATGCAGTTCAACGGCACGATGCGCCCGGGAGGCTACTGCTTGAAGCGCGCATCGAAGACGTGCTCCCGTCCGCTCACGGTGACCTTTTCGACCAAGAGCCTTTCGGATGCAGCGGCCGAAAGTTACTGTGGTGTTGACCAGACTGCTGTCACCTGCGAGGCAGTCACCGACATGGTCGCGAGCACAAGCTGCGCGGACGGCCTCGATACTTCTTGCGGATGTAGTCGTGGGGGTAATGGCGCCTGCTTGGCGCCGGGCGTGGGTGGCCTCTGTCGGACGGTGGGCGGGGTTCCCAAGACTTGCTCGGTGGCGTGCGGCACTGCCAACGAGTGCATATCGGGCAAGACGTGCACGATCGACGACGCTTACTGCCACTAGGACAACTACTCGAGGGCGGGCCAATGCAAATCGCACAGCCGAAAGAAGGGCAGACAGACGCGAACCGGGCAGATATCTTCGCCGGCACCAGCTATCGCTTCGTCTCGCGCATCGGCGCTGGCGGCATGGGCGAAGTGTTCGTCGTCGAGCACCGCGAGCTCGGCCGCGATTTCGTCGCCAAGGTCCTTCACGCTGAGTTCGCCTCGGATCCGCGCATCGTCGACCGAATGCGCGTCGAGCGCCAAGCGCTCGGTCGCCTCAACCACCCGAACGTCGTCTCGGTCGTCGATTCCGCGACCTTAAAGGATGGCCGGCCCTTCTTCGTGATGGAGCGGCTGCGCGGGCAGACGCTCGCCGAGGAGCTCCGCGAGCGCGGCAAGCTGCCTGTCTACGAAGCCGTCCACTTCGCCTGCGAGCTGCTGTCCGCGCTCGCAGCGACCCACCAGATCGGCATCGTTCACCGCGACATCAAGCCTGCAAACCTCTTCATCTGCACCCTCGCCAACGGGTCGCGGTGCTTGAAAGTCCTCGATTTCGGGATCGCCCGGGTCCTGCCCGATGCACCCGCAGCTGCGCCGCTGCCCCTGGTTCTTCCGACCGACGTCGGAGTGATGATGGGCACTCCGCGCTTCGCCAGTCCCGAGGCAGCCGTCGGCCAACGCGTCGACACACGCGCCGACGTCTACGCCGCCGCGCTCATGCTCTATCTCATGCTCGCCGGCCGCGGGCCGTTCGACCACCGTGCCGGCGCAGCCTCGGTCATGGCCGCACACGTGAGTGACGATCCCGCGCCACCTTCGAAGTACGCGGCGGAACCCGTCCCATACCCGCTCGACAAGGCCGTTTTGCGTGGCCTACGCAAGAACCCCGCCGAGCGCTTTCAAAGCGCCGGGGACTTCCAATCAGAGCTCGAAGGCACCGTCGCCCTCCTCCGCAAACCGCTCGGTTGGGTCGAAACCACCCTGTTCCCGCCCGACAGGCCCTCAGCGCCGACCCACAACGCGCCTGTCCCACCAATCGCCGCAGTGCTCGATGACACGTCACAAGACGGCACGACCTTCCAGATGCCAGCGAAACCTGTTGCTGTCGCTGCACCCGCAGCTCCATCGGAGCGTGTCGAGCAACGTCCCCGAAGGCTGCCGGCGTCACTGATTCCCTTTGTGCTCGGAATGGTCGTGGCCGGGCTGATTGCTGCCGTTGTATTGGCGGCGGCGCGCTAACATTGATCGCCGTTCCTCGGGCGGAGGCGTGTCGATCAGTAGTGGGCTCGATGCGGGGTGTCGTTCGTTGGGAAACCGCCCGGCGCCAATTTTTCCGCAACTAGCGGCACCCTCGACCGACGGGTGGGCAGCACCAGATGAAGCTGCTCTTCGACCATGGCACGTTGGTGCTGACTGAAGCTCCCGACCTCAGTCGTAAAGCGATTCCTGGGCTGCTTTGGGACCCGCGTGTCGAGCTGTACCGAGCGCCCGCCTATCGCTACGCGGAGGTCGTGGAGGCGTTGCGTATGCTCCGCTTGCCGCTCACGGATGAGGTTGAGCGCTCGGGCGCGGCTCCTGCGGACGAGTGGCGTTCCGTCGAGCTCCGCCCGTACCAACAGGCCGCCGTCCTGGCCTGGCAATTGGCTGAGAAACGAGGACTTGTGGTGTTGCCCACTGGCAGTGGAAAGACCCGAGTCGCGGCCGCGGCGATGGCGTTAACCCGGGCCCGGACGTTGTGCTTGGTGCCCACCCGAGCGCTCCTGAATCAATGGCTCTTGGAGTTGTCGCGCCTGTATCCCGGAGCGATCGGCTGCCTGGGGGACGGGCGACAGGACATCCAGCGCATCACGGTCGCGACGTTTGAATCGGCGTTTCGCTGGATGCCGCGCCTGGGTAACCGCTTCGAGCTGTTGGTCGTAGATGAGGCTCATCACTTTGGCTGCGGCGTACGCGACGAAGCACTCGAGATGTGCGTGGCGACCCAACGTCTCGGCTTGTCGGCCACGCCGCCGAACGGCCCTGCCCTGGCTCGTCTCGAGGAACTGCTCGGCCCAGTGGTGTACCAACTCGGCGTCGGTGACTTGGCGGGTACCTGGCTCGCTGACTTCGATCTGGTTGTCCTTCGCGTTGCCTTGGATCGCGATGAGCGGGCACGCTACGACGCCGACCATCGCTTGTTCTCGGCGTTGAATCGCGAATTCCGCTCCATGCACCCTGCCGGGACTTGGCAGGAGCTGGTCGCGGCCGCATCCCAGACGGCGGAGGGACGCGCTGCGCTGCGGGCTTGGCGACGGACCCGGCAACTCGTTGGCTTCACTCGCGCCAAGGCAGCCGCGGTGAAGGCATTGCTCGCGCGCCACCGCGACGCCAGGGTCCTCGTCTTCACCGCCGACAATGCCGCGGCTTATGCCATCTCGCGCGAGCATTTGATCATGCCGATCACGTGCGAGATTGGGCGTCAGGAAAGGGAACGCGCGCTGCAAGGGTTTCGCGAAGGCACCCTGCGCGCGCTGGTCAGCGCCCGCGTTCTGAACGAAGGGATCGACGTGCCCGAGGCGGACGTGGCGATCATCGTGGGCGGCACCCAAGGCGAGCGCGAGCACGTTCAACGCATCGGGCGTTTGCTGCGGCCGTCCCCAGGAAAGCGGGCCATCGTCTACGAGCTGGTGACTTTGGCGACGAGCGAGACCAAGCGAGCAACCGAACGGAGGCGAGGCCTTGCTGCCGCACACGCTCGCTAGGCTCAGCTCGCAGCTGGGGGGCAACCAGCTCGTGCTCCACTACTTGACCGAGAAAGACTATGCCTGGCTGAGGGCGCTGATCGACGAATACGAACGCGGTGTCGGTTCGAAACGCAGCGAGCTGTTCACGCGCCTCAAGGAGCCATTGACCACGCCCGCGCCAAAAGCCAAGCAGCGCTGGGCGGTCGAGGTCCTCCAACGCTTGACCGAGACGCGAGCGAAGGCTGCTATCCCACCGCGCGAGGCCCGTTGGGCGGCGTTCAGCACGGCGGCGAGTGCCCTAGCGCCGCGTGGCGAGGTGCTCAAAAACGCAGCATTGCTGCTTGGTACTGACGCGGAGAGTCTCGACGCCGCCCTGTTCGCCGACCTGTATAGCGAGAGCACGACGTGCGCGCTACCAGCTGAGCTTTCGCCGGAGAAGATCGCCCTCGACGCAAACCTGCGTCTCGTAAGTAGCTGGATGCAGCGCGCGCGCGCTGTACGCATCACAGCCTGGGGGAACACCCGCGCGCTCGTACGACAGGCTCGGCTCCACGGGCTGATTTGCAACATCCGACGAGCAGCGCCACCCGACACAGCAACGGCCGCAGCCGGACGAGCCGTTGCTTCCGGACTCGACGCCGTAACGGAGAGCCCGACGGAAGGTGTCGAGCTCGAAATTTCTGGTCCATTAGCCCTGTTTCGCCACACGCTCATCTATGGCCGCGCTCTGAGCGCACTTATCCCGCGCGCGCTCTGGTGTCACAGGTTCGAGCTTCGCGCTGCCTGCCAAACCGGCTCTGCCTCTGCCATCGCGACATTGACGGTGCGCACCGGAGATCCGTTGCGCGTTGGCCGCGAGCTCGCACCCTACGACAGTCAATTGGAGGCTCGCTTCGCCAAAGATTTTCGCAAGGCCGCCCCCGACTGGAACGTGATCCGCGAGCCTCGGCCCGTCGAAAGCCTTGGCTCACTCATCTTTCCCGATTTCGAGCTCGTACACCGCCACGACGGAGCCCGGCGTTGGCTGCTCGAAATCGTGGGGTTTTGGACGCCCAAGTACCTGGAGGAAAAGCTGCGCAAGCTGCGGGCCGCACGGCTCGAGAACGTTCTCTTGTGCATCGACCAGGAGCGCGGCTGCAGTGACGCCGAGCTACCTAAGGACGCCAAGATCATTCGCTACCGGCGCCGCATCGACGTCCGTGCCGTGTTGGCTGTCCTATAGTTGCTGACTGGGGCCGTGGTTTGACGGGCTGGGCGAGCGCTTCCTTTACGAACACTTGGACGGCAACAAACTCTGGGAGCTCCGGCAGCGCGGTAGTAGAACGAGCGCATGCTCGGGGAGCGTGGTCTAAGCCGACTGATTGCGTTGGGCCTCGCGCTCAGCGGCTGCGCGCCGCACGGCGACCCGACCTGGCCCCGCGGAAAGCCGGCGCCAGGCGCCACGGCTCCGGATGTCTTGCAGCTCTACAAGGCGCTCGCGAATCGCCCTCGCACGCGCACGGGCAACTTTGGCTACCACGTCACGCTCGTGTCCGACAACTTGCGACCCATCGGCAAAGCCGCGGTTACGTTTGCGCTGTACCTAAACCATCTGCACAAGAAGGTGCATCCAGTCTTCGCCGATGGTTTCCTGACCGCAGCTGATCGACGCTCGGCAGATGATCCGCTCTCGGATCCGAACCTCGCCACGACCGTCGAACTGGTCCTCGCGGGCACGAGCGGACGCATCTTGTACCTCAATATCGTGCGTTCGAGCGGCCTGACCGCATTCGACGGTGGCGTGACCGCGAGCCTCGAGCAGGCCGCGCCATTTGGCGAAGCACCCCCCGAGATCCGCTCGCCCGACGGAGACGTCCATCTGCAATGGGAGATCCGTCGCGACGCGATGGCGTGCTCGTCACTTGGCATGCATCCACTGCTCCTCAAGCCGTAGTCGGCTTCTCCGCAGAAGAACGCGCCACAGTCGGTTTTCTCAGCGTCGCGACGTGCGCGGCGGTTCTCCCACGCACCAGCGTTGCCGCGCAGAAGGAGCGTTCCACCGTGAAGGCGAGCATCGATCGGCTTTTCGACGGGTAGACCATATGGTAAACGCGATGGGTTGGGTTCGATTGTTGCTTCGGAGGGAGATCGAGGGAGTCGTGAACGACGACGTAAAGTCTCTGCTGCGGACGGTGGGTTGTCTGCCGACGACTTTCGGCACCGGTCTCGTATTGCTCGGCACGTTTTACTGGCTGAATGAGTGGCGCTTCGGAGGCGCCTTCTTGTTCATGGGATTGGTGTGGGGGTTCATGTTTGCGGGACTCGGATTGGTGATCATGTCGACGGCGCGCGTTTGGATGTCCGTGCTCGGCTCGGTCGCTGCTGCGAGCTCCGCGCTGCTGATCGCCCTGGACGCGAGGGGGTCCTACTTCAGCGAGTCGTACTACTGGGTGTCCGCGGGCGACGGTATCGCGCTCATTCTTGGGGCGGCGTTGACCTTTGTTGCCTTGCGGCGGCGCGCGCGAGCCGTCGCGGCGGCGCGCCAGGATTAGCTCGAGCCGCGCCGGCGGGAGCGGCGTTTCCAGGTTAGAGCGAGCAGGGCGAGCGCCGTTAGGCTTGGAGCGAGGGAACCTTGCGAGCTCGTTCGGCAGCCGCAGCCGGAGTCGCCTTTGGTGGCGGCCCGTTCGTTGTCGCCTCCCGCTCCGCTCTCGGCGTCGGCGCCTGCGCCGTTCGAGCCACCGGAACCCCGGCCATTCGGTGAGGTGACGTCATCCGATGCAGCCCCGTTGACGTAGCGAATCACGTGACCGTCGAGTCGCATGTCGGTTCCTAGCGTCACGGCTCGCG
>FSUE01000654.1_pt1 | contig 20688 bp, 21 predicted proteins | sample 1637031 | NCBI WGS metagenome assembly FSUE01 (sample SAMEA3914819, study PRJEB12502) | metagenome | biome: forest; material: soil | place: Canada | collected 2010-06-26 | depth 0.3 m | reverse complement strand
TCGGCGTACGTCGTGGAAGGAGAAACCTTCAATGACCGTCACCAACCCCGAATCGGGCACGAATGTGCATGAAATCGCCGCCGGCATCTATCGCATCAGCACGCCGGTGCCGCCGAGCGTCATCCCGGGCGGCTTCACGTTCAATCAGATCTTGATTGTCGACGAGCAGCCGTTGCTGTTTCACACCGGGCCACGCGGCATGTTCCCGCTCGTCCAGGGCGCAGTCGCGCATGTGCTCGGAAACGTTGCCAAGTTGCGCTATGTCGGCTTCTCGCACGTCGAATCCGACGAGTCGGGCGCGCTGAACCAATGGCTCGCGGTCGCGCCCCAAGCGGAGCCGGTTTGCGGTCGAGTCGCGGCCATGGTCTCGGTCAATGATTTGGCCGATCGCCCGCCGCGCGCGCTGGCCGATGGTGAAGAGCTGTCGTTGGGCGCGAAGACCGTGCGCTGGCTCGACGCTCCGCACCTGCCTCACAACTGGGAGTGCGGTTACCTTTTCGAAAAGACCACCCGCACGCTGTTGTGCGGTGACTTGTTCACGCACGCTGGCGCAGACCTGCCGCCGCTCACCGAGTCCGAGGTGCTCGGGCCCGCGGAGCAAATGCGCAAAGCCATGGCCGGCAGCGTGGCGATCGAAGCGCAGGCACCCGCGCTCCTGGCCAAGCTGGCCGCAACCGAGCCTTCGACCCTGGCGTTGATGCACGGCAGCTCTTACCGAGGCGATGGCAGTGCCCTGTTGCGCGGACTGGCCGCAGCGCTCCGCGGCTGAACGACATCCGAAGGCACGCGCCTCGGCGAACCGGGCGCGTGCTACGCTGCGTCTGCCCATGCCGGACGCGCGCGAAGCGATCGAGACGATCGAAAACAGCGAGCTGGTTCGCCGGATCGCCGCGCGCCTGGCAGACGCGGCCAGCGCCGAAGCCGAGCTGTGTCGGCGCTTTTCGACGCGCGCGCAGCTGTACGGCCTCAAGCACCTCAAAAATCGCGAGCTAGCGCGAGATCTGGCGCAGGGCGTGCTGGTCGCAGTGCTGCTGGCGGCCCGCGACGACAAGATCCTCGACCCCGGCCAGCTCGAGCGCTTCGTGCTCGGGACGTGCCGCAACGTGGCCAGTCGCCTGCGCGAGCTCGACCTCCAGGCGCGGCCGACCGAAGCGCCGGAGCTCGAGGCGCTAGCCGGCGCCGCGCCCGCGCTGGAAGTCATCGACCAGAGCGCGCTGTACGGCTGCTTGCGTAAGCTCGACGCGCGCGGTCGTCGCGTCGTTTATCTGGCATTTCACGAGCAGGCATCGGCCGAAGAGATTGCGACCGGGCTCGGCACGACGGCGGGCAACGTGCGCGTGCTGCGGCACCGCGCGGTTGCCCAGCTGCGTGAATGTTTGGACGGCGGTCGGAGGCACCCATGAACCCAGTCTGCGCTGCGCCGATTTCGTCCGAGCTGTTGGTCGAGTACTGGGCGGATGAGCTGGACGCGGTCGCGGTCGACCAAATCGACGAGCACGTCATGGGCTGCGCCGAGTGCGCCGCGGCGTCGGCACGCGTGGCGGCGCTGCGCGAAGCCGTCCGCCAGATCATTCCGACCATGTTGTCACGCGGCCAAGTAGAAGCGCTGCGCGCGCGCGGCCTGCGCATCGTCGAAAACCCGGTGCGACCGGAGACGCGCGAGCTGGCCGTGTTCGGCGCCCAGACCGATCTATTGATTCATCGCTTGGGCGGGTTGGACTTCAGTCGGGTCGAGACCGCGCACGTGACGGTCAGCGTCGAGTCGACGGGCGAGGTGCTGACGGTCGAGCCGGACGCGCCGTTCGAGCGTGAAACGGGCGAAATCTTGATCTGCTGCCAGCGGCATTTCGCGATTTACCCGAGCAATGTGGCGTTCGACGTGCGGTTGGTCGTAGCTGGCGGCGCGGAGCGCAAAGCCCGCTACGTCGTCCCGCATTTGTTCGAGTGAACGCTGCGCGGCCGCCGCGGCCGATTCTCGAAAAAAACCGCGCGTGGCTGTCGAATTGGCGCGTCGCCGAGCGACCAGTGGCGTTCCGCGCTAAAAAAGGAGCCACTGCATGCGTTATGTCTGCCTGATCTATTTCGATCCCAAACAGGTCTTCAACGGTAGCCCCGAGGCCGAAGCCGTACTGGCCGAGCTCGGCCCGCACGCCGAAGAGCTGAAGGCCAGCGGTCACTTGGTGATGGGCCAGCCGCTCACCCTACCCAAAGACGCGATGACGGTGTCGGTGCGCGACGGCAAGATGTCGGCGACCGACGGGCCGTTCATGGAAACCAAGGAAATGCTCGGCGGCTTCACGCTGATCGAGGCGCGCGACCTGAACGAGGCGGTGCAGGTGGCGGGTCGGCATCCGTACGCCAAGCTCGGCTTCATCGAAGTGCGGCCAGTCGTGGACTACAGCAAACCGCGTCCGCGGCTATGAGCACCGCCGCCAGCGCGCGCGACGCCTTGGAAGCGGCCTACCGTACCGAGGCGCGCCGCGTGCTGGCGACGCTGATCCGCGTGGTGGGCGGCTTCGACGCCGCCGAAGAAGCCGTGCACGAGGCCTTCGCGGCCGCCGCCGAGCAGTGGCCGCGCGAAGGCGTGCCGGCCAATCCGTATGGTTGGTTGGTCTCGACCGGGCGCTTTCGGCTGGTCAATCGCTGGCGCAAGCTCGGCCGCTTGGAGCGGGCTTTGCCCGAGCTTTTGGCGCAGGCCGACGCCGCGGCGGAGCCCGTAACGCCCGAGCTGATTCAAGACGACGAGCTGCGGCTGATCTTCATTTGCTGCCACCCCGCGCTCACCCCCGACGCCCGCACGGCCCTCACCCTGCGCGAGGTGGGTGGCTTGACGACCGAAGAGATCGCCCGCGCCTACCTGACGCCGACGCCGACGATTGCGCAGCGTATCGTGCGCGCCAAAGCGAAAATCCGCGACGACGCGTTGCCGTACGAAGTGCCGGCGCGGTCCGAGCTGCCGACGCGGCTCGAGAGCGTGCTGCAGGTCATCTACTTGATTTTCAACGAAGGCTACGCGGCCACCGACGGCCCGACCCTGGTGCGAGGCGATCTTTGTAGCGAGGCGATTCGGCTCGGACGACTGCTGGTGAACCTGCTCGACGATCCCGGCGAATCCGAGGCGTTGGGTCTGCTGGCGCTGATGCTGCTGCACGAAGCGCGACGCGAAGCTCGCGTCGATGCCGAAGGCAATCTGATCCTGCTCGAGGCTCAGGATCGCTCACGCTGGAACCGCGAGCAGATGACCGAGGCGCGCGCGCTGCTCGAGCGCGCGCTCGGATCGCGGCGCGTCGGACCCTACGTGTTGCAGGCGGCGATCGCCGATTTGCACGCCGAGGCCACCAGCACGACCGCCACTGATTGGCCGCAGATCGTCGCGCTTTATGCGGTGTTGCAGCGGCTCGATCCTTCGCCGGTGGTGGCGTTGAACCACGCCGTGGCGCTCGGTATGCGTGACGGCCCAGCGGCGGGGCTGACGGCGATTGACGCCGTTCTGGCCGGCGGCGGCCTCGACGGCTACTACCTGGCCCACGCGGCGCGCGCCGATCTGCAACGCCGGCTAGGCCAGATTGACGCCGCGCGTGCCTCGTACACGCGCGCGCTCGAGCTGACCCACCAACCAGCAGAGCAGCGTTTCCTCACCGCGCGCCTGGCTGAGCTACTTGGTGCGGGCTCGCACTAACGCCAGCCACACCATCAGCTCCCAGGCGCCGTAAACGCCGTTGAGCAGCGTGACCAGGGTCACGATCGCCAAACCGTTGAGCGCAATCGCCGAACACTCGAGAAAAGCCGCGCCGGTCGCGGCCAACAGCAGGTAGCAGAGCAGCGGTAAGACCGCCCCGGTCAGCCAATCCGACAGCTCCAGATCGCCGTTTTTGCGGTGGGCGGCGCGCATGTGTCGGAAGACCCAAACCAACCCGAGCAACCGCAGCGCGCTGGCGACCAGCAACAGCACGCCGAGCAGCGTGGTCCCGAGCGTGGGAATCGTGAGCAGGCAAGCCGTGAGCAGCACCTGCACGAAATGCGTGAACGGCGGATCCAAGAAGGCGCGCGCCGATGCCGTTGCCTCCTGCGAAACGAGATTGGCGCCAAAGCCGACCGCGACGAACATCAGCCCGATCAGCGTCGCCGCGGCCGTGCCGACCAGCAGGTAAAAGTTTTGCCAAGCCGCCACGGAACCGGCCATGCGCCGCACCCTAGCGGCCCTGGCTCGATCTGTCAGCGGCCCGGCCGCAAATCGCCGTCCCACGGCGGCGCTAGCCGGTCAGTGCCGTTGCGGCAGCCAAGCGATCCAGGCGCCGCTACGGTTCTGCTGGTCGGTGGTGCCCTGGACGAGCGTCGTGCCGTCGCGGGTTACGATTCGCTCGGCGTTCTGCAGGTGGGCGCCTTGCAGATTGGCGCCCAACGTCGTGAGGTACGCGGCGACGCTGATCAGGCCCACGCCATCCCACAGCACGGCTTCGCTCGCCCCAGCCAGGGTACCGCTGCGTCCGATCAGGACGTCGCCCGCGACGTTGCTGGCTGAGACGTAGCTGAACATGTGGCCGGGCAAGGAGTGCAGCGGCACCAAGCCGGTGGCGGCGCTCCAACGGAACGGCGCCGCACCGTCGACGTTGTCCATAGGGAAGGACGGCGCGGAGTCCGGCTGGATCTTGCCAAAGGCCACGCTGCCGTCGCGATTGATGCCGTCTTGGGTCATCTCGGCGTGGCCGGTGGGCGGCGCCGGCAGCGGGACGATGCCGGTGTCGGCGGTCCAACGGGCCGCCGCCCATTGGGTGGCTCCACATGTCGCGACGCCAAACGCAATCGCTCCATTTGCGAGCAAGGCATTTGCGTAGAAATTGCACGTCGTCGCCGAAGCGCCCAACTTGATCGGAGCGATCCCGGTCGCGTGTGTCCAGACGAAATTCTGCTCGGGATCCGGGTAGGCTTGGCAGTGGCCGAACACGGTGCCGGCGTCGGCAGAGCTGCGGTCGAAGCTGCAGCTGGGCCGTCCCGGCAATGCCCCGAGCTGCTCGACGCCGGTGGCGACTGACCAGCGGAAAACCATCCTTGGCAAGTCCAACGTCTCGCCGATCAAAATCGAGCCATCTGAGCTCATCGCGTCGAGCTGGGCGCCCGCGGGCCAAGTCGGAGAGCTCGACAACGCCTGATAGCCGTTCGCTACCGTCCACAAGAAGGGTTGGTGACCGCCGTCCTTGCCCGTGCCGCTGACCTTGGCCATCCCGGTGACGACCTTGCCATCGGGGGTCATGTGCTCGGGTCCACCCGAGTCGGTGCCAACCGGCTCACCGAGCGTGGTCGTGCCACCAGCCTTCGTCCAGCGAAAGAAGCGGACCGCACCCTGCGCCGATGCGCGAAATTCGCCGACGACGGTTTCGCCGTCCGCGCTCACGAACTGCGGAAAGAACTCGCTGGCACCTGGCAGATCATCGAGGTGATCGAGCGCGACCATGCCCGCCGCCTCGGTCCAAACGAAGGGTTCATGGCTGGTGAAATCGCAGCGAAAGCCGCTGCCCGGCAGCGTGAAGCAGTACTCGCTAGTACCCACCAGCGCGCCTTGCTCCAGGCTCCCACCGTTGATGCTCACTGCTGCGGTCCAGGCAGCGGCACCTGCACCGTCGGGTATCAACCTGGGCGCCGGGGCTTGCAGGAGTTGAAACAGACCATGCGCTGCCGGCTCCGCGTCAGCGCCTCCGGCACCTAAGCTATCCCCCCCCTGCCCGTTTACGAGCGGCGGATTCGTCGGGGCTCCGCTTTGCCCACGCCCGATGATTTCGCCTGTGCCTGCCGTTCCTACCGCTCCGCCATTCGCGGCTGGTTTGCCAGCCGCGCCCACGGAGCCCGACGCAGATCCGCCGCTCGCTTTCGGCGTATCGAGATCGACCCAGCCACCGCAACCCGAGAGGATTGCTCCCAACCATGCCAACGCCGTGAGCCCGCCCTTGTATCGCTGAGTCATGGATCGTTAGTTCCCTCTGCTGGCGCAAATGAGCGCTGCGAGGGACGAGATTCGTTCAGCCGTACCAAGAGCTCTGCCGACTTCTGGCGCACCGACAGCGACTGCGCCGAGCCGCGCAGCGTGCGCAGCAAGCTCGCGGCGTCGCTGTCACGACCCTGCGCCAGCAAGAGCTGCGCTTGAACGAGCTGCGCCGACTCGCGCTCGCCGCCGGTGCCGCGCTGCGCCAGCTCCTCGAGCGCCGCACTGGCGGTCTCGAAATCACGCTCGCGCAGCCCGCGCGCGGCACGTTGCCATTGCTCGCTGGTGGACGCCGCCGGCGTGGGCGACGCGAACGCTGCACTGGCCGCCGGCACCGGCGGCTGCGGCGCGACCGCCGGCACTGGCGCATCGACGCGGCCTGGGTCCGCGAGCGGTCCGCGCGGGCTCGGCGTCGGCGGCAACGCCTTCGGCACGCGCATCACCACGACGTCTTGGCTTCGGCCGAGCAGGCGCAGCGGCCCGGTCGCGGCGTATACGGTGCCCATGCCGAGCGCGACGCCGACCAAAATCCACCGCGAAACCTCGAGCGCAGTAGCGCGCAACCGCGCCGGCTGGCGCTGCCGCAAAAACCTCAGATAGGCGCGCTGAACCTGGCTGGTATCGGCGGCTTGGTCGTGCCAGGCCTCGAGCAAGGCGCGCGGCAGGGGCTCCTCATCAGGATGGCGTGAGCTCATGCTGCCCTCCATAAGCGAACGCCGCGTCGGAATTCAGCAACGCGCGCAGCTGCTTGCGTCCGTCGCGCAGGCGCGAGCGTGCCGTCAGCTCGTTGCAGTCGACGATCACCGCCACCTCGGCGATGCTCAACTCTTCGAGGTCGTGCAGCACCACGACCGCGCGGTGTCGCTCGCTCAGCTGCGACAAGCCGGCCTGCAAACTGCGCGCTCGTTGGCGGCGCTCGATTTCGGCGCTGGGTAGCGCATCTTCACTGGCGCTCAGCACCGGGTCGTCCTCGTGTTCGAGCCGAAAGCGCAAGCTCCAACGCCGGTACCAGCGCCGCTGCTTGAGCAGCACGCGGTAGCAGACCGCATAGACCCAGGTCATCAGCTCGCTGCGGCCCGCGAACGACGGCAGCTTCTTGAACACCTGTTCGGCGGCCAGCTGAACCAAGTCGTCCAAGTCGGGGGCGTTGCCGCCCGCCAACGCGCGCATCCGCCGGTACAAAGCTTCGAATAGCTCGCGCTCGCTGAGCGCGCGCGGGTCGGCCAAACGCGCCGCTTCGTCTGTCAGAGCTTTGGAAATGACCGTCACGTTGGGGTCCGTCCGCGATTAGACGCCCGCGCGAGGGCCACCTGATCGCTGTGCGGGCATTTTGCATATTTCTGACCCAAATCTGGTCCGTCAGTTGATTAGTTCCCGTTGAGCGGTCAGCTGAGCAAAAGCGGTGTGCTTTTCGCGAAAGCCCCGTCGCATCCAGCAAGAGTCACGCTATACGGCGGTGGCCTTTGAGCGCGAAGACCCTCCCGTCGCCCCGCAGCCACCGCTCGGCGCTGCTGCTTGGTGCCGCGCTGTGCGCGGTGCTGGCGAGCAACCGGGCGGCGTGGGCAGCTGACGATGTGGTGCGGCTCGCCTGCCCCGACCTGACGACCGAGCGAGCAGCCGAGCTCGAATCACGGATCCGCGCCAACCTGCTCACGGCCGAGCTGCCCGCGACCGTGCAGCTGTCCTGCGGGGCCGAGCGCACCGAGGTGCGGGTCGACGCCACTCCCGACAGTGTCACGGTCCAGGTCCAAACCGGTTCCATCGACACGTTCCGCGACGACGTGCTGCGCGGCGTCGAAGAAGCCCTGCAAGAGCTGGCACGGCGCCGATCGCGTCGGGCAGGAGTGCCTGACGCGACCAACGCGCCCGATGCCGGCACCGTGCCCGCGGTCGCCGAGCCCGAGCCGGCACCCGCAGCGCCCATGCCAGCGCCACGACCACGCGCGACAGCCGCGCCCCGCACCCAACCGCCGGTGGCGACGGCGCGCCCCTGGACCGAGCTGTTCGGAGCGGGGCTCGGCGAGGTGTGGGCCGATCGCTTGGCCCTGGGCGGCGCGCTCGGCGTTGGTCGCAGCACGCCGACGATTTGGTACGGCCTGCGCGCGGCCGTGTTGCGGCCAGCTGTCGGCAGCACCGACTTCGATGCCACCGAGTACCACGCGTCCGTCGAGCTCGGTATTCAGCCGCGTCTTCTAGCCGGGTTTCGCGCCAGCATCGGGCTCGGTCCCAGCGTGTTGTTCGTGACCCCGCGCAGCAGTCTCACCGCGCACAACAACAACGCCAAAGCCTCGTTGTTCGTGGCAGCGCGCGTGAGCCGTCCGGTTTGGTTCGGGCAATTCGCGCTAGTGCCCGAGCTGGGCGCGCGACTGTTCAGCGGCAAGCGCGGCGTCCGCATCGACACCGAAGAACGCTTGGCGCTGCGCGGCCTTGCCCCGTTTTTCAGTCTCGGCGCCGCGTACCGCTTTTGACCGAGCGACCGTCCGATTGACCTAAACCGTGATCTTGCTGACGCTTCGCACGCTGAAGAAGATCATCACCACCGCGAACACGACCAGCGCCAGCACGTGTGGAATCAGCTCACCCAGGCCAGCATCGCGCAGCACGATGCCGCGCATGACTGCCACCATGTGAGTCGTCGGCAATATCTGGCCGATGATCTGCAAAACGATCGGCATGCCGTTGAGCGGGAACAGGTAGCCCGACAGGAAGATCGACGGCAGGAACATCATCTGCACCTGCTGCTGCGCTTCTTGTTGGGTCTTTGCGCGCGTCGAGATGAACAAGCCGAGCGCCAGCAACGCCGCCAGGTAGATGACCATCACACCGAACAACAGCACCAGACTGCCGCGAATCGGCACCTGAAACACGAAGCGCATGATGCCCAGAATCAGCGCGGTCTCGGCCAACCCCAAGAACATGTACGGCGCCACCTTGCCCAGCATCAATCCGAGCGGATTGACCGGCGTCACCAACAGCTGTTCCATCGTGCCCTGCTCCCTCTCGCGCACGATCGAGCCGGCCGCCAGCATGATCGCGATCATCTGCAGAATCACGGCCACCAGCCCCGGGATGATGAAGTTAGCGGTGCGGCCTTCGGGATTGAACAAGATGATTGGCTGCGCCGAAAGCGGCATGCCCCCGCGGGCGTCTTTCATCAACGCCTGCAGGTTGTGATTGCTCATCACGCCGTTCACGGCGGCCAGCGCGCCCGAGGCGACGATGTTGTCCGAGCCGTCAATCAACACCAGCACCTTGGCCGGTGTGCCGCGCGCGCGATCATTGTGAAAGTCGGGCGGGATCACGATACCGACGCCGGCCCGACCAGCCACAATCTCGGTCCGCGCCTCGCGCGGGTTCTCGGTGATTTCTCGAATCGCGAACGTCTTGGTGGCGCGCAGCTGATCGATCAGCTCGCGCGACTGCACCGAGCGATCTTGATCGACGATGATCGTCGGCTCATCGTGCACGGTTTGGTCGATGAAGCCGTACATCGTCATCTGCATCAGCGGCATCATTACCGCCAAATAGGCGACGGCTTTGTTGCGCCGCACGTGCAGCATTTCCTTGCGGAAGACCGCGCGGAATGAGCTCATCATGCGGCGTCTTCGGCCTTCCGCGCCGCCGCAGCTTCTTCGGTCAAGGTCACGAACACGTCCTCGAGCGACGGCGCAATCTCGCGAAACGTCGCGCGGTCAAAGCCGGCGGCGCGCAACCGAGCACCGACATCGTCGTCGGTCACGCTTCGATCGAGCACGGCGTGCACGGCTTGACCGAAGATCGTCGCGCGCTCGCAGAACGGCTGCCTCTGCAACCAAGCCAGGGCGTTGGCGGTTTGCGGCGTTTCGATCTCGAGCCGGCGCGTGTGCGGCTTATTGACCGACGGCAGCGCCTTGAGCTCGTCCGGCGTGCCGGTGACGAGCAGCTTGGACAGGTAGATGTAGCCGACCTCGCCGCAGCGTTCGGCCTCGTCCATGTAATGCGTGGTGACGAGCAGCGTGATGCCCTCGGCGGCGAGCTTGAACAGCAAATCCCAAAGCTCGCGGCGCGCGACCGGGTCGATGCCGGCGGTCGGCTCGTCCAAAAAGATGACCTTCGGCTCGTGCATCAGGGCGGCGCCGAGCGCGAGCCGTTGCTTCCAGCCGCCCGACAGCAGGCCCGCCTCCCGATCGACGTACGGCTGAATGTGCGTCAGCTCGATCGCCGCGTCGCGGCGCGCTTTCATCTTGGCGCCAGAAAGACCGTAGATTTCGGCGTAAAAATCGAGATTTTCGCGCACCGTCAGGTCCGGATAAAGCGAGAATTTCTGACTCATGTAGCCGATTTGGCGACGGATTTTCTCGCCGTCCTTGACCACGTCCAGGCCCAGCACGCTGGCGCTGCCGGCAGTCGGGGCGAGCAAGCCGCACAAGATGCGAATCAGCGTCGATTTGCCGGAGCCGTTCGGCCCGAGCAGGCCGTAGACCATGCCCTTCGACACCGTCAGGTTCACGTCGCGCAACGCGTAAAAGTCTCCGAACGCCCGCGAGACGCCGTCGACCGAAATCACGATCTCGCGATCACCTTTCACTTCGGCACCTTGATGAAGGCGGCCATGCCGGCGCGTAGCTCGCCGAAGCCTTCTTGCAGCTCGACGCGCGTCGCAAAGACTTGGTCGGCGCGCTCGTCGGCGGTTTGCAGGTTGCGCGGCGAATACTCGCCAACGTCGTTGATGTGCTTGACCACGCCGCGAAAGCCGCGACCCGGAAACGAGTCGACCATGATCGGTACGACCTGACCGACGTGCAAGCGCCCGAGTAGCGTCTCCGGGACGTAGATGCGCACGTACAGCTCTTTTTCCTCGAGCAGCACGGCCGCCGTCGCGTTCGGCGGCAGAATATCGCCCGGCCGCAGATCGAGCGCCTCGACGCGCGACGCTTGCGGCGCCCGAATCGTCAGCTCGTCGATCATCGCTTGCACTTGTTGTACGCGGCCGCGCGCGCCTTCGACGGCGGCTTCGGCAACCCGCAAGTCTTCGTCGCGCGTGCCCGCCACGACCAGCTTCATCGATGCGTTTTGCTCCATTTGCCGCGCGCGCGCCTGCGCGACCTCTTCACGGCGCGAGCCGTTCTTCAGCTCGTCGAGCTGATTCTTCAGCGCGTCGCGTTGGGCGGTGGCTTGGCGCAGCGCCATGTCGGAGTTGTCGAGCTCGACGCGCGTCGACGCGCCGACGTGATCGAGCTGGTGCTCGCGATCGGCGTCGAGCTTGGCCTTCTGCACGGCGACCTCTTGAGCCGACAGCCTGGCTTCGGCGGCCTGCACTTGCTCCGGCCGCGCACCGGCCATGGCTTGCTGCAGCGCGGCCTGCGCGGTCAGGTTGCGCGCGCGCGCCTGTTCCAGCTCTTCGGGCCGAGCGCCCTTCTTCAGTTTGTCCAGCACGGCGCCAGCCGACATCAACTGTGCGTTCGCTTGCAGCAACTGCGCGGACCAATCGCCCGGCTCGAGCTCGAGCAACGCTTGGCCGGCGCTCACCGTGTCGCCCTCGCGCACCAGCACCCGCGCAATCCGACCGCCAGCCCGCGACCCGACCGAGATCGTGCGCGCCTCGACCGTGCCGCTCCATTCATACGGCTTTTGCGCCAAGTACACGCGGTAGCCGCCGTAGATCACCAGGCCGAGGGCCAGGATGATCAGCGCCAATGGCGGGCGCTTTTTCTTCGGCTTCGGTTTCGTCTCGTCACTCATCGCGCGTCCTCATAAGTCCAACTCGGGGATCGGGTACTGGTTACGGAGCAAATAGTCCGTAACTTGAGAAACTTCACTTCTTTCGCGGTTTTGCCGGTGGCACGCAGAACATGTTCACGAACTGGTCGATGAATGCGTCGCTGGATAGTTCGTCGGCCGCCGGCGCCAGCGTCTCGAACATTGCAAGCTGTCGGATCGACCCCAACCAAACCCGCGCCAAAACCCGCGGATCGACGTCAATCATGCGGCCAGCCTCGATCTCCAACGCGAAGTAGTCGGCCAGCGACTTCAGAATCCACTGCACGCGTTTGGCGCGACTCGGCTTGTCGTCCATGCCCGGGTTGGACATGATCATCATCATCAGCGGCACCATTTTTCGGGCGGTATCGAGCAAGGTGTGCGCCAGCTCGGTCAAGCCGGCACGCGCGTCCCCCGGCTCGCCCGCGGCCCGGCGCTTCTCGATGAAGCGGCCCCACTCCGCGTCGTTGCCGAGCGTCATGGCGGCGGTGAACAGCGCTTGTTTGGTGGGAAACCGCCTAAAAATCGTGGCGACGCCCACATGGCAGCGCTCGGCGACCTCTTCGACCGTCGCCGTGATGCCCTTGCTCAGAAACACCACGCGCGCCGCCGCCAGCACCTCTTCGTCGGTAATACCCTGCGGCCGCGCCATTACGGAGTCTATACTCCGTAATTGGTGATCGCGCAATTCGTCTCGATCCGAGAACGAATTTGGGCTCGGGCTAGAGTAGCTTCTGCGCCTTCAGGAAGGCCGCGCACTGCGTGGGCCAGGCGGCCATGTCGCCAGGGGCGGCGAGGCCCGTACCGTGACCGCCGTCTTGATAGAGATGCAGCTCGTGCGCGACGCCCCTGGCTTCGAGCGCGTCGTCGAAGCGCACGCAGTTTTCCGGCTTGACCGTGGTGTCTTTGGTGGAGATGCCCAAAAACGTGGGCGGCGTTTTGACCGTGACCTGAAGCTCGCTCGAGTACAGCATCACGTCCGCCGCGCTCGGGCTGGCGCCCAGCAGCGCCGTCTTCGTACCGGCTTGAGCAATCGCCGGATCCATCGAAATCACCGGATACATCATGGTTGTTTATCCGCCCGCGAAAGACCAGGTGAAGCCGAGGCGCGCTTCGCCGGCGTAGGCATGCCCGACTTTCGCGCCGCGCGCGCCGAGGTCCAAGGCCAATGACTCCCGCGCCCGCCAAATCGCGCCGAGCAGGAGTGACGACGTTTGCTCGCCCGAAAACGTGCGCGCGTAGAAGAGCTCGGCCACCGGGCGAACGGGCCAGGCCTGCGGCCCCTCGACGATCAGGCCGGTGAAAATGCTCGCCTGCCCCTCGCGATCGAGCAAGAACCACTCGTTCCAATGCAGCGCGACTGAGGACCACGCGCACGACGTGATGAGATTGAACGAGGCGCCAAATTCGTGCGCGCCGGCCAGCTCCGGCAGCAATGCCCCGCCTTCGGCAGCGACGCTCAGGCCGCTCTTCCCCTGCAAGACGCCATTTCGAAACACGTGCTTCAGCAGCAAATCGTCGCCGCGCAGATTCGGCCGCGGCGCGTTGCCACGCGGCGCCGTGAATTCTAGCTGCTGCTGCGCGTTGACCACGAGCTCGGTGTCGGCGAAGAGCCCCTGGTTGAAGACAAAGGCGGGCGCGGTCAGAAAATTTTCGTGGCCCTGGCGGTAGTATTGGACGGGTCCGACCTCCAGCTCGACCTCTCCCGTCGGCGCAACATCGGCGTCCGTACCGTCGAATGGTCGATAGGCATGAGCCGGAGACACCAGAAGCCCGTACGCGACTCCCGCTGTCACGACCACCAGAGCTTGCATCGGAGACAGGTAAGACCGCTGGGGTTCCGGGGCCGTAGGCGAGCGTGACTAGTGCGACCCCTCGGTACACCGTAGTCGATCCGCTCCGTTGCGGCGCTGCCAAGCCGTAAGATACCTTGCGGCAATGGGTCCGAGCTCCGCCAGCGCTCTTGCGGTCGTGGTGTTTGCATTGGCGTCGCTGCCCGCGTGCGGCTCCGACGGCGCCGAACCATCCGGCGTGAGCGGAAGCGGCGGCGTTGACACGTCCGGCGGCAAGGCCTCAACCGGCGGCGCAGCAGCCGGCGGGAGCTCGGCTGGGACCGGAAACCTCACCGATCCAAAAGACGGCCCGCCCGCTGGCTACCCGGAGGGGCACGCCGCCGTTCCGGCCGAAGGCCAGGCAGAGGACGTGTCGTCGCCGACCACCGTGATCGGGACTGGCACGCCTGCCAGTTGCACCGGCGAGGCGTTCGTGGCTGCGGTCGCGAAAGGCGGCGTCATCACCTTCGATTGCGGGCCCGAGCCGGCGACGATCGTGCTCAGCGCGACGGCCAAGGTGTTCAACGACAAGGGCACCAAGTTGGTCATCGACGGCGGCAACAAAGTCACGCTCAGCGGCGGCGGCAAGGTCCGAATCCTTTACATGTCCACGTGCGACAAGGCGCAGGTGTACCCGCCGGGTCCCGGTGACTGCAACACCAACCCGGGCGTGCAGCTGGTCGTCCAAAACCTGACGTTCGTCGACGGCAGTGCCAAGGGTATTGCCGAAGGCACGACCAACGGCGCCGGCGGTGGCGCGATTCACGCCCAGGGCGGCAGCCTGAAGGTGGTCAATTGCCGGTTCTTCAACAACGTTTGCGATGATTTGGGCTCCGATCTCGGCGGCGGCGCGATCCGCAAGCTCGACTATTTGGTCAAACCCGGCGTCGGGCCGGCGCGGCCGGTTTGGGTGGTCGGCAGCACGTTCGGCGGCAAACCTGGCCTAGGCAACACGTGCGCAAACGGCGGCGCGCTCAGCAGCATCGGCGTGTCGTGGAATATCATCAACAGCTTGCTGTCCGAGAATCAGGCGGTCGGCATGGGCGCCAACGACGGCAATGGCGGCAACGGCGGCGCGATCTACAACGACGGCAACGAGATCGTGCTCAACATCACCGCAAGCTTACTCGAGAACAACAAGGCCAACGAGGGCGGCAGCGCCGTCTTCTTCGTCAGCAACGACAAGACCGGCTCGATCACCATCACCGACTCGATCACGCGTAACAACCCGCGTGGCATGTTCGAGACGGCTGAGTTGCCCGGTTTCTACGTGATCGCCAGGGGGCCCGCCAAGCTCGTCAACTCGCAGATCATGCGGTGAGCCCTGGCGGGGGCGGGGGTGCAGGGCGAGCGCGGAGGGCGCGCGGAGGGCGGAGGGCGATGGGCGGCGAGCGGAGAGGGGGCGAATAGCAGACTTACGGCTTGGTCTTGCCTGGCTGCTTGAGGGTGCCTGCTTGCGGTCGCCGCCTCCAGGCCGCGGCCGGCGCGGAGCGCCGGTGAACGCTCGCTTTCGCTCGCGTTCAGCCTGGACCCGGCGACCGCAAGCACGCGTGGACGCGGGGTGCAGGCGCGCGTGGGTTTCACGGCGCCGGAAAGGAACAATATGTTACGTGTTTATCCAGTGATTTTGGAGGTTCTCAAGATGCTGCAGCCGGTTGTGTGGCGTGTGGAGCGGGCCGACCGAGATTTGGCGCGGCCGTTGCGGCGGTGCAGCGCGAGCATTTGCGTTGAATGTTGCGGAGGGCATGTACAGTCGCGGGGGCAACCGCAGCGCGCGCTACCACTCGGCGCTGGGCAGTGCGCGCGAGACGCTCGCGTGCTTGGAGGTTGCTGAAACTTGCAGTTACGTCACGCCGGCTAGCGCCGAGCTACATGCGGGGCTCAACCGCATCATTGGCACCCTGGTCAGGCTGGTCGGCGCCTGAGGCAAGCCGCGCGCCGGAGCCGCGCCGTGCGGCTCCGGCGGCCAGCCGCTGCTTAGCTGTGCGTGAGCTTCCAAAGCATAGCGATGACGCGTTTCGGGCCGCGTCTCTGCAGCCCGATTCTTCAGGAGCCGCTTACTTAATCTGCTTGCACTTGCCGGCGACGCACAGCTGGCTGGCGGCGCACATGCCGCAGCTGGCGATCATGTTGCCGCAGCCGTCCGCGGCCGGGCCGCATTCGACGGCTTGGTCCGTGCAGCTGAGCGGCACGCAGCCTTGTGGCACGCACATGCCGTCGACGCAGGCGCTGCCGTCGAGGCACGGCGCGCAGGTCAGCTTGCCGCCGCATTGATCGCCGGCTTCGCCGCACTGGATGCCTTGCTGATCGCAGCTGTGCGGCGTGCACTTGCCGGAGCCGCACTTGCCGCCAGTGCACACCTGGCCCTGGGGGCAGGTGCCGCAATCGACGACTCCGCTGCAGCCGTCGCTGGCAAAACCGCATTCCAGCGCCGGTGGGCATTCGGTTGCCGGCGTACAAGTCACGCTGCCGCAGTGGTTGGCGACCGGCGGGTTGCCGACTCCGCACGACGTGCCCTTCGGGCACTTGCCGCACGCCACCAGACCGCCGCAACCGTCGGGCGCGTAGCCGCAATCCTGACCGGCCGGGCATGCGCCAGACGGCACGCACGCCACGGGCGGCGGCACGCACGAGCCCAGATCGAAGATCATGTACTCGAGCAGTTTTTCCTGCGCGTTCATCGGGTCGAGGCAACGGCCGTCGGGCGAGCATTGGCTCGCGCAGTCGGCGTTGGTCGTGCACGCCGAGCCCCACGGACACAGCTTGTTGCCGCCGCACGTGCCGGTGCAATCGGCAGCAGTGGTGCAGGTCTTGCCGCACTGTTCCGGGTAGGTCTTGCCGTTCTCGTCGGCGTTTTGAACGTGAAAATCGCTGAACAAGACGCGACCGCACTGCACGGCCGGCGGCGTCTTGGTCAGGTCTTGAACCAAGTTGACCGGCGTATTGAACGTGAAGTGCAGCGGAATTTTGGTGCCGGTGTAGTCGGTGCCCTGGCACGTGTCGGGTACACACGTGTTGGCGACGCACGGGCCGCGGTTACGACCGCCGATTTGGCAGTCGTTGTTGCCGTTGCAGGCGTTTTGCGTCTGGCCCTGGCAGACTTTGGCCGAACAATCGGCATTGGTCGTGCAGACCTTCTGCGTCCGCACGCTGCACGTCTTGCCGCAGGCGGCGTCGCTGGTGCAGGTGTCGCCGCTCACGCCGCACTGCCGGGCGTTCGTGCCGTCGCGGTACAGCCACTGCTGCGTTTGGCCCGGCTTGGCCGAAATACCGTCCGTATCGTGGCGAATCACCACCACCGTCGCTTGATTCGAATTCTTGACCGAGGCGCCGACCGCCTCGAGCCAACCTTGGAACGCGTCGGCTTTCGGGTTGGTGACGTGGTCGATGGTGCCAATCGCGCTGCCGTCGGAGCGGTCGTTCTCGTCGACGTGCCACTTGGCGACCTCGCTCCAATTGTCGTACGTGCCGGCGGCTGCACCGGGCATGGCGTCGTTCTTGGTCAACCACGAGTAGCTGTAATGCGTCGTGAACACGCGGCCACCGGCGTCCGCGTAATTGCGCAGCTTGGCCAGGTTCGGCGCCATGTCGTACTCGGCACCCTGACACGACAGGATCGCCATGTCGTAGTCTTGAATGACCGGCTGGTTGTTGGCGCCGTTCACGAACAACGCGGTTTGATCGGGCGTCTGGGCGTCGATGCTTTGGCCCGGGTCGCCGTTGCCCAAGTAAAACTGCACGCGACCGCCCTTGGCCGGATCGGTGAACTCGGTCGAAGCGATGCCCATCTTGCGCAGCACGCACTCGAGCGAGTCGGCCTTGCCGGTCACCATCGCCATCAGCGGGATGTTGCCTTGAGCCTGAGTGCTCGGCATCAGCAGCGACGGCATCGGGTTGTCGCCACACGACGTGTTCACGTCGATCGGGAACGTGCGCCGCCAGCGGCCGAGCTGGATCACCAACGTCAGGCCCTTGGCCACCGGTACGTTCTTCAGCGTGAACGTGCCGTCGACGTTGGTGTAGGTGCCGGCGGGCGGATCCGTCACCGTAGGATCGGAAACGAGCGGCGAGCCGGCTGCGGACGCGCCGCACACGTCACACGTCACGCCTTTGGGGAACGCCTTCAGAGCGGGATCTGCCGGGTTGTTCGCGATGTACACGAGCACGTGATAAAGCGGGTTCTTCCCAGCCGGATCGAAGACTTTGCCGGTGACGGTCGTGGTCTTGCCGACCGGGCATTCGGGGATTTGGCTGCACGCGCCAGTACACCCGCAGACGCCGGGCACAGGCTTGCCCTGCGCATCCGAGCCACCGCCGCACGTCCAGCCCGGAGTCGTGCAGCTGATCGGGCCACACGTCAGGAGGTTGCCGCAGTTGTCCGCAGCTTGGCCGCACGTGTAGCCGCGACCTTCGCACGTCGTCTTGGCATCGACCACGCACGCCGTGGACTGACAGGTGCCCTGCAAGCAGCTGTCGCCGGGGTTGGGGCAAACCGTCGAACCGCAGTCGAGCAAGTTGCCGCAATTGTCGGCGGCTTGGCCGCACGTGTAACCACGACCTTCGCACGTGGTTGCCGGATCCACTTCGCAGCTTCCGCCGCCGCCCATGCCTTCACCGCACAGGTTGGGCGCTTTGCCACCGCACACTTCGCCCTTGGGACAGCTCGCGCCGCACTGCACGACGCCGCCGCACTTGGTGTCGGTGGTGTAGCCGCAGTCCGAATTCAGCTCTTCGCAGGTCGAAGGCGTGCAGGTGTTGCCGCCGCCGCCGGTCGAGCCTTTGCCGCACTTGCTCGCGCCACCGCCGCCGCAAACTTCGCCTTTGGGACAAGTCTTGCCGCACTCGACCACGCCGCCGCAAAGCGTGTCGGTGACGAAGCCGCAATCAGCGTCAAGCGCTTCACACGTCGACGGGCAGCCGGTTCCGACGTCCCCGCCGCCGAGACTGAGCGTGGCGCCGGTACCTTCGCCACCGACGCTGTCGGTCGCGCCGGCGCCGTTCGCACCCTTGCCTTTGAAGGCGACTTCAGGGTTCCCGCCGCACCCCGAGCCGGCCGCAAAACCCATCACCGACAAGACCACCACTACCCGCGTAAAGAAGCTCATGCGTCTCCGACCAAGATAGATGAGGGCCCGCTGCCATCAAGCGCAATCGACCGCACACCAAATGCCTACCTCTGCGCTCGCACGGCACGCCGGCACCCGGCACCCAGCACCCGGCGCCCGCCGACGCTCGCAGCGCCCCGCCAGTTCCCGCCTAGCTGTAGCGACCTGGGCGTCAGATCATACGTATGTCAGCGAATCGTTGTCATCGGGGCGGGCACTTAGCCCCACCACCGCCTGCCCGCCGCAGCCTATCGTGTGCCGATGAATCGACCACGCGGCGCGAGGGTGCTCTTCGCGATCGCGCTATTTAAGCTGCTCAAAGCCACGTTGCTGGTCGCAATCGGCTGTGGCGCGTTGTCGTTGGTGCACGATCCGAATGCGGCGGCGACGCTGCGCCACACCGCGAGCGCACTCCGGATCGATCCGGACAATCACCTTTTGCACGGCGTGATCACCAAAGTCTCCGGCCTCGACGCGCGACGCCTGGAAGCGGTCAGCGCCGGCACGTTCGTCTACGCCGCGGTGTTCGTCGTTGAAGGAATCGGCCTACTGCTCCGCAAACGCTGGGCTGAGTACCTGACGACGCTGGTCACCGGCTCGTTCATCCCGCTCGAAATCTACGAGCTCGTCCAGCAGCCATCGGTGCTCAAGGTCGTCGGCATTGGCGTCAACGCGCTGATCGTGGCCTACCTGGGCAACCGGCTCAGGCACTAGCCGCACCGACAAAACCGCCCCGGCGCGCGCTACGCTGCGGCGGTTTGGCGACGATTCCGGCTGCAGCCAGCACGCTCCAGCGCGGCTGGTCCGGGCTCGTAAGTCGAGAGCCAGGCCTGAAGTCGCTCAACCGCAGTTCGCTCGTCGAGGCCGAGCCGCTCCTGCAAGTGGCCTAGAAAATCGGCGGCAGTGCCCGGCGCCGCGGGTTTGTCATTGAGCTCACTGGAAAGAAACCGCGGACCTGTCTTCATGTCATGGCTCCGGTAAACGAAGGATGCCGGTGCATGAGCAAGTTGCGGGCCAAGCGCGCGGGCGAAAAAAAGCCCCGAGGTTTCCCCCGGGGCTTTCCGGTACACGTCGCAGGAGAGTCGTGGCTGAGACTTATTCGGCGCCGGCCGCCTCGGCGCCGGTGAGGCCCGGGCTGCTGGAGTCCATGCCATCTCTGGCGTGGGGGGCGGTCCGAGTCGAAATCACGTATTCGGGATAGGCCGCAGCGCCGTGCTGGTCGAGATCGAAGCCTTCCAGCTCACCTTCGGCGGAGACGCGCAGCAGTTTGACGGCGTTCAGCGCCTTGAACATGACCATCGCCGTGACGAAGGTCGCGGTGCAGACGACCGCGCTGCCGACGAACTGCGCCTTCAAGACCGCCAGACCACCACCGTAGAACAAGCCAGTCAGGGCCTGCGGTGACTTGGCGACGATCTCCGGCACGCCGGTCGGGCTCGAGCCGGCTGCGGAGTACTCACCGCAGGCGAACAGGCCCAGCGACAACGTGCCCCAGATGCCACACAAGCCGTGAACCGGCCAAGCGCCGACCGGATCATCGATGCGCCAGTGCTCGAGCAGCTCCATGCCCACGATCACCAGCACGCCCGCGACCGCACCGAGGATGCACGCGCCGACGTCACTCACCCAGTAGCAGGGGCAGGTGATCGCCACCAGGCCGGCGAGGAAGCCGTTCACGAGCGCGGCGGTGTCCCACTTTTTGACCATGAAGAAGACGACGAACACCGCGGCGATGCCACCCGTGCACGCAGCCAGCGTGGTGTTCATGGCGACGCGACCGGCGCCGGCGTTGTCCATGATCGACAGCGTCGAGCACGGGTTGAAGCCGTACCAACCGAACCACAGAATGAGCCCGCCGATCACCGCGATCGTGAGATCGTGCGGCAGCATCGGCCCACCGCCGTCGCGCTTGAACTTGCGACCGAGGCGTGGCCCGAGGCAAATCGCGCCCGCGATCGCGACCCAGCCGCCGATCGAGTGCACGACCGTCGAGCCGGCAAAGTCGTGAAAGTTCATGCCCAAGCTGGCGAGGAAG
>FSUE01000266.1_pt1 | contig 20723 bp, 17 predicted proteins | sample 1637031 | NCBI WGS metagenome assembly FSUE01 (sample SAMEA3914819, study PRJEB12502) | metagenome | biome: forest; material: soil | place: Canada | collected 2010-06-26 | depth 0.3 m | reverse complement strand
GCCTTGCCGTACAGGTTGGCGACGAACAGGCTCTCCGCGCCCTGCTTGAGGTTGACGGTGTCGTTCCAGTCGGCAAAGCCGAGCAGTGGCAGGCCGTGAGCGCCGACGTCTTTGCGCGTGAACTCGACCGCGCGCTTCAAGTGCTCCAGCACCGTGCCGCGCTCACGCGCCACGGGCTCGAGCTTCTTGTCGTAGAACGGCAAAATCTGCTGCAGGAACGTCAAATCGCCGGTTTCTTTGAGGTAAGCGCAGACCGCCAGCACGATCCACAGCTGGTCGTCGCCATAGTAGTTGGGGCGGTCGGGGTGCTCGCGCGAATCGCCTTCATTGGCGAGCATCGTCGAGGCGTAGAACTGATGCATCGCCGAGCCGTCCGACTTCTGCACGCTGAGCAGCTTCTCGAGCAGCTCTTTGGCCTCGCCGGGCATCGACGACAGCACGCCCATCACGTCTTGCGAGCTGTCGCGGAAACCAATGCCGCGACCGCCGAAGCCCAGCTGGTACAGCGATAGATCGCGCGACCAGTTCTTGGTCATGAAGCACTGACGCGGGTTGTGGATGTTGACCATGCTGTCGAGCGCGGCCGACGGCGTCTTGACCTGGAGCTTACCCAGGTAGTCGTCCCAGTACTTGCGCATGGTCAAGAGCGCGGCGTCGACCTGCGCGTCGGTTTCGAAATGCCCCAGTGCGGCCTTGGCGCGCGCTAGGCTCTCGGCGCGGGTCCCGTCTTGCTGGGTCAACAGCACACGGAAGCGCCGGCTTTCGCCGGGCTGAAGCGTGCCGACCGGCAGCAATAGCGCGCCGATGTTGTCGCCGCGCAGCGCCTCGTAGCTCGACAGCTCGGGCTGCTTGAGGCTGAGCGGGTCGGCGTAGGTGCCGTACTCGTTGTCGCCCAAAAAGCGCGCGCGGCAGGTCTCGAACGAGGTCGCGGGCAGGCTGGCGGTCAGGTACGTCTGGCGGACGTCGCGGTTCATGAACGCGAACTGCGCCAACAGCTTCCTGCCACCGCCGGCGTCGTGCGCCAAGCTTTGCATGGTTTGCGGCACCCAATCGGCGTTGGTGAACTGCTTGAGCGCATCGAAGTGCGTGTACTCGATCAGCGGAATCGCATCGAGCGTGAGCGGCGCCTGCGAGACGTTGGTCAGCTTCACGTCTTCGACCAGCACTTCCGAGCCGGTCGGCACGAACAGCGTGATCTCGGCGCGCACGCCGGCAATTTCGGAGACGAAGCGGCTGTAGCCGAGGCCCACGCGGCACTCGTAGTGGTCGAGCGTGTCCAGCGTCGGCACGAACAGCGGGGCGAGCGTGCGCAGGCCATCCGAGCCACGCAGGCGCAGGTACAGGGTGTGGCCCTTGAGCTGCGAGCTGGGTAGCTGTGGGATGTACTTGGTGATGCGGTTGAGCGCCGGATCACCCTTGCACAGCAAAAGGCCGCCGGTGTGGTCCACGAAACCGCCGAAGCGCAGCGAGCCGACGTAGTTGATCCATTTGACGGGAGTCTTCGGATTTTCGATCACGTACTCACGGGCGCTGTCGTCGAAATGACCGTACTTCATGGTTCTCCGGGGATCGCGGCTGAGGAGCAGAGAAACAGCGTGGCCGGGGGGCGAGCCCACGGCAGTGGCTGAAGGCGCCAGTTTCTCGCCTAATTGAACCAGCTAACGGCGTGCCTGGCCAGGGGAAACGTACCTTGAATTGAAAGATTTAGGGAACCGGTTTCAGTGCAATTTGCTCGGTCTATTTGGCGAGCCTGTTTGATTTTCTGGCGTGATACGGGAACCGGTTGCATGTGGTGAGTCTGGCGCGCCGAGCAGGTCGCCCGGCTGGCGTTGCTCGGGGACCAGCGTGACTATCTGCCTACATGTGGGGAAATGAAGGCGCTAAAGCGCAGCGGTGGATTGGCCGCTTGGTGGTCGTGCTCAAGAGGAGGAACCACCCCGCGCTCGACTCGGCGAAATCGACTGCTCGGCTCGGACGGGCGCTGCTGTTTGGCACCCTGGCGTCGGCGATCGCGGCCGCCTGTGGCGGAAACCCTGAGGCGCCGCGGACCGGCAACGCCGCGGCAGGCGATGACAGCTCGGGCGTGGCCGGCGGCGCGCGCGGACCCGGCGCCGGCGGTGACGGTCTCGATTTGGGACTTGGCGGTGCGCCGCCGGTAGCGCAGGGCGGCGCATCGGCGACCGAGCCCGAGCTGCAAGTGACCGCGGAACGCGACCAGCTCGACGTCACCGGCGAGCCGGCGACGGTGCAGCTCAGCGCGCGCTACGCCGACGGCTCGAAGCCGAACAAGGTGGTGTGGAGCGTCGACGATACCGGCAAGGGCTCGATCGGTGAGGCCGGTGAGTTTCGCTCGAACGGGGTGGTGGCGGGTGACGTTGTCGTCACGGCCACGGTCGGCTCGCAAAGCGCTTCGGTGACGTTGCACATCACGGTCGAAATCACGAACGATCCGGATGCGCTCGACCCGGCGTTGAAGGATGCGCTCGTAACCGGTGGGCAGGGCGGCGCGAACGGTGTCGGTCCCGACGCCGCGCTTCGGTTTCTGTACCCGTACGACAAAACCGTGTTTCCGCGCGGCTTGGCCGCTCCGCTGCTGCAGCTCGATGGTGCCGCGGCCGAGGCGACCTACGTGAAGCTCAGCGTCGGCGAATTTTCGTACGAAGCGTTCGCAACCGCCAGCGCACCGACGCGGGTGACGTTGCCAGAGGCGATTTGGCGCGGCGCGACGTTGTCGGCCGCGCCGGGCGAATGGGTCGAAGTCGCGGTCTCCAAGGCCAGCGCAGGTGTAGTCACTGGGCCCGTCACTGAGCGCTGGCTGGTCGCGCCCGGCAGCCTGAAGGGTTTCGTTTACTACAACACCTACCGTTCGAAGCTCGCCGGCGACGACGGCGCGGTCATGCGGATCAAGCCAGGCGAAACCGCTACGGTGCTGCAAAAGGGCTGCACGGTGTGTCACAGCGTCAGCGCACACGGCAACGTGATGGCAGCCGGCGTGCAATGGGACCAATCCAACGCCGTCGTGAGCCGGACTTACAACTTTCCGTCGAACGGCGGGCTCACGCTGCGCAACGAGCAAGACGACGGACGCATCTACTCGTTCGGCGCGCTCACGCCCGACGGTAGCTTGCTGCTCACGAGCGGCGTGCCAGCCACCGGCGCCAAGATGCGCGGCATGAGCGGCGCGTTGGCGACGCGGCTGGTCGACACGTCGAACGGCGCGACGGTAGCGGCCCCCAGCTTTGGGGTCGGTGTGGCAATGACGCCTAATTTTGCGCCCGACGGCAGTCGTGTCGCCTTTAGCAATCACGACGCCAGCGCGGCCGGGCACGTTTTGTCGGTGGCAAGCTTCGACGGTTCGACGTCGCCGCCGGAATTCGGCGCGGTCGCCGACGTGGTGACCGACGCCCAGCACGTCTTGGCGTGGCCGAGCTTCGTGCCGGATGCATCGGCCGTGCTGTTCCATGCCGGCGACTCGTTCGATACCGCCAAGTTCGGCGGCGGCGCGCTGTATGCCGACGTGCAGCTGGTCGACGTCGACAGCAAGGCCGTCAACCAGCTCTCGGCCTTGAACGGCTACGACGACCAGGGTCAGCTGTATCTGCCGGGCGGCGCCGACCAAGAGGCGCACCTCAACTACGAGCCGAGCGTGTTGCCGGTACCGGTCGGCGGATTTTACTGGGTGCTGTTCACCAGCCGCCGCACCTACGGCAACACGATCGCGCCCGGTGGCAGCGTGGCGCGCGGCGACGACATCTGGGGCATTCCGCAGGCGCCCGACACCGAGACGCCGAGCCCACGCAAAAAGATTTGGGTGGCCGCGATCGACATTGACCACCAAGGCGCGCTCGACCCCAGCCACCCGGCTTTTTACCTGCCGGGCCAGGAGCTGGAGTCCGGCAACATGCGCGCGTTCGCGGCGCTGGAGCCTTGCAAAAAGAAGGGCAAAGGCTGCGAGTCCGGCGCTGAGTGCTGCGACGGTTTCTGCCGCGAAACCAGCCGCGACGCCGCCGGCGAGCCGGTGCTGTCCTGCTCACCGCCTCCCGAAAACGCGTGCTCCAACGTCGACGAAGCCTGCAAGAAAGCCTCTGATTGTTGTAGTTCGAAGGCGCTATGCATCAACCAGCGTTGTGCGTTGCCGGGCCCAGTCGTGCATTGAACGCGGGGAAACGCTGCGTCGGGTTTCTGGTTGGTTTCTACTGCCGTCGGCATGAGGATCTGGGGGCTGCGTGACGCGAGCTCTTTGCCCCGATGGAGAGCTCCGCGGGTTGACGGCTTAACCCTTCTTGTTTAGAGGGGTTGAACGTTCGTGCTGCGACGTGCAAAGGGGGGAGGGAATAGATGACGCTCGACAGCACCGATCCCTTGACCCCTATCGCGGAATTCCCATGCACCTATCCTCGCTCGCCTTCCGAAGCCTGATCGTCACGCTCGCATCCTGTTGGCTCATCGTCGGTTGCTCCAGTGATGACGGCAAGGCCGGACCCGCCAGTGGCGACAACATGAGCAGTCACGCGGACTTTCTCAGCAGCTGCGCGATTTTTCCAGGACAGTGCAGGAACTACTTCGGCACCCCAAGCGCCCAATTGCAGGACTACAACTCGAAGAACTGCGGCGATGGTTGGGCGCAGGCATGCCCCGTGAAGGACGACGCCGGCCACAACGCCTTGGGCGAATGCAAAGGCCTATCTGGCGGGGGGTTTCAGAACTCGCTCATCTACTATGAAACCGACAAGCAGACTGCCGACCTCGTGAAGGAGGCCTGTGAGCTCCTCGGTGGTACTTGGCTCACGGAGTACGTTCCGTAGCAACCGGCGAGGGCCAGGCGAGCAGAGGCGCACCACCTCCCAACTACCTACTTGGCGGATACTTCGCGAGCTTGCGCTGCAAGCTGCGGCGATGGAGACCCAGTCTACGTGCGGCTTCGGAGATGTTGCCGGAGACGCCGACCAGCACGTGGTTGATGTGCTCCCACTCGGCGCGCGCCAGTGACAGCTGCTCGCCGGCCGGAGCGGGCGAAGTGTTGGCGGTTCCGTGCAGCAGCGCGCTGACGATTTGGTCGGCGTCGGCCGGTTTGGTCAGGTAGTGAACGGCACCCAGCCGGATGGCTTCGACCGCCGTCGCGATGCTGCCGTAGCCGGTCAGCATCACGACGCGCGTCGCCGCATCTTTCGTCAACAGCGCGCGCAGCACGTCGAGGCCCGATTCGTCACCGATCCGCAGATCGACCACGGCGTATTCCGGAGCGTCTTCGGCCAGACGCCGCGCGTCAGCCAGCGACGCCGCGCCTTGCGCGAGAAATCCCCGATCCGCGAAGGCGCGCACCAGCCGCTCGCGCAGGAGCTGGTCGTCTTCGACCACCAGTAAGGTGGGGGCGACCTCCAGGGTGGGGGCGAGCAGAGTGGGGGCGAAGTCGGTGACGTCAGCCATTGGCCCCGGCAGGTTGCGGGCTCCCGACGTCGGCCACCATGCGACCGTTTGTCGCAGGCACGGGCAGCACCAGCTTGGCCAAGGTGCCGCGACCCGTTCGCGACGAAAGCTCCAGGCGTCCGCCCATCTGCTCGGCCACGCTCTGGGCCAAGAACAGCCCGAGCCCCATGCCCTGGCCGCGGGGCTTGGTCGTGAAGAAAGGCTCGGTCGCGCGCAGCAACACGTGCTCGGCCATGCCCGGACCGTCGTCTTGCACGCTGAACGTCAGCTCGCCCGGCGTTTGCGAAACACCGAGCCGCACGGCGCCAGCGGGCCCGCTGGCGTCGAACGCGTTGCTGAGCAAGTTGCGCAGCGCTTGGGAGGTGGCGGTCAGCGAACCGGTCAACTGCGCTGGCTCGCCGCTGGGGGTCTCGACCTGCAAACGCTGCCGATCGAAACCTTGCAGGCCGCGCTCCAAAATCGTCGGCCAACTCAGGTCGCCGAAGCTCGAGCCCTGGGCTTGGCCCGCTTCAGCGGCCAGTTGGTCCAAAATCGCGCGACAGCGCTCGACTTGGCTTTTGATCAAAATCACGTCGTCACGCGCCGCCGCGCCGGCGCTGCCGTCGGGCAGGTGCCGCAAAAGCTCGCCGCTGGCCAGCGCGATCGTCGACAGCGGCGACGCGAGCTCGTGGGCGGCACCTGCCGATAGCATGGCCAACGCGGCCACGGCTTCACCGCGGGTAGCGCGCTCACGCGATACCGCCAGCTGCTCCTCGCGTAGCCGTAGCTCGCGTAGCACGCGCTGGATGAAATAGACGATGAAGCCGGCAGCCAAGCCGAAAGCCACCCACATGCCGCGCATGTGCCAGCTGTACTCCTCCATGTGGTGCGAGTGATCGTGTGGCAACGGCACGTGCGCCCAAAATAACCCCAGCGAGCAGCACAACGCGCATATCACGAGCGCAAAGCTGGTGCGCGTTGGTAGCACGACCGCTGCTAGCGCGATGTGAATCAAGTACAGGAAGCTGAACGGATTGGCGGGCCCGCCGCTGAAATACAACAGCGCCGAGAACAACAGCAAATCCACGCCGACGCCCAGCGTGACGTGCCGCTCACCAATCGGCGCAGGCTTCGCCAGCAGCTGCACCGACCAACCGTTGAACAAGAGCTCGAGCGCCATGACCACGCCGAGCTGAACCAGCGGCAGCTGCACATCCAGCCCAAAGCTCACAATCGAGATCACGACCAGCTGGCCGAGCACCGCCCCAAAACGGAGCCGCAAAAGCCAGGCGAAATTGATCCGAAACGCGCTGTCGTGTGCCGTTTTTGCCACGCGGCGCTGACCGTAATCTCGGATCAAGAAGCCTGCAAACTGCGCCGCGTTCTAGCCGACCAACCGTGGTACGCTCAAAACGAGTGCATTGATCATGGCGCGCGATTCGATCCCCTACCTAGTGCGTCCGCCCACCGCCGTGCTCACGCGCGGCTTCGATCCGCGGCTTTCGGTCGGCTCGGCTAGACCCGCCGTATTCCGCTCCTCCACGTACGTGTTCTCGAGCCCCGAGGCCGCCGAGCGCGCGTTCGCGATCGCGCTTGGCCGCTCCAAGCCGGCGGCCGGCGAGAGCGTCGATCTGATCTACTCGCGCCTGTCGCACCCCAACGCCGAGATCTTGGAAGATCAGCTCGTGCCGCTGGAGAAGAACGCCGAGGCTGCGGCCGTCTTCAACTCCGGCATGGCGGCGATCTCGACCGTATTTCTGGCCCTGGTTCCCGTCGCTTCGGCGTTCATCTACACGACCCCGATCTACGGCGGCACGCAACACCTGATTCATCAGTTTTTGGAGCCGTTGGGCATTCGCGCCATTCCGGTGCCGGCCGGCGACAGCGCGGCGATGGCCAAGGCCGTGGCCGAGACGCCGGAGCTGAAGCTCGTCTTCGTCGAGACGCCCGCCAACCCGACGCTGGTCATGACCGACATCGCCCACGCGGTGAAGCAGGCCGCGCTGCGACCCGGGACACGGCCGCTGGTCGTGGTCGACAACACTTTTCTCGGTCCGGTGTTTCAGTTTCCGCTGAGCCTCGGGGCAGACCTCAGCGTCTACTCGGCGACCAAATACCTGGCCGGGCAGAGCGACATCTTGGCCGGCGTGGTGATGGGTACCGACCCGACCTTGATCGCCAGCCTGCGCGGGATACGCGCGATCCTCGGCAACATTTTGCAGCCGGACGAATGCTGGATCTTGGACAGCCGCCTGCCCACGGTCGAGCTGCGCATGTCGCGCCAGAGCAAGAACGCTGCGCGCATCGTGCCCCAGCTCGCCGAGCACCCGAAAGTTCACGCCGCGTATTATCCCGACCTGTTCGACGATCCGGAGCAGTGCCGCATTCGCGACGCGCAGTGTCGCTTTCCGGGCGCGGTGTTCGCGCTCGACCTGAAAGGTGGCCGCAGCGCCGCGTTCGATTTCTTGCGCCGGCTGCGGATCGCGAAGAACGCCGTTAGCTTGGGCGGCGTCGAGACGCTGGCGTGCCACCCGCGCACCACCACCCATTCGGAAATGTCGATCGATGAGCTGACCCGCTACGGCATCGGCGAGGGTCTGGTCCGCATCTCGGTCGGTGTCGAAGACTACCGCGATCTCTTGCGCGAGTTTCTGGCAGCGCTGGGTTAAGCGGCGACGGTTTCGGCGCCGAGCCAGCGCTTGAGCGCCTGCTCCAGCGGTTCGGGAGCCTTGCAAAGCTCGCCGATCATCGCCAGCTGAACGAGGGCGGTTTGATGGAAATCGAGCCCGTAGCCGGTGTTGGGCCGCGCCGGGCGTGCAGGGTCGAGCAGGTCGCGGAGGACGTGCTGCGCGGCTTCGGACAGTCGATGCTCGGGCCGGGCCAGCACCACGGCCGCAAGCTCGATGCCGCCTGCGACGGCGGCCGGCTCGTAGCGGGCCGCGTACGCCAGCGCCAGCGTGTTGGCGGCGAGCTCTTCGTACCAGACGTCGCTGCCCAGCTGTCCGGTGGCGTCGCGGTAGTGGTGAAACAGCTCGTGAGCGACCACGGCCGGTGCCTGGCGCCACATCAGCGCTGACACCTTTTCGAGGTCTGGCTCGCCGAGCAGCGCGGCTTGAAACGGCAGCGTCTCTTCCGGCAAGCCCTCGATGTCGGGGTAGAAGATCACGCCGCGCTGTTTGTCGTACAGCCATTGCGGCTGGTGCCACGGCACGAGCGGCGGCAGCGCTGGCGCTCCGAGCGGGCGCAGTCGGCTAGAAATCTCCTCGGCCAGGCGCCGAACGTGGCCGTGCCAGCCAAAGCGTGGCGCGCGCAGCTGCGCGGTTTCGGCGACGGGCTTGGGCGTGTACACGCCCTCTACCAGCTGATCGACCACCAACAGCAGCACGCGGTGAGTCGCGGCGTCTTCGCCCAGCATCGCCAGTTGATGATGGATCGCGCGCCGGAAGCGGTCCATCGAGGCTGCCACCTGGCGCAGCGTCCCGGTTTCGTAAAAGAGCGCGCGGATTTGCGGTAGCGACTCGGGCAGCGCCGCCTTCAGCCGCGCGAGCTCGGCTCGCTGTGCCGGACTGGCGGCTTGCTGAAAGACCGCCAGCGGGTAGGTGACCTTGCCGGTTTCGAGATCCGGGCTGCGACGCTTGCCGTACACGTCGCGTACGTCGTCCAGCACCTGAACCAGCAGGGTCAGGTTCTCGCCGAGCAGGCGGTAGTGCTCGCGCTCGTCGTCGCTGACGCCGCTGTACAGCGCTGCACACTCGCAAATCAAGCTGACGCTGGCGGTCTTTTCACGCTGCATCGCCAGCACTTCCTCGGGTGTCGTGGCGCCCTTGTCACCCATCAAGTCCAAGTGCTGGCCGCGGCCGGTCGTCAGCGCGACGCGATTGACGATCTTTAGGTAGAGCATGCGCCGCTGCGGGCTCCTCTCCAGCCGCATGCAGCGCTCGAGCGCCGACAAGCCCAGAAACAGCAGCGTCAAGGCGTCGTTGATCGCCATGCCGGCGCCAACGTCGGCGTGGGGCTTGCCCGACAAGTCCCGGTCCTGAACGTCATCCAAAAGGTCGAGCGCGAGCAGGTAGAATTGGCAAAAGCTGCCGAGCTCCACGGCTTGCTGATCGAGCTCGTCGCGATGCGCGCGCGCGATCAGGTAGAAGGCGCCAAGCGGGTGGCCGAGCGGATTTTTGCGCGTGCGCGGCCGGTATTGCGCAGCGCTCGCCAACAGCAGCGAGCGTTGACTCTCGTCGAACCGCCCGCCAAGGATCGCTCGATCGACCTCGGCTTCGACGCGATTGAGGAATCCGATGATGCCCGTTGACTGCTGCGTTTGCATACACTGCTCCCTTGGCGCGCGTTGGCGCTGGTGTCGTCGCGTGTCGGTTCCTCCGCCCGTTTCCCCAGATTCTTTGAGAGCGTCCCGGCCCAAGAGCGACCGGGACCCCCGCGTTTTTTTACGGACCAGCACTCAGGCTCGCCCGGAGCACACTCGTCGCCTCAATAAACCATCAAGCCGCTGGCCGAGTAGACCATCAGGCCGCTGACCGAGTAGACCATCAAGCCGTCGCTGGCTTCGGCCTCGGGTGCGCGGTCGACACTCAGGTTCTCTTCGATGGTTGCGAGCGCGTGTATCTGGATGTCGTCGTCAGTATCCATTTGTGTTCCGTTCCTTCCTCGTGTCCGTCGCGGACACAGAGCTTTCCCGTACGCGGCTGGGGAGCCGCGTGAAATTCCCCACCTTTGAACTTGCCACCGCCCTGGGTCATGCCGCGCCAGCTCACGCTGGAGCTAGCCCCTAGTTGAATAGACGAAGCGTCGCTCGCTCTTATGCACGCGGCCAACTTTCAGACTTCGAATTAAGCCCCTGGGGTTGCTAGCCAGCTGGCTTGTTTCGGCAGCGCTTCGACACGCCGTGTCATTGTCTCGGAATGAGACAAAACTGCGGCACTGTGCGCGCTTTGCCGCGCTTTGCCTACTAGCGGCTGCGGTCCCGGCGCGGCCGGCGCGTTCAGGCCGGCTCGAGCAAACTCGCGGGTTGGGGCTCTGAGACTATGACTCTACCGGGTAGCCGAATCGTGAAACAAGCGCCTTCACCCGGTTTGCTGTCGACGCGAATCTCGCCCTGCATCAGCTCGACGTAGCGTCGGCACAAGTACAGACCGAGCCCGGTGCCGGTTGGCTTGCTGGACGTCGTGAACGGCTGAAACAGCTTGGCGGCTTGCTCGGCGCCAATACCGGGCCCGTCGTCGCTGACGGTGATGGATACCGAACGCGTGAGGCTGTCGAGCTTCAAGCTCACGCTGGCGCGCGTTGCGCCGGCCTGCCGGGCGTTGCGCAGCAAGTTGCGTAACACCGTCGCCAAATGTGCTGGCTCGCCGTGGACTTCGAAGCGTGGAGCGTCTTCGCGGTAGTCGATGGTCAGGCCGTTGACACGGCCGCGCAGCGTGCGCTCGAGTACTTCGCCGACTACCAAGACGGTACCCTCGCGGGGCTGTGCCTGACGCCGCAGCTCGTCGAGCGTTTCCTCGAGCAGCGTCTGCTCGCTCCTGGCCGCCTGCAGCGCGTCGTTGACGGCGCCGGCCTCGTCAGGCGCGAGCCGATCGCGATCCAGGAACTCCAGGTTCATGCGCACGGCGGTCTGCACGTTGCGTAGCTCGTGCAAAAAATTGCCGAGGTTGAGCAAGGTCGTGGTCAGCGCGCGCTGCATCGCCACGTCCAGAATCTGGTCGGTTGCGCCGAGCGCCTGCTCGAGGCGCTTGGCACCTTCGACCAGCTCGCGCCGCTTTTGCGTGTTGACCATCAACAACGACGACATCAGCGACGAGGCGAGCAGCACGAGCGTGACCGTGACATTCGAGCCGTGCCACAGCAGTAGCAGCAGCGTGGGCACGCTCAGCACGCAGGCCATCAGTGCGCTGAAGCCGTAAACGCTGGCCGGAAACGCCACGACCATCATCGCTTGTACGACCGCGAAACCGATCGCGAAGCCGCCCGACGTGGTCAACGCCGCGAGCGACAAGGCTGCGGCGTAGAAGCCGTTGTCCAACAGGGTCGCCAGCGAGCCGATCAGACCGCGGCAGCGTCGACGGTAGGCGGTGTACGTCATCACCCCGCCGAGCAGCGACAGCACCGCGCACGGCAGCGTGGCTGTGGCGTGCGATAGGCGAGCCAGCGCCGGTACCTCGCCCACAACCACGAACACGCTGGCCATCGTCAGGCTGGCAACCGCAGTCGGAACGGGGGCCGACGCCGAGGCGATCGCGTCGGCGTCGAACGACGCCAAAAACGCCTGCCAGCGTGCGGCGAGCCAGTGATTCATGGTTCGAAGAAGGTGGAGGGCGCGCTAACAACGCCCCGCATAGCCGCAAAATCGCGCTGGCGCAGGGAAAATCGCGCGGCCCGCCTTGACGCTGTCCACCCTTAGACTTAGTCTAAATAGCATGACTGGCAGCGTGGTCGAAGTCCTGGAACAGGTCGGCATCCAGCCGTCTGCTCAGCGCGTCGCCGTCGCTGACTACGTGCTGGCGACGGAAGATCATCCGTCGGCCGAGCAGGTTTGGGGGCGCGTCAAAGAACGTTTTCCCATGCTGTCGCGCGCCACGGTTTACAACACGCTCAACCTCTTCGTGCAGAAGGGGCTGCTGCGCGAGTTGGTGTTGGCCGAAGGCAAAGTCGTATTTGATCCCAAGCTGTCGCCGCACCACCACTTCATCGATGACGACACGCAGAGCATCGTCGACATCCCTTGGGATGCACTGCAGGTGAAGCACGTGGACGCGCTGCGCGGCTTCGACGTGCGCGAGTACCAAGTCGTGCTGCGCGGTCGCCGAGCCAGCGGCGCTCGGCGCTGAGCGCGCAGCGCCTGGGCTCGGGGTGCGCTATGCCCGCCCCAGGCCTTGCAGAGTGCTGTGACGCCAATTTTCCAGCCATGGCCGCATTGATCGCGCTGACGCATCGCGTTCACGACCTGCGCGAGGTCAGCACATAGAGTAACCTTCGGTAGCCCATTGCTTGCCCGAGGTGCCCGCATGACCCTGATTCGTTTTGCCTCGATTTTAGCCCTAACTACGAACCTGGCTGCCTGTGGCGGCACGACCGGTGACAGCACGGTCAACGGCGGCACCGGCGCCAGCAACGGCACACTCCAGGGTCAGCCGGCCCTCAATCTGCCCGGGAACGGCAGTGGGGGCGGTAGCAGCGTCGGCAGCAGCATCGGCGGCGACGGCCAATGTGGTCCCAACCTGACCGGTCTGGTGCGTGACTTTCGCGCCACCGAGGAACCCGGCGGCCACCCCGACTTCGAGGCGTTCTCCGGCAATGACGCCTCGGTCGGCATCGTGCAGGACCTGCTCGATAGCAATCACAAGCCCGTCTACAAACCGAACGGGCCGATGATGTCGATGTACGGCCAGCAGACCACCAGTAAAGATCGCTTCGATCAGTGGTACCGCAACACCGACGGTGTGAACCAAGCGATCGAGTTCGTGGTTCCGCTGAGCCTGAAGGCGAACGGCATCTCGTCCTACGACAACGGGGCGTTTTTCCCGATCGACAACCAGGGCTTCGGTAACTACAAAAACACCGGTCACAACTTCGGGTTCACGTTCGAGCTCCACACCGAGTTTTCGTACAAGGGTGGCGAGGTGTTCACGTTCACGGGTGACGATGATCTTTGGGTGTTCGTGAACAATCACCTGGGTATCGACCTCGGCGGTCTGCACCCGGAAAAGAGCCGGTCGATCAACCTCGACATGGTCGCCAACGAGTTTGGCCTGAAGATTGGGACCACGTACCCGCTCGACCTGTTCCACGCGGAGCGCCACACGGATGCCTCACATTTTCGCGTAGAAACCTCGATTCAGTTCACCAACTGCACCGCGATCATCATTCCCAAGTAGCGTCGTGAGGGCTGTGCTACAGCGTCTTTGGAGGTTTACCCGTATGAAAGCATTGCTCCGCGGTTCGCTTGCGACTCTGGTTGGTTCGGTAGCGTTGTTCGTCGCGTCCACGGCCCTGGCCGAGGGCGAGGCTTGCTTCAATGACGATGACTGCCCCGGTGGAGGGGCCGTTTGTGGCGGCGAAGTTTGTAACTGGGGCAAGCAGAACCCCACTCCGGTGGGTGACAAGGCGTACACCTGCAACCCAGCGGGCACCGACGCCAAAGGATCGGACGGCTGGTGCACGGTCGCCAAGGGTGACGTCAATTGCAAGTGCGCGGCTCAAGGCGCTAAGTGCGTGGGCGTTCACTGTACCTTCACCAAAGCCAGCGACGCACCCGCAGGCAGCGCCGGCGGCAGCGGCGCCGGCGGCTCGGCCTCGACGGCTGGTGCTGCGACTACGGCAGGAGCGGCCACGACTGCGGGCGCTTCGTCGACCGCCGGTGCCGCCTCCAAGCCTGCAGCGGCTGATTCGGGCGGTTGCAGCGTCGGCGTGCCCGGCAGCACCAACACCGGCATCGCTGTCGGTCTCGGCGTGCTCGGTCTCGGTCTGGCGTTCGCTCGCCGCCGTCGCTGAATCGACAGCGTGAGCGGGCCCGCGAAGAATCGGCGACTGTTCGCCGATTCTTCACCTTGCAGCAGTCTCCGGCGCTTGCTGTGCGCTTCAGCGCGCTCGCGGGACGACCCGTGCCAACCGGATTGAAGCGGTGCCCGTGCCCGCGCCGCGCTTGCCGTACCGCGCGCCCGCTTAGCGGCGCGCCGGAGCCCGAGCTCTGCGGCACACGTCACTTCAGTGTAGAGGCATGGAACGACTGCCTGACAGCGAACGCCTCCGGCGTCTCCCCGCTCTCTTTCCCAGTGCCGTACCCGCTCAAGCCACTTCGCGTCGGTCTTTGTCATCACATCGACTCCGCCGACTCACGAACCACACGGAAGAACGGGATGACGCTTCGGATACAAGGCAACTACGAGCGATTGTCGCCGAGGCTGGCGAAGTGTTCGGGCTGCGGCACTCGCTGTGCTGCGGGCGAGAGGGTTGGTGTAGGCGAGCACTGCCGCCGTCGCTGTGGTTTCTCGGCGGGCGCATGTACTTGGAAGCCCGGCGCGCTGTTCGCGTCGGCGCTGGCGCTCGAGGCGCTGCGCATGGCGCGCGAGGGGCACAGGCGTCAGGCGTCTCGCCGTCAGCGCGGGCTGGCTGTGCTAGTCACATGACAGCTCTTCCTCGTGCGGCGCGAAACTGATCTTGCGTGCGTGAGCTACGCTGAGTAACAGTCGGACTAGGCGTCGGGATATCGAGACGCTTTACGAGGATCGGGTCGCGATGCGCGGGAGCATCGCCGATATTGCTGTCGGGCATGAACGCTAGCGCTCGTCGCCTTCGTCCGAAGAAGGCAGCGCCAGGTCGCTTATTTTCCAGGTTATTCGGGAGGAGAAACTACATGAGAACCAAGAACAGGGTCGCGGCTTTTACGATCGCTCTATTCGGCCTCTGTGCGGCACCTACCGCCGTTCGCGCTGAGGATGACGCTTCAAACGATGGCAAAGGCTACACGGGCGCGATGTGTGATTCGATGATCAGCACCGTGGCGTCGACACGCGTCGGCGCCTTCTATGTCAACCTCTCCGGAGGCAACGCCAGTGTCATTTGCCCGGCCATTCAGGACTCGTGGCTAAACTTGGCAGGCCTCTCGTACAGCCACATCAACTTTTCAAATCCCGGGGGCACATTCGGTTGTACCGAAAGCGCCTACGACACGTTCGGCACGCTTCAATCGTCGCGATCTTTCTCGGTAACGTCGGCTGGCCTGCAGCGCCAGTACTTCTATACTTCGTCGTATTTGCCGACCACCGCTTCTGAGGGGTACCTCAGCATCACTTGTGCGGTCCCGAATAATGCCCAAATCAAGGGCTATTTCATTCAAGAGAAGCCTTGAGTTTCCCGCGAGCAACCCTCTCGTCTGAACCGAGTGTTACCCATGTCGGAATCTAGCACTCGCCCAGTGGGCGTCTCATGGGTTGCGATTGTCGCGGTGTGTCTGGTCTCGGCGCTCGTTGGCGGTGTCATCGTTAGTAGGTTCATCGACCGAAAAGCGACGACACCGCTGGCGCGGAGCGCCGCGGCTGACGCGCGCCGTGCCGAATCTCGCAACGACGACGTGAAAGCGCTCAGGGCCGACGTCGCACGCTTGACCAGTGCCTTGGACGCACTTGCCGCGCGGCCGCCAGCGGCGACTAGCGCCGCGCCACCCGTTCAAGACCCGCAGCCTTCTGCGCCACGGGTCGTCCCGGGGCAGATCACGCAAGACGAGCTCGTCACGCTCTTCGAATCCAGCGCGCCAAACGTTCAGAAGACGCGCGCGCTCGGCGCATCCCTCGACGACCGCTTCAAGAAAGAGTCATTCGCAGCCGCCGGTATCAAGGTGGACGAAGTCGAGTGCCGAGGAGAGTCGTGTCGCGTCCGCGTCTCCTACGCGGCCGAGGCGCCCGCAGAGCAAATTCTGCTCGAGCTCGCCACTGCGTTGCCCGACAGTCACTCCTTCCAAGACTTCGCCTCGACTGGCAACGGCCGGCGGACCATCACCAGCCACTACATCGACGAAACGGGCAAAGCGACCGCGCGAGCAGAGACCCGCTAGCGAATGCGCCTTGAGCCCGCGCCACGACTTTCACAACAGCTGGCTGATAATGCCGTCTGCGAACAGCCATTGGGGCTTGGGAATTCGCAGACGGCGTCGGTCGAGCTCGACCCGGCCGTTCTTCAAGAGTCGTTCGAGCGCAGTCTGACGCGCGCGCGGCAGCGGGTCGATTCCGAGCTCGTTACCGGCGGCCTCGAGGTCGATACCTTCGGACAACCGCAAGCCGAGCATGATGCGCTCGCGCAGCGCGGTTTCGGCGTCGATCGGCTCGACGACCGCGCAGCTGTCGTGCGCTTCCTGAAACGGCGTCGCGAAAAGCGAGGCTTGGTAGCGTTCGGGCGACGGTGAATTGCGATAGCGGACGCGGCCGCTGGCCAGCGTCACCGTGCCCCACGCACCGGTGCCGAGCCCCAAGTAATCGTGGCCGCGCCAGTAGCCGAGGTTGTGCCGCGACACGTGACCTTGGCGAGCAAAATTGCTGATTTCGTAGTGATCGAAGCCGGCGTGGCCGAGCACCTCGTCGACCGCCGTGAACGAATCGGCGACTTGCGCTTCGTCCAGCAACGGCAGTCGCCCCTTCTTGGCGCGCGCGCCAAACTCGGTGCCCGGCTCGATCGTGAGCGCGTAGGCCGACAAATGAGTGGTGCCGAGCCCCGCCAACGTCTGCGCTTCAGTGGCGGCTTGTGCTGCGGACTGCCCGGCGACACCGAAGATGAAGTCGACCGACACGCGCGGCATATTCGAGCCGAGCGCAGCGCGCGCGGCGTCGACGCCGCCGTTCGGGTCATGCAGGCGTCCCAAAAACGCTAGCCGCTCGGCGTCGAGCCCTTGCACGCCGAGGCTGAGTCGGTTCACACCCACGTCGCGGAGCGCACGCGCCTTGTCGAGGTCCAAGCTGGTCGGATTACATTCGGCGGTGACCTCGACGTCGGCTGCGCGGCGCTCGGAGAAAGCGCGGAGCACGCCGTCGAGCACGCGACCCAGCTCCTCGGTCGCCCACAACGAAGGCGTGCCGCCGCCGAAAAATATCGTCTCGAGCCGGTAGTCGGCGGCCAAGAGCGCGAGCCGCGCGGCGAGATCGCGCAGCACGGCGTCGGCGTAGGCGCGATGCGGAATGGCCTCGCGCGCCGCGGCCACGCTCAGAAAATCGCAGTACGGACACTTCTTGAGGCACCACGGGAAGTGGATGTACACGCCGAGCGGCCGCCGCAGATCGCCCTCGCTGTTAGGTTTCGCTGTGCTTTCGGTCAAGGGCTCGGGCTACGCTAGCGCGCAGCATGTCCTGCAACCACCTCATCAGTGGTCCGAGCTCTCAGCTGCCCGCCCGCCAAGCCGGGCTTCTGGCGAGGCTTTCGCGAGGACCAAGCGACCCTTCCGGTCGCCTCTCCTTGAGCGTAGGTGGCTACGTGAGCACCGGACTGGAGCGAAAACGAAGCCAGAAGCCAGGATCGGCGGGCGGGGTCACCAGCTGAAACGAGACCAATGATGAGCCGCATTCACGCTTTCGAGTTCGAGGACCAGGCTTGGTTCCCGGCGTTGATCCGCGAATACATGACGGATTTTCTCAGCCACATCGGCGGCTGGTCGAAGATTCCATACCAGCCGTTCACCGAACGGCTGGCTGAAGCCATCCAGCGCACCGGCGATCGACGCGTCGTCGACTTGTGCTCGGGCGGGGGCGGCCCGGCGCTGGTGATCGCGGGCGACCTGCGCGAGCGCTTGGCGCGCCCGGTCGGCGTGGTGCTGACCGACTTGTATCCGACGTCGTCGCGGCTGGAACGCCGGGCCACGTTTCCGAGCTGGGTCGAGCTCGAGCCACGACCGATCGATGCCCAAGACGTCCCCGAAGCCTTGGACGGCTTTCGGCTGATCTGCAACGGCTTTCATCATCTGAAACCCGAGCAAGGCCGTGCGTGCCTGCAGGACGCCGTGGCCAAGCGACGCGGCGTCGCGTTGATCGAGTTGACCCAGCGTTCGGCGCTGAGCGTGCTGCAGATTGCGTTCGGCACGGCGACGCAGCTGGTGCTGACGCCGTTCATCAAGCCGTTCCGCTGGAGCCGCCTGTTTTACACTTACGCGCTGCCGATCGTGCCGCTGTGCACGCTGTGGGACGGCATCGTGTCGTGCCTGCGCGTGTACGATCCCGAAGAGCTGCGCGACTTGATCGCCGATTTACCCGCGAGTGACTACCGTTGGGAATACGGCCGGCTGCGCGTCCCCCAAATGCCGACCTCGCTCACCTACCTGATCGGCACGCCGGGACCGTGAGGGTTGCACGCCGAAATTCAAGGACGAACCCGTGTTCGACGAGAAGTGCGACTACTCGCGGGTCAAATGGAGCCAACTGCGGCAAGACGCGGCCGAGGGCCAAAGCGCCGCGCACGCCACATTTGGCCGGCCGTGACGCTAGCGTCGAGCGGCTGCAGGACGCCCGGTTGTGAGCGCGAGGGCGCGCGCAGCGAGACGTACACGGTCGTTTTCAAGGACCAAGCCGGTGAAAGTTACCGCTGCGACCTAGCCCAGAATGCCTGGAGCAGCTTCGCGGACGGCAAGCGCTACAGCGGCAAGCTGCGCGCGCTGACCGGTTCGCTGGACTGCGACTCGTTGCTGCCGCGCTGAGCCGCTACTTGGCGACGTCGCGGCCCAGCACGTGAGACAGTGCGACCTGGGCGATGCGCAGGTCGACGTGGGCGTTGACGAGCTCAAGGCGTGCCCGCGTCAGGTCGGTCTCGGAATCAGTGACTTCGACCAAGGTAGCGCGGCCGCTGCGGAACAGCTCGCGCCGTACGCGATAGCCTTCTTCGGAGGCCGCCAACGCTTGTTGCGAAACCGAGACCGCGAACTCGGCGTCGCGCTCGGCGTTGAGCGCTTGCGAGACTTCGTACTCCAGCCCATCGAGCATGCCTTGGCGCTGGGCCGCGACTTCGGCTGCCTTGGCGTCGATGCTGCGCGTGTTGGCTTGCGTCTGGAAGATGTTGGTCGGCGTCCAGCTCAGCGTGACGCCGGCGTACCAGGTGCTGTTCCACTTGTTTGCCGGCGGGAAGTAGCGCTGGTTCGGGTTGCTGTATTCGGCACCGGCGGCGCCGTCGAGGCGGGGGTAATTGGCGGCGCTGGTGAGCGCCGATTGGTCGCGCAGCGCCTGTTCGTTTTCGGCGAGTACCTTCAGCTCTAGGCGTTGCTGCGAGGCTTCGCGGAAGGCGGCTTCGGGTGTGCTGGTTGGCAACGGCGCGACCGGCGCCAGGATGTTCTCCCCGACCTCGTAGTGTTTACCGGGCTGATCTTTCATCATCACGCGCAGGCGTGTCGCCGCTAGCTCCGCCCCGCTGTTGGCCTGCTCTAGGAACAGCTCGGCGCTCTTGACGCCGCTTCGTGCGCGCAGCACGTCGGCCTTGGAGATCAGGCCCGCTTGAAAGGCATTGTTGGCGTCGGTCAAATGACCGTTGGCTTGCTCGACCGATTGCGCACCGACGAACGCCAGGCCCTGCGCGCGAATCCACTGATAGTAGGCAACGCGAGCGTCACGCGCCACTGACAGCTGCGTGGCGCGCGCGTCGATTTCGCTGGCATTTTTGACGCGGTTCGCGCCGCTCACCGCACGCGAGGTGCGCAGCAGATAGTCGGATAGCGGCACCGTGACACCCGCCGACAGCACGTACTGGTTGACCGGAAAGGTCAACGACGTGGGGCCGAACACGAGGTCTGGGATTTTCGAAAGCCGCGTGTAGCTCGCCTTCAGGCCGACACTTGGCAAAAAGCTGTACTTGGCTTGGTCGACGCTGGCGTCTGCCGCGTCGATCTCGCGGCGCTTGGCCTGGATCTGTGCGCTGCTCTTGACGGCGCGCTCAGCCACCTGATTGGCGGTCAAGCCGTTGCCGCGCATCATGCTCTCGAGCTTGGCCTGCAGCTCTTGCGTGACCTTGCTGACGGGTGCGTCAGGGCCAGCGACACCAACCGGCGCAGGCGGTGGCGCCAGCGTCGGGCGGGCAGGAGCGCCGGCGGCGGGCGGGGGAGTCGGAGCGGCCGGAGTCGGCGCGGGTTGTGCCAGGCTGGCGGAGGCGCTCAGGAACGAAGCTACCGCCGTGCGAGCCACGAGGGCTTTGCGAGTCATGGATACAATTCTCCTCAGAATGATGCGGATTGGCCGCGAGGACGCTCTTATAGGCCCAAGGTCTGTACTTGTGCAGGGCTCAAATCGCCCGTGTTTTCCGGGCCGGCGTAGGACGGCGCCGTCAAGGGCGGGGTCTTGCGCGGCTTGCCACCGAGGCGACCGATGAAGCCCTTGAAGTTCTCGATCGTCAGGTAAACGACCGGGACGACCACCAGCGACAGCAAGGTCGAGCTGATCACGCCGCCGATGACCGCGATCGCCATCGGCGCGCGGAATTCGCTGCCTTCGCTGTTGCCAACCGCCGTCGGCCACATCCCCAGCACCATGGCTGCCGACGTCATCAAGATCGGACGCAGGCGTTCGGGGCCAGCTTCGAGAATGGCTTGCAGCGGTGGTTCGCCGTGGTCGCGTACGCGCACGATCGCGCGGTCGACCAGCAAGATGGCGTTCTTGGTGACCAGGCCCATCAACAGCACGATGCCGATGATCGCGCCCATTGCCAGCGTGTTTCCGCTGAGGAACAGGCCCATGATGCCGCCGACCAGCGCCAGCGGCAGCGTGACCATGATCGTCAGCGGGTGGATGAAGCTCTCGAATTGCGAGGCCAGCACGATGTAGATGAACACCACGCCGAGCAACAGCGCGATC
>FSUE01000724.1_pt1 | contig 20725 bp, 12 predicted proteins | sample 1637031 | NCBI WGS metagenome assembly FSUE01 (sample SAMEA3914819, study PRJEB12502) | metagenome | biome: forest; material: soil | place: Canada | collected 2010-06-26 | depth 0.3 m | reverse complement strand
GTGCGCTTCCGCTCCTTCAAAGAGCTGAAGCTGAACACCGGCACGGTACTGTTCGTGCTGTTCACCATCACCTCCAGCGCGTTCGTCTGGTCGCGCTTCAAGCCCCAGTTCGTGCTGATCTGGCTGCTCAGCGTGTACATCCTGATCGGCATCGTCGAATCCGTCCGCGCGCTCTTGGTCAAGCTCACCACGCCCCCCCACGATTCGATTCCGCCCGTCGCTTGATTGGCCACGTGGGCTGCCAAGCCGCGGCCCAAATCGCAGAAGCTAAGGTAGCGTCGCGGTGGCCAAACCGGGCGGCTCGAGATTTTTTCACAGGGAGGACGGGAGGACGGGAGGTCCGCGAGGCGAGAATTTTGGGTTTCGAGACGTCAGGGGTCGAACGACGACTGCGCAGTTTCCGCTCGGCTCCGCACGTGCTCGAACCAACAAAAACCTCGCGGACCTCCCGTCCTCCCATACTCCCTGTGAAATCTCGGACGCGGATCGAGCTTGGGGCAAGGCCGGGACCCCGGGGAGTGGACTGCTGCGGCGGTCGTGATACGTGTCGGCGGTCTTGGCGCTTTTAGAGGTTTCTGGCGTTACGTTTGGGTACACGGGCGACGCGCTGTTCAGCGACGTGGCGTTGAAGCTCGAGCCGGGGGACCGGGCGGGGTTGGTCGCGCCGAACGGCGCCGGCAAGAGTACGTTGCTGCGCGTGTTGGCGGGCGAGCTCGAAGCCGACAAAGGCTTCGTCGTACCGAAAAAGGGCGCCACGCTCGGCTACTTTCGACAGAGCCACGAGGTGAAGGCTCAGGGCACCGTGATGGACGTGCTGCTGTCGGGTTTCGGCGACCTGGTGGCGCTACGCCATGCGCTGGCCGAGGCGCAAGTGGCGGCCGCGTCGGGCTCGGAGGCGGCGCTGTCGCGATTGAGTGATCTCGACGACCAGTACCACCGCGCCGGCGCTGACGCGATCGAACGCCGCGTCGAGGTGATCGCCGAAAAGCTCGGCTTCAAGCTGCCGGACTTGGATCGCGACGTCACGACGCTGTCGGGCGGCGAACGCGGCCGGCTTTCGCTCGGCGTCGTGCTCGCCGGGGAGCCGGACATTTTAATGCTCGACGAGCCGACGAATCACCTCGATTTGGAGACGATTCGCTGGCTCGAGCAGCACTTGTGCGGCTGGCGCGGCGCGGTGCTGCTGGTCTCCCACGATCGCGCATTTTTGGACGCGGTCTGCCCGATCACGATGGAGCTCGGGCGCACGACCTTTCGCGTCTATCCCCTCCCCTACTCGCGCTACCACGAAGAGCGCGCCGAAGACTTGGAGCGTGAACGGCGCCAAGCCGAAGAGCAAGCCGCGTTCATCGACAAGACCGAGGACTTCATTCGCCGCAACATGGCCGGGCAGAAGACCAAGCAGGCGCAGTCGCGACAAAAGATGCTCGACAAGCTCGAGCGTGTCGGTCGTCCCGAAGACGTGTGGGCGCGCGCCGAGCGCGTGCGCTTTCGCTTCGCCGAAGCACCGCGCAGCGGCGACATCGTGCTCGAAGCCAAGGGGCTCGCGGCAGAGCGCGGCGGCAAGCAGCTGTTCCGCGGCGTCGATTTGCTGGTGCGGCGCGGTGATCGCATCGGCATCGTTGGCCCCAACGGCACCGGCAAGACCACGCTGATGAAGCTGCTGGCGGAGCGCGGCGCGCCCGAAGACCAAGGTCACGTGCGGCGCGGCACCAACCTGCGTGAAGGTTATTTCGACCAGCAGCTCGGCTCGCTCGACAAAACCCGGACCGGCGTGGAAGAGATCCGCAGCGTGCGCGGTGACCTCAACGTCGACGGCGCGCGCCAGTACTTGGCGCGCTTTCGCTTTTACGGTGACGACCCGTTGCGCAAGGTCGGTAGCCTTTCGGGCGGTGAGAGCACGCGGCTGGCGCTGGCCAAGCTGCTGCTCGAGCCGCGCAACCTGTTGTTCCTGGATGAGCCGACCAACCACCTCGACATCCCAGCCGCAGAAATCTTGGAGGAGGCGCTGGTCGGCTTCGAAGGCACCGTGATCTTGGTCTCGCACGATCGGCGCTTTCTCGAGACCGTGACCACCCGCACCTTGAGCTTTACTCCCGACGGGGTGGACATGTACGAGGGCGGGTTCAAAGACTATGGCGATGCCCTGGAGCGCAAGCGCAAGGCCGACGCCGATGTCCGCGAACGCGCCGTCGCCGGCCGCGCCTCGGCGCCGCCCAAAGCCGCACGCGACAAGCCAGCGCCAGCCGCCCCCGCGCAGGCCAAGCCAACGCCCAAGGCCGACGACCGCGAGACGCGCAAAGCCAGCCTGCGCGACGTGGAAAAGAAAAAGAAGCGCGTCGCCGAGCTCGAAAAGCAAGTCAGCGACCTGGAAGCTACGCTCGAAAGCTTCCGTGCCGAGCTCAAAAGCACCGGCGGCGACAACTGGGAGCGCTTGCACGACCTGGCGCTCAAAGATCGCGAGTACAGTGAGCTGTTGGAGCGCGCCATGAAAGAGTGGGTAACGTTGTCGGAAGAGCTAGCCAAGCTTGCGAGCGCGGAGAGCGGAGCTCGCCAATGACGCTGCGCACGCAGGCACTGGCGCTGACGTTGGCGGCGGCGCTGCTCGGTGTGAGCTGCAAGAAGCCGAACGCCGAAAAGTCGACCGATGCGAGCACTACGCCCAAGCCGAACGCGCTACCCGAGCTCGAGGTGAAGGCCGACACACCGAACTTGCTTTTGACTTGGATCGACGACAAGGGCGACTTTCACGTCGCGCAGAAGCCTGCCGACGTGCCGACCGAGGGCCGCGCCACCGTGCGTGTCGTGGTGACCAACCGCGAAGAAGGCACCGGCGCGCTCGTCTACGTTACCAACCTCGACGAAACCAACGCCACCGGCGCCTATCGCCTGAAGACGATGCCGCGCGCCGAGTGGGAAGAGCTGGGCGCCAGCAAGCGTAAAGCCCGGCTCGAAGCGCTGGCTCCCAGCGCGCTGCCCAGCGCCGGCACCGCAGCCGGCTCCGAGCCGCCCGACGGCAAACCGGCCGGCGCACAACCTGCGGCGAAAGCCCCGGCCACCGGCATCGTCGCGATCATCTACGGCGCCGATTGGTGCAAGCCGTGCCATGACGCCGAGCGCTACTTGAAACAGCGCGGCGCGACGGTGATCAAGAAGAACATCGACGACAACGAAGTCGCCGCCGAAGAGATGCACAAGAAGCTCGCGCGCGCCGGCCGCAGCGGCGCCTCGATCCCGGTCATCGACATCATGGGCCAAATCCAAGTCGGTTTCAGCCCCGCCGCCCTCGAACAAGCCCTAGCCACCGCCCGCAGCGCCAAGGGCCTGTAAGTCTCAACGCGGCTCCCAGATTTTACAGGGAGGATGGGAGGACGGGAGGTCCGCGAGGAAGAACGCATTTTTGTTTTCGGGGGACCGAAACCAAAAATATTTTCCTTGGAGGTGAGCACGAGACCGCCGCAACTCAGGTTGCTTCGACCCGGCAGTTTCACGGGCGCTAGCGCGAGCCAAAAATTTCTCGCCTCGCGGACCTCCCATCCTCCCGTCCTCCCTGTGAATCTCGTGCTCTGCTATCAGTCGAAGACGACGGTTTTGTTGCCGTAGACTAGGACGCGGTCGTCGAGGTGAGAGCGCACGGCGCGTGCCAGGACGACTTTTTCGAGATCGCGGCCTTTGCGCACCAAGTCTTCGACGGCGTCGCGGTGCGAGGCGCGTACTACGTCTTGCTCGATGATTGGCCCTTCGTCGAGCACGGCCGTGGCGTAGTGCGCGGTCGCGCCGATTAACTTCACGCCGCGCACATAGGCTTGGTGGTACGGCTTGCCGCCGACGAACGCAGGCAGGAACGAGTGGTGAATGTTGATGATGCGCTGCGGGAAAGCCTCGCAGAAGCTCGGGCTCATGACCTGCATGTAGCGAGCTAATACGATCAAATCGACCTTCAACTCGGCCAACAGCGCGCGTTCTTGCGCTTCTTGCGCCAGCTTGGTGGCCGGCGTTTTTGCGAACTCGTAAAACGGCACGCCAAATTGCGCCGCGATCGGGCCGAGATCCGCGTGGTTGCTGATCACGGCGGCAATCTCGCCGCTCAGCTCACCAGCGCGTTGCCGCAGCAAGAGATCGTACAAGCAGTGGTCGTACTTGGAGACGAACACCGCGAGCCGCTTCCGCTGCGCTTGATACAGCAGCTGATACTGCATCTGAAAGCGCTCGGACAGCTCGGCGATCGCGCGTTCGAGCGCGACCTTGTCGGTCATCAATTCAGCGAAGTCGACGCGCAAGCGTTGGAAAAACAGGCCCGCCACCGTGTCGGTGTGCTGGTCCGAATCCAAGATGTTCGCGCCGTGTCCGTACAGCACCTGCGCCAACGCCGCCACGATGCCGCGCCGATCGGGACAGGAAACCAGCAAGGTTGCGAGGGTGGAAGCCGCAGCAGCCATGCAGCGGTGTATACCACGCGCTATTCCCGCGCCACGAACGCGCCGCCGGAAAGGCCAACGAAAACCGCGAACGCCGCGGCTCGCAACGCGCCTTGGCCGCGCGCGCGGGCTTCGCGTAAGACCAAGCCAAGCTTCACACCGCGCACGCACAGATCGAAGGCGTACGCCTCGTCGCTGGAGAGGCAAAGCGCCGTTCGCAGCTCCGCGCAACCAGCCGCGGGGCTGAGCGCGGTACGGTCCAAGCCGTTCAGCAGCGCGAGCAGCTCGTCCTCGGGGTAGGCGGCACGCAGCGCCTCGACCAGCAGCCCGAGCGGCTTTTGCGCGGCAGCCGGCGGCTCGCCCGAGCTCGCGCCTTCGACGAAAAACAGCTCACCGCTGCGGGCGCGACACACCGCCGTGAGCCGACGCACGCGCTGCTCGGTCAGGCTCTGATTCAGGCGCTCGTTCGAGAGCAAGCCTGCGCGCACCAGGCTTTCACCCAGCGAGCAACCCGAGCGGTAACCGCTCTCGAGCACGCGCTCCAGGTCGGCTTCGCTCACGCAGCCCGCGCGCACCAGTTGCGCGCCCAAAAGCTCGCCGGGCTCGGTCGACGCCATGGCTGCGGGCACACCGGCTTCGAAGTAGATCCGTCGCTGCTCGGCCCCCAGCCGGTAAACCAAGAGCCCGGTGCGGCCAGCCGCCGCCAGCCGCAGTAGATGCGACGCCAAGCTGGCACGCTCGACGGGATGGCGCTCGGTAGCTAGCAGCGCGATCGGATCGAAAAAGCGGTAGAGCGGTCGCGCCGCCAGCCGCGTCAGCTCGAACGCCCGCGACAGCTTGTAAAAAGGTCCGTCTTCGCGCGCGAGCTCCGAGTCCAAGCCGGCGCGGGCGGTGGCCAGCATCGACAGAACGCTGGCCAGCGAGACCGGTCCGACGACCTCGCCGCCTGGTCGTCGCAGACGGTAACGCAGCGTGGGCGTACCGCTGGCGGCAGGCCGATTCAGCGTTGGCCCTTCGTCGGGCAAATTCGGCGCGGGCAGCGCGATCACGATCGGCTTCAGGGCGTCGTCGTCGACGATCGTCGCCAACTCGGCGCGCGATTCGGCGACCGGCGGCGACTGATACGGCGAGTCATCGCGGCTGGGCGTGACGCGCACGTTGCTCTCGATGCGGACGATACCCAAATCGGCCAGCCACAGACTGAGCCCGTGCGCCGACGTCCGCACGCCGTGCGCCGTCTGCAATCTATCCAACTCTTCGGTGACGACCGCGGCGCTGGCCGGCCGATTGCGCGGCGACTTGGCCAGCAGCCGCTGCAACAATTGAATCACCGGTAGCGGCACCTTCGAGACCAAGCCGGACAGGCCGTCCCAAGCGCGTGTCTGCAAGTTCTTCAGGATCTCGAGCTCGCTGCTACCCGGGATCAGCGGCGCGCCGAGCAGCATCTCCGCCAGCACCACGCCGAGTGAAAACAGATCGCTGCGCGCCTCGACGTTTTGGCCCTGCGCCTGCTCGGGCGAGACGTACCCGACCTTGCCGCGCAGCTCGCCGGGCGCGGTGCGGACGTCGGACCACGACGAATGCACGATGCCGAAATCCGTCAGCTTCACCTCGCCCGCGCGGCCGAGCAAGATGTTGTTCGGCGCCACGTCGCGGTGCACCACACCAAGCGGCGCGTCATCGTCGTCGCGATATTGATGCGCATACGCCAAGCCTGCGGCGACTTCGCGCGCGATGTGCAGCGCCGGGCCCAGCTCGATCGCGCGCTTTCTGGCCACGACCGCGCGCAGCACCTCGGACAGCGCCACGCCGTCCACGTATTCGAGCACCAGGTACAGCTCACCGCCGGCTTCACCGAAGTCGAGCACGCTGACCAAGTTCGGGTGCGTCAGCGCGGCGTGTACGCGCGCTTCCGCGCAGAACATCCGCACCAGCCGTTGATCCATCGCCAACTGCGGCAAGATGCGCTTCAGCGCGACGCGCTTGGCAAAGCCGCGTGGCCCGGGTCGGCGTGCCTCGTAAACCTCCGCCATGCCACCCGTAGCAATGCGGCGCACCAGCTCGTATTCACCGAGCCTCACGAGTGAGCGAGACGACCGAGACTGCACTAACCTTTCAACGTAACAGGTCCGTGCCGCTCGTCGATGTAGTCCATGGTGCGTCTAATAGTTGGGAGTTAGGAGTTGGCAGTTGGCAGTTTCGGCGTCCAGACTTCGCACAAACGCCTACCTCAGCCAGGAGGCCCCAACTGCCAACTGCCAACTCTCACGAGACTTTGCGTCTCGCGCGGTCGTTCAACAGGGCGCGCCAGGCTTCGATGCGGTTCAGCGCGTGCTCGGGCCAGTCGAAGCGGGACAGTCTCGCTAAGAGATGGGGGGTATGGTCCCCGGCGCGGATCCGCGGACCGAACACGTCCGCTGCAGCTTCGATGTACTCGAATGCGCGGTCCGGTCGGCCGCGCGAGTGCTCGTACCAAGCGCACGTCAGCAAGTAGTGCTGCTTGGCTTCGGCTTCTTCGACCACGATCCGCGAGCACTCTTCAATCAGCGCGCGCGCGCGGTCGAACTGGTGCCGCACCAATGCCAGCTGGCAAAACAGCAGCTTGGATTCCATCACGCCCCACGGATCGCCCATCTTGACGAACTGCTTGTGCGCGCGGTCCGTGTGCAGCTCCGCCATGTCCAAATCGTCGGTGTCGATGCCGATCATCGCCAACAAGCGGTCGCACGCCGCCTGGCCGCGCGGCGTCCGCAGCACGTCGAAGGTTTGCAAGGCTTCGAAGGCGCCCGCCTCCGAGCTATGAAAGTTCATCAGCCGATGCTCGACATGTGCGATCGAAACGTCCGACTGCGCGGTACCCAGCCGGTAACCAGCGCGCTCGAACTCGTTGCGCGCCTCCTGCGCCAGGCGGCGCGAGCGATCGGTCGTGCCTTCCGAATGCTCGATCCAGCTCAGCAGCAGCAAGCATTGCCCGCGCCCCACCGGCTGATCCAGCGCCGCAAAGTTGCGCTCGCCACTCTGAATCGTCAGTCGCGCGCTCTCGTAGTCGCCGAGCTGGAACTCGATTTCGCCGGCGACCGCCTCGCACAGCGCCTGCCCGAGCACGTGGTTCTGCTCTTCGAAAACGTGCAGCGCCTTCTTGACCAACTCGAGCCCCTCGGCCGAGCTGCCTTGCTCGCTCATCAAGTGGCCTTGTAGGCGCAAGCAGTGCGCGACGTTTTCTTCGTCGTTGGCGTCCTCGAAGCGGGTCCGCGCTAGCTCGGCCAGCGTGCTGGCTTCGGCAAGCCGCCCCACGTGGCGCATCGCCTCGGCCTGCCAGCGATTCTTCAGCGCCAGCATCCGTCCGGTCAGCTTGCCCTTCAGCAAGTCGAGGTCAGACAGCGTGGCCAACGGCTCGCGCGCGCCGTTCCAACCGCGCTGCAAGAAGTCGAACAAAAGCAGCGCCGCCGGATCGTGATCGCCGGCGTGAATCAAGTTCACCACGCGCTGGCGCACGATGCGTCGCGTGTTGGCTTGCGGATGCGTGAGCAGCGCCGCCGCCGCCGCGCGATAGAAGCGCTCTTTGTCTGGCCGCTCCGAGAGCTGCGCCGACAGGTGCTCCTGCAGCAACTCGTGCGGCCACGAGTAGCGCCCCGACGAGCGCGGGATCAAGACCTCGGCATTTTGCAGCGCGACGATCGCCGGGTCGGGCGCCATGCCGAGCGACGCCACCAGCTCACGCAGCACGTTGCGGCGAATTTCACCGCCCAGCGTGGCGGCTGCAATCGCCGCCGCGCGGTACTGCTCGGGCACCGAGTTGACGCGGCTGTCCCACAGCTCGGCGGTCGTCTGCGGCCGCGTCGCCAAGACTTCCGGCGGCACGCGGTACGTGCCGTTCAAGAACTCCATGTTGCCGCCGAGCGCCCAGGCGTGCAGCTGCTGCAGCGCGAACAACGGATTGCCGCGACTGCGGCGCGCGGCTTCTTCGACCGCCGCGTCGTCGAGCGGCAAGGAAGCGCGCAGCATTTCTTTGGTGGTCTCGGGCGGCAGCGGCTGCACCTCGATCACGGTGCCGTCCATCACGTCACGCAGCTGGCGCAAGCGCTCGGCAGCCGGCGTACCCAGCGCCACGTCTTCGTGACGGGCGGTCGCCACCATCACGATTTTGACGTCGGTCTCTTCTTGATGGATGCGAATGAAGCCTTCGAACGTGGCCGGACCGCCGTTGTGCAGGTCGTCGAGCCAGAACAAAAGCGGCCGCTGCGCCGAGATTTTGCGCAACGTGTAGCGGATGACCATCCGCCGCGTTTCCAGCGTATCCAGCGTAAAGCGAATACCAGACGGACCGATCGGCTGGTCGCTGGACGAACCGCCGACCGGCTTCATCCATTCGGCGGCACCGGCGACCCACGCGCGTCCGTTCTTGTCGTCGCGCTTCACGCGCCAACGTTCGAGCAGCGAGCGCTCGATCGTGTCGCGATCCGTGCGCTCGAAGTTGTAGTAGTGCGCGGCCGCGCCCAGCATGCCGTCGACCGAGCTGCGCAGTTTTCGATAGCGCGCGCGCAGCGGCACCATCGTGCCCTGCTCGTGCATCGTCTCGCACAGCCACTCGGCTAGGCGGCTCTTACCGCAGCCGGCCGGGCCGACCAGAATCACCAGCCGGTGGGGCGGGCCGACGCCGTTCACCATCTCTTGGCAAATCGCTTCGAGCTTCTTGCGCTCTTCGTCACGCCCGACGAGCGGGCTCGGACGAATGCTGAGCAAGCCGGGCGCGTGCTCGGGGGCGGGCGCCAAATCAGGATTCGGACCGCGCGTGCCGGTACGGCGCGTGGGCGCCGCCGCCTGAACGTCGCTGGCGCGGGCCATCGACGGAAACTCCCAAATCTTGGGCAGGGTTTCCGGCTTCAGCTTCTGCCATTCGCGGCGCGCGGCGGCCGCAAACTCGAAGCGATCCCACGGCTTTTTCGCGAGCAGCTGCGTGACGAACGCCGCCGCCTCCTCGGGCGCGTCGATCGAAAGCTTCAACTTTGGCACGCGGTCGAACGCGTGCACGCGCAACAGCTCCTTCGACTCGCCCGTGAACGGCGCATGCCCGGCCAAAAGCCGGTACATGATGCAGCCCAGCGAGTACATGTCGGTCGCGCCGCACACGTGGTGCATCTCGTGCTGAATCTGCTCGGGCGCCATGTAGCCCGGCGTGCCCGCGCCGGCGTGCGGCGCAAACTCCATCGCCTTGCTGCCATCGAGCCGCTCGTCATGGGCATCTTGGCGTAGCCACGCCAAGCCGAAGTCCAAGATGTGCACGCGCGGCGTCTCGCCTTCGATGCGCTCGACCAGCACGTTGGACGGCTTCAGGTCGCCGTGGACGATGCCGCGCGCGTGCGCATGCGCGAGCCCCGACAAGATCTGATCCACCGAGACCCAGATCAGCGGAAACTTGATCCGCGCGTGCGCGAGCTCGTGCAGCGACGCGCCGCTGACCAGCTCCATCGCCAAGTACGGCGAGCCGTCGCGCAACTGCCCGAAATCTTGGGCCTTGACGATGTTGGGGTGGTCCAAGGCCGCCAGCGCGCGCGCCTCTTTGTAGAACCACATCACGTAGTCGTGCGCGAGGTTGCCAGGCGGCGGGATGACGCGCTTGACCGCCAGCTGCTCACCGTTGGCCTGATCGCGGCAACGATAGACGATGCCCATGCCGCCCTCGCCGAGCACGCTGAGCACCTCGTAGCGATTGGCGATGACGTGCCCCGGCAACACCGGCGTGCTGGTCGCAGCGCGAGTCGAATCTTCCGAAAACACGGCAGCCGCCGAGGGAATACTCGGAGGCGCGCTGTCGGCCTCGTGGGGCGCCAAGATTTCTTCGTCGGCCACTGCTTGGGGATCCGTCTTCAGTGCGGGCTTGTCACGTTCAGCTTCGGTCGAGTTCGTAGTCGGGTTCTCGGCGGCCAGGTTTCCCGGAACCGCTACGGGGTCGCGCATGTCAGCCCGCGTGCGACGGTCCGAAGCCCCAGAAGCTTCCTCTGGCTTCTCGGGGTTCTTCGCTTGGCTAGGCCTCGCCATCGCACGGGCGTGAGTTTAGCCACCCCTCACCCCACGTCGAGACCCGCTAGGTCAGAGAAAGACGCAATGCCTAGGCTGGGCGCGCGGCCGAAACAGGCCGGGCGAGCGCTCAGGCCCCCAAGAGCGCGATTCAATCCGAACGGATCTTGAATTCTCCTTTAGTTACCTTGAGTTATCTTCATGTGGCGCGGTTCAATAACGGGCGGTAGTCTCCGCCTCCCCATGCCGCCCTCAAAGCTCGTTGACCCGTCCCTCGCCGAACGTGACCCCGAGATCGCCCGCCTCATCAAAGAGGAAGAGGTTCGCGAGACCGTCAAGCTGCGGCTGATCCCGAGCGAGAACTACGCGTCGCGGGCGGTGTTGGAAGCGACCGGCTCGATCCTAACCAACAAGTACTCGGAAGGTTACGCCGGCAAGCGCTACTACGAAGGTCAGCAGATCATCGATCAGGTCGAACAGCTCGCGGTGTCGCGGCTCAAGGCGCTGTTCGGCGCCGAGCACGTCAACGTGCAGCCGTACAGCGGTAGCCCGGCAAACCTGGCCGTCTACTTGGCGTTCTGCCAACCCGGCGACACGATCATGGGCCTGGGTCTGCCGAGTGGCGGACACCTGACGCACGGCTCGCACGTCAGCATCACGGGTCGCTACTTCAAGGCGATCGGTTACAACGTTACGCAAACCGATCAGCGCATCGACTTCGACGAGGTCCGCGCGTTGGCCAAAGAGCACAAGCCGAAGATTCTGTGGGCCGGCACCACCGCCTACCCACGCATGCTCGATTTCGCGAAATTCAAGGAAATCGCCGACGAAGTCGGGGCCAAGCTGTGCGCCGACATCGCGCACATCGCCGGCCTCGTCGCCGGTGGCGCGCATCCGTCGCCGATCGGCATCGCCGACGTCGTCACCAGCACCACACACAAAACGCTGCGCGGCCCGCGCGGCGGCATCGTGATGTGCAAGACCGAGCACGCCAAGGAGATCGATCGCGCCGTATTCCCGGGTCTGCAAGGCGGTCCGCACAACCACACCACGGCCGGCATCGCGGTCGCGGCCAAAGAAGCGTCGACGCCCGAGTTCAAGCAGTACGCGCAGAACATCGTCGCGAACGCCAAGGTGCTGGCCGAGTCGCTGTTGAGCCGTGGCTTCACGCTCGTCACCGGCGGCACCGACAACCACCTGATCCTGCTCGACCTGCGCAGCAAGAACATCACCGGCAAGATCGCCGCCAAGGCGCTGGATCGCGCCGGCATCGTCGGCAACTACAACTCGATCCCGTTCGATCCGCGAAAGCCCTTCGATCCCTCCGGATTCCGCATCGGCACGCCGTCGATCACCTCGCGCGGCATGGGCAAAGAAGAAATGGTGCGCCTGGCCGCCTGGATGGACCAAGTCGTCACCAACGCCACCGACGACAAACTGATCGAAAAAGTCGCCGCCGAAGTCTCCGAAATGTGCCGCAGCTTCCCAGCCCCCGGCATTTCCGTCTGAGGGGCTGCCACATCGCAGCCCACCTCGCAGAAACTTCCGTAGCGGCCCTAGGTCTCCCTGTGCGATCGAGATTTTTTCACAGGGAGGATGGGAGGACGGGAGGTCCGCGAGGCCAGATCTTGGGGTTCGCGCTGCCGCCAGCGAGCAAAATCTCCATGCCCCTCAGAGGAAATGATTTCTTGATTTGGTCCTCCAAATCAAAAAATGCGTTCTCGCCCTCGCGGACCTCCCGTCCTCCCGTCCTCCCTGTAAAATCTCGAGCCGCTTAGAGACGTATGCATCCGTTACGGAGACTGTTTCAGCACGCGCAGCAGTATCGGCGGCAGGTGGTGCTGGCCAGCGTCTTTTCGGTGTTGAACAAGTTGTTCGACGTTTTGCCGGAGGTGTTGATCGGCGTGGCCGTGGATGTGGTGGTGAGTCGGAAGGCGTCGTTTTTGGCGCGATTTGGCGTGAGCGAACCGCATCGGCAGTTGATCACGCTGGCGATCATCACGGTGTTCGTTTGGGTGTTCGAGTCGACGTTCGAGTACTTGTACGCGGTGCGTTGGCGCAACCTGGCGCAGAACCTGCAGCACGATTTGCGCATGCAGAGCTACGCGCACGTGCAAAAGCTCGATCTGTCGTGGTTCGAGCGCACGCGCACCGGCACGTTGATGAGCATCTTGAATGATGACATCAACCAGATGGAGCGCTTCCTCAACGGTGGCGCCAATGATCTGATTCAGGTCTTGACCGGCACGGTCTTGGTCGGCGCCGTTTTCTTCACGCTCACGACAAAGATCGCGTTTTTGGCGCTGATCCCGATCCCGCTGATCATTTACGGCGCGTTCTGGTTCCAGGCGCGGCTCGCCTCGCGCTATGCGCAGGTGCGCGAGGCCGCCGGCACGTTGAACGCGCGCCTCAACAACAACCTGCTCGGCATCGCTACGATCAAGGCCTACGCGGCCGAAGACTACGAAACCGCGCGCATCCAAGAGAGCTCGCACCAGTACCGTAGCGCCAACGCGTTCGCGATCCGCTTCTCGGCCGCGATCACGCCGGTGATCCGCATGGCGATTCTGGCCGGCTTCACCGTCACCCTGCTTTATGGCGGATTTTTGGCTTTGAAAGGCGAGATCGGGGTCGGCAGCTATTCGGTGCTGGTGTACCTCACGCAGCGCCTGCTGTGGCCGATGACGCGGCTGGCCGACATGTCGGATCTTTACCAACGCTCGATGGCGTCGGTCGAGCGCGTGATCAACCTGGTCGAGACGCCGGTCAAGATCCGCTACGCCGGCGCGGCGATTGCCACCCGCGACGTGAAGGGCGCGCTCCGCTTCGACGACGTCGATTTCTCGTACGGCGATGCGCCGACGCTGCAAAACATTTCGCTCGCCATCACGCCCGGTCAAACGATCGCGTTCGTGGGCGGCACCGGCGGCGGCAAGAGCACGCTGGTGAAGTTGCTGCTACGCTTCTACGAGCCAACGCGCGGCAAGATTTTGCTCGATGGCCGCCCGATCGACGAGCTGGATCTTCAGGCTCTGCGCCGCTGCATCGGCTATGTCGCCCAAGACAGTTTCTTGGCCGATGCGACGGCGGCACAGAACATCAGCTACGGCCTGGCGGAGGTGTCGCGCGAGCAAGTCGTCGCTGCAGCGGTCGCGGCCGAAGCCCACGAGTTCATCATGGAGCTGCCAAACGGCTACGACACCGAGGTCGGCGAGCGCGGCCAAAAGCTCAGCGGCGGCCAACGCCAACGCATCGCGCTGGCCCGCGCCATCGTCAGAAATCCCCGTATTCTGGTCCTCGACGAAGCCACCAGCGCGGTCGACAACGAAACCGAAGCCGCCATCCAACGCTCGCTCGATCGCCTAGTCGTCGGCCGCACCAGCCTGATCATCGCGCATCGCCTCTCGACGGTGCGCCGCGCCGACCGCATCCACGTCCTGGACGCCGGCCGCATCGTCGAATCCGGCACCCACGCCGAGCTCGTCGCGCGCAACGGCGTCTACGCCGGCCTGTGGCGCCTTCAGACCGGCGAAGGCGCTTGAAAGGTGGTGGCTAGGTCACGGCAAACTCGTTCGCGCTTGTCTTCGCTCATTGTAGTCTTGTCCAAGAGGACAATCAGCCGCTCGCGAGGAACCAGGCTTCCTCCTCGGCTTGGCTGGATCCATCCAACGTGCTGGCCTCTATGCGCTCGGTGGGCAGCCCTCCGCTATCGCATCGTCGATTCGGCGCACCCGGGGAGCAAACCAACTCAACGTGGAGTTGTCGGCATCTCCCGCGAGCTTGCGCACAAACGGTTGTAACGCCCGTTTGAGTGGACTTGCACCGATACCAGAAGCGACGTGGCAGCGCTCAACAGGATCGACTACGGGCCCCTCACACATCGAGCGCCAGCGGTTGCGGAATGGTACGCAGGCGGATAGCCTTGACCGCGGAAAGCGGAGTCCATCGCTCCCAAGGTATTGTCGAAGCTTCCACCTCGCAGAAGCTTGTAGGTGGATGCCACCAAGTTAGCGCAATTGTCACAGGGCTTCATGTAGGGCGTGGTGGACCAATCCTGAACCCATTCCCAAGCGTTCCCGCCGAGATCCGATTGGCCATAGAAGCCGTCCCCTTTGGCGGACTCGGACCCAACGCGATTGAGACCACCGGTGCCAGGCGAAACGCAATAGTCAGCTATGAAGAAGTTGGCGTAGCTACAGTCGGCTGGAGCACCGCCACCACTGCCCCATGGGTATTTGCGTTGCGCATTGCCGCCGGCCGCCGCGTAGTTCCACTCCGCTTCGGTAGGTAGGCGTCCCCCATCCCAAATGCAGAACGCCTCGGCAGCGAACCAGTCAACACAATTGATCGGCAAACTCTCAGTGGCGGCGCTGCCTGGCGTGTCCGTCCACGTTTTCCAAGCGGCATTGCATTTCAGCAGGGACTGGAGCGCAGTCGAGTCTGCAGCCATGTTCGCGTTCCACGCCGTGTCCCAGCCGGTGTCGCTCGCGTTGTTGGGATTCTTGCCAGCGTGGAGCGGAATCATGCTCTGCGAGTACGCGGTCACGAACTTGCGAAAACGACCGACCGTAATTTCGTAGGCGTCTAGCCGAAAGTTCGTCACGGTTGCCGGGGCGGTGGTGTCGTTACCGCGATTGAATGTGCCACCAGTTACGAGGCCAGACGCGCAACAATCGAGATTGGCGGTGCGCCGCAGGTCTTCGCCAAACCGATGCAAGAGCGTGCAGCAACGCAGACATTGGCCATGGTGTCGCATACTGGACTCGAGCCGCTACAGTCCACGTCCGCAAGGCAAGCAACGCACTTCGACGTCGCCCCCAAGTCTTTGCACTTCGGGTTGCCTGCAGCGCACGCGCTGCAGGAGGCTCCGCAGCTCGCGTCAGCCTTGCACACCGCGCATGGGCCGGCTCCGGCGCATTGCTGGTTGGTGTCGCAGACCTTGTCCGTCGGCGTGTAGCTGCACGTTCCGGCGCTGCAGCTGCCGGTCGCGGCGTAGGTGGTCTGGGTGCTCGCGTTCTTACAGGTAGTCGCTGGCGGAGTGCTGCAAGTCTTGCCCACACACGGGTCGGGCTTGCAGGCTCCGTTGCTGCACCCGAAGTCGCACGCCTTGTCTTTCGGCGCGTAGCTGCAGCTGCCGGCGTCGCACGTGCCACTCGCGGCGTAGGTGGTCAGGGTGTCTGCGTCCTTGCAACTGGCGTCGGGTGGCGAGGCGCAAGTCACCGCGATGCATGGATCCGTGGTGCACTTCCCCGCCGCGCAACTGCAGGGGATGAGGTGCTCGGTATAGGTGCACACGCCTGCCGAACAGCTACCCATTTTGTCGTAGGTCTTGAACGCGTTTCCGCTGTCGCAGTCGGAGCTGGGCGGTGTGTTGCAGACGACGCCAACACAAGTATCCGTGTCAGGCGCTCCACCCGCGCCGCCTCCGCCAAGCTCGAGCGCGCCGGCGGCCTCGTGCTGATCGCTACCCACGCAGAGACCCGCCGAGCATACTTGGTCGGTCAGGCACTGCTGCGTGTCGCACGCGTTGCGGCAGACGCCGTCCTTCGGGCTACAAGTGGTGCCGGCGGGACAGCCAGCGTCGCACGTCGCGGCGCTGGCCGAAACACACGCGGTGCCGGTGTCGGTCTGCAAGCAGCGCGAGCCTTTGGCGCAGTCTTGGTCGCCGTTACACGGCGGTCCGCAGGTTTCAAAGAGACAGACGTCCCCGGTTGCGCAGTTGCTGTTGAGGCGGCACGTGGCTGGAGCACTCTCGGTGCCGCCAGTGCCGCCTGCGCCGCCAGTTGCCTCGACCAAGCGATAATCGGTATTGCCCAAGATCGAATTGCAAGCCGCCAGAAAAATTGCGACGAACATGGCGTAGCGGAGGCGCATCAGAACGCTCCCTTCAGTTGCACGCTACCGAAGCCCAAGCCGATGACGGCGGCCGGCGCGCCGGGCGAATCGCTGGGTGTAGGCGCGGTGAGCCACAGCGTGACGCCCGCTGCCAGCCCGACGCCGCCCACAATCATCATCACGGTCGAGATGTTGCCGTTGGTTTGGGCCGCGTTTCCGGCCGTGACGCCTTGGTTATTGGTGCACGCCGCGGCCGGGCAATACTTGGCGGCTTCGTCGTGCTTCGACTTCGAGGCGAGACCGAAGGCGGTACCTAACCCAATGCCGACGACGCCGATTCCGCCAGCAACCAGGGCGGCCACGCGCGCGGTGCCGAGGCCGTGGCTAGGCGCAGGTGGCGGCGGCTCCGCGGGCAGCGCCGTCAGCACCGGAACGTTCAGCGTTGTTGTTTTGCCCTCCCCCGCCACGCCAACTTTCGTTTCGAACGGCACATAGCCGGGCGCTTTGGCGACCACTTGGTGATCTCCGGCATCGGAGGGCAACGCGGCGCCCCAGGCTGCTACGCCCACCACCACGCCGTCGCGCGTGATCTCCAAACCCTGCAGGCCTTTTGTAGCTGGCGCGACGGTGATGAGCAACTTGGACAAGCGCGGCGCGAGCGCTGCGGCACGCTCGCGCGCGACGACCTCGCGCTCAGGATTACCCGAAGCCTTCGCAGCAGTGGCGGCATCGATGTAGCGGCCCCAGGCAGAAGCGAGCCGAGCCGTTTGCTCGTAGCAGCTGGCAAGGTTGATCAAAGTGCCACTCCGCGGATCGAGGCGCTGGCTCTCTTCGAGCTTGGGGCACGCCTGAACGGCATGGCCGTCAGCCAAGAGCGTCTTGGCTTCGTCGAACAGCGCTTGAGCAACGGCGCTGTCGCCAGATTGAGCGCGAGCAGCGGCGGGGGGGATGACCAGCGCAGCAAGCGCGAGAACCTTGGAGAAGTTGCGAAGGATCATAGTGTGACTCAGCGGTCGTGGAAGACGTCAGGCGCTGCCGAGGCAGGTTTGATTGGTGGAGCGGCGGCCGCCGGCGAAGACTGAGAGACGACCGACTTCGGCGCGAGCTTGGGCGGGTCGCTGTTAAGAGCGCCGGGCGCGGGCGGGGCCTTCGAGGCACCAGACTTGGGTTTTGGGCTGGCGATCGCCCTCAGCGCGATCGGTGCGGCGGCGAGGCTGCGAGCGTCTGGCGGAGCGGGCGTGTCTGACGGCGTTGGGGCGGGCTCCGTAGAAGAAGGAGTGGAGTTACTGCTGGACACGTGGCTCACGGCGGCAGCAGCAACGACGGCTGCGGCCGAGGCCGGGGGCTGCGGAGCGCGGCCACGGACGGCGTAGCCAGCCGCCGCAAGCGCGCCAACGCCGAGCACCGCGGCCGCCGTGAAGAGCGCGCGCTTACTGCGGCCGCCGCCCGGTGCCGTCTGCTCCCAGGACGCCGCTGTTCCAGCATCGAGTACAGTCGTTGGATCGGACGATGGCGGAAGCGCCAGCGCGCTCGCCGACATGCCCGCCGCCTTGAGCACACCAGTGATACGTTCCACGGACAGCTTGGATCGACGTGGCCCAAACTCCATCAGTGCCACCGCCAGGTCCCCAATGGTGGCGTAGCGCCGACCCGGATCTTTCTCGAGGCACTTAAGGATCACCTTTTCAAGCCCAAGCGGCACGTCCGGGGCGTAGCTTCGGAGCGGCATCGGCGGCTTGGTGGCGATCTTCAACACCAGCTCGGGAAATGCTTCAGCAGCAAACGGCGTCACGCCAGCCAAGAGCTCGTACAAAATGACGCCAAGCGCCCAGATGTCGCTGCGGGCGTCCACATCCCTTACCGAGTGCATCTGCTCCGGAGACATGTAGTTGGGCGAGCCCATCACGGCGCTCGTCTTGGTCATGTCGAAATCGGGCGCTGAGCTGTCTAGCCCTGTCACCTTCGAAATCCCAAAATCGAGCACCTTGATCGAATGCGCCCCGTCAGGCCGCCTGATCAAAAACAGGTTCGCCGGTTTTAAATCGCGATGCACGATGCCAAGCGCGTGTGCCTCAGCGATGGCTTCGCTCGCTTGCAGCATGAACTCCACGGTTTGCTCAACCGTCAGCTGCCCATGCTGCTTCAGCCACCCGGACAGATCCCCGCCATCGAGGTATTCCATCACCATATACGGGGCGCCATTCTCGAGCACGCCGACGTCCGACACCCGGGCCACATGCTCGCTCTTGATCTTGACTGCCGCGCGCGCCTCTCGCGCAAAGCGCGCGACCGCCTCGGCGTTGGTGAGCATTTCCCACAGCATGAATTTGAGGGCCACGCGCTCATCGAGTTGCAAGTGACGCGCAGCCACCACAAGACCCATGCCGCCCACGCCCAGCACGCGCTCGACCCGGTACTTGCCGGCCAAGATTTGACCTTCGATCACTTCGTCATGCATGTGCTGGCGTGTCCATCGCCCAAGCGAGTTTTGCCCGGAATACTAATAGCTCTCTCGCTGAACTGAAAGCCGGGTGTCGAGCCCGTTCAACACCCGGACTCCATAGGTGATGACTCGGAGGAACTCGGATGCATCCGCAATGCGCCCAGGAGTTTCCGCGCCGTTTCGCGCGCATCGAAGCGCCACAAACTACCTATTGTGATTTTGAGCATCGGCTGGGAGCCTGAGCGCCGTGAGGGCGCTGAACTCATTCACCTCGGGATTTCAAACACTGTGTAGCCGGGCTACGATAACGACATGCGGAAAGGCGAGAGACCCCTGAGCGCTCATGCTCAAGTTGACAGTTCCGCAGAGCACGCGCTGCTGGCGCGCTATGCCGGCGCAAGTCTCGACCCCGAACGATTGCCCAACGGCGCTTTGGTGACGTTCCTCGAAACTCCGACAGAACAACTGGTCATCTTGAGTTTTCCAGAAGCCGACCTGCGGACTTCTGACAGCGCGTCGACTAGGCTCACACCTTCCGAACGAGAAGTGCTGCGATTCCTGGAGTTGGGCCACACGAACGCTGAAATTGCCCGGGCGAGAAAGACGGCCCAACGTACGGTTGGGCATCAGGTAGGGAGCGTCTTTCGAAAGCTCGGCGTGCATTCACGCCGGGAACTGCTCGCGGCCCGCCGCCCGCTGACACGCTAACTACGATTCGTCAGCGACAGGCGCCTCCAAAACTTGATCCATGATGGCGATCAAATCGCGCGGTCGGCGGGCACCCAACTTTGACGTCGCTCGCTTTAGTGCGGAGCTCACCGCGGCGAGGCCAAGACCTAGCTCGTGCGAAATGAGCTTGTTAGACTTTCCGAGCGCAGAACACGACAATACCTGTCGCTCGAGCTCGGACAACGTCCTCAAAGGGGGGGCATCCGGCGTATTTACGTAGGCCAGAATGTAGCGTCGTCCGTCGCTCTCGAAATGGTCGCTCAGCGACCAGCGCCCAGAAACCATCGTTTTCCACACGCTTATGGCCTCTCCGGGGCTAGCGCGGCGGAGCTTGCCGCGAGCGCGCTCAGCAGCTCGTACGGCCACAGACAGAGCGTCGCGAGCATCGCGATGACGCGCTTTCGAAGAAGCGTGGTCCAGGCGACCGGAGGACGAGAGCACGGCTTCGACGCGGGGATGAGCAGGACCGGCAAGATGCGCAGGCGAAGCGTCGATGCGACGTCGCAGACGATAAGCCGTCGCCAGATGAACCGAAAAATATCGTAGCAGCGCGAGCCGCTCAGCGGACGCTTGAGCGATGCCACGGCGCGGGGCCGAGATGGCGCAGCCCTTCCGATTCGCGTCGATACCATTCACCACCAACAGATCTTTGACGCCAAGCGGGTGGATGTGTCTACGCCACGGGGTGAAGCCAGCGAATCCGTCACCGAGGCTCGTACTGAATGGTCCGGCCGGTGTTCGGTAGTGCCGTTGTATCAGCGACACCGATGTCTCGGCGTCCTGACTGCAGTTGACAAGAGCGACCGGGAGCTCGGGCGCGACTCCCAGGAAAACCGGATTCGAAAAGGCTATATTCTTGAAATCGCGGGCATCGTAGAGCCAACCGAAAATGCCCGAGCCAGAGTCTAGGGCGGGCTGCAGCTTGAGGATGATCTCCTGTAGCCAATTTTCCGTCGGTGCGCTGACTGCATACGCTTGTTCTGCTGCGTCAATCACGGCGGCGTCTTTGCTCATTCGATCGCTCCTACAGTCCTTGAAATTGGCACCCGCTCATCGCGGCCCGCCCCACGGTACAGCTACAGTCCCCTCAAGCTCCACCACCACGAGCGCGGGGCTGGCGCAACCGCCCCCGGATGTCCGCGAGTTTACGCCAGCCTATCGCGCCTTCAAACCGGCGAAGGCGCCTGAAGGTCGTTTGCTCAGAGCGCCACGAACTCGTTCGCGAACGAACCTTCTTCATTCAGCCTCCTGATTTCGTCGCGCGGTAGCAGGCCCACGTACG
>FSUE01000568.1_pt1 | contig 20984 bp, 14 predicted proteins | sample 1637031 | NCBI WGS metagenome assembly FSUE01 (sample SAMEA3914819, study PRJEB12502) | metagenome | biome: forest; material: soil | place: Canada | collected 2010-06-26 | depth 0.3 m | reverse complement strand
GCGTCTGCGCGAGCGTGGCCGCGTGGAACGCGAGCGGATTGAGCGGGAGGGCGCCTTATTGCGAGCCGCATCCGCGCTGCGCAGAAACCGGGACACGCGCCGCGCACCCGGCCACGCTAGCGCAGACGCTCGCGCTCGATCACCGCGACCGAGGGACGACACGCGAGCTTCTGCAGGCGGGCCGCGTTTGGGCAGCCCAAGAATCCGCCGAATCCCTACCCTTCAGGGTTCTCGGTAATCAGCCGCACCAGCTCGTCGGCGCTCAGCTTTTCTGCCTGGGCGCCACCATCCAGCAGCGTGCGTGCCAGGCTGCGCTTCTTGGCGTGCAGCTCGACGATCTTCTCTTCGATCGTGTGCTTGGTGATCAATCGGTACACGGTGACGCGTCGTGTCTGGCCGATGCGATGCGCGCGATCGGTGGCTTGCGATTCGACCGCCGGGTTCCACCACGGGTCGAGGTGAATCACGTAGTCGGCCGCAGTCAGGTTGAGACCGAAGCCGCCTGCCTTGAGGCTGATCAAGAACAAGCTAGCGCTGCCATTTTGAAACGCGTCCACGCGCTTCTGGCGTTCGGCTTGCGGCGTCGAGCCATCCAGGTACTCGTAGGTCACGCGACGCTCTTCGAGCTGCTCGCGAACCAACCCCAGAAAGTCGACGAACTGGCTGAAAACCAAGGCCCGGTGGCCGTTCTCGCGCAGCTCCTCGACCAGCTCCAAAAAGGCTTGGATCTTCGACGACTCCAGCTCCGCATCGGGGAATACCAGGCGCGGGTGGCAGCAGAAGCGTCGCAGCCGGGTGATCTCGGCCAAGACTTCGATCTTGTTCTCGCGCTTGCCCCACGCCGTAAACAGCTTGTCGTGGATTTGCTTGCGCAAGATCGCGTAGCGCGCGGTCTCGTCCGGCGAAAGCTGGACCTCGTGCGACAGCTCGGTCAACGGCGGCAGCTCTTGCAAGACGTCGCGCTTCAGCCGGCGCAGCACGTACGGTTGAATCACGCGCCGCAACAACTCTTCGGGAGTCTGACCGCCGTCACGCTCGATCGGCTTGACGAAGCGGCGATTGAAGTCCGTAAAATCACCGAGCAGGCCGGGGTTGATGAAGTGAAAGATGCTCCACAGATCGGCGGCGTGGTTTTCGACCGGCGTGCCGGTCGCGGCGATGCGTTGCTTGGCGTCGAGCCGAAACGCCGCCTGCGCGCGCAGCGACTGCGCGTTCTTGATGAACTGCGCTTCGTCGAGCACGGCGGTACCCCAGCCGAGCTCGGTGAGCTTGGCTTGGTCCTGCTGCAAGAGTGCGTAGCTGCAAACCAGCAGCTTGCCGTTGCCGTCTTGGCGCAGCTCTTCGAGTAGCTCGGCGCGCCCGTCGCCGGTGTACTCGAGTACCTTCAGCTCTGGGGCAAAGCGCGCGGCTTCACGCGCCCAGTTGCTGCAGACCGACGTCGGCGCGACGACCAAGGCCGGCCCGGCGTCGCGCCGCGTGAGCAGCAGCGCCAAGATCTGCACCGTCTTGCCCAGCCCCATGTCGTCAGCCAAGCACGCGCCTAGGCCAAGCTCGGTCAGGCGCGCCAACCAACGAAAGCCGTCGAGCTGGTACGATCGCAGCTCGGCGTTCAAGCCAGCCGGCACGTCGAACGTCGCGTCGGCGACGCGCTTGACGCGCTCGAGCCAGCTGGCTGCTTCGTCGTCGAGCTCGAAACCGTCGCCGGCAAGCTCGTCGAGCACGGCCAGTGCGCCGGCGTGCAGCCGCAAGTCGCCTTTCGGCTTGGCCCGCCCGGCCGTGGCGGCCAACGCCGACAGCACGCGCCGGATGCGCTCCTCGAGCTCGACGTAGTCGCCGTTCTCGAGCCGCACGAAGCGACCGCCGGCCAGCGCCGGTGCGTGCACCAGCTCGTTCAACGTGACCTCGCTCACGTCGTCGACGCGCAGACCGCCGGTGGCCAGGTACCAACCCTTGTTGACCTTCAACCGGCCACGCAGCGCCGAGCGGCCGTCGCCGCGCAGCCGCATGCGGTTGCTCTCGGGCCATTCGAGCTCGTGCCTGACGCCCGAGTCGCGCAGCTCCGACAGCAGCACCAGCACGCCCTCTTCGCCCAGCACCCAATTGTCGACTTCGTGTTGAGGCCGATCGGCTTCGAGCTCTTCCGGCGCCTGTACCAGCGTCGGGCAGGCCGCGATCAGCGCATCGACCGCAGCGCGTTCGCGCTCGAAATCACGCTCGCAGCGCAGCCGCTGGCCGCCGCCCACGAAGCTCAGGCTCGCGCGCCCGATGCCGGCAACGAAGAAGCGACCTTGGCTGCCGAACGGCCGCACGCCCGCCTGCACCTGCCAGGCACCGGCATGCAAGGCAAAGCGCAAGCACGGCGTGGCATCGGCTTCGACCAGCCGCTCGGCGCCCAGCTCGGGGCTCTGCACGTCGATGCTCTGTGAAAGCTTGCCCAGCACGCGCAGCACCTCGGCCTTTTGGGCACTAGGCACGCGCACGCCGTGCGGCAAGACACCGATCACGCGCTGCATGGCCTCGGACACGCGGTACACCACCAGCCGGTCTTCGCCCTGCGGCACCACGTTCACGCCCAGCTTGGCGCCGGCCGGCTCGACGACGATGCGAATGTAGCCAGCTTCTTCTTCGGCCTCGACGCGACAGCTGCCGCGCACGACCTCGACGCGGGCGTTGCCGCGCGCGCCGTTTTGGACACGCGGATGACCGATCAGCCGCTCGGCGGCTTCGGGCGAAAACTCACGCCGCCCCTCGACCAGCTCGCGCGTCGCGTCCAAAACGCTTTGGTCTTCGCTCGGCAGTTGATCTCGAAATTGGAACAGCTCGCTGAGTGACAGACGCCGCCCCGCGTTCCAGCCACCGCCGTCCAGCCGCAGCTCCGACAGCGCAGGCCGACTCAGCCCACCCTCGGCCATGTCGACGAACCAAACCGCGCGCAAGCTGGCCTCGGCGGCCTCGGAGACGGTGTCGGACACGGCGGCCAGCGCTTGCAGGGTCTTTTGCCACTCGGGCTTGGGCGCGACCAGCTCCCACAGCGACAGCGCGCGGGCGTCGAGCGCCGGGGCGCCGCCCAAGCGCTCCAGCTCCTGCTGCGCGTAGTCGGCGCTGAGCGAGCTCGCCAGCAGCAACGCTTGGCGAGCGATCCACAGGTAGCCGGCAGCGTGCCACGGCAGCGCGCGACGCACCAAGTGTTGGGCCCAGCGCGCGCGTGTCTCCGGTTGCTTCTGATGCAGCTCGACGTTGTGAGCGAACAGCAGCGTCTCCCACACCCCGGCCTCGGCGGAGAGGTCGTGGACGTCGATGCGCTCGTGCTCGGTCTCCGGCTCTTCCAGGTAGCGCAGCAACAAGCGGAAGGCGCGGCCAGCCGCGCGCTCCGGCTCGGTCGTGCCGACGGCCAGCAGTCGCTTGGCGAGCGCGGTCGCCGGTTCGGCGTCGCGCGCACACAGCAGCAGCGCCAACATCGGCGCCACCGCGCCACATTGCGGCAAGGGTCCGCGGCGGCTGGCGGCGTCGTTGCGACCGCGCAGCGACACACCGAACAGCTCGTCCAGCCGCGCCTGAGCCAGCGCCAAATCGCCAGTCAAAAATGCCCAAGCCGCCGCGTGACCGAGCGCGCTGCCGCGCGCCAGCAGCACGCTGAAGGCCGGGATGGCGTCGACCTTGCCTCGCAAGACGGCGTGCTCGCACAGCAGCCCGGCCAGCTCGACGCGCTCGTCGCCTTCCGGCATCTCGGCGAAGCGCGCGCTGAGCCAGCCGTAAAGCGCCTGGCACGGACTGGCCGTTTCCAAGGATTCGCGCAGCACGCGCGTGGCGACCGCCTCGGCTTCGTCGCCCCACGTGGCGATCAGCCAGGCGGCGTCGAACGGCTCGCAGATGCTGACGCGCAGCCACTCGGCGGCCGTCCTCAGCGCGATCTGTCGCGGTAAGCGCTCGACCGAGAAACGGCGCGTGAAGGTGCGGTAGTCGCCGAGCTGAAGCGCCAACCCGAGATCGCTCACCGAGCGACCTCCCAGCAGCCCGTGCGTGGCGAGCGCGATCGTCGAAAGCGCGTCGCGCCGCTTCAGCTCGCGCAGCACCAACTGCGCCAAGTCGGGGTGCATGGCGTAACCCGGCTCGCGACTCGGCGCGCTGGTCAGGCTCAAAGCGCGCGTTGGCCCGACCGACACCAACAACCCGGCCGCGAGGCTCTGTTTGAGCCAGGCATCGAGCACCCGAGCGTCGAACCCCTCGCCGGCCAAGGCCAGCAGCACGCCGCGCGACAGCCCGTGCTCCAGCGCCACCGCGCCCAGCCAGCGCCACTCGCGCGCGGCCAGCCCCGCCGTGAGCAAAGTGAAGCGATCAGAGAGGGGAGCAGCCAGCACGACAGGCCCCGGTAGCCCTCACCGGGCGCCCGCACAAGGTTTTTCGGGTCCAACCGCATCCTGAAACGAGGGGCGACTAAATTCCAACCTTTAGCCCACGTGTTTCACTGCCGTGGTTGACAGCCAAGATCCGATGACGAGTTAGATTGCCGCGCCGAATGTCCGAACCTGCCCCGTATCCCAGCGTGCGACCGCTCTACCCGGTGTTGGTGCTGCTGGCCGCCTCCGTGGCGTGGGGTCTCACTTGGATACCCCTCAAGTACTTTGGCGGCTTCGGGCTCCAGGGCGTGAACGTCACGCTGGTGGCGCATGGCTCGGTCGGTGTGCTGTCGTTGCCGTGGCTGGTGCGCCGCCGGCGGGCGTGGCGGCGCGAGTGGCGCGGCATGCTGCTGTTGTCCACGTTCGGCGGGCTGGCCAATCTAGCGTTCGCCAGCGCGATCGTCAGCGGTGACGTGGTGCGCGTGATGGTGCTGTTCTACCTGTTGCCGGCCTGGGGCGTGCTGGGCGGTTGGTTGCTGCTGGGTGAGCGCGTCGATGCGTTGCGCAAGCTCACCGTCGTCAGCGCGCTCGGCGGCGCGTTCTTGATCTTGGGCGGCGTGCGCCTGTTCGCAGCGCGCCCGAGCGTGGCGGACGTGCTGGCCGTGGTGAGCGGCATGGCGCTGGCGCTGAACAACGTGCTGTTTCGGAAAATGTCCGGCGTCGCGGTGCCCGACAAGATCGCGGCCATGTTCGCCGGCTGCTTGGTGTGGGCGATACCGCTTACGTTGCTCGGTGTGCAGCCGCTGCCCGAGCACGTCCCGGCGGGCGTGTGGCTGCAGCTGGCGGGCCTCGGTTTGATTTGGTTGTTCGCCGCGACCGCCGGCACGCAATGGGGAGTCGCTCACATGGAAGCCGGCAAGTCATCGGTGCTGATTATCGTCGAGCTGGTGGCGGCCGTCGCATCGGCCGCGCTCATCAATGGTGTACGCCTCCGACCGATCGAATGGCTGGGCGGCGTGCTGATCGTTGCCGCCGCGTTCATCGAAGCGCGGCGCTCTTCCGAGGCCTGAGCCGCCACGTCAGTCGTGGGCCGAATGGCGCTCAGAGAAAGTCGTGCGTGACTGGTTCTTCGGTCACTTGCTCAGGGCGTCGGCAGCACGAACACGAACACCTGAGAATCCCCACCATAGCCAACCGTGAACAGCTTGTTGCCGATCAGCACCGAGTCGATCTGGCCGGACAATCCCTTGGCCAGCTGCTTGGCCTTCATCGTGTAGACGCCATTGGTCTTGGTCATCGACAGCAAAAGCAAATCATTGCCAGCGTCGCCGAGCGCGCTTTGCAGCACCGCCCCGTAGCTGAGCAAGAAGCCTTGCTTGTAGTAGTCGCCACACAGCGCGCCGGCCGTATCGAAAGCGATGCCGAGCGGCGAACGGTGCCCGGTGACACCCGCCAAGCCAGTCATCCCGGCCGGCGCCGCATCGGCATTGCGATCGACGCGACCAAAATTCGCGTCCGGGCCCTGGTTCAAAACCGGATCGGTGAAAGTCACGCCCGCCGGCGCCGCCGGAAACGCAGCGTCGTAGGCGTACGTGCCCTTGTCGACCGCGCCGTAGCCGGCATGCAGCCGCTTGTCGCCGGCCGGCACGTAAGCCGCATCGCGCACCGGGTTGTCGACGTTGCCGAAGCGCCACGGAAATCCGTAATGTTTGCCTTGCTCGAGAAAATTGACTTCGTCGGGCAGATCGATGTCGGGGCCGTTGTCGGTTCCGAACAGCTCGCCGGCGGCGTTGAAGGCTAGGTCGTACGCGTTGCGCGTGCCGTCAGCGAACATCAACGGCTTGAGCGCGGTTTCGTCGTTCTTCAGATCGGTCGGCGTCGTGCTCGAGACCTTGAAGATCGCCGAAGTCAGCGGCACCTCGCGCTCGCCCTTCTCGGGCTCGCCGTGCTCGGTGCGCGAGCCGCTGCTGAAAAACAGGTTCATTCCGTCCGGGCTCACGGCGATGCCCGAGAAGCTATGGTCGTAGTCGGTGCCGCCGGCGGCAAAGCCCTGACTGGTAGAAACGAGCGTCGTCCACACGCGCGCGCCGCCGCCCGCGCCCGGCGTACCCTTCTTGATGTTGACGCCGGAGGTCGCGCTGACCTGCACCGCCAACACGTACAGCGAGCCGTCTGGACCAAAGGCGAGCCCGCGATGATCGACGTAACCAGCATTCGCCGTGTACCCGCTATCGTACGGCTTGGTGGTGGTGACGGCTGCCGTGCTGGCGGTCGTCGGCAGCGCCACGTTCGGATCGACCGTGAACAGCTTACCGGCCTTGGTCAGGAAGACGAGCCCGTGACCGACCGGGTCGTACGCGGCCTTCACGACGTCGGTGGCAGGCGCGGTCGCATACTTGAACGCGCTGATGTCCGGCGCGCTCACAGCCAGTCCCGAGCCATTCAGCACCGGCGCGACTTTGCAAAGCGGCCCAGCACCCGTACCGGCCGCCCCGGCCGAACCGGCGGCGCCACTGGCTGCAGGCATGCCCGCGCTGCCGGAGGCCGCGTTGTTGGGAGTGCCGCCGGCGCCACCGCCCCCGAGTGAGCTGCCGGCCGCCCCGGTCGCTACGCCGCCTGCTGCCTGGCCACCACCGCCGGCCAGGTTACCGCTGCCCGCAGCAGTCACGGTCGGCCCAGTCGACTGTGCCGGGCTGTTACTGCACGCGCCAAAGGCTGCAGCGGCGGCAAAGGCCACCCATTTAGAAGCGATCAGGGACGAACGACAGGTCTGGGGCACGCGGCTTCTGTGGGGCGAGCGCCAAGCGTCGATCAAACGATCGCCACCCGAGGCACAATCGCCAGTAATGACAGATTCTGGGCCCAGGCCCTGCGCGCTCACGCCACACTGAGGGTTAGAGAAGCATGGAACGGCTAAGGCCAACGCTGGCGTGGATGAGCTTGCTCGGGCTGTTGGCGGGCTGCGGCGGCTCCACCGACCACAATCCGGCCAACGACGGCGCGCCGCATCAACCGTCGGGCGGCACGAACGCCATGCCAGGCGCGGCCGGTGGCGCCGCAACCGACGGGGTGGGCGGCGCAGCGCCGGTGATGACGCTCGACGCCTTCGAGACCGCCGAAGTTTACGTCTCGATCGGTCTCTGGATGGGCTTCCCCGGCGACAAGCTGCCGATCGGCACGCCGGCTACCCCGCACGACGGCACGGCGCTCCACTTGGTCGGTACGACGGACGATGCGGGTCTCGACGTGTTCTTTCACACCGGCACTCCGGTCGAAAGAATCTGGAGCGGCGTGCGCTTCTGGACCCAGAGCGACGCACCGGGCGCGCTGCTCACGGTCGCGGTCGCCGGCCCGGAGCCCTCGTATTTTACGGATCGCGCGCGGGGTCTGGCGTGGCCCGAGCGCGTGATCAAAGTCGGCAGTGACTGGCGAGAAGTCGTTGTCGACTTCAAAGACTTGGGCGTCGACGCCGACCACCTCTCGCCGCACTCGGAAATATTCGGCGCCTTCCATTTCATCATCGAGCCGAACACCAAGTACGATCTGTGGATCGACGACTTCGCTGGCCAGCCGTTCTAGCGGAAGCTCACGGCACGGCGTCGCGAATTGCCTGCAACAGCGAAGCGTCACCAGCCGCGTCCTGCCCGGCTTCCCAAACCATGATCCCGCCGTAAGACTTGGCGAGCTGCGCCTTGGCCTGGATCGTCGCGCGGCTGTTCAAGTACGTGACGGTGCCGTTGCCTTGCAGCTGATCTTGCGTGGCGGCGGCCGCGTTACCACGCAGCAGCTCGGCGTAGGCGATCGTGGCGGGCTCGCCCTTGCCGGCCATCGGCCACTGCTTGCCGTAGAAGGGCACGCCGTAAACGACGCGATCCTTTGGCATGCCGCGCGCCACCCATTTGTCGACCGCAGCGGTCGCAGCTTCAATCGACGACCATTGCATCGGCGTGCTCGGGTCCGAGTACAGATCGTAGGCCATCACGTTGATGAAGTCGAAGCTGAGCAACGCCTTGTCGGTGATGTTCTTGCCGAACCAGTCCGCAACCGCCGCGGTCAGCTCACGGTTGTCGGCCTTCAGGCGCGCGCCAAGCTCGGTCACGAACGCTTCGTAAAAGCTATTCACGCCGTTGCCCTCTAGATCGACGTCGAGGCAGTCGAGCTGGTTGCTCTGGGCGAAGCTCACCAGGTTGTCGATCAGCGCCGGCCGATGCGCGTCGTCGAGCAGCGTCGCGAACACCCCGCCGTTCTCGATCGTGGTCGCGCCACCCAGCGCCACGCAAACCTTGGCGCCGGCCAAGTGCGCGGTCTCGATGAAGCCGGGCAGCGCGGCGTCCGGGAAGCGGACATTACCCGCCGCGTCGATGTCGGCGAAGCTGAGATCGATGTAGCTGACGTTCTGGAACCGCAGCTGCCGCAGCCAAGTCGACAGCCCACCGTGGTACGTCGGCAAGTACGCGACCGTGCGCAGGCTGGGCCGGTCCGTCGGGTCGACGCCCGGGCCGCCGCCGACGTTGCCCGTGCCGCCGCCGCCCGTGCCGCGCGGCCCGCTCTCGCCGCCGCCACAGCCCGCCGCCATGCCGAGCAGACCAAGCAGAACCGCGAGTCGCCAGAAGCTGCGCCACATCCCTTGGAGATAACACCCCGCAGGCACCCCCGCCGTGACCGAAACTTATCTTCCCAATGGCGCTTTCACACCGCAAGACCGGGGATTTGTCCGGTGCTGTTGCCGTGCGAGGTCTTGTCCAAGCCTGCCGCGCGCATCACGTCCAAGATCGCGTTGGCCGAGGGCGTGTTGTCCGCGACGGCGATCTGCTGGCCAACCTTGAGCCGCCCACCGCCGCCACCCGCGATCAACACCGGCAACTGCTTGATCGAATGGCCATTGCCGTCGCCGAACTCGCTGCTGATGTAAACGATGCTGTTGTCGAGCATGGTGCCGGTGCCTTCGTTCACGGCGTCCATCTGTTGCAGCAGGTACGCAAAGTGCTCGAAGAAGTGCGTGGTGATCTTGACCCAGCGCGGGTGGTCCGCGGCAATGCCAGCGATCTCGCCATGCGAAAGCCCATGCACGTAGTCAACCCCGTCGATATCGGTGAGCCCGTAGTTGCGATGCGAGAACGCGCCGTCGAGCATCATGCTGGCCACGGGCGTCAAGCCGCACTTGAGCGCGACCAGCGCCGTATCCATCATCAGCTTGCTGTTGGCAAAAAAGGACCCGCCGTTTGCGGGCGGCGCAACCGGTTTTTCACAACCGGCGGACATTGCCGGCATGTTGGTCGGATCTTGAAAGCGCTTTTCGAGCTCGGCGACCGAGTCGTAATACTGCTGCAAGCGCAGCCGATCTTGCTGACCGACGCAGCCCATCAAGCGCGTAGCTTCTTCGTTCACCGAGCTCATCACCTTCTTTTCGAAGGCCGCGCGCTCGGTCGCGACCGGGTCGGGCATGCTCGGCGCGGTGCCAAAGCCGCCGCATTTCGTCAGCCGATCGAACAAATCTTTCGGCTTGTTCTCTTTCTGCACGTTGGCGGTCGGACCGGTGAACGAGATGTTGTTGTAGTAGACCGAGCCGTAGCCGTCCTCGGCGAAGGTCGGCGGCTTCTCGTCGGGAATACCCAGCGTCAGGCTCGGAATACAGAAGCCGGCGCCGTTCTTTTGAGCGATCAGCTGATCCGCCGACACGCCGCTCTTGAAGCCGCCCATCTGCAAAACTTCGTTGGTCAAAAAGCAGCCCGTGCCGCGGGCATGAATGCCGTCGCCACCGTTGCCGACCGCCGCCGGGTCGTTCGACAACCCGGTGATCAACGTCAGCTTCTTCTTGAACGGGTCGAGCGCTTGGGCAATCGCGGGTAGCGCGTAGTCGGCGTACGAGCCGGGCGTCTTGTTCTTGACCCAATCACCGCTGCGATAGCCGGTCGGAAAGTAGATGAAGATCACGCGCGGTAGGCTGGCGTTGGGCGCGCCTTGCGCCTTATTCTCCATGATCTCGAGCCAGGGCAGCGCCAACGAAGCCGAGGCGCCGCGCAGCAACGTGCGGCGCGACAGTCGCAACGGTTTGACGCGCCTCACGGTGCCGTCTCCTGGCCCTGGGCGCCCACAGTAACAGAAGGGTCGACGAAGGCGCGCGAGCTGCGGAACAAGTCGCTCTGCGCCAAGCGCACGATGTGGTTCTTCAAGTTGTAGCCGTCGGCCTTCCACGCCGTACCCAGTTGGGTCAGCGCATCGGCGTCGCACGCCGCATCCAAGCCGCGTCCGAGCGCGTAGGTCAGCATCTTCTTGGTCATGCACGCAGGAAAGCGCGGGTCTTGCTTGAGCAGCTGCATCAGCCCCTCGGTGTCTTGAAACATTTGGCCGTCGGGCAGTTGGCCGCTGGCATCGATCGGCTTGCCCTTGTCGGTCGAGCGCTGCGCGCCCACGGCGTCGAACACCTCGAGCCCGAAGCCGATCGGGTTCATGCTCAGGTGGCAACCGTTGCAGGGCGGATTCTTGGTGCGAATCGACAAGCTTTCGCGGTTGGTGAGCCCCAAGCCCGGATCGGGCGGCGGCACGCTGTCGACGATGCCGGGCGGCGGCAACGGCAGATGCTCGCACAGCAGGTTCGTCAGCACCCACTTGGCGCGCTGCACGATCGACGTATTTTCGGAGGACGACGTCGCGGTAAGAAAGCTTGCTTGAGTCAGGATGCCGCCGCGCAACGTGCCGGCCGTGCTGACGCGGCGCATTTGGGCACCGGTCACGCCAGTGATGCCATAGTGACTGGCAAGGCGTTCGTTCAGGAACGAAAAGTCGGCGCGCACCAGGTCGAGCGCCGAGCGACCTTCGTTGACGGCCGAGGCGAAGAATAGCCGCGACTCGTCGCCGAGCGCCTGACGCAACGGCTCGTCGAACTTCGGAAACAGCGTCGGCGACGGCGCCGCAGCGGCGGCCGCGCTGAGCTGCAGCCATTGGCCAGGGAAATTCTCCAGGAACGGCGCGCGATGACTGCCGGCGCTGGGCACGACCAGCAGCCGCTGAGCTTGGGTTGCGATGCCGTTCGGATCGGCGAGGCCGCCGCTGCTGGCGGCCGCGTACAGCTCAGCGTCGGGCGCGCTGCTGGTCAGCCAGTACGAAAGCCGCGCCGCCAGCGCGTGCGGCGAGAGCTTGCCGTCGCTGGACGAAGCCAGCGGTGCGGCTTCGGTGCAGGTTTTGGCCTGTTCGGTGCCGAGCAGCTCCGTTCGAAACAGAAACTTGGACGACAACAGCGCCGCTTGCATGGCACACCCGACGCCAGCTTGCGGGCTGCTGCTGCACACCTTCAGGTAGCCGAGCGCGTCATCGACCTCGGCGGCGGACGGAGCGCGCCGGAAGGCACCGCTCAAGAACTTTTCGAGCACCGAGCGCGCGCACGCCGTGTCGGCGCCGGCGCCGAGTGTGCACGGAATCAACGCCGCGCGTGTCGTGCTCGAGCCCAACGCGGTCGCGACCGCCGCTTCTGCCGCGTTCAGGTACTTCTGCATCAACGTCGCGCTCATCGACACGTCGGCGTTGTTGTCGAAGCCGTAAACCAACGAGTCGACCGGCAGATCATTGGCGATCGGCAAGTCTGTTCCGAGCAGCGCGTTGACGCTATTTTGATATTCGATGCGATTGAGCCGATGAAATGCCGGCACCACGCTACCGGCCTGACACACCGGCGACGGCAGCCCACCGTCGGGCGTCATGCCCTGCCCGCCACCCGTGACGCTACCGGCCGTGCCGGCACTGCCCAAGCCGTTGGGGCCGGACCCGCCAGCGGCCGCGCTACCTTGGATGTCGGCGGTACAACCAACCAAGGCCACGCCCGCCAACAGCGACGCGAAGAGCTCGAACGAAGGCTTGATAGACATACCGAATGCGCCGCCCTCGCCCCGCACCCGCGAAATCACGGGCACACTTAGGGGCTGCTATTAAGGGAATGGGAACCCCGCACGCCCACCTTCAAGAAGGTTTCAGAGGCCCCGACGCGCTCCCGTCGGCTCGGATTTTTCCGCAGAAACGCTGACGTTACGGCTTGGCGAGGGCGCGGCAGCGCAGCAACGCTTCGAGGTAGTAGTAGTCAGCGTAGTTGATGGCGGCGTCGATTTCGGTGTTGGCCGGCAGGTGGCCGGTGCTGTGCATCAGCAAGAAGTGACTGTTGGTGCCGGGCGCAGCCGCGTACGCGGGCGACGCCAACGACTTCAAAATCTCGAGCGCGAAGTCTCGGTACTTGGACGCGTCTGGCTCTGCGACGAGGCCGGCTAGCTGGAGCAAGCCGCTGGCCAGCACCGCGGCGGCCGAAGCGTCGCGCGGGGTTTGCGCGCCGGGCGTGTCGGGCGCGTCGTAGTCCCAGTACGGCACTTTGTCGGCCGGCATGTTCTTGTGCGCTAGCAAGAACGCCGCAATCTTCTGCGCCTGCGCCAGAAACTCCGGCTGCTTGGACGCCACGAACGACTCGGTATAGCCGTACAGGCCCCAGCTCTGCCCGCGCGCCCACGCCGAACCGTCCGCCAGCCCTTGCACGGTTTTCTTGGCAATCACCGCGCCAGTCGTCGAGTTGTAGTTGACCAGGTGAAACGAGCTGTTGTCGGCGCGGAAGTGGTTCTTGATCGTCGTCTGCGCGTGCTGAGTCGCAAGCCCGGCGAAGCCTTCGTCACCGCCGTTGGCGCTGATGAAGTACAACAAATGCAGGTTCATCATGTTGTCGATGATGACCGGGCAATCGTACTCAGCGCGGTCCCACGACTGAATCGCGCCGACCGGCGCGCGGAAACGCGTCGCCAGCGACGCCGCCGCCGTTTTCATCACCGCCAGGTAGCTGGCGGTGTTGGTGAGCCGATAGCCGTTGCCGTAGGTGGCCATGAACTGGAAGCCCAAGTCGTGCGTCGTCTTGACGTTCTTCTCGGGCTCGAGCGCGGCCGTGGTCGCCTCGGCTGCCGTACGGAACGCTTGATCTTTGGTGTACTCGTAGAGGTACCAGTAGCTGCCGCCGACGAAGCCGAAGGTCCAATCGCCGATGCCGACGTTGGCGACGACGCCGCCTTTGGCCGAGCGCGGCACGCTGGCTGGGTTGGTGTAGGCGCCACGAAAACCAGCAAACTGAACCGCCGCGGCGTCGAGCGCGGTGCTGCAAAACGCGACGTCGGGCCCATGCGTGCTGCCACCAGCGCCCGCTGTACCCGCAGCGCCGCTCGCGCCGGCGCTACCAGCTTGCGCGTTACTGCCGGCTTGCGCGCCGCCACCGGCGGTATCCCCCGCAGTTGCTACGCCGGCAGCGCCACCCTGCGGCGAGCCAGCGTTCGCGCTTGCACCACCGCCACCAGACATTGACGGCGTCGTGCCGGCCGCGCCCGGATTGCCCGAGCCGCCAGAGCCGGTCGGCCCCGACGCCTCGTTACCCGAGCATGCGCACAACGCAGACAGCGCGAGCTGAGCGACCGTCGCGACTGTCGCGAATCTCCAACGATGCATGATCTCTCTAGTTAGCGCTTTCGAGCACGCCCGTCTGGGGGTTTTCGACTTGGAGCTTGTCGAGATCCAAGCCATCGAGCACGATCACGTTCTGCAGCGACGACACGAAGGTCGCGTCTTGCTTCCACGACCAGACCAACTTGCCCGCAGTGTCGTACTCGAGCAGCTGCAGGCCGTTGGCGCCGAGCCCAGGACCATGGCCCTGCCAGTTGGCGACCACGTAGTCACCGCTCGCCAACACCTGAAAGTCGGCAAAGTAGTTGGGCTTGGCGTTGTCACCACCGGTGATGGTTTGCTTGAGCTGCTTGTCCGCACCGAAGATCTCGAGGCCCGCGGCGTAGCCGGCCGAAACCAGCACGTCACCCGACGCCAAACGCAGCGCTTCCCAGGCGTGGGGCGAGGCCGGGCCACCTTGCACCGTGACGTCCCACACGACTTTGCCCTGGGCGTCGCCCTCGAAAACGTGGGTATCGGCGGTCATCAAGAAATGATCGGCGCCGGTTTCACGCACCATCCGCACGTAGCTGCCGGGGTATTCGATCTGCGGCCCATTGCCACCCTGCGGGGTAATCTGAAACAGCACGATGCCCTTGCCGCCGTGAAAGTCGACACCGCTGAGCAAGGTGTTGCCATTGTGCAGGCGATGCGCCGCCAACGTTCCGGGATAGGTCGTGACGTCTTTGACGACCGTGCCGTCGACCAAGCTGCGCTCTTGGTAACCGTTGTCGGTCCCGATCAAGAATTGATGGGCGCCAATCAGCTGCAGGTCACGCCCGGTTGGAACGACCTGGTGCCAATTCTTACTCGGGTCCCCCAAGTCGACGTAGTGGACGGCGCTGTTGCCCTCGTCGCGCAGCAAAAGCTTGCGCTTGTTCGGGTCGAGCGCCTGGGCACCGCCAGCGCCACCGGTTGCCGCGCCGCTTGCGCCACCCGTCGTGGCGCCACCCGTCGTGGCGCCGCCGGTGGTTGCGCCACCCGTGCTCGCCCCGCCGCTTGCTGCGCCGCTCACTCCGCCGCCAGTGCCCGCGCTGGCAGCCCCACCCGACGTTTGGGCGCTGCCGCTCACCCCGGCGGGTGATGTTCCGGCCGCCGCGAGCGTAGCCCCCGCCGCAGCGCCGTTTGGCTCGCTCCCGGAAGTCGAGCTGCAGCCGTTGGCGCATGCCGCGAATGCAAGGAAAAACGCGAGCGCGGCCCCAAAACTTGTCACCGGCACGCGACGAAATGGGCTCATTTACAGCTGGATCAATGGCCCTAAGCGAGGCAATCCTTCACCTTTAATGCAGTCCGACAGCGCTAATCGCGATCCCGATTGGGACCTGTACGCCGCACATCGCGAGAAGTTCACTCGGACCGTACTTTCGCGCGCTTCAAGCACGCCGGGCGGCGCCGGTCGGCTGTGTGTGCTCGGTGCCGGCAAGTGCAACGACCTCGATCTGAGCGCCCTGAGCCAGGCTTACCGCGAGCTGCACCTGGTCGATCTGGACCCGGCGGCGCTAGCAAGCGCCGTCTCGCGTCAAACGCCGCAGGTGCGGCAGCAATTGATTCCGCATGCCCCGGTCGACCTGTCCGTGCTCTCGCCGAAGCGCGCAACCAAGTGGCAGCGTCGGTCGCCCACACCAGTCGACCTCGATGCCGCCGCTGAGAGCACGCGGCAAGGGTTGATTGCGCGCTTGCCGGGCCCGTTCGACGTGGTCGTCTCGGCCTGCGTGCTCACGCAGCTCGGCTTCGCATTGACACGATCGTTTCGCGAGACGCACCCGATGCTCAGCGCCCTGCGCATGAGCGTCGTGCGCACTCATTTGCGAACGCTGGTCGACTTGACGGCGCCGAACGGCACGGCGTTGTTCGTCTCCGATTTGGCTTCGTCGTCGCACTACCCGGCGCTGGCCACGTTGCCGGACGACGCCCCGCTCGACGACGTGCTGCGCGACATCGTGGAGCGCCGTGCCTTCTACTTGGTCGCTCGGCCCGACCTGATCAGCGACCTGCTGGGCGAGCTCTCCGAGCGCGAGCCAGCGGCGCTGGCCCCCTGGTTGTGGACCGGACCGCAGCAGCGAACCTACCTGGTCTACGGCTTCGAAGTTTCGCGTACTTCCGCCACACCTTGAACAAAAGCCGCCCCCAAAACTTGGCCCACCAGTGGGCGTCGGAGGCACGCTTGCGACCATGCAACAGCGCTGCGAAGTCTGCGAAAATTTCCGGCCTGAAGGCGACCTCAAGCCGGGCCGCACGCTCGAAGCGGTAACGTACGGCACGCGCCGCGTGCTCTTGTGCCGCGCCCACGCTGGCATCGCGCACAACTCGGGCGTCACGACGTTCGAAGAGCTGCGCGAGCTGTACACCGAGCAACACGGCGCGCGCTCGTATGTGCCGCGTCGCGCGCGCACGCTGCCGGGAGTCACCGCGAAGAAGAAATCGCGCAGCCCCGGCCGTCGCATCGGCGACTCGGCGTAGCGGCGTGCGCAGCGCGATGGCGGAGCTGGCCGCCAGGCGCCAATGACGGCCGCCGCTAGCGAGCGCAGAACCCAAGCGATTCTCGACGTTTCGGCGCATGCTCCAGCGTGGCTCGTTCGTCGCTAGGGCCGCTGCAACCCATGCAGGCTATAGTCCCGACTACGATGCTAGCTCGCACCAGCGTGTCGCTTCGCTTTCCGGTACGGCCACGGCCTGAAGCATGGGTCCTACCGGAGGGGACCGTGCCCGAGTCGACAGCGCATGACGCAGCCGTGCTTCAGATCTATTTGCTCTTGGCAGAGTGGGCCGCCCAGCAGCCGGGCCAGGTGCGCATCGCTCGCAATTTGGCGGTGCGCTGGCTCGAAACTCACCCGTCGAGCGGTATTGATCCCGACGTCTGCGTGATGGATCCGCCGCCGCCCGGTAGCGAGCGCGACTTGTCGTCGTTGTGCCTGTGGAAGCCGGGTCACGTCGTGCCGCGCTTCTGCGTCGAGGTCGTCAGCGCCAATCACCCGTACAAGGACTACGTCGAAATCGTCGAGCGCTATGCCTCGCTCGGCGCGCCCGAGCTGTTGGTGTTCGACCCGCTGTTGCAGGGGCCGCGCTCGCTCGGCGGTCCGGTGCCGCTCCAGCTGTGGCGTCGGGATGCGACTGGCACCTTCGAGCGCGTGCATTTTGGCGACCAGCCCGTGCACAGCAACGCGCTCGATGCCTGGCTGATCGCCGACCCGCCGCGCTTGATCATCGCTCACGATCGCGCCGGCACCCGTCCGTGGCTGACCGAGGCCGAACGTGAACGCGCCGAAAAGGGCCGCGAGCGTGCCGAGAAAGAACGCGCTATCGTCGAAGGCGAACGCGAACGCGCCGAGAAAGAGCGCGAGCGCGCCGAGAAAGAGCGCGAGCAGGCCGCCCGCATCGAGCTCGAGCGGCGTGTCAGCGAGCTGGAAGCCAAGCTCCAGAGTAGCCGTGAGGGTCAGCCTTGGATGCCGGGCAAGATCTGGCCGATCGTCGATAGGTCGTAGTCGGTCGGCCACAGGTTGGGGTCGCGAGCACTGGTGCTGGTCGAGCCGTAGCCGGCCTTGCCATCGCGCTCGTAGTCGGCCGGCGCCAGCCCCATCGCCTGCAGCGCCGTGACCAGAAAGCGATTGTGCGGGATGCCTTTGATGACGTTGCCGTCTTCTTGCGAAAAGTAGGCGTGGCCGTCCCAATCGATGTAGTCGAGGTAGCGGCCGGGCTTGATGAAGCCGCCCGCGCTGCCGGCGAGTAAACACGGCACGCTGTAGGCAATGTGATTGAAGCCGAGCTCGTTGCCCCAATACACGAGTGAGTTATCGAGCAGCGTTTTGTCGCCATTCTCGGGCACGTCGAGCTTGGTCAGCAGTTTGGCGAACAGCTCTTGGGCGATCCAATTGTTGATGCCGGCCAGCATGCGCCGCGAATTCTCGTTGCCAAAGTCGTGGGCCAAGCCGTGCCAGGTGCCACCGCTGGCGTCTTCGGAGTGATAATGACCGATCAACTTGGTGTCGTTCGGATCCGGACCGGGGCCGAGCGCCTTGTGAACGCCGATCGTGATGATGCGCGTGCGATCACAGGCGATCGCGGCGACCACCAAGTCGAGGAACAAGTCCCATTTCTTCTGGATGTCGCTCGGATCAGTGCCGCTGTTGTTGTCGAGCGAGCCCGGGTCAGCGGGTTTGACGCAGCTCAGCTTGGTCGTGGTGCTGAGCCTGGCCTCCACTTCGGCGAGCAGGCCGATGTGCTGCTCGACCTTGGCTTTGTCTTCGGCCGATAGCCGCGGACTTTGCTTGAGCGCTCGGTATTGCTCCACCACTTTGTCCACCAACAGCGCGTCGGGGTCGGCCATGGCTGGGCCGGCAGTCCCCGGCTCCATCACGCCGGCGAACAAATCGTTGAACGCGTCGCGCGGATTGGTGCGCGTCTTCAGCTGCTCCACCGCCCCACCGGCTTTGCCGCCGTCGGAGTACGACATGGCGTCGCCGACGCCTTGCGAGATGTGCAGCGAGCGCTGGCCAGGCGTGCTTTGGTAAAACTTGGGCGAATAGGCCAACACCTGGTCAATCGTCGGCACGTCTGTCAGCGCGTCGGCATCGCACGGTGTGGCTTTGGTGCACGACGAGAAATTGCCGAGCAGCCCGCCAAAGTTGTGGTTCACACTGGGCAAAAAATCCAGGCCTCGAATCAACGTCAGCTTGTCCAAGAACGGATTCAGCTTGGCGCCCAAGATGCCGGAGATGCCCTTGTCAGTCTTCAAATCGCTCAACGGTGCCCACGTGTAGGGCGAGCCGGCGACGAGCTTTTGGGTGAGCAGCGTGGAGCCGTCGGCCTTGCTGTCTTTGTACTTCGAGTCCTTCAGCGCGTAGCCGTTGCCGGTGAAGGTCGGGTACCACTGCTTGATCAGCTGCGTGCTGAACGTCTTGAAGACGATCAAGCGCTTGGGTGCGGTCATCGCTTGCGCCTCGGCCGCCTTGGGCAACAGCGACTGCAGAAACGGCAGCGCCAGCATCGCGCCGCCCGCGCCGCGCAGAAAAAGCCGACGCGACACGCCTGCTCGCACGACGCCGTTCATTGCGGGCCGACCTTTCGCTGAAAGAAGCTCGAATACTGGGCCAAGCGACGAAAGCTGCCGGCCAGCCCGACCGCAGGATCCTTCAAGCAAGCCGCCAAGTCTTGCACCACGCACGTGTCGAGCGTGGCGTCACTGACCGCGCGACGCGCCGCGAACTCGAAGTAACGCCGTGCCATGCAGGCTTCGACCTTCTGACTAGCCACCAAGCGTTGATTCAGCTCGGCGGCGTTCGCAACCGGCGTCGCGTCGTCGGCGCTGATCTTGGGGATGGCGCTGGTATCGATCGGCAGGTCTGCGACTTTCATGCCCGTCTTCTCGTCGTAGACCTGCTCGACCGTGCGGTAGCGACCCAGTGCGTCGAACGACTCGAGCACGTAGCCCATGTCACTGAAACCACCGTGGCAGGCCTGACACAGCGCTTTGCCTTCGACCTTGGCCTGAAAGCGCTGGCGCGTGGTTTGGGCCGCGCTGGGCGGCGGCGGGTCGAGCGAGCCGGGTGGCAGCGAGTTCGGATCCGGCTGCGGCAGCGGATCGCAAAGCACGCTGCGGCGAAGCAGAGCGCCGCGGTGAAACGGATTGGTTTGCTCGAGGTTCGAGACCAAGACGGCGGCGCGCTGCAGCAGGCCAGCTCGCGTGCCGGCCGGCAGCTTCGGGTAGTCGCCGCTGCCGCTCCACGCGGGCACGCCGTACAGGTGGGCGAGATCGGCCGACTTGGTTACGGAAACGTCGGTGGTCAAAAGGTCAGCAACCGTGCCGGTCTTCTGAAACGTGAACAGCTGCGTGAGGTCACGCACTTCTTGCACCATGTCGCGGTAGTGGTCGTGGCCGGCGACGCCGAGCGACTCACCGGCTGCGAGCGCTTGCAGGGCCGGCCGGGTGGTTTCAAAACCGGTAAATTTTTCGAAGCGGAACCACTCGTTCCAGAAGCTCCACGACGTTTCTTGCGTGCGCGGATCGGCGAACACCCGGTCGAGCTGTTTCGAGAAGCCGGCGTCGGTGGCGAGCGAGCCGTCTTCGGCGGCCGCCAATAGCTCGCTATCGGGCATGGTTTGCCAAAAGCCGTAAGACAGCCGCGAAGCAATTTCGTACGCGGTGAGCTGCAGCACGTCGGCCGAAGCTGCCAGCGGCGTGCCGTCGATTTCGACCTGGTGCACGAAGCGTGGCGACGACAGCGCGACGAGCAGCATCGCGCGAATTGCCTGCGCGGGGCTGCGCACGCCGTCGTTCAAGGCCGCGTATTCCGCGCGCTCGGCGGTGCCGAGCGGCCGCCGGTACGCCAGGCGCACGAAACGATCCAAAAATCCGTTCACGCACGTCGCGCTCAACGTCGCCTCACTGGCGCAGGCGCCCGCCACTGCCGTCAGCAACGCCGGATCTTTCGCGACCGCGTCGCCGACCGCGCGCCCGACGTTGAAATAGCCCTGCACGTGCTCGAGCGCCGTGCGGTTGTCGCGCCCGCGAAATCCGTCGGCCAAGCTATCGTCGGGAATCGACTGCAACAGGCCGTCGATCGCCGGTAGCGCGGCGCTCGCGCCCACGCTGGTCAGCAAATCCTTGACGGTGTTCCGGTACTCGCGCGTCGACAGCTTCATCAGCGGCGACACGCCGGGCGCCGCACCCTGGTCGCACTTGATCGTGACGCCGCCCGGATTCGTGCCGACCGGCACGGCCGCACCCATCCCGCCTGCGCCTGCGGCCGGACCGGCTCCGCCCGACGTGCAACCCAACGCCCAGCCGCAAACCATCGCCGGCCAGATCCGATTGCGCGCGGGTTTTGCCGTCTTCATGCGAGCCGCCGAGTACGTACCTCCACCCCCACCAAGCGGTTCACCGATCGTGACGTAGCCGGTTGAGCTCAGGATTCATCACATCTCGTGCTGCCGCAGCGCAGCTCCCCCCGCAGAAACTGCCGTGGCGTCACCAGGCCACCTCGTGCGATCGCTTGGGGCTGCTGTCGTCCTGATGACTCGTGCCAAGAACCTCCGAGATTCACAGGGAGGACGGGAGGACGGGAGGTCCGCGAGGTTTTTGTGGTTCGGGCCTTACGGTGTCGAACGGCGATTGCTTAGTCGTCGAACGACGTCGTGGTTCTCGAAACCAAAAAATCTCGCCTCGCGTACCTCCCGTCCTCCCATCCTCCCTGT